>ENA-ORRO01000276-ORRO01000276.1-human-gut-metagenome-genome-assembly--contig:-NODE-276-length-45506-cov-6.652241_pt1 | contig 45506 bp, 44 predicted proteins | sample MGYA00242176_ERZ509136 | MGnify/ENA primary metagenome ERZ509136 (study PRJEB26280, sample SAMEA2338644) | human gut metagenome | biome: human gut; feature: human-associated habitat; material: faeces...
TATGACAGGTGAATCAAAGATGCTACATCTGGAGGTCACTTCATATTATCTACGGTAAAGGCATTGGTCACCCCGGCGCCGTAGCCCCCGCTTACAGCCGCCAGAGGCAGGGCCACCGCCACAATGGAGTCAAACCCCAGAGCATAGCTCACCGCCATGATGAGGGGCACAAAGGCAATGTATTCTTCGCTGCAGCCGGCAAATGTGCTCAGGCAGGTCATAATGGTCAGCATCACCGGGATCAGCAGCATTTCCCGTCCCTTCACCTTGGTCACCACATGGCCCAGGGCCCCATTGATGGCGCCGGTTTCCGCCATCACGTTCAGGGCCCCGCCGATGATCATCAGGAAGCCCACAATGCCGCTGGCCCCCTTGACCCCCCGGGGCACGGCCTTGAACACATCGAAGAAACCGGCCGGATGCCGGGCGATGAAGTGGAAGGTGTTGGGATCCACCACCATCCGGCCGCTGGCTGCATCCTTCACCCGCTCAAAGGCACCGGCGGGAATCAGATAGGTGGCAATGGCCGTGAGGATCAGGATGAAGAAAATAATGATGATCGGACTGGGTACCGACACTTTTTTGTTCACCGGCTTCTGGACGGTGTCCTGTTTGTTTTCAGTCATGACAACTCCCCTTTACAGCAGATCACAGACGGCAGATGGCCGCAGCCAGCAGCATGGTCCGTTCAAACATGGTTTCCACAATGGCATATTCCTGGAGGGTATGGGCCCCATCCCCCTGGACCCCCACGGAATCCAGGATGGGGATCCCCGCCTGGGCCATGAAAGAGGCATCGGAACAGCCTCCCGGATGGGCAGCTCCGAAAGCCGGGATTCCGAAAGCCCTGGCCTCCTGGTTCACCAGATCCAGCAGCCGGTCATTGCCCTCCGTCCGCTCAAAGACGGGCATGAAGGCCGGGAATTCCACTTCCGTCCGGGTCCCGGGCACATGGGTCTCCGCACAGATGGCCCGGATGGCTTCCTGGAGTTTCTCCTTGTCTTCGTTGTAGTCATACCGGCAGTCCACTTCGATCCGGCAGGTATCCGCCACCGCATTGGACACGGTGCCTCCGGAAATGATGTCCGTGCTGACGATCCGGCCTTTTTCCAGATCCGTCAGGGCCCGGAGAGCAATGATCTTGTGGGCCATTTCCTCGATGGCATTGGCGGAGCGGGTATAGGCGTTGCCCACATGGCCAGCCTTTCCATGGACGGTGATCCACGCATCCATACAGCCTTTCCGGCCTACGGTGAGGCAGTTGTCCATCCGGCCGGTTTCCAGGTTGAAGGCGCACAGGCAGCCTCTGGCTTCTTCCGCCAGCAGCTGGGCAGCCCGGGAACCCTGGTGGGTGGTTTCTTCGTCCGGGACGAAAAGCAGCTTGATGGGATGGCGGTCATAACCGATCTTTTCCAGCACCCTGGCCAGATAGACCGCCATGACGATGCCCCCCTTCATGTCGCAGACACCAGGGCCATAGGCCTTCCCTTCCCGGATGGTGAAGGGATTTTCCGGATAGCTGCCGTTGGGGAACACCGTATCCAGGTGCCCGCTGAGAAGGATGGGCTGACCGGCCCGTTCCTTTCCGGACCAGGCCCGGATCAGAGGCGCCGCACCGGATTCCACCAGTTCACTTTCCATTCCCTGCCGTTCCAGATAGGCGGACACCTTTTCCATCAGGGTCTGCATCCGGTCTTTTTCCTTGCTGCCGGCCTGGAAATTGATCAGATCCTTCCAGAAATCCAGCATATCCTGCCGGAAGCTTTCCACCGCTTCCCGGATTTTTTCCTGTTGTTGCTCCATGGGATTCTCCTTTTCCTGCTCAAATAACACAGCCGATAATTTATACCTAGATGGTGTATATTAATTTTTATTTTATCGAAAATCTTCGGAGTTGGCAATAGAAAAAGGGGCCTGTGAAAAAAATGATTTCTCATTTTTTCACAGCCCCTTTCGTCACATAAAAAACAACGCCAGCCCTGTGGTGATGATCCCGCACACACAAAGGGAGATGGAACTCATGGCTCCCTGGATCTTGCCGATTTCCAGAGCCTTGCTGGTCCCCACCGCATGGCTGCAGGCTCCGATGGCCACCCCTTCCGCCACAGGATCCGTAATGTGGAACAGTTTGCCCAGAAAGGGAGCCAGCACCGCCCCTTCGATGCCGGTGATCACCACGGCGCCCGCCGTGATGCCGGGAATGCCCCCTCCGTTTTCAGAGATCCCCAGGGCAATGGCCGTGGTGACGCTTTTGGGCAGCATGGAAGCGGAAAACACCGAATTGGTCCCGAACAGATGGCACAGGGCCAGGGCCGCTATAATGCTCCCCAGACTGCCGATGGTGCATCCCACCAGGATGGGCAGGAAATTCTCCTGGAGCACCTTCCGCTGCTGATAAATATTCAGGGCCAGCACCGCCGTGGCCGGTCCCAGCAGCATGGTGATGATGGATCCCCCCGCATTGAAATGTTTCAGAGGGACACCAGTGACCGTCAGGATCACCACGATCATCAGGGCAGAAGTCAGCACCGGGTTGCACAGCAGCCAGCCGGTTTTTTTCTGGAATTTGACCCCCAGCACCCAGCAGATGAAGATCAGAGTCAGACCAAAGAACGGGGTCCGGGTAAAAGTATCAAACATGGGCAGTTCCTTTCTTTCTCCACAGCTTCAGGCAGAGCTGGACGCTCCAGCCGGTAATGAAATACACCAGAGGAGTGGTCACCAGGGTAATCACCAGGAAGGGAACCAGGTAATTCTTCAAGGTCTCCACATATTCCAGGGTCCCCACCACTGCCGGCACAAAGAAGATCCCCATGTTCCGGATGAAGAATCCCCCGGCATCCTGGATCTGCTCCGGTTTCAGGATTTTACGGTACAGCAGAAAGGTCAGCACCAGCAGGCTGAGCACACTGTAGGGCACCGTAAAGGGCAGCAGTTCCGCAATCCCGATGCCAACCAGACAGACGCCGAAGATCAGCGCCAATTCCATCACAATATTCATAACTCCCCCTAAATCACTTGCAGCCGAAAGGCCATCTGATGCGTACAATTGTACAATACTATTAGTATATAGTATCCCGGCCCGGAAAGGAAGGGATAAAACTGATAATTCTATGAAAACGGTTCGTTTTTTTCGAACATCCATGGCGTTTTCGCTTTCACTGTTTCGAAATAATTTGAACGCTATTTTATTTTTGCTATTGATTGTTCGTGAAAAAGGTTTATAATAAGGCCATAAATCATTTATTAAGGAGGAAACAGGCCATGAGTCAGCAAAAACTCGAACGTTTGGAAAGTGATTCCATCGGTACGAAATCCGTCCCCCGGGACGCCTATTATGGGGTGCAGTCTCTCCGGGCTTTCGAAAATTTCCACATTACCGGTCAAACCACCCATCCGACCATGATCCGCAGCCTGGCTTACATCAAGAAAGCCTGCGCCCTGGCCAATGGTCGGGCCGGTGCCCTGAAGCCTGCATCCGCCAAAGCCATCGAGGCCGCCTGCGACCGCATCCTGGCTGGAGAATATCTGGACCAGTTCATCCAGGATCCCATCCAGGGAGGCGCCGGCACCTCTCTCAACATGAATGCCAATGAGGTGATCGCCAACATCGCCATTGAGATCCTGGGCGGGGAAAAAGGGGATTATTCCCTGATCCATCCCAACGATGAGGTAAACCGGGGACAGTCCACCAACGACGTGATCCCCACAGCCGGGAAACTGACGGTACTCTTCCTGCTGGAAGATCTGTACAAAAGTCTCCGTTCCCTGAAAGAAGCCTTTGCCCGGAAAGGCGTGGAATTCGATTCCATCCTGAAAATGGGCCGGACCCAGCTCCAGGATGCAGTCCCCATCCGGTTGGGGCAGGAATTCAAAGCCTATGCCACAGCCCTTGACCGGGGGCTCAGACGGATCCAGTCGGCAGCCAGAGAAATGACCGAAATCAATATGGGCGCTACCGCCATCGGCACCGGAGTCAACGCAGACCCTGTCTATTCCCGCCATATTGCCCAGGACCTTTCTCAGCTGACCGGCTTTTCTTTTACCCAGGCGGCAGATCTCATCGACGCCACCCAGAACATCGACAGCTTTGCCGCCGTTTCCGGCAGCCTGAAAGACTGTGCCCTGTCCCTGTCCAAGATTTCCAATGATCTGCGGCTCATGTCTTCCGGTCCCCGGACCGGTCTTGAGGAGATCAACCTGCCGGCCAGGCAGAACGGTTCTTCCATCATGCCCGGCAAGGTGAACCCGGTGATCCCGGAAGTGGTGAGCCAGGTGGCTTTCCGGATCGTGGGCAACGATACCTGCATCGCCATGGCCGTGGAAGCCGGCCAGCTGGAGCTGAATGCCTTTGAGCCGGTGATCTTCTATTCCCTGTTCCAGAGCATCGACATCCTTCGGGAAGCGGCCGACACCCTGCGGATCAACTGTGTGGAAGGGATCACTGCCAACAAGGAACACTGCCAGCACCTGCTGAAGAAAAGCGCCGGCATCGTCACGGCCCTGAGTCCCTACATCGGCTACGCCAAGGCCGCCAAACTGGCCAAGGAGTCCCTGGCCAGGAACATCCCGGTGGTGGAACTGGCCCGACAGCGCCACTACCTGTCCGACAAACAGCTGGAATCCGTGCTGGATCCGTACAAGATGACCACACCGGCAGTACGGTAAAACAAAAAGGACTGTGGAGGATTTCCTTCACAGTCCTTTTTCATTGCCATGTGGTGCGATTGGCGCGAGTCGAACGCGCGACCCTCTGCTTAGGAGGCAGATGCTCTATCCAACTGAGCTACAACCGCATAACAAGATTATTATAACAATTGCTGTCCCTGGACGCAAGATACGCCCTTGTTTTCATCAGAGAATCTGGACATTTCATCGACGGGAAACTGCAAAACTGGATTTCCGTTCTGTACCAACAAGCCCGCGACTCACGGCTCGCGACTCGTGACCAGAAGGGGGGTGTTGCACTTGCAACAGCCCCCTTCTCTTATCCCCACACCACCTTCATCCAAGGAGCCATCACATAGAGAGCTCCCGTATTGATGACACCGCCCTTGCCCACGGCCATGCCGCCGGGGCTCAGGAAGAACAGATTGCCGCCGATCTGCTTGTTGCGGATGGCATTCAGGGTCCCGTTGATATCAATCCGGGTATCCACGAAGTTCAGCAGGTTCTGGGCTTCCCGACTTTCTTGTTCCGTATGGAAATACAGATTGGCGATTTTGCCGGCATCCAGCTGGAATTTCTTGAACTGGTTGATGGCATTGTTCTTGCCGTTGTACTGCTGAGCGTAGATATTGAATACCCCATTCTTGTCCTCATAGTTCGTCCCGTTGGAAGCGGTGATGCTCCCGGCCAGGGCGGTGAGAGGCTGGCTGGCAAAGCTGGCGCTCAGGCAGGCAGCCAGGATCCTCCGGCTCAGGTCATCCTGTTTCACAGCTTTGTACGTTTTCTTGTGTTTGTTTCTATACAAGGCACTCATGGCTGCCCTCCTTTAAAACTGTCCGTTGACGGTGAAATGGATCCGTCCCCGGCTCTGTTCTGCTCCATTGATGGTCCGCTGCAGCGGGATGCCCAGGGCCACGTTCAGAGAAATTTTCTCTGTCAGGTCCGCTTTGATCCCCACGCCGGCGCCCATCAGGCTCCGGTCTCCAAAGGCGCTGCTGCCCCAGATCCGGCCCCCGTCCAGGAACAGGTACCCGTTCACTTTTCGCTCTTTATCCAGGGGTACACTGTATTCGGCGCTGGCGGAAAAGCCTCCGTCCCCGCCGATCAGGCTTTCCGTATAGCCCCGCACGCTGTACATGCCCCCCAGGTAGAACATTTCACTGCTGGGCAGGTACTGGGTGCTGGACAGCTGGCCGTCCAGACGGAAGGTCCACTGCTGGCCGGCTTTGTAGGCTTTCTGATACAGGCCGTTGAATTCGTATTTGCCGAAGTTCCGGTGATTGTCGTACAGGTCCTTGTACCGGCCCACCCGGTATCCGTGTTTCTGGTACAACACGGAGGAATCTCCGTAGTTCAACTGGTCGTAGTACAAAAGGCCCGTATCCACCGTATCGTCCACCCAGTGTGTCCGCAGGCCCAGGCTGGTGCCGAAGTCGGTCTGGGACCGCTGGTGGCCGTATTCAAATCCCCATTCGGACTTTTTCCGTTCCGTGGTCTCGATGGGAGAGACCAGGAAGGCGGTGGCCACGTAGGAATGGCCCCGTACCCCCAGGGCTTCAAAGGGGCCGTCGGTGATGTGCACGCTGTTGGTGCTGTAGCTGAGGCCCGCCCGGGTCCCCGTCCGGTTGATGGGGGTGCTGTAGCTGCCGGCCACGGCTTTCATCCCTTCAGACCGGATGGTGCTGAGGAACAGATGGTCCCGGTTCCCGGAAAGATCCCGGTCCTGCCAGAACAGACCGGCCCGGTACAGGCCGCTGGTCTTGCTGCCGGCGTTGTCAAAGAACACCCCGGTCACCTGTTTCTGGGGTTCCTGCACTGCGATCACGTAGTCCGTGGTGCCCGGTTCCTTCCCGGCTTTCAGGGCAATCCGCAGCTGGGCATCATTGGTGGCGTTGAACCGGAGCAGGTCTTTGTTCAGTCTGTGCATGGAGGAAATCTGGCCAGGTTCGATGTGGAGCCGGTCCGTAATGTATTTCTCCCGGGTGCTCCTGTTGCCGACGACTTCCACCTGGCCGTTCTTCCCTTCCACCAGGTCGATCTTGACCCGGCCGTCCCGGATGGTCTGGGGTGCCAGGAAGGCCCGGCAGGTCAGATAGCCTTTTTCCTGGTACAGGGCGTTGATCTTGCCCACCAGGGCATACAGGTCATCCAGGGTAGCGTCCTTCCCCTCATATGCTCCGGTGATCTTCTGCAGTTCTTCTTGGGAAAGGACCTGGGATTCCGGCAGTTCCACCTGCTTCAGCAGGAAGTGGACGGCACCCTTCTGTGCTTCTTCCGGACCTTCCGCCCCTTCCACCGGTTGGGTATTCCGCCCTTCCTGGATTTTCCGGGCGATGCGCTGTCGTTCCAGGTATTGGCGGGTGCGGTTCAGTTCCACCCCGCTGTCGTTGTATCCGGCAGGATGGGCCGGGGCATTGGCTGCTGCGGTGGTTGCCCACAGGCAGGGAGCAGCCAGCAGCGTCAGCAGGATACTTGCTGTCAGTCTATGGTTCATCATAAGAGTTCTCCTCTCTCAAAGCTGGGATTCCGTTCATAGTGATTCATTATTATTATAAAAAATCACAGAGTCCTCAGAGAACTTTGGTCACAAAAGGGCGGTTTTTGGGCATAAAAAACGGGGTGTTGCATGAGCAACACCCCTGTCAACCGTCAGCTGACAAAAAAGGAGATGTCACACAAGATGTGCAACATCTCCTTTTTTTAAAACTTATACGATACCCCCACATTCACTTCGTGGGTCTTGGCGTCGATATCGCCTTTGAAATCTTTGTACTTGCTGTCGTTGTAGGATACGTTGGCTTCCCAGTTGTCGGTGAAGGCGTAGCCTACGCCCAGTTCGTACTGGGTGATGTTGTTGCCGGTACCGAACTTGGCCCAGCCGGTGGTCTTGTCGGTAATGGGCAGACGGCCCATGGCCCCCACCTGATACCCGCTGTTGTTGTCATGATAGCCGTGCTGTTTCAGACGGTTCCGTACATACCCGCCGTACCCGTACAGATACGGGTTGAACTGATACACCAGGCTGACCTGATGGGACTGGGCAGAGGCATCATGGTCCCCTTCGTGGGCCGCATACCGGTAATCCAGGCCCAGGTTGTCGGCGATCCCTACGGTGCCGCCCACCCGATAGCGGCTGTCACCGCCAAAGTCCGTGGTCTTCCCGTCCTGTTTCCATTTGAGAGTGTTGCCCACCGTGACGTTGGCATCGATCTTTGCAGCGCCAGGAGCAATCTTGGCCAGGGGAGAAGCACAGGCCACGGTCAAAGGCAGCAGGCTCAGCACTGCAGTGGCCATCATCATTTTTTTCATGGGAAATCCCTCCTTCAATGGATTCAAACATTCATCATTCTTTCATTATACACTTTTTCATCAATTTTCGCAAAATTTCACCGCCGGACCCCGCCCAGCTTCACGGCTGCAGCCGCAGCCGCCAGAGCCGCCAGGGTGGGCAGCAGCCAGCTCATCCCCAGGGAAAACAGGGGCAGCTGGTGGTAACACCCCAACAGAGCCTGGACGGCACCGGTTTCCTGGAGCCCTTTGGGCAGGACGCTGAGGGCATCCCCGAAGGCCGCCACCCCTGCCAGCAGCATGGGCCACCGGTACAGCCGCCGGTCCTTCCCCAGCAGGGCGGAGGCGAAGGATGCCAGGATCAGGGTAATGGCCATGGGATACAGGAACATCAGGATGGGTACTGCCAGCACGATGATCTGGGTAAGCCCCACATTCCCGATCAGGAAGGAAATCCCGGCAAAGAGCACACAGTAGGATTTATAGCTCAGGCTCCCGGGGAACAGATCACAAAAGGTGTTGGCACAGGCGGTGATGAGACCGATGGCCGTCTTCAGGCAGGCAAAGGTCACGATGGCCGCCAGCAGCATGCCCCCCACCGGTCCGAAATAGGCATGGGCAATCTGGGCCAGGGCAATGCCCCCGTTGGCGGAGATGGCCAGCGCTCCCAGGCTGGAGGTCCCCAGCCAGGTGATCAGGGTGTAAATCAGGGCCATCAGGAACACCACGATGACCCCCACCTTCAGCAGGTCCACGGAAATGGTCCGGGCATCCGATACCCCCAGTTCCTTCAGGGTATTGATCACCACCACGGAAAAGGCCAGCATGGCCAGCACATCCATGGTGTTGTATCCTTCCTTGAACCCGGTAAGGAAGGCATGGTCCACATAGGGTCCCTGGGGCACCCCGGCGGCAATGGATCCCATGGGACGGGCCAGGGCCACCGCCACCAGGATGGCCAGGAACGCCAGGAATACCGGGTTCAGGAATTTCCCGATGTAAACGATCAGTTTGGAAGGTTTCAGGGAAAACAGCAGGGCCACCGCCATGAACAGGAAGGTGAATCCGGCCAGCACCAGGGTCTGGTTCCCGCTGACAAAGGGAACGATCCCGATCTGGTAGGAAACAGTGGCGGTCCGGGGCAGGGCAAAGGCCGGCCCGATGGTGAGATACAGCAGCACCGTAAAGATCCGGGCAAAGACCGGATGCACATTCCCGGCCAGTTCTTCCAGGCTGCCGCTGCCGGAAAGCCCGAAAGCGATCAGGGCCAGGAAGGGCATGAACACCCCGGTGGAAATGAAGCCCAGGTTGGCCCCCCAGAAATGGGAACCGGCCAGCTGGCCCATGTGCACCGGGAAAATCAGGTTTCCGGCCCCGAACAGCATGCCGAACAGCATGGAGCCCACAAAAAGATATTCTGCAGAAGTCAGTTTGTGATTCATGGCATCCTCCTTATTTGGCCGTCAGGCCGCCGTCCACGGAAACGATGGCTCCGGTCATGAAGCCATTGAGCGGAGACAGGACGGCACAGATCATGTGGGCCGCTTCTTCCGGTTTCCCGATCCGTCCCATAGGATAGACGGAAGCCATGGATTCCCGGGAATAGCCCCCTTCCGCCATCTGTTTTTCCACCAGAGGCGTATCCATGTCCCCGGGGCACAGGCAGTTCACCCGGACCCAGGGCGCCAGGTCCAGAGCCAGGGAACGGGTAAAGGCCACCACAGCCCCTTTGGAAGCCGCATACAGACAGCAGCCGTAATTCCCTTCCAGGGCGGCATCAGAGGCGATGTTCACAATGGAAGGGCCATCCTGGGCAAAGAGATCCAGCAGGGCCTGGGTGAGGAAAATGGTTCCCTTCACATTCACATCCATCAGCTGCTGATACTCCTCTTCCGTCACATCCTGAAAGGGCTTTTCCTGATAGATCCCGGCGCTGTTCACCAGGAAATCCAGTTCCTGATGATGCTGCTGGAGGCAGGCGGCGATTTTCCGGCAGCCTTCCACGGTGCTCACATCTCCCTGGAGATACAGGGCTTTCCCCGGCAGTCCCTCAAGACTTTCCAGGGCCTTCTTCCCCCGTTCCGGATCCCGGCCCACCAGCCAGACGGTGGCTCCATCCTGGACCAGCATCCGGGCAGCGGCCAGGCCGATGCCGGAAGTCCCTCCGCTGATCACACCCCTTTTGTTCTCCATTCCATATCCGATCATATCTTCCTCTCCTTTGCATACTGGGGTCAGCACAATAAAAAAGGAGATACCGTTTCCACGATATCCCCTCTTTGCTAAGCTGGTTGTTCCTTGCAGATATCTATATATCTTACAGTTTCACAACGTTGGCAGCCTGTTCGCCACGGTTGCCTTCAACAACGTCGAATTCTACAGCCTGGCCTTCTTCCAGAGTCTTGAAGCCTTCACCCTGGATTGCGGAGAAATGAACGAATACATCGCCGCCATCTTCCCGTTCGATGAAACCATAACCCTTTTCAGCATTAAACCATTTAACTTTGCCAGTCATCTTTACTTGGCCTCCTAAAAAATATTGCGAAAAACGATCCAACTATATGTGATACCTGCGTGAGTTCAACATTCAGTAAGTCCGTTGTTTCTGTTCTCCATTCTAGCATAACCCCTGGACTTTTACAAGCAAAAGAATTGGGCCTATACAGAAAACTCAGGGTATTTTCAAAGATTTTTGAGAAAATTGACGGACCAGCTCTTCTTTTTGTTTTTTTGCCAACTGTTTCAGGGCATATTCCCGGCGAAGAGCCGTTTTCCGGTCCGGCAGTTCCTCAAAATAAGCCAGGTCAACCGCCTTGAAGGCCCGGGTGTATTTGGCCCCGGACCCGCTGCGGTGCATGGCCAGCCGGTGGGCCAGGTCGTTGGTCCAGCCGGTGTACAGGGCGCCGTTGGCACAGCGCACCATATAGACGTAGGCGGTCATTCCTTTACGACTTCCACCTTTTCCATCACCACATCCTGGAGAGGCCGGTCGGCGAAATCCGTGGGCGTGGAACCGATCTTGTGGACCACGTCCATCCCTTCCACGATTTTCCCGAAGATGGCATGGTGGCCGTCCAGCCAGGGAGTAGGCACCAGAGTGATGAAGAACTGGCTGCCCCCGGTGTTGGGACCGGCGTTGGCCATGGACAGGATCCCTTCCCCGCTGTGGGCCAGACCGGGACCGAATTCATCATCGATGGTGTAGCCGGGGCCGCCCATGCCGGTACCGGTAGGGTCCCCGCCCTGGATCATGAAATCATCGATGACCCGGTGGAAGATCACCCCGTCATAGAACCCCTTCTCCACCAGTTCCAGGAAGTTCCCGGCAGTTTTGGGAGCCTTGTCTTCAAACAGTTCAGCTGTAAAATCTCCCAGGTTGGTATGGAAATGCACTTTTTTGTTCATGTTGTTCACCTCGTTGTTGTGTGGGCTGCCCTTTAGCAGCCCCTGGAAATCGTTCCTGCAGGGGCGGCAGGCCCGGCCGCCCGTCAAATCACCGTTTGTCCGTACGGTTTGCGGGCCGCCCGGCGTGCGGCCCCTACGGTTTACAGGGTTCAAAATCAATTGGCAAAATTGATTTCCACCGGCCGTTGACCATTGACAGCTGACCGCTGACAGGAGGTGCTCCGCACCTCCTTAAAATTCCCGAATCACCAGATCCGACAGATCCATCTCCACCCGTCCCTTGCCGGGGACGGAAGCCAGAGCCACCAGATGTCCCTGGGTATCGATGTAGAAATTGTCCTTCTGAAACCGGGCCCCTTCTCCCAGGTCCGCCAGCCGTTCCCGGATGGCTTCCTGCCGGTTCTGCCCCAGGAAGTACTCCAGAGGAAGCCGGCTGCCGGTAACCAGATCGAACACCAGCCCATAATGGAGATCCGTGATCCGGGCCGTCAGCAGGGAGGGATCAGCCCCTCCCTGGAGCGGGGACACATAGGCATAGTGCTTCAGCCGGGTCCAGCTGGCCAGGCTGTTCACTTCCGTCACCGGATAACTCCGGTACAGAATGGGATCCCCCTGGAACACCAGGCTCAGGATCTGCCGGCGGTTGTAGGTCACCCTGCACTGGAGCCCGCTTTCCACCGGTCCGGTAATATGCCGGTACACGGACAGGTAATTGTCCAGTTCCTGGTTGATCCGGTCCTGGACCTGGGACGTGACCCCTCCCGTCACCTGGGGAAAGATGGTCCGGTAGCCTTCATTGGTGATCTGGAGGGGCTCCCGTTTGTCCCGGGGGCTGGCTCCTTTTTTGGCCGGCACGGTGTACCAGCCGGTAACCCCGTCCCGGGTGGCCACTTTGGCCCACTCCAGCCCGTTGATTTCCCGCTTCCCGAAGATCATTCCCTGGGCGCCCGCAGGAGCCGGCCGCAGGATGGTTTCCGGTTTTTCCTCCGGAAGGCTCCGGAGATAGCCGCCGCTGAACAGCACCCGTTCCATTTTGTGTTCCCGGGTGACAAATTCCACCCGGGCGCCCTGCACTCCTTCTCCCGGTGCCAGGGCTTTGGTTTCTGAAGGAGCCGCTGTCTCTGCCGCCTGTCCGGTTTCCGCCGGCTGGCTCCGGACGCAGCCCCCGGCCAGCATTCCCAGCACCGCCAGTGCCAGCAGGAACCGTCCGGTCTTTTTTCCGGTCATACCGGATTCTCCCGCAGCCAGGAGGCTGCAGAAAGCAGTGCCTTTTGCCCTTCTCCGGCAGCTTTGTTGATCTGCCAGGGATAACCGGCCGCATCTCCGGCAGCAAAGACCCCCGGTACGGAAGTGGCCAGGTTCCCGTCCACCCGGATAAAAGGCCCGTCCAGCCGGAGTCCGGGCAGGAGCCGGTCCAGGGGATCTGTTTCCCGGAGCAGGAAAAGACCGTCCAGTGGTTCCGTCCCGGCCGTGGTTTCCAGGGCTTCGGCTTTTCCTTCTCCCAGGATCTTTCGGGGTTTCCCGGCCATCACCGTCACATTGGCCGGTTTTTCTTCCGGCAGGGAAAAATCCGCCCAGAGCTTCACTTCTGCCGCCAGCCCGGCCAGGAACTCCACTTCTTCCCAGGCGGAAGGCAGATTGGTCACCACCCCGATGGTCTTCCCCCGGTACAGAAACCCGTCACAGGTGGCACAGTAGCTGACCCCTTTTCCCAGAAGGGCCGTTTCCCCTTCCAGGGGTTTCCCATGAGCGGCTCCCGGACACAGGATCACACTCCGGGCCTCATACACATCCCCCGGTGTGGCCAGGAAAAAGCTTTTCTCCCGGGGCATGATGCTCAGTACTTTATGGGGGACCACCGTGGTCCCGGCGGCCTTCATATGAGCGGTAAAGGCATCCATCAGTTCCGCTCCGGACCGGTCCGGCAGCCCCAGATAATTTTTCACCAGATGGCTTTTCCGCAGAGCCAGGCCAAAATCTCCGGTATCCAGCAGCAAAGTGCCCAGAGACCGGTTGGCCGCCGTCACCGCCGCACTGCAGCCGGCAGGCCCGCCCCCTACAATGGCAATATCATACAGCATAGGATTCTCCTTTTTTCCCGGGAGCGCTTATTTGAACTCCGCCACTTTCCCCAGGGGCAGTTTGGGCACATAATAATCCCGGGCCTCATCCACATAGTAGGCCAGTTTTCCCTCTTCTCCAGGAACCAGGGTGCTTTGGTGGGAGGGATAGCCCAGAGCCAGTACCGTCACCACTTCCCGTTCTTCCGGAATATCCAGCAGGGCCGCGATTTTCGGCCGGTCCACCGCTGCCAGGATGGCGCTGCCCACCCCCTGCTGCCAGGCGGTGATGGCCATGGCATCCAGGGCAATGCCCACATCGATGCTGGAAATGGTGGGGTTGGCGTCCTTGGGCCGGGACACCACCACAAAGGCTACTGGCTGTTCCCCTTCCTTCGGGGTGCCGATTTCTTTAGGCAGGGCTGCCGCCCACCGGAGCAGGGGCTGCATGGCTTTTACATTTGCCGGGCTTTCCACCACCGTAAATCGCAGGCACTGGCCGTTCCGGCCGCAGCTCCGTTTCCGTGCCACGTCCGCCAGGGTCCGCAGCAGCTCCGGTTCCACCGGCTTTTGTTCAAAACGCCGGTAGGTCCGGCAGGTATCATACAAAGAAGCCAATTCCATTTCACTCACTCCTTCTTATTCCACTTCCGCCACATAACCGTTTTCCCCGTCCGCCCGGAGGACCAGCACATGGGGTGCCTGTTCCAGGAACAGCACCGCCTCCTGCTGGCGGATCTGGAGAGGACTGTTGAACACGGCCGTGGGCACAAAGCCGTTCACCGGCAGCTGGCGGATGACCCCCAGGGAATCTTCCCCGATGACGGTCACTTCATTCAGATGGGTCTTGCCGGTGCCCCGGTGGCCGTAGCTGAGCACCAGGATATCCTGTTTCCCCGGGCGGAAATCCAGTTTGTACAGGGCGTAGTCCACCCCTTTCTGGAGGGTGCACAGTCCCACTCCGTCCCCCACCTGCCAGCCCAGGACCAGGACCTTCTCTCCGCCGTCAGTACCGGTAAGGCTGGCACTGATCTTCTGGGGAACCCCTTTCTGGAATTCCACCGTCAGTGGGGGCTGCAGCTGGCCGTTGGCACTGAGATTGTACCGGGGGGCAAAATACTGGGCCGCTTCCCCGGCCGCCGGACCGCCCAATCCCAGCATCACCGCCAGCAGCGCAATCTCCCAGGTATTTTTCATACATCCACCTCCCGCAGCCATAGACAAAATGATTTTTCTGTATCCTTTTTATTATACCCTACCGGGTGGAAAGAAGACAATTGTCTTTTCGTTTACTTCTCCAGAGCCTCCCGGAAGGCTTCCACCCCTTCCCGGATCTTCTCCTCGGGAATCCCGGCAAAGGACAGCAGGAATTCCGGGGACCGTCCCGGCTCCGTACCCCGGACCGGGATGACCCGGACCCCCTGGGCCAGGGCTTTCCGGGCCAGTTCTTCCGCCGTTCCCGGCAGATCCAGGGCGATGTGGAGATGGAGCCCGGACCCGTAGCTCAGCAGCCGGACCTTGCTCCCGAACCGGCTGGTCAGTTCTTCCTTCAGCCGCCGGCTCTTGGTCCGGTACAGGCTCCGGAGCTTCCGGATGTGCCGGGTGAGATGACCTTCTTCGATATACGCCGCCAGAGCCAGCTGCTCCACCGTGGAGGAAGTCTGGTTGTACCGGTCCGCAATGGCCTCATAGGCCGGCAGCAGTTTCTCCGGCAGCACCAGATAGCTGATCCGCAGGGACGGCAGCATGGTCCGGGAAAAAGACCCCAGATAGATGATCTGTTCCCGGTTTCCAAAACTGTGGAGAGCCGGGGTGGGCCGGTGGAGATACCGGAATTCCCCGTTGTAGTCGTCTTCCAGCAAATACACCCGTTCCAGCTGGGTAGCCACGATCAGGTTGTTCCGTTCTTTTTCCGTCAGGGCCCGCCCCTTGTAGGGATTGGCCGGAGAAATCATCAACAGGCCGGGCCAGTCTCCCTTGGGATCCGCCGGATCAAAAAGCCGGGTCTTCCACCCCATCAGATGGAAGATCTGTTCCGCCTGGGGAAACCCTGGTGCTTCCAGGCCCGCCACCTTCTGATCCAGGGGCAGCAGGGGCAGCAGGATCAGCAGCAGGGTCTGGAGACCGGCCCCCACCAGGATCTGTTCCGGACGGCACACCACCCCCCGGGAGGCATAACTGTACCGGGCCAGGACCCGGCGCAGTTCCGGTTCTCCCTGGGGATCCCCGTACCCGGCGATGGACGCCGGATTCCGCAGCACCTGGTTCAGACAGCGCCGCCAGAGCACCGTGTCAAAGGTGGAGGTATCGATGTAGTTGTTGGAAAAATTCCAGCGGACTTCCGGCCGGCGGAGTTCTTCCCCGGCTTCCTGTCCCTCCGATGCTTCCCGGGGCTGATAGACGGCCACCCGGTAACCCCGGTTGGGCAGGTTTTCCACATACCCCTGGTCGATGAGGATCTGGTAAGCGTTTTCCGCCGTGGTCCGGCTCAGTTTCAGGTCCCGGGTCAGTTTGCGGATGGAGGGCAGGAAATCCTGGGAAACCAGATGCTGCTGGCGGATTTCCTGCCGGAAATAATCAGCCAGCTGCCGGTAAAGAGGCTCTTTTCCCGGCTGTGCCCGGAAATTAAAGGTAGTCAGCACGGAACTGTGCTCCTTTCATCAGTATTTTTTAACAAAAATTACAGTCACGGATATTGTAGCATAAAAAGGGGCTGTGAAAAAATGAGGAATCATTTTTTCACAGCCCCTTCTTTCACGCCTGCTTCGCCATGATTTCCTTGGCTTTCATCAGGCGCACCGTACTGGCTCTTTCGTTTTCGCTGAGCTTCATGGTGATGTACTTGATGCTTTCCTGCATTTCCGGGATCATCACGTATTCCAGGGCGTTCACCCGCCGGCGGGTCTTTTCGATTTCATCCGCCAGCATGTTGCAGGTCTTTTCCACTTCCGCCAGTTCCAAAAGATCCGGCAGGCAGGTGGTCAGTTCCGTCACCGCCGTGTCCAGTTCCCCGGTGGTAAAGGCGAAGGAATAGGGCACCTGGGCCGCATCATCCGCCGTAGCCCCCGTATAGGTCAGGGTGGGCACGTCCACGCTCATCACATTCTTGCTCCCCACTTCGAACTCGGCACTCCGGGCCGGGTACAGCAGGGCTTCGTTCATGGTCAGGAACCCCATATGGGCCCGGGCCACCACGAAATGGTGGGACACGTTCTGAAGGGCTTTTTCCATCTTCAGCCGCAGCTCGTGGTTCCGGCGAATGTAGATCATGAACTGCCGGACCATTTCGTCCCGTTTGTCTTTCAGCAGTTTATGCCCCCGGACGGCGGTGGCCAGCCGGCGTTTCAGCCGGGTCAGCTCCATCCGGGTCGGATTCACGTTGGTCGCCATGGGTTATTCCCCCTTGCTGCCGTCCGCCGGTTTGTAGTATTTGTCCAGGTATTCATCCCGGATCCGTTTCAGCTCGCTGCGGGGCAGGATTCCCAGCAGCTTCCAGCCCAGATCCAGGGTCTCTTCGATGGACCGGTTGGTCCGGTACCCCTGGGAGACGTATTCCTTTTCAAAGGCATCGGCGAATTGGGCATACAGCTTATCCACCTTGCTGAGGGCGGAATCCCCCAGGATGGTGGCCAGTTCCTTGGCCTGTTTCCCCCGGGAATAGGCGGCGAACAGCTGGTTCATGGTATCCGCATGGTCTTCCCGGGTCTTGCCCTTGCCCACCCCTTTATCCTTCAGACGGGACAGGGAAGGCAGCACGTCGATGGGCGGCGTCAGCCCTTTCCGGTACAGTTCCCGGGACAGGATGATCTGGCCTTCGGTGATGTACCCGGTCAGGTCAGGGATGGGGTGGGTCTTGTCGTCTTCCGGCATGGACAGGATGGGGATCATGGTAATGGAGCCCTTCTTGCCCCGGATCCGGCCGGCCCGTTCGTACATGGTGGCCAGGTCCGTATACAGATACCCAGGGTAGCCCCGGCGCCCCGGGACTTCCTTCCGGGCAGCGGACACTTCCCGGAGGGCATCGGCATAGTTGGTGATGTCGGTGATGATGACCAGCACGTGCATATCCAGTTCAAAGGCCAGATATTCCGCCGCGGTAATGGCCATACGGGGGGTCGCGATCCGTTCTACCGCCGGGTCGTTGGCCAGGTTGATGAACATCACCGCACGGCTCAGGGCCCCGGTCCGGTTGAAGTCCTGCATGAAGAAGTTGGCTTCTTCGAAGGTGATCCCTACGGCAGCGAACACCACGGCGAACTTTTCGTCGGTGCCCCGTACCCGGGCCTGCCGGGCGATCTGGGCAGCCAGCTGGGCATGGGGCAGACCGGAACCGGAGAACACCGGCAGTTTCTGCCCCCGGACCAGGGTGTTCAGGCCATCGATGGCACTGACCCCGGTCTGGATGAATTCGGAAGGATATTCCCGGGCCGCCGGGTTCATGGGTTCCCCATTGATGTCCTTGTATTCTTCCGGGATGATGGCCGGCCCCCCGTCAATGGGGCTGCCCATGCCGTCGAACACCCGGCCCAGCATGGCGGGAGACACCCCCAGCTGGATCCCGTGGCCCAGGAACCGGGCCTTGGCTGTAGCCGGCTGCAGCCCCTGGGAATCTTCGAACAGCTGGACCAGGGCCTTGTCCCCGTCCACGGTAAGCACCTTGCCCTTCCGGAGTTCCCCGTTGGCCTGGTGGATTTCCACCAGTTCGTCATAGGTTGCGCCTTTCACCTGATCCACCAGCATCAGAGGGCCCACCACTTCACGGATGGTCTTGTAATCCTTACGCATTTTCTTCACCCTCTTCCGTCAGTTCTGCAAAGGCCTGCTCCAGATCCCGGTTCAGCTGGCCGAATTTTTCCTTCCGTTCTTTTTCCGGAATGTACTTGGCACGACCGATCTGTTCCCGGATGGGCATATCGATCAGTTTGTCCAGTTTCACATGCTTGGTCATGGCATCCAGGGCTTTCTCGTACCAGGTGATGATCAGTTTCAGCATGTCATACTGTTTTTCCAGGGAAGTGTAGGTATCCACTTCGTGGAAGGAGTTCTGGTGCAGGAAGTCTTCCCGGATGGACCGGGCACATTCCATGGTGATCCGGTCCTTGAAGCCCAGGGCATCGATCCCCACCAGACGGACGATTTCGTTCAGGTTGGATTCTTCCTGGAGGATCTCCATGGCGGTCCCCACCAGTTTGGACCAGTCGGGAGCCACTTTGGCGTCATAATAAGCCCGCAGCCGGTCGGAATACAGGGAATAGCTCTGGAGCCAGTCGATGGCCGGGAAATGCCGGGCATAGGCCAGGGCCGAAGACAGGCACCAGAACACCTTCACGATCCGCAGGGTGGCCTGGGATACGGGTTCGGAAATATCCCCGCCGGGAGGGGATACGGCCCCGATGGCGGAAACCGCCCCTACCCGGTCCTCCTGGCCCAGACATTCCACTTCCCCGGCCCGTTCGTAGTATTCCGCCAGACGGGAGGACAGGTACGCCGGGTACCCTTCTTCACCGGGCATTTCTTCCAGACGGGAGGACATTTCCCGGAGGGCTTCCGCCCAGCGGGAGGTGGAGTCGGCCATGATGGCCACTTTGTAGCCCATGTCCCGATAGTATTCAGCAATGGTGATACCGGTGTAAATGGACGCTTCCCGGGCGGCCACCGGCATGTCGGAGGTATTGGCGATCAGCACCGTCCGCTTCATCAGCGGCAGGCCGGTACGGGGATCGTTCAGAGCCGGGAATTCATTCAGTACGTCGGTCATTTCGTTCCCACGTTCCCCACAGCCCACATAGACGATGATGTCCGCATCCGCCCACTTGGCCAGCTGATGCTGGATGACCGTCTTGCCGCTGCCGAAAGGACCGGGCACGGCGGCCACGCCCCCTTTGGCAATGGGGAACAGGGTATCGATGACCCGCTGCCCGGTGACCATGGGTTCTTCCGGAGGCAGCTTGGTCTTGTAGGGCCGGGCCACACGGACCGGCCACTGCTGCAGCATGGGATATTCCTGCACATTCCCTTTGCTGTCCTTCAGTTTGTACACCGGGTCCAGGATGGTGGCTGCCCCTTCATAGACCCATTCCACGGTGCCGCTTTTGCCGGGAGACACCATGATCTTGTGGAGCACCGCCGGGGTTTCCTGGACCGTACCGATCACATCACCGCCGGAGACCTGATCCCCCGGTTTGGCCACCGGCACGAACTGCCATTTCTTTTCCCGGTTCAGTTTGGGCACTTCCACCCCCCGGCTGATCCGGTCCCCGGCCAGTTCATAGATTTTTTCCAGCGGGCGCTGGATCCCGTCGAAGATGCTTTCGATCAGCCCGGGAGCCAGTTCCACACTCATGGGAGACCCGGTGGATTCCACCGGTTCCCCCGGCCCCAGGCCGGCCGTTTCTTCGTAAACCTGGATAGAAGCCTTATCATCACGAAGCTCGATGACTTCACCGATCAGGCGCTTGTCACTGACGCGGACCATATCATGGAGCTGCACGTCTTTCATGCCTTCGGCGACAATCAGCGGGCCGGATACTTTCACGATCTTTCCACTCACGATTGTTCCCTACCCTTCCTTGAATAGAATATCGGCGCCTACTGCTTTTTCCACATTTTCCCGGACACGCTTCATGCCCAGTCCCAGGGATTTGTTCCCGGCGGGGATGGGGATGATAGCGGGAAAGGTAGCGGTAGCATATTCTGCGATCACCGCCTGGGCCTTCTGGGCGGCGGTTTCCGTAATATAGATCACGGCATAGCCCCCATCGGCCAGACGGTGGATCCTGCGCTCTATCTGTTCCTGTTCTTCCTCGTAGAACACATCGAATCCTACGGCTTTGAAGATCATCACGGAGCTGGGATCGCCGATCACTGCAATTTTCTTTTTATCCATCTTGCTGCCTCCCATGCTTCCTGTGATCAGGCATAGACACTGGGCAGCTGGGGTTCAAAGCCGCCCTGGATGGCTCCGAAGATCATCCGCAGGGCTTCCGCTTCCGTTTCCCGGGCTTCCAGGTATCCCACGATGGGCCCCAGAGAATGGGTATCCCATCTGGCCCGGCGGAGGATCAGGCTCAGCCCCTCTTCCATCCGGCGGGCAATGACCCCCAGCTCATTGGTCTGTGCAAATTCATTGATGGCCTGGACCAGTTCCGCCCCATGGCTTCCCTGGTTCAGACGGGCCCCCAGCTGTTCCGGAGGCACATCCAGGCTTTCTTCGAACACCGTCCGGGGGATCTCTCCGCAGTCCACCAGGACCAGCCGCAGCTGGGACAGTTCCCAGTGGAGATTCTGGGCCCGGATCAGGCTGATGGTATTCAGGTAATCCGCCCACAGAGAAAAATACTTCCGGATGAAGCCGTCTTCCTTTTTCCGGTCCAGCACCGCCTTTGCCTGACGGAACATGGCTCCGTCCAGCAGGGCGCTGAGCCGGAAAGGATCCGCTTCCCGGGCCAGATCCCCTTCGATTTCGTTCAGGGTCTGGCAGTAGATGGGCGGCAGGTCTTCATAATATTTGGTCTGGACCATGTCCTTCAGGAGGTTCAGGTCGAAATTGCCTCCCTCCCGGAGGATGGCGTCCGCCTGGGTTCCCAGCAGCCGTGCCTTCAGCAGGCATTTCAGGTTGTGGGTATCCACCGGCAGCAGGAACAGACCGGTCAGTTCCGGATCCGGCGTCAGTTCCTGGATCCGTTTCCGGGTCAGCTGCATCTGGGCCCGGATGATCAGGTCAATTTCTCCCTGGGCCAGTTCCTGTTCCGTGGCCGTATTTTCCCCGTACCCGGTCTCCAGCAGCAGCTTCATGGCCGCCTTTGTGCTGTCGGCTTCCGCAATCCGCCGCAGCTGGGCTGCGGTGAGCAGATGGGTGGACAGGACGCTGATCCGGCCCAGAGCATATTCATAACTGGGCTGGGCCATTTTACTTCACCTCCGCGCCAAACAGGAGCTCTGCCACGCGGTATTCCTCCCCGGTCCGTACGTCTTCCAGCAGGGTGGCGAAGGAACCGTCATAATCACAGGTATCCCCTTCGATCAGCACCCCATCGGCGAAATCCGCCTCTTTGTCCGACAGGGCCAGTGCCCCTTCCCGGCCCTGGGCCTTCAGCTCACCGTTGAGCCGGGCCAGGAATCCGTTTTCATACCGGGGCCGGTCCTTGGCCGGTACCACCAGGGTTTCACGGCCGGTAAGATCCGATTCCAGGATGATCCGCCCGATCAGATTTTCCCACTGTTCCTGGGGCAGGGCTTCCAGCTGCCCGGCAGCCTGATCAAAGGCTTCCTGGAGCACTTTCCGCTTGCTGGCCAGGTTCTCTTTCCGGCTCTGCAGTTCCGCGATCAGCTGCAGACGGCCGGCCGCTTCTTTGGCATCCACCTGGGATTTGGCCTGGATTTCCCGGACCTCTTCCCGGGCTTTGGCCAGGATCTGTTCCTTTTCCTTCCGGGCCTTTTCCTGAGCCGCTGCTCCGATGGCTGCCGCGTCCTGCTTCGCTTCTTCTTCTATTTTCTGAATGATTTTGTCACCAGACACGACGGGTCACCCTTTCTTATAATTTGATCCCGTTCACCATGATGAAGGAAATCAGCAGACTCAGCACGGCGTAGGTTTCCACCATGGCCGTCAGGATGATGCCTTTACCGGTTTCTTCCGGCCGTTTTGCCGTCAGATAGATGCCGGAGGCAGCCACTTTCCCCTGATAGATGGCGGACAGCAGACCGCCGATGCCCATGGGCAGTGCGGCAAACAGATAGGCCAGGCCCTGGAAGGTGGTCAGGTCTTTCACGTTCCCGTCAATGACCCCCAGGTTCAGGATGATGATGAAAGCGATCAGCAGCCCGTAAATGCCCTGGGTACCAGGCAGGGCCTGGAGTACCAGTACGTTACCGAACTTGTCCGGGTCTTCGCTGACCACACCGGAAGCGGCCTGCCCGGCGATCCCTACGCCGATGGCACTGCCAACCCCTGCCAGAGCGGCAGCCGTTGCTGCCCCGCCAAATGCCAGCGCTGTTCCTAAAGTAATCATAATGAAATCCTCCCTTATTTGGTAATGTCAGTATACTTGGTCCGGAGCGCCAAAGGCAGGAATGCCCGGCCGCCGGCTTCGTAGAACTTGCCGAAGAATTCGATGTACTGCAGACGGCTGCTGTGCACGAAGGCACCCAGCACGTTGATGATGATGTTGAAGTAATGCCCTGCCAGAAGCACCAGGATGGCCGCCACAATGCCCACAGGGCCTGCGCTCCAGAGCATCTGGGCCACGGTATTGATGACCATGGCGATGACCCCGGTGGCCAGTCCCAGAGCAAAGATCCGGGAATAGCTCAACAGATCGCTGAGATAACCGCTGATGTTGTACAGGGTCAGGAGACCGCCCAGGAGACGGTTCACGATGCCCTTCTTTTCCCGTCCCCCGAACAGGACGATGATGCCGGCACCCAGCCAGGCCAGGTACTTGCCCACAGGCCCCGGCACCAGTGCCATGAGGAAGAAGCCCAGGAACATGATGAGCCAGCTGATCTGGTCACAGACCGCTCCCATCACATCCCCATCCCGGAGCAGCATGTAGATTTTCACCACCATGCCGGCCACCAGATGGATGGCCCCCAGGCCGAAGCACAGCGCCAGCATCTTCAGGGGTTCCTTCATGGGGACGAACAGCAGAGGCTGCCATTCCAGGCCGAACCAGCCGCCGAACATGGCTCCCCAGATAATGGTGGAAATACTCCCGAAGAAAATCACCATGGCCAGCTGCCGGGCGAACCCGGTGGGCCGGAACTTCTTCAGGGCAAAATACAGCATCACGGTCAGCACCAGGCCGTAGCCTGCATCGGACAGCATCATGCCGAAAAAGATGAAGTGGAAGGGAGCCATGACCAGATCCGGATCGATGGAACCGGCTTTGGGCAGGGAATACAGTTCCACTACGCTTTCGTAGGGTTCCACCAGTTTGCCGTTTTCCAGTACCGTAGGAGGGATTTCCCCTTCTGCCGGATCTGCAAAGGTCAGCTGGTAGGCGTCGGTGACACTCTGGACCACCTTTTCCACCCGTTGGGTCCGGTCCTTCCGCACCCAGCCCTGTACCTTGAAGGCACTGACGGTTTCCACCCCGCCGTTCTGGAGACGGTCATGGGCGGCACTCAGCTGGTCGTAGTACAGTTCCACCTGCTGTTTCCGGGGGATGCTTTCCCGGGTTTCCTCCTTCAGACGGCTGATCCGTGCTTCCTTTTCCTCCGCTTCCTGGAGCAGTTCCTTCCGGACATCTGCCGCCAGGCCGCTGTGTTTGGGCAGCACTGCCTCGCTGAAATCATGTTCCTTCAGCAGATGCTTCACTTCACTGTCGGCCTCTTCATAAGCCAGCACCACCATGGCCTGCCCGTCCTGGGTCACCCCATACAGGCTCACATCCGCCAGGAGGCCGCTGATGGCCTTCTGGAATTCCGGCAGTTCTTTTTCCGGCAGGAATCCCACATGGTAGCGGGTGGTTTCCGTAAAGCTCAGCTGTTCCAGGGGAATGTCCAGTTCCAGCCAGGGATCCAGGCTTTCCGCCTGGGTCCGGAGGGCCGCCGCTTCACTTTCCAGGGAAGCGATCTTGCTGGCGGTGGTATCCAGTTTTTCCGTCAGCTTCCGGCCTTCCTGGGTCTCTTCCAGGAAATTCCCATAGGAAATGGTTTCTTTCTGAGGAAACAGGGGATTCTTGGCACCATTCTGGACCAGGAACTGGAGCACCTGACCGGTTTTATCCAGCTGGGCGCTGACTTTTTCTGATCCGGGAAGGGCCTTGCTTCCCGCTTCCGGTTCCAGCATCACACTCCCGTCCTTCTGGAGGGCCAGGAGCAGGGCATCGCGATCGGCTTTCAGGGCGTAGAGAGTCAGTTTTTGCATAGGGACTAACATTCGATCACGACCTTCTTCATAATATACTGGACTGCCGCATCCAGATTTTTCCGGGCCTCTGCCGCCTGGGCCTCATCCCGTTTCCGGTTTTCCGCCACCAGGGCATCGGCTTCCTGTTTGGCCTGGGCTTCTGCCTGGGCAATGGCCGCGGCCGCCTGTTTCCGGGCTTCCGCGATCAGGGCTTCCGCTTCCTTGTGAGCTTCCGCCTGGGCGTCCCGTACCGTATTCCGGGCTTCCAGGGTGGCCTGTTTCTTCAGGTCATCCGCCTTCTGCTCGGCATTTTTGATGTCTTCCAGCATGGACATGGTATCACCACCTTTGCGCAGGGAAGGCGGTTGCCTTCCAGATTGGTTGAAAAGAAAGAAATAGCAGTAACCAGTGTAGTATTTCAACAGAGATCCGCAAATCCCTGCTGAAGCGCTATAAAATCATTATACTATACTGTATCCGTTTTTGTAACAAAAACTTTTCTTATTTTTTCATTGCAGGGTTGATTTTGTACTATTTTATAATAATTTTGTAGCATATGATACACTAATGTCACAGAAGAGTCCCCCGTTTCTGGCTTTTTCCTTCCTGGACTTTCCTGTATAATAGAAAAACAATGGTGAAAAGGAGTGATTTCCATGGATATACAAGAAACCCTGACCCGGCAGCTGCCGCTGTATGCCCGGGTCCTGCTGCAAAAAGGGATCTGCCTCCAGAAGGACCAGATCCTGGTGATCAATGCCCCGGTGGAAGCCAGCCGGTTCGCCACCCTGCTGACGGAAGAAGCCTATAAGGCCGGTGCTGCCCAGGTGGTGTTCAACTGGTACTGCAATGGGACCACCCGGCTCCGGTATGAGTACGAAACCCAGGACAAGTTCGAATCCGTCCCCCACTGGCGCAGTGAATTCAACCTGGATTATTACCGGAAAGGTGCCGCTTTCCTGAGCCTGATCTCCGCCGACCCCTATGCCATGAAGGGCATCGACCGGAAAAAGATCATGGCCTGGCAAAAGGCCTTCCACCAGGCGGTCAAAGAATATTCCGACGGAATGATGGCTTCCAAAACCAACTGGCTGGTGGCCGCCGTCCCCAGTACCGTATGGGCCAGGCTGCTGTACCCGGAGCTGCCGGAACAGGAAGGCATGGACAGGCTGTGGATCCAGCTGCTGGATGCGGCCCGGTGTCTGGGCGAAGACCCTTTGGCCGACTGGGACAAGCATCTGGCGGAACTGAAACAGCGCCGGGAATGGCTGACGGCCCAGCAGTTCACCGCCCTGGAATATGAAAACGGCCTGGGTACCCATCTCACCGTGGGCCTGCCGGACCGGCACATCTGGCAGGGAGGGGCCGAAAGCACCGCCCGGGGGTTCCTGTTCAACGCCAACATCCCTACAGAAGAAGTGTATTCCGCGCCCCAGGCGGACCGGGTGGATGGGGTTGTATGCAGCACCCGTCCCCTGGTGTACAGCGGAAATCTCATCGAAAATTTCCGTCTCACCTTCAAAAACGGAAAAGTAGTGGAAGCCACAGCAAAAAAAGGCGAAGAAGTCCTGAAAGACCTGCTGAAAATGGATGAAGGTGCCTGCCGTCTGGGAGAAGTGGCCCTCATCCCCTACCATTCCCCCATTTCCCTGATGGATACGGTCTTCTACGAAACCCTCCTGGATGAAAATGCTTCCTGCCACCTGGCCCTGGGGGACGCCTACCCAACCTGTGTGGAAAAAGGAGCGGAGATGGACGAAGAAGAACTGAAAAAAGCCGGACTCAACGATTCCATGATCCACGTGGACTTCATGGTGGGCAGCCCGGATCTCACCATCACCGGGATCCGGAAAGACGGAACAAAGGTGTCCGTGTTCGTCAACGGGGATTGGGCATAAAAAAAGAAGGGGCTGTTGCTCACGCAGCAGCCCCTTTTGGCTTTTACTTCCCGTGCCGTTCCCATACGGCCTGGGGAATGAATACCAGATGCTGGTTCACGAAGGTGTCGAAACCGCTCCGGGACAGTTCGTGCCCGTACCCGGAATTCTTCACGCCTCCGAAAGGCAGTTCCGGCAGGGAGGTCCAGCCGTGGTTGATGAAGCTCATCCCGGTTTCGATCCGGGCCGCCACCCGGCCGGCATGTTCCATATCGCTGCTGAACACCGTGTTCCCCAGCCCGTAGCTGGAATCGTTGGCCAGGGCAATGGCATCCTCTTCATCCCGGACTTTGTACACCACACCCACCGGACCGAAGACTTCTTTGTTATACAAAGGATTGTCCTTTGTCACATCGGTCAGGATGGTGGGCATCACGAAGTAACCGGGACTTTCGATGGGCTGGTTCCCGTACACCACCCGGGCGCCGGCCTGGACAGCCTGTTCAATGGCCGCCAGCACATCCCGCTTGGCCGTGGCGGAGGACAGGGGTGCCAGTGTGGTGGCCGGATCCATGGGATCCCCCCATTGGGCGGAGGCAAAGACTTCCGTCAGATCCCGGAGGAACCGGTCGTAGTTCTTTTCCGTCACGATGAACCGTTTGGAAGAGACGCAGACCTGGCCCGCATTGTACAGCCGGGCGGCAAACAGCTGGGATTTCACTTCGTCCATATCCGCATCATCCAGGACGATGAAGGCATCATTGCCCCCCAGTTCCAGGGAAGAAGGCTTCAGTGCCTTTCCGGCATGTTCCGCCACGGAAGAACCGCCCCGTTCCGACCCGGTCAGGCAGGCTCCGGCCACCCGGGAATCCTCGATGATCCGGGAAACCTGATCATAGCTGGCAAACAGGTTCTGGAAAGCCCCTTCCGGAGCCCCCGCTTCCCGTACCAGGGCTTCAAAGGCCAGGGCAGAGCCGGGGCAGTTGGAGGCATGTTTCAGCAGCAGAGGATTCCCGATGATGAAATTGGGGGCGAACACCCGCATCACCTGGTAGAAGGGGAAATTCCAGGGTTCCACTGCCATGATCACGCCCCGTGCCTGTTTCAGGATATAAGCTTTGCCGGCCGGGGTTTCCACCGGTTCCCGGGCCAGGAATCCATCGGCCTGGTCCGCATAATATTCAGCGATGGCAGCACAGAGTTCCACTTCTCCCTGGGCTTCCACAAACAGTTTCCCCATGTCTTTGGTCATGGTTTCCGCATACCGGTCCAGATCCCGCCGGAGCAGGGCAGCCACCTGGCGCAGGACCGTTTTCCGTTTCTCCACGTCATTGTCTTTCTGCCAGGCCTGGTATTGTCCATAGGCCCGTTCCAGGGCTTCTTCCACCCCGGCATCGGACAGGCTCTCATAGGAGCGGAGCACTTCATTGGTATAGGGATAAATAGTCTGATAAGCCATAATCGACCCTCCTTGGACTGGTTAAGTGTATTTTTATCGTTTACAGTTAAGCGTATTATACGATACCGCCCCTAAAAATACAAGTCCTTTTTGGAGAATTTTTATCAATTTCTTTTTTATCCCTTCATTCCCCAGGCATAGCCGGTCATGGCCATGGATCCCAGGTTGCAGATTTTGTTGAACACCTGGGCCCGGTCTGCGCCGGCGGCTCCCAGGCATACCAGGAGCGGCAGGTAATGATCCGGGGTAGGTACGGCATAGGACGCATCAGGATGGGATGCGAACCCGATGACTTTTTCCGTATCCCCCTGGAGCACCGCTTCTGTAATATAGTCATTGAACCGGAGAGTGGCATCAGAACCCCCTGCATTCTCCCATTCCACTTCCCGGAGATTGTGGACCACGTTGCCGCTGCCCAGGATCAGATAGCCATCTTCCCGGAGAGCAGCCAGCTTCCGGCCCAGTTCGAATTCTTCCGTATAGGAAATGTCCCCGTCCACGGACAGCTGGACCACCGGGATGTCCGCCTTCGGGAACATATGGACCAGCACCGTCCAGGCCCCGTGGTCGATGCCCCAGTCGTCATTGACGGCCACGGCAGAGCCCAGCAGCGACTGTACCTTTCGTGTCAGTTCTCCATCCCCTTTGGCGGGATACTTGACTTCATACAATTCCTTGGGGAACCCGTACATATCGTAGACCTGCCGGGGTTCCGGGGCGCTCTGGACAAAAGTCCCGTGGGTATACCAGTGAGCGGATACCATCAAAATGGCTTTGGGCCGTCCGTACTTTTCCAATACGGTCTGCCCCACTTTGGCCATGCCTTCCGTGATGTCATTCTGTTCCAGGGCAATCATAGGGCTGCCGTGGCCGGAAAAGATTACCGGATATTTTTTCGTCTCCATCTCCAACGCTCCTCTCAATGCTTTAAAAAATAAACTTGCTTTTCTTTTTTATCCTTTATACAATAAATTATACAAAGAATACCCCAGAACACAAGTAGGACTTTATTCCCTACCTGGTATCTTTTTCTTGTCCATTGGGAGGCTTTCTTATGAAAAAGGAAAAATGCGAAAAGAATCACCTTTTCGGAATCTGCCCCTATGTCACTGCCCAGCAGCTGCTCCAGGGCAAATGGACCATCCTGATCCTGTACCAGCTGTCCACCGGCACCAAGCGCTTCAAGGAACTACAGCGGGCCATTGAGGTGACCCAGGCCACCCTTTCCACCCATTTGAAGCAGTTGGAACGGGAAGGGCTGATCCAGCGGACGGTCTATCCGGAAGTCCCGCCCCGGGTGGAATATTCCCTGACTACCATCGGCTGGGAATTCCAGCCCGTCCTGGAAAGCATCCATAACTGGGGCAAACAATATATCCATTACCTGGAAGAGAATCGATAAAAAAAGGGCTGTGAAATAAAATCATTCACAGCCCCTTTTTTCAAATTTCATCGAAATAACTGCTGTCCTTATGGCAGATGGGACACTCAGCCGGTGGTTCCACCCCTTCACATTCATAACCGCAGATTCGGCACCGCCATCTCTTGATTTCATCGAAATAGCTGCTGTCCTTGTGGCAGAGCGGACACTCAGCCGGCGGTTCATTGCCTTCCCAGATATAGCCGCAGACCCGGCATTTCCATTTCCGGACCCGGTCTCCCGGCTTGGTCACTTCCACATATTCTTCTTTGGATTCCTGTTTCCGCGGGCTCTGATACTTCGTTACCGGTTCTCCCAGCATCCCGCTCCGATCCTCATACGTCGTATGGAGGATCTGTTCTGCCAGCGGGCTCAGCGGTTTCCCGTAAAATTCCCGGTAGAGTTCCAGCAGTTCCTGGTTTTCATGGCTGTTCCGGTTGGCCAGGGCAGCATCTCTCTGGTACAGGCCCTGGATCCGTTTGGCCAGCAGATCCTGCCCCTTCTGCTGCGTCCCTTTGGGCTGACCGCCGCCCCCAATGCAGCCGCCGGGGCAGGTCATGACTTCGATGAATGTGTAATCCGCCAGTTTCTCCTTCTTTTCCTCCAGGAACTGACGTACATGTTCCGTCCCATAGATCACAGCCACTTTGAGGGAAAGGTCCCCCAGCCGGACCTGGGCTTCCCGGATCCCATCCAGGCCCCGGACCGGTTCCAGGTCGTAGAAATCAGCCGGAGCATTGTGCCCCGTGACCTGATGATAGGCCGTACGCAGGGCCGCTTCCATGACACCGCCCGTATTGCCGAAGATCACCCCGGCCCCGGAAGCTTCTCCCATGAGAGAATCATAGGGCTGTTCCTCCATGGAGGCCATATCAAGACCGGCAGACCGGGCCCACGCTGCCAGTTCCCGGGTGGTGATGACCTGGTCCATATCCCGAAGCCCCGGAATATCCAGATACTTCCCGGCTGCCCCCATTTCTTCCCGGCGGATTTCGAATTTCTTCGCCGTACAGGGTGTCAGGGCCACATTGACGATTTTTCGGGGATCCAGCCCCATTTTTTTGGCAAAATACGTCTTCACCGTAGGACCCTGCATCCCGATGGGGCTTTTGGCCGTGGAAATATGGGGCAGCAGTTCCGGATAGTAGGTTTCCGCGAACTTCACCCAGGCCGGGCAGCAGGAAGTGAACTGAGGCAGGGGCCGATTTTTCAAAGTCACCCTTTCCACCAGTTCTGCCGCCTCTTCCAGGATGGTCATGTCCGCACTGAAGTTGGTATCCAGCACGTAGTCCACACCCAGAGCTTTCAGCAGGGCCACCATCTTGCCCTGGACAAAGCTGCCGTCCGGCAGGCCGAATTCTTCCCCCAGAGAAATCCGCACTGAGGGGGAAGTATTCACCACCACGATTTTATCCGGGTCGGCCACGGCCTGACGCACCGTTTCCCATTCTGGAGTTTCCACGATGGAATCCACCGGACACACATTGGCACACTGGCCGCAATGGATACAAATGGGCACATCATCTGTCTGGCTCAGGTCATAGTAACCCAGGACGCCGATTTGATCCCGGCACACATCCCGGCACTTGCCACAGCGGATGCACAGGTCTTCCCGGCGCAGGATGGCCGGATTCCCCGGTTCGATGGGTACCCGGATATCCGGTGAAAGATGCTTGCTCATAAATACTCCCCCTTTTCACTATACATTTAGCATAACAAAGAGAAGCAGAGCCCACAAGTAGTATCTTTACCCATACCACTCCAGAGCCAGAACAGACGCGGCTTCCCGGCTTTTAGATTTTGTGGGTACTGTCTTTACTTCAGATATCTGTCGAAGAAATCCCCGATGACCTGCAGTACCTTGTCCTGCACCCAGTATACGCCCCCATGGGCTGCTCCCGGGATCTCATACCGTTCCGCCGGCACCCCTTTGGCCTTCAGGGCCTGGTACAACAGGTCCGTCTGCCCCGGGGACACCACTTTGTCCGCCGTTCCGTGCATCAGCAGCATGGGGGCGCTGTTTTTCCCGATATAGGCGATGGGGTTGGCCGCTTCCGTAGCTTTGGGGTCAGCCAGGACGCCCCCATCCTTCCCGCCGAACACCGGGCTGCCGTTCACCCACAGGGCTTCCGTGGCCCCGGCGGATTTATGGAGCTGCTGGACTTCCGGGCTGTAATCCATGCCCACCTGGGACAGGTCTGACAGGCCGTACAGATCGACGGCACAGCTGACCTTGCTGGATTCCTGGAGATTTTCACCCTTGTCGAAGGTCTTCGTACCGCTGGTGGTACCGGCAAAAGCCGAAAGATACCCGCCGGCGCTGCCGCCGATGATGCCGATCCGGTCCTTGTCGATGTTCCACTGATCCGCATGGGCCCGCAGGTACCGGATGGAAGCCTTCACATCCTCCAGGGGCTGGGGAAATTTGGCCGTGGGTGCTACCCGGTAGGTAATGCTGGCCACCACATAGCCTTTTTCCGCCAGGTAGTTCCGCAGCTGGACCCCGTTGTCCCGGTTGGCATTGATGAATCCGCCCCCGGTCACGTAGACGATGGCCGGCATCCTGGTCTTTTTCTGGGGCTGGAGCAGATCCAGCTGCATGGGTACGTTGGAGTACCCCCGGCTGGGGACCTGTTCATAGACCACCCCGGAAACCTGTTTCACTTCCGTTTTGACCGGAGCCACCTCCAGGGTCTTGCTGGGATACTGGACTGCCGCTTCTGCGCCTGTAAACCCGGCTCTTTGTCGACTCATAAGCAATTTTACAGGTCGCTGGACTGCCGCTTCTGCGCCTGTAAACCCGGTCATCCCCAGAAGCAGCAGGCTGGATACAGCCAGCCTGCGTACTTTCCCGTTGATTTTCATAAAAAGACCTCCTTATCTTCCTTCAGACAGTTTTCCACCTGTCCCGGAGAATATGTAAATATTTACATAATAATGATTGCCACGAGTGTAGCACGTTTGCCGATCCATTGTCAATCCATTATGTCTCTGCCTGTTTCCATGATATAATATCCCCGAAGAAAGGAGCCGCCCCATGACCAAAGAAAACACTCTCCAATATATACTGCTGGGACTTCTGGCCAAACAGGATTTGACCGGCTATGACATCAAGAAACTGTTTGAACAGGAAGTGGGCGATTTCTGGTTTGCCCGGCACAGCCAGGTCTATCCGGAACTCCGGAAAATGGAAAAAAATGGAATGATCACCGCCCTTCCCTGTGCCTCCGAGGCAAAACGGCAGAAAACCTATTACCACCTGGCGCCTGCAGGCCACCGGAAACTTCTGGAATGGCTGGCCCAGCCTCTGGGTACCATGATGCCCACCCGGGATGAATTCACCATGAAGCTGTACCTGATCCGCAGCCAGAAAGACCCCCAGCTCCGGCAGCTGCTCCAGGAGGATATCCGGCGCCACAAGGAACGTCTGGCCCATCTCCAGCTCCGCTGGCGGCTGCTGTTCCCCACCCAGGAAGCCCGAGAAAAAGAATATGGCCACGCCCTGATCCTCCAGGAAGCCATCCAGCGGGAAATCCAGAAGCTGGAGTGGGAGAAGGAAAAATTGACGGAGATTTAATAAAATGTAAATTTTTTGGGGAAACCGTTGAATACATCGGATTTTCGCGATAAAATATTGACCCGGTAGTCAATATGTGCAGAACAATCGAAGAGTTGTACAGGACGTGCCGCTGGCACGTCCTTTTTGTAAGGAGCAGGTATGGAAAAGAAAGAACTGAAGGAAAAATTGAAAGGAATCCTCCCTTCCGGCCATCTGGTGGGGTCCGGCTTCTCTTTCCAGTGGAAGGATGCGGACGGCCAGATCCAGGAATTCCATGCAGGGCCCAAGCTGCTGATGGGCTTCTGCGGGGCCTTCCTGGCCAGCCTCATGGGACTGGCGGTATGCGCCGGGCTGCTGTTCAAGGCCTGGGATGAACAGACGGAACTGGCCAATTACCGGGCGGACTACGGGGTCTACACGGAACGGCTGGCCAAGCTCATGGACGACAATGAAAAACTCCAGCGGGAACTGGCCCAGGTGGTCCAGGTGGAAAACGCCGTCCGGGAAAAGCTGTCCAAAGACGGAGTCAAGATCGGGGAACAGGCCGTGGACAAAAAGTCCAAGGAACTGGATAAAGGAGGCCAGGGCGGCTCCACCACGGCGGACCAGCTGACGGTGCTGGAAGTCCAGGATGAAATCAACTGGAAGAAGCTGGCCTACAAGAAGGAAAACCTCACCAATATGCTGCTGGCCCTGTCCAATACCGGGGACGGCACCTACGGGTGGCCCGTCAGCGGCGGGGAAATCAGCTCCTTCTTCGGGCTCCGGGCGGATCCTTTCGGCGGCGGCAGCGATTACCATCCCGGCATCGACATCGCCGTGGACTATGGGACCCCCATCAAGGCGTCCTCCACCGGGACTGTGGAAGAGGCCCAGTGGAACGGGGGCTACGGCCGGTTCGTCAGCATCGATCACGGCAACGGGATCACCACCTGCTACGGCCACATGAGCGCCATCGCCGTACAGCCGGGGCAGACCGTCCGTCGGGGAGATGTGATCGGCTACGCCGGCAGCAGCGGCTACAGCACCGGTCCCCATGTGCATTTCGAAGTGCGCCAGAACGGGAGCCCGGTGAACCCGCTGAATTTTGCCAGACCGGTGGGATAAGAAAAAAAGGGGGTGTGAAAAAATGCTTTTTCACACCCCGTCACTAGTCACTAGTCTCTAGTCACTAGCCGATGGAAGCCAGCTGACGCAAGCGAAATAAAGGCGCTGTGGATGATTTTTTCACAGCGCCTTTTTTGTCAGCTGTCAACTGTCAGCGGCCGAAGGAAATCAATTTAGCAAATTGATTTTGAAACCCATAAACCGTAGGGGCTGCATGCCGGGCGGCCTGCGCATGATTGCCATTTGTTGGTGCATTGTGTGGGACGCCGGGCCTGCGTCCCCTACGGTTTTACACAGTCAAAAGGACCGTCTATCCATCTGCCCCTTTTTCAAATCCTGGAAATGCTGCTGGAGGGCGGCTGTCATTTCTTTCACCCAGAGCCGGTCTTCTCCCTGGCGGCTGGTCAGATACAGCCGGTGGAAGGGGGTCCGTTCCGCCAAAGGGAATATGGAAAACCCCTGTTTTTTCATGGCGGCGGCCACTGACCGAGGTACCAGCATCCAATCTTCCGGTCCCTGGAAATACTTTTCAGCCGTCGGGGTGCTGTTCACCCGGATCTTGCTGTCCAGAGCCCGCCAGTACTGATCATGCCAGCTGCGGAATTCTTCCGTGAAGATCTGGAAGATTTCCTGTTTCCCATCCAGTTCTTCCATGGAAATGATCTTTTTTCCCTGAAAATGTCCTGGCTCCTTCATCACCACCAGAAATGGCTCTTCATAGAGAAGTTCGCTCACCAGCCCCCGGCTGGCAAGAGGGATCTGCACAATGCCCACATCCAGCAGTCCTTCCTGCAGCAGGTCCCGGATTTCCACACTGTGATGATCTTCCAAAGTCAGACTGCACCGGGGATGGCCCAGCAGATAGTCCTGGAGGAACCCGGCCAGGAAATATTCCTGGGCACTGCGCATGCACCCCAGCCGCAGAAGATACCGTTCCTGTTCTTCCCGGAAGGAAAGCCCTTCTTCATACAATTCCAGCATGTGGACGACCACTCCCAGGAACCGTTCTCCTTTGCCGGTGAGTTCCGCTTCCTGTCTCCCCTTGCTTCTCAGCAGCAGCGGGTACCCCAGTTCCTCTTCCAACCGAGCCAGCCGTTTGCTGAGGGTGGACTGGGTCAGAAAAAAATTTTTGGCGGTCTGTGTCATGTTCCGGGTCCGGCAAAGATCTCGGAACAGGTAAAGTGATTCTGTATCCATGGTTTCCCGCTCCTTTAAATAGTCATTTCGGGAATATTATAAAGTATAATAAGTTGTTTTACAACTGTTTTCTTTCACCTTATACTAAAGCTATCAAGAAAAACATTCCTGGAAAACAGAGGGAACGATGAAAAGAAAGGATGCGTGCCATGAGAAAGAGCTTTATGGATAAATGGCTGGCTGGTTTGGAAAAAGACGAATTCATCCGGACCCGGCTGAGCGGAAAACGGGTATGCGGCCCTGCTCCGATGAAGAAAGGAACAACTCCCATCAGCTGCTTTCAAACCAGAACCGCCGTTCTTCCGGGAAGGTAAAACAACCCTCCATTGACAGAATCATCAATAAAAAAAGGAGACTATACCATGGATCTGATGACAGCAAAATTTCAGCGTCTGGGAATCGACAATGCACCGGGACAGGAAGACCGGCAGAGCCATACGGAACTGGAGCTTCGGGGAGAACCGCTGCCGGGACCTGCAGTGAATTTCTCCCATGGAGATGTGGATGCCCACCAGCCCATTCCAGGAAGCCTGGAAACCTTCATCGAAGGATACAAAAAAGGCAGCTGTGTGGCCTATACGGAATACCGGGGTGGAGATGACATCCGGAAGGAAGTGGCGGCCAAACTGGCGGCCTTTACCGGAGCCCCCATCGATCCGGAAAAAGAACTGATCCTGACCCCCGGGACCCAGGGAGCCCTGTTCCTGGCACTGGGCTGTCTGGTGGGACGGGGAGACAAGGTTGCCATCGTGGAACCGGATTACTTCGACAACCGGAAACTGGTGGAATTTTTTGAAGGAGAACTGGTTCCCGTCAAGCTGGATTATCTGAGCCAGGACAAAAATGCCGGGGTCAGTCTGGCAGCGTTGGAAGAATCCTTTAAACAGGGTGTCAAACTGTTCCTGTATTCCAACCCCAACAATCCCACCGGGGTTATCTTTTCCGAAGAAGAAACCCGGGAAATCGCCCGTCTGGCAAAAAAATACAACGTGATCCTCCTGGTGGATCAGCTGTATTCCCGGCAGATTTTCGACAACCATCCCTATACCCATCTGCGGGCTCTGCCGGAACGGCCGGAGAACATGCTGACCATCATGGGGCCCTCCAAAACTGAATCTCTCAGTGGGTTCCGGCTGGGAACTGCCTTCGGGACCAGCTGGATCATCGACCGGATGGAAAAACTCCAGGCCATCGTCACCCTGCGGGCACCGGGATACAGCCAATATGTGTTCAAGCGCTGGTTCAGTGAGCCGGAAGGATGGCTGAAGGACCGGATTGCTGCCCATCAGGCCATCCGGGATGATCTGATTGCTCTGGTCCGGAGCCATGAAGGATGCAGCGTACGGAAAACAGAAGGTGGAAGCTATATTTTCCCCACCCTGCCTCCCATGGACGTAAGCATCAGCGATTTTGCCAAAATCGTCCGCAGGCTCACCGGAGTGATCATTACTCCAGGTACGGAATTCGGGCCTCAGTTCACCCACAGTTTCCGGGTGAATTTTTCCCAGGATCCAAAAAACACCCACAGCGCCATTGACCGGGTGCTGCAGGTCATGGAACGGTACAGAAGCAAATGATTTTTGGTTGGAACAGGAGGCATTCCCATGCATAAAAATTTTACGTTTGATCCGGAACTGCAGAAGGAAATCAAAAGCAGATTCTATTATATGGATGAAAATCCCTTGGGCCGGAAGCGGCTGTTCTTCGAAAACTCCGGAGGCTCCCTCCGTCTCAAGGCCTGTGTGGAGGCCAAGGCCCGTTATGAACAGATTCCCGACTGTCCCCTGCGGTACCATGATGTTTCCCTGAAGCTCCATGAAGTGAAGGACAAGGGGATCCGGGATCTGATGGAAGTGCTTTTCGGCGCCGCTCCGGGGGAAGGAGCCCTGGTTACGGAACTGACTCCTTCCAAGGTCACCTTCAGCATCACCCGGGCCATTGTGGAAAATGTGCCAGGTACCAATGTGGTCACCACGGCCATCGAGCATCCTTCCGCCTATGATGCCGCCCGGATGTATGCAGAAAAGACCGGGAAAGAATTCCGGGTAGCCAAAGCCAATCCGGAAAACGGCGGAGTGGATGTGGACGAAATCCTGAAGCTGGTGAACAAGGACACCTGCCTGCTCAGTGTCATGAGTGCCTCCAACATCTCCGGAAAAGTGTTCCCCATGAAGGAAATCGTGGAAAAAGCACGGCAGATCAAGCCGGACCTGTTCATCATCTCTGATGCGGTGCAGCATGCCCCCCATGCAGCCCTGTACGCCCATGACCTGCAATTGGACGGACTGGTGATTGCCCCCTACAAAGCCATGGGGATCCGGGGCTGCGGCTATGGATATGTCTCTGACCGGGTGGCTGCCCTGCCCCATGACAAACTGCTGGCCAAGCCGGAAAAGGAATGGGAACTGGGGACCTACCCTCACGCCAACTTTGCGGCCATGAGTGCCATGGTGGACTACATCTGCTGGATTGGCCGTCATTATACGGACATCCAGGACCGTCGGACCCAGTATGTAGTAGGCTTCCAGTACTGCCACGCCCATGAAAACAGCCTGCTGGAACGAATGCTGGAAGGCACCGAAGCCCTGCCGGGCCTGCGCCATATCCCGGGCGTGGAGCTGTATTTCGACGGACCGGTGGATGACAGCCGTGACCTGGTGGTGGCCATGGGGCTGAAAGGCATGGATTACACTGCTCTCCGGGAAGAATATGACAAACGGGGGGTGCTGGTCTTTGAACGGATCAACACCAGTGAATATTCCAAACGGATCGTGGAATCTCTGGGCCGCACCGGCCTGCTGCGGGTTTCCCCGCTCCATTGCCACGATTTCAGTGACATCGACCATTTCCTGGAAATTACCTGGGACATTGCCAAAGCCCAGGCCCGCTGAGAAAGGAGCGTCCTGATGAAAGATCCCATTCCTCAGGGAAAATATGTACCGGCAGCCCGCAGCGGCAGACTGATTGCCACGGCCGGCATGACCCCCCGGAAAGAAGGCGTGTTGATCATGCAGGGAAAGGTCCAGGCGACAGTTTCCCTGGAAACCTATCGGGAAGCGGTGGTCCAGGCGGCGGCCAATGCGCTGACAGCCGCCCGGAACCAGCTCCGGCCGGGAGAAGTCCTGGCAAGGATTCTGCGGATGGATGTGTACGTGAACGGAGCTGCGGATTTTACCGCTCACCCCAGACTGGCGGATTTTGCTTCGGAATATCTGCTGGAAGAATTGGGAGACGCCGGGAGGTGTGCCCGCTGTGCCCTGGGCATGGCCGGACTCCCGGGCAATGCTCCGGTGGAGATCAGCCTGCTGGCTGTGGTGAAAGAAAAAGAATGAAAAAAGTTCTGCCTGTGCAAAATAAAGCACAGGCAGAACTTTTTTACAACAGCTTCAATTTCTTCCCCAATACCACCATTCTCCTTCCCAGGAAGGGAATCTGGTACAGTTCTTCTTCGGGCATGGTTTTCAGTCCCAGCAGCAGGATGCCGTAGACGGGCACGGCCACGGCCATGCCGCCCAGGATGCTCCAGGCACCCCACCCCGGCACCAGGGCCAGGAAGCCCTTCACCGCCGCCCCCATGGCCACAGCGGCCAGGGCAGTTTTCCCCAGCTGTTTCAGTTCCAGGGAGAAGCCGGTATATTTTTTAATGAAGAAAAGGTTCAGGACGGCGGCGATCCCGATATCCGCCACCGTAGCCCAGGAGGACCCCACGATGCCCAGGGTGGGTGTCAGGTTCCAGTTCAGCAGCACTTTGGACGCCGCCGCAAGGATCATATTAAATACGGGGATCTTGGTCTTCCCCAGCCCCTGGAGGATCCCGGTACTCACCTGATGGAGCCCCAGGAGGAAAATGGCCCAGCTCATAGTCTCGATGGAAGGCCCGGCTTTGGGGGCATTGTAGATCAGTGCCGCCACCCGGCCGCCCAGCAGGGCCGCGATCTGGTCCTCCATATACTGCTTGGAGAGGTAGGAACGGTCCTCCTCCGGCAGATAGATGGTCATGCCGCCGGCCTGACCGCGGGGAACGATGGTGATCTGATGTACGGGGTCCAGGTCCGGCAGGGCCTGCATGACCACGGCGTGACCGGCCTCGTGATAGGCAGTGAGCCGACGCTCGGCCTCGGGCACCACGCGGCTGTGCTTCTCCGGGCCGGCAATGACCTTGATGACAGACTGGTGGATGGCCTCCTCGGTGATGAAGCGCTGGCCGCGGCGGCCGGTCAGCAGCGCCGCCTCGTTCAGCAGGTTCTCCAGATCCGCACCGGTAAAGCCGGAGGTAGCGCGGGCCACGGAGCCCAGGTCCACATCCTCCGCCAGGGGCTTGCCCTTGGCGTGTATCTTCAGTATCTCCTCGCGGCCCTTGATATCCGGCAGGCCCACAAACACCTGGCGGTCGAACCGGCCGGGGCGCAGCAGCGCCGGGTCCAGAATGTCCACGCGGTTGGTAGCCGCCAGGACCACCACGCCCTCGTTGGCGGCGAAGCCGTCCATTTCCACCAGCAGCTGGTTCAGGGTCTGCTCGCGTTCGTCATGGCCGCCGCCCAGGCCGCTGCCGCGCTGGCGGCCCACGGCGTCGATCTCATCGATGAAGACGATGGCCGGAGCCTGCTTCTTGGCCTGCTCGAACAGGTCACGGACGCGGCTGGCACCCACGCCCACATACATCTCCACAAAATCGGAGCCGGAAATGGAGAGGAAGGCGGTATCCGCCTCGCCGGCCACGGCCTTGGCCAGCAGCGTCTTGCCGGTGCCCGGAGGGCCCACCAGCAGCACGCCCTTGGGAATATGCGCGCCCAGCTCGGTATAGCGCTGGGGATCGCGCAGAAACTGGACGATCTCCTCCAGCTCTTCCTTCTCCTCATCGGCACCGGCCACGTCCTTGAACGTGACCTTCTTGCCGTCAGAGGGGATATCCTGGATACGGGCCTCGCCGAAGCGGGCCATTTTATCGTTGACGGCGCCGCCGCCCAGGCCGCCCATACGGGCGATCAGGTTCATCAGCAGGATGAAGGCCATGGCCGCCAGCACATAGGGCAGCAGAGTACGCAGCCAGCCGTTCTCGTTGCCGGCGGCGTAGTCATAGCTGGTGATGACGCCCTTTTCCGCCTGGGACACCACCAGATCGTTCATGTCGTTATAAAACGTGTCGAAGCTGTGGAGGGCGCAGCTGACGCTGGAGCCGTCCTGCAGCTTCGCCACCAGGCGCGTGTCGGTGGCGGTGAAGGACTTGACCTTCTCCGCCGTGAAATAGGCGCGCATATCGCTGTAGCTCACGTCGCCGGAACGGCCGAGGTTGCCCACCACCTGGGTGATGAGCACCACCGCCAGCACGATGAACAGCAGCATGACGCCGCTGAAACGTTTTCTTTCCATGTCTCCCCGTCTCCCTTCTCAGCCGATCCAGCGGACGCCCTGCCAGCTTTGGTCACTGCCTACGGAGATGGCCACCAGCATGCGCGCCTGGACAGCCTCCACCGGAATATAGGGTTCGCCCAGCAAGCGGCTGTCATTAGAGCCGGTGCGGTTGTCGCCCATGACGAACATACAGCCCTCCGGCACGGTGAAGGTCTTGTCGGCCATGCTGTCCGGCAGGGTGGTAATCCCCTGGGTGGGCAGGTAGCTCTCGTCCAGCTTCTCACCGTTGACGTAGGTATAGCCGTTCTTGAAGGAGAGCGTCTCACCGGGCAGGCCGACGACGCGCTTCACCAGGACCTTGTTCAGCTCCTCGTCCCAGAAGGTGACGATGTCGCCGCGCTCCGGCACCGGATCGGACACCACATAGGGCAGCCTCCAGCCGATCAGCAGGCACTTGGTGGGGATGGTGGTCTCCATGGAGCCGCTGGGCACATAGGCCAGCTGCAGCAGCACCTTGAACAGCACGAACACCGCCGCCAGCGTCACCAGCAGGTAGCCGTAGTCATCCCACAGTCTGCGGCCGCGGCTTTTGGCGGGCTTGGCCGCAGGGGCCGCCGTCTCCGCCGGGGCGGGTGCGGCGCTCTCCGCGGGGGCGGGCTGCTCCGCGGGGGTCTTTACCTCGTCGGCCGCGGTGGCCGGAGGTGTGGTTTTCACCGGCTCGCCGGTGGGGGCCAGGCGCTTTCCGCCTTTGTTTTCCATATACTTCACTTCCTATTCTCAAATGCTAAGAGGGATGTTCCGCGCCCTCCCGGCGCGTGCTCTTCTTCCGCCTGCGGCGCGGGGAGAAACCGGATTTTTCGCCAAGACGAGGCGCGGCGACGACGGCGTACCGTGTGTACGTCGAGGAGCCGTAACGAAGTATTGGCGGAAAAGACGCGGTTTTACTTGCTGTAGACCTCGGGCTTGAGGACCCCAATATAGGGCATATTCCGGTACTGCTGGCAGTAGTCCAGGCCATAGCCCACCACAAACTCGTCGGGGACCTCGAAGCCGGCGTAGTCGGCGGTGATGGGCTTTTCGCGGCGGGCGGGCTTATCCAGCAGGGTGGCGATGGTAACGGAGGCGGCGCCCTTGGTCTTCAGGTACTCCGTCAGGAAATACAGGGTATTGCCGGAGTCCAGAATATCCTCGACGATGATGATGTCGCGGCCGCTGATGTCGCGCTGGAGGTCGCGGGTGATCTGCACCACGCCGGAGGACTTGGTGGCGTTCTTATAGGACGAGAGGCCGATGAACTCCACCTCGCTTTTCAGCTGGGCGGCGCGGACCAGGTCCGCCATGAAAATGAAGCAGCCGTTGAGAACGCCCACAAACATGGGGTTCTTGTCCTTAAATCTGTCGTACAGCCGGTCACCCAGCTCCTGGACGCGGGCCTTGATCTCCTCTTCAGACAGCAGGACCTTCAGGATATCCTGATCCATATTACTCTTTGCCATTGCTTGTTATCCTCCGTTGTTTTTTGTGATGGTGATGTATATGGTGTCGCCGGAACACTCCGGCAGGGCTTTCTGGTCAATGCCCACACGCCAGACGGCGGCGGGGCGGCCCGCCAGACAGAGGACGGGCCAGGTATCGCGCTCCGGCGGGGCGATGCCGCGCTCGGCGAACAGGCGCTTGAGGCTGCGGCTGCCGCGGCTGCCGGGCAGGGTCAGGCGGTCATCGCGGCGCCAGGGCCGAACGGTCCAGGGACCGGACCGCAGTGCCAGGGCGTCGGGGACGGGCGCGTCAGAGAGGGTGATGCGCCAGAGGCCGGCGAGGTTATCGCCGGGGCGGAGCGCCGCCTCGTCCAGTGGGGCGGGCGCGTCGGAGAGGGTCAGGGCGCCGTCACGGCAGACAGCGGACGCGCCGCCGGGCAGGGAAAGGGCGCCGCCGGTCTGTGCCAGTGTCTCCAGCGCCCGGTAGTGGGCGGCGGTGAAGTCCTTTTTGCCCGCGCCGAGGCGGTCCGTCAGCAGGCGGAGCATACGGGGGCGCAGAGCCTCCGGCGCGGAAAGGAGCGCGGCGCAGAGAAGCGTCGTGCCCTCCGGCGGCAGGAGGGCGGCGGCCTGGGCGTCCAGGAGGTCGTTCTCGGCGCGCAGGATGTCCGCCGTGCGGGCGATGTGCGCCGCGGCGGCGGGGTTGATCGCCCGCAGCTGGGGCATGATGTCCAGCCGGAGGCGGTTGCGGGCGTAGTGGGTATCCAGGTTCGTCTCGTCGGTGACATAGGGGAGGCGGTTCTGCGCGATGTAGTCATCGATAGCGGCGCGGGGCGTATCCAGTAGGGGGCGAATGATGCCGTCACGGACGGGGGGAATGCCGGTAAGGCCCTGGGGGCCAGTGCCGCGAAGCAATTGCAGCAGGACCGTTTCGGCCTGGTCGTCGCGGTGGTGGGCGGTGGCGATAAAATCCGCGGCAAGGGCATCCGCCGTGCGGCGGAGGAAGTCGTAGCGGGCGCGGCGGCCCGTCTCCTCCACCGTCAGGCGCCAGACGGCGCACAGGGCGTAGACGTCCACCGTTTCGGTGTAGAAGGGAATGTCCCGTTCGGCGCAGAGGGCGCGGACCAGGTCCTCGTCACGCTGGGCCGTGGGACGCATACCGTGGTTCAGGTGGGCGGCAGCCACGCGGAAATCGCGGGCCCGGCCCAGCTTCCACAGGCAGTCCAGCAGGCAGACGGAGTCGCGGCCGCCGGACACGGCGCAGAGGATCAGCCCTTCGGGAGGTGGGAACATCTGCCAGCGCGTCATCCACGCGGTCAGGTCCAGGGGCTCACTCATCCTCGTCATAGCGGGTCTCCAGCGTGCCGAAGGCGGTGTACTCGGGCATCCAGCGGAGCTCAACTTTTCCGGTCTCGCCGTGGCGGTTCTTGGCCACAATGCACTCGGCCACGTTGCGCTTCTCGGCGTCGCTGTTATAATAGTCATCCCGGTAGAGGAACATGACGATGTCGGCGTCCTGCTCGATGGCACCGGATTCGCGCAGGTCGGACAGCATGGGGCGCTTGTCCTCGCGCTTTTCATTGGCACGGCTCAGCTGGCTCAGGCACAGCACGGGCACCTGCAGCTCCTTGGCCATGATCTTCAGCATACGGCTGATATCGGACACCGCCTGCTGGCGGTTCTCGCCGGAATAGCCCTTACCGCCGGCGGAGGTCATCAGCTGAAGATAGTCGATGACCACCAGGCCCAGATTTTCCAGGCGGCGGCACTTGGCGTTCATATCCGCCACGGTCAGCAGTGGGTTATCATCGATACGGATGTCCATGCGGCTGAGGGCGGAGGCGGCCTCGGCGATGCGCTGCCAGTCGCTCTCCCGCAGGTTGCCGGTGATCAAGCGCTGGTTCTCCACCAGGCCCTCGCTGGCGATGAGGCGGGTGACCAGCTGCTCCTTGGACATTTCCAGGGAGAAGATGGCCACGGTCTTGCCGGATTCGCGGGCGGCGGACAGGGCCACATTCAGGGCCATACTGGTCTTGCCCATACCGGGACGGGCGGCCAGCAAGAGCAGGTCGGACTTGTTCATGCCGTTGATCTTGGCATCCACAGCGGAGAGTCCTGTGGACAGGCCCGGCACGGTCCGGCCTCCGTTAGCGGACAGCTCGGCCAACTGGCTCATCACGTCGCCCAGCACCATGCCCACCGTCACCATGCCCTGGGCGCTGCGGCCACGGCGGATGGCGTAGATCTGCTGCTCGGCGGCTTCCAGCATATCGCCGGCGGCGCCGCCGCCCTCCTGCACCATGGCGGTGATGTTGCCGGCGGCCTGAGCCACCTGGCGCATGAGCGACTTGTCCTGCACGATGCGGACGTACTCCATGACGTTAGCGCTGGTGGGAGTGACCTCCATCAGCTGCAGCAGATAGGAACGGGTATTGTCGTTATACAGTCCGTTCTTCTCCAGCTCGCCGGCCACGGTGACGCCGTCGATGGGCTGGGAGTAGACGAACATATGGTAGATCGTCTCGAAGATCTCCCGGTTGGTCCGCAGATAGAAATCCTGGGCCTGCAGCTTGTCCATCACGTCCTTGACGCAGTCGGCGTCGATGAGCATGGAGCCCAGCACCGCCTGCTCCGCCTGAGGGGAATGGGGCATGGACGGCGTCAGCAGGGCGTCGGTGTTGTTGGCCATGGGAAGACCTCCTTTCAAAAGCGCGGTAATGGCCGCGCCCGCTTATTTCTCTTCGATGACGTGGACGTACACGGTGCCGGAGACCTCGTAGCCCAGCCTGGCCTTGACCTCATAGCTGCCGAAGCTCTTGATGGGCTGGTCCAGCACCAGCTTCTTGCCGTCGATGGTCAGGCCGTGCTGGGCCTGAAGGGCATCGGCGATGGCGGCGCCGGTGATCCCCAGTGCGGGCAGACCCAGCTTGCCGAAGATCAGGATGTAGTTGCCTACGGTGTTGCAGACGGTGGAAATGGCGAATACCGTCATGCCGAAGCGGGGATTCTCAATGCTCTGCTGCATACCGATGTAGATGGAGGAGAGGGAGTTGAGAATATAGGAGAAGCCCACGATGCGGATGTAGGAGGTGCCCAACTCCACCAGACGGGCATTGTCGGTAATGAGCATCAGCACCTGTCGGGGGAACAGACCCATGGTCAGAGCGCAGAGGGTGGAAATGCCTCCTGCCACAAAGAAGCCGATGCCCATGACCCGGTTGATGGATTCCCGATCTCCCCGACCCCAGAACTGGCTGATGAGCACGCGGGAGCCGCTTTGCAGACCGAAAACGATGAGCTGGATGATATAGATGGGTACATTGGCCACGGTGACGGCGGACATCTGCTCCTGACCGACCAGACCCACCATGAAGGTGTCCATGAAGCCAAGAGAGGTGGTGATGAGGTTCTGAAGGACCACTGGCAGAGCCAGTGTAAAGACCCGGCGGTAGAAGCCGGGCTCCCGGCGAAGATAGCTGAAATTCATAAAATGAAATTCCTTATTCAGAATAATAAATGGAATCCATGTTTTGTCAGGGCGTGTACCTGACAAAACATACTTTGCGGTTCACAAGTGTGCGAGCGTAGCGAGCTCTCCAGAGGGGCGTCTCTTGCAGCTTTGCGGCAATTCACCTTCTGCATAGCAGTGAACCGTGTGGGGAATTCTCAAGGGGGAGTCTGCTCCCCCTTGATATTTTATAGCTTTATAGCATGGGCATCCGGTGATCGTGATGATTCCGGAGGGCCTCCGCACAGGCGTCGATCTCGGCGAAGGTGGTCTCGGGGCCGA
>ENA-ORRO01000285-ORRO01000285.1-human-gut-metagenome-genome-assembly--contig:-NODE-285-length-45151-cov-30.820250_pt1 | contig 45151 bp, 67 predicted proteins | sample MGYA00242176_ERZ509136 | MGnify/ENA primary metagenome ERZ509136 (study PRJEB26280, sample SAMEA2338644) | human gut metagenome | biome: human gut; feature: human-associated habitat; material: faeces...
AAAGAGCCATGTTGACAAGCGAGATAATCAGCAGGATGCCGCGCACCCATGTGCCAACCTTGACATTGCCGATGTTTAAAAGAATGTCTTTGATTTTTGCCATTTTAATGACCTCCTGATATATGTTCTATTCCCTCATGCGCCAAAAAATCGCGCTGCTCGTGCTTGATTTTCTGCGCATAGTCTAAGGCTGCGTGCATATCGCCGTTGCAGTGTGCGTCCGGGATTCTCTGGACGGCTTTCGCCGTCGCTTCGCCAAGAGCGATTGATGCCGTTGTGCTTTTTAAAAGCATATATTCAAAATCTTCGTGCTTTTTTTCCTGTACCTGCCTTGCCGTGTCGCGCTTGTCAATGTGTCGTTTAAGCAGCCACACAAAAAAGCCTGTCAACGCTGTAGGCAGACCGCAGGTCAGCGCCAATTCCCAAGCCGTCAATCCACTACCTCCAGCGACACAACGGCAACCCAGCTGACAATATCTGTTAGCAATGCTTCTGTCACACCGTTATTTTTTTGAATCTTCCCGACCGTGTGAGTCCGTGCGAGCTGTTCGCGCGGTATTGCCGCACCGCGAGCCGATGTCAGACCGCCATAGACCGCGCCGGATTTAATTTTGACCTTGCTGCCGACAGCGACGGTCTTTGCAGACGACTGCAAAACAGTAAGGTCGGCGGTATAGACCCAGCTGTTTATCTCTTTGAGCAGTGCCTTGTTTCCGCTGACTGATTTGACCGTGTGCTTTTTAAGCTTGACCCACATCGGTATCTTCTGCCCGGTGGCGTACTTGTTGCCTTTTATCTTGACGATATCGCCCGCTCTGACGGTTGCCGCTGTAGGCTTGTCCTCTCTCGGCTTGACTGCCGGAGCGGACTTTTTCTTTATGCCGTAAAAATCGGCGATAGCCTTGACGATAGCCTCTGCGCACTGTCTCTGCCCTGCGGCGGTCTCGACGTGCTTGCGGTCGCTTGCGGTGTCGATAAATACCGTCTCGATAAGCAGGCTCTCGCACTTGCAGGAGCGGACAAATCCAAAATAGTCCGTGCCATTTGACGGGTTGATTTTGACCTTTGCGCCCCTGTCGCGGATGCCGAAGGTGTTAGCTATGCTCTTGCTGATTGCTCCGGCAAGCTTCTTGCCCGTCGCGCTCTTGTGCTTGTAGTAGACCTCGCTCCCTGTGCCGCCTGAAGCGTTAAGGTGGATTTCCATTGCGAGGTCATAGCCGTTCTTGTTGACATGTGCTATTCTGTCCGTCAGATAAAGCGTCGCGTCATAGTTGATAACATCAGCGGTGCAGTTATAGCCCTTGAACGCCTCGCCTATGTACTTGCCGATTTCTCGCGCTATTTTAAACTCCTGATAGTTTCCGCCGAGAGCGCCGCTGTCATAGCCGCCTTTTGCTGATTTTCCGTGACCTATCGATATGCAGATATTCATTTACTCTGCCTCCTCAAAATATATTCCGACGAGCTGCGACGGTACATAGTGCAGTATAGTGCCTTGACCGTTGCTATCGTCGCGTATGCACTTGTAAATTTTGCCGCCGTCGAGATAATACTTGTCTTTAAAGTACCTCATACCAGCCGCCGCTGTAATAGGATTGTCAATCGTGCCGTCTTCGCCTACCGTGATAGGCTCCCAGTGCGCGGCGGTGTTTTCCGGCAACCATGTCGGATTTGCTGATATAGCGTTGTAACACTTATATAGCCCGCTCGGTCTGCGGACTATACTGCCAACGGCATAATCGGCATACCCGCTCCAGAGCGGATAAAGCTCTGCATACTCTAAAGCTTCTGCATCCGTCGTGACCTTTGTCAGCACGCCGTCTATCTTGTCACGATAAGCTTTTGCTTCTGCTCGCGTCATGCGTCTGCACCTCCTGTGATTATGGAGAGTGCTTCGGAATCGGGAATTTCTTCTTCAGGTTCATCTATCTCCAACCAATTATCTGCACTGTCGTTGACTCCAAGATGTGCGATTTTTGCGATAGTATCGCCTTTTTTCAGTGCCTTACCGTCGTCTGCCGTGAGTATGTTGCCGTTTATTGTCATGCTGTTACCACCGTCCATCCTTTGTTTGTCGCCACCGCAAGCGTGGCTTCCGGAATTCCTGCCGCCACGGCAGGTGTGCCTTTAAGCGTGATTGTTCTGGTAGTAGATGTGGATATATCAGGTAGAGTATTGAAGAACGCAAGAACTTCTTCTGCGGTTAAATTAGTAGAACTCAAATTGATGTCTCCCGGAAAACTGGTAAGATTCTCGCCACCAATGAACCTCAGTTTTCGCAAAGACTTACACGGATTAGAGGCATAAAATGCTTGATTCCATGATGTAATTTCGCTTATGTCGCATTCCACCGTTTCCAAACTCGTGCAAAGCCTGAATGTAGAAGAGTAATCCTTCAGCTTCACGGTTCCAAGAAAACTTCTCAAATTTCCGAGTTGCAGCGTTTGATTCGGTATACATATATTCGTAGCGGACTTCACATACTTTGCTCCTGTCCAATAATAAGAAATTTGCCCTTGGAAAACATAATAATATTCACATGAATAGTTGAAAGCTCCGAAACGAAATACAAACGCATCACTGGCAGCATTAATAATCATATCCATTATTCCAGAGTTTTCACGGTATGGAGTCCCATCATAGCGAATCCTCCAGAAGCCTCCGCTCGAAACGGATAGCCGAACAACAATCTGCCGACTTCCGTCCGTCATCTGATTTTGTGGATAGTCTGCAAAATTAAATGTTCTTGCGACATTATCATCGCCTCCTGTTCCAGTCACGCTTACAGGAGTGTCATCAGCATACTGAACAAAAGCTCCATTGCTTACTTCTCCTGCACTAATCGTGCAGACGCCATTAAATCGAAGGTTAAATGATACCTTATTCTCTCCATTTGGGAATAACTTTAGCAAGAAATATACTGTGTGATTTTCTACCTTGTCATAATCAGGAAGTCTAAGCCATTCGGCAGGGCGTGTGCCTTGATAGACTTCTCGCGGGTCAGACTCCGGCGCTGAAGAACCGCTTGTTATAGCGTCAACCGCATCACCAAAACCTTTAGCGGAGTCCCATGCTATCTGGTCTGTGCCACCCGTCTTGTTGCGGATGCGGTTAGCAGTGTAAGTCATGGCCGCATCAAGCGCGGCGGAGTCAACTACCTTGTCGTATGCCATCAGTAACTACCTCCTGTCCACTTCGGCAGGGCGGCGAGGGTGTCGTTGACTATTTCTGCCTTATCTGCCGCAGTCCAGTAGTCAGTACCCTTGACAGGCGTATAACCGTCCGCTCCCGCTGCTCCTGTATCGCCCTTATCGCCTTTTAAGCCGACATCAGAGCCGTTATATTGGAGCTTGCCGTTTGAGTCGGAAAGCAGGTCAAGCGTATCTTTGTTGGCGTGGGTGTGGGATTTTTCATCCAGCGTCGTAAGCGCATCTCCAACCGTTTCAAGGTCTACCGACCACTGGCTCATCAGCTGATAAACCGTGTTATCATTGTCGTAATTAATGTCTTCGGCCGTCAAAACAACAGCTCCGGTCTTGCCGTTGACGGAATCAACAGAGCCACCGCCCCCGCCTAAAGCCTCGCCGTCATAGGTCGGCTTGCCGTCTTTTGACTCGGCAAACTTATCAAGCACCGCCTTGTTATCATGGCTGTGCCGTGCGGCAGTGTTAAGAGCTATCTCGGCGGCGAGGCTGTGACTCAACCGCTCTGTGCCGTCCGGGATTGACACCTTTGCAGAGCCTGTTATCATCGGTGCATATCCGACTATCTCGCCGTCCGCAAAAGCGACAAGCTGCGCTGCCATGTTGCCCGGTTCGGGCGCAACATCGCTCGTTATTTTGACGGTAACATAGCCGTCCACAGGAGTCAACAGCCCGGTTTGCAGATACTCGCCGACCGTTGATTCAAAATATACGCGATAGTTGTCTGCACCCTCAAGCTCTGCCGGGATAGGCAGAGCGAGCAGCGTAAAGTTGTTTTCGGCGCGATAGCCGACATCATACCCGCGTGGGCGGGCATAGTCAACCGTTATCGTTCTTGTCTGCATTCTTTTATGCCTCCTCGTTCTCGCCCTCTGTGGGCGTTTTTTCGAGCTCTGAGAGCATATCGGACAACAGTTCGATTTTGCCGCAAACCTTGGCAAGCTCGACCTTGTTGACCTCTATTTGCTGTATCAGCTGTGCGTTGTGCTTCTGCAAGGCGTCGCCCTGCGCTTTGACTTCTGCGATTTTCTGTTCGATTTCGGTTTTTGTCATAATAGCCTCCTACGCGAGTTGTTTGTAAACGCCGTTGTCATTAAATTCGGCATACAGTCCGGTGGTGTCTAAAAATAGCCGTCCGGTGTAGCCGCCGCCGGAAGTAAGCTTTAAAGTCATGCCCTTTCCGTTTGTTCCGCTCGAGTAAATTTCGATTCGCGCCGGAACCGTGCCTTTGGTGTTGTTGACGATTTGCAGCAGCGCGCTCGCGGCACTCGAAGCACCAAGCTCCGCGCTTACATCATTCGCGCCGTTTGGTGCATGCGCGATAAATCCGATAGCGTCGCCGCCTGCCGCAACGCTTAAAGGCTCGTTGACCTCGACTTTTGTGCGAAATCTCGCGTTATCTTTTTCTATCACGGCATAATCGGTGTTCCAATGGTTTACAAGCGTGGCGTTTTCTGCTTTCTCGCCAAATCGAAAACCGTTTGATGTAACGCCAAGCGCGGCGGCAGGCTTCAGCGCGGCGAGCGTCGCATAAAACTTCGTGCCAATCATCGTGTTATTAATGTCAAAGTACTCATAATTGGCACCACTTTGCATATTTGTGGTGTAATACATCTGCAAATATCCGCTTGACAAGTCGGTCTTAAATCCGCTGTTTTTTATTGACAGCTGACCGCCGTCGAGGTTTATGTCGCCGCCAGTGATGTTGATATCGGAGGCTTCGATGTGCCCGGTGTCCAAGTTAAAGGAAAACTTCCCGGTCGGCGATGATAGGATATCCGTCGTTATATAACTCGCGGAAATCTTGTTTGCGGCAATGCTTCGGATAACCGCGTCACCGTCTTTTGATACACCGTACTCCCAGTTCGGTGATCCGTTGTTCCAGCCGTTATTAGTCCAGGCATAACCGCCGGCGTTGCGGCAGTAAATAGTGTTGCTCCCCTCGAGCGTAGGCTTGTCGTGGTAATAAGTAATTACCGCGCCGCTGCTGTCTGCTTTTCGCGTGACATATAAGCCCATACTATTCGCGATGGTCTCATTCAGCGCGAGGGTCGCCTGCTCAAAGTCGTTGATTTGCGTAGCTTGCTGTGCGCGTGTCTGTTCGAGTACTGCCTGCTGCTTCGGTGTAAACGCACCCATTGTGGCATATCCCGACTGCGTTGCCGTTTCGCCCTTACCCTCAAGCCTTGTGCAGCGGTTCTGCGACTGCCACTTGACATTCGTCAGCACGACCTTTTTCGTCCCCTGAGCCGTCTCAAAGTTCATCACATCGAGCGGTCTGAGGTGCGGGAAAGAGTGTGTAGTGCAGGACATCGGAGTGTATGTAAGACTGCATCGCGCGGTTTTGAGCTCCGTTGCCAGTGTGTCGATGCTCATATCGCTCTGCACAAGGAGATTGCCCTCGATGTTAAAGGCATAGTCCTTTGTGCCCGCGAGGTATTCGGTTTTGTTCTCGTCGTTTCCGACGATGCGCACACCGGAAAACACGATGTTGTTTTCGGCAAAGTCTGTATTGCCGGAAGTAAAACGATCTGAAGCTTTTATAACCGTGTGCTTGTCGTTTGTCGCATACCACCCGCCTGTCAGCTTGCCGTCATAGTCAATATACAAGCTCACACCCATAAGCTCCGCAGCCCAGACAAGCACCTGACGATAGGTCAGGTTGTCCGCCTCCGGGCGTTTCGGTATCGATACACCCCTATGCAAAGTGTTCGTCGGGAGCTTCTGCGACACCCCGCACTTTGTGCAGGCATCGGCGACTATCTGATACAGCGTTGCAGGATAGGCAAGCTCAGTATCATAAGCTCGGTTGAACTTCGCCATGCGGTCATAAGCCGTTATTTTGATGCTCCGGAGCTTGCGCGGAGGGCTGTCCACCGTGTAATAGCCGATAGGCACGGTCTCCGTTGTCGAGCCTGCGGGAAAGCTCGTAGTGACATACAGCTGTGCGCCCTCGAACACCTTGTCGTCAAACGCGCCGTCGGTATTCTCAAGAGTAAAACTCAGCTCTGACATACACGCCGAGCCCAAATCAAGCTTGCTGCCCGTGACACTTGACCAGTCCACCGTTACCGCGCCGATGATGTCTTTGTCGGTAATATTAAATGCCGTGCCTTTTGTAGGCGTACAGAGGATATTGACGGACTGCACCACATCCTCTCGCAGAGCCTCAAGCCCGGCGGAAGTTATTGGATACATAATATCACCTCTCTACGATTTTAAAACTTACATTCTCCCAACGGTTCAGTGTACTGTTGTACATAGGAGACGATCTATCGCCCACATAAAATGTTTTCGTCACGAAGTCCCCCGCCGTAGGAGAAAGATAAGTGATTGATATATACTCTGCCGAAAAAGCTGCTAAAATAGCCTTTAACTCAATCGTAGTGGGATAAGCCCACTCAAGAGTTATCCCGTCTACGGTTCTTATTTTTTTCTTATGCATGAGTCCATCTTCGGTACGACCTGCATCAGAGGCGGAAACATCAATCTGCTCCCACTTATACTGTGAGGGACATTTGACTGTTTTACCACCGACCGACTTCAAGGGATTCATGCCTGCTGTAAAAGCCATATTGATGTTTCACCTCCTTATGCATCTACCGGGATAAGAGTTCGTCCTGCTCTAAGATTTGCGGCTTTTATCTCTTCGATAACATTTCCGGCTCTGTCGACTACCTGAACGATTATAGGAGTACCGCCGTCGCTTTCAGCCATTGCATCACGCACACCGCGATATACGCCGTTCGCAACACCATCAACTATCTGCTGATTGTTAATAACCGTGCTGCGACCGCCCATAGTACCAACAAGCTCTGGTCCCGCCTCACGAGCAACGAAGAGCTGTCCCGAACTAAGCTGTCCGCCTGATGCCATTCGGGGAATGCTGAGTGTTGATATCGGAGATATGTTCACTCCGGGGATATTATTGATAAGATTTATCGCTCTGTTTATTGCGCGAATCAGTCCGTTGATATTATTTTCAACGAAATTTATAACTGAATTTACAGCCGACTTAAACGCATTCGCAAAGGCGTTACCAACGGTTGAGCCAAGTTTTGTAAACTTTCCAGCTACTGTTTTCCACAGGTTGTCGAAATAAGAACCGATACCATCGAGCTTATTTTTAGCCCTTTGCATAAATGATGAAATTTTATTGGGCAACTCGTCGAATTCTTTTCCACACTGTTTGAAAATCGACAGTATGCTGTCATTCCACCAATCCTTTATTCTCGACCCCGCTTCGCCGAACCACTCTTTCGCTCTATCGAAAAAGTCGCGTATATGTTCTTTGGTGTCCTTTAGTTCCTCGCCCAACTGTGTAAATATAGGTACTATACTGCCGTTCCACCAGTCGCTCGCGCGAGCCTTAACCGTATCCCAGTGCTGATAGAGCCATATCGCGAAATCACCAAGACCTCCCATGATGGCACCAACGAGTGCGCCAATACCTGCTCCCATAGGTCCCCCGAGAAGCCCGCCAATAACCGTACCTATAAGAGTCGCTCCTCCCGCTATAAGAAGTCCGCTCTTCGAATCCAGTTCAGTGGTAAACGCATCTATCAACCCAGTAGCAAGTAAACCGATACCCGTACCTAAACCGGCGCCAGCAAGCCCTCCGGCGATACCTCCGAACAGTTTGCCGATATTCCAGCCAAGTATAGCAAGTCTTATACTCCCGACAATGCCGAGAATCTCGACGAACTTTCTTTTCAGTTCATCGGCACGCTGAATATCGAGATCATCAGTTACAAACTGATATTTTGCGGCAGTGTTGCTCACACCATTCGCCGCCGCAGAAGTTGAATTATCATTAAGCTTATGTATCTCATCGATGCTGAGAAGCGTCTTTTTTAATTCTTTTGCGGCTTTCGTTGCTTTACTCATGCCGTTAGTAAATGTCGTCGGATACTTAACTGCCCGAGTCCATTTATTAGACCCCGATAGCAGACTGAACACCATATTTATAGCGTTAAGAAGTTCGACGAACTTCTCTATTGCTTTCTCAACAAACGGTATGAGCATCGTAATTATCGGAGCAGCAGCCGCGCCTATACTATTTTTCAAATATAGGTAACTCGTAGCGAGGGAATCCATATTCTTCGCAAAACTCGTACCAATCATCTGACTATAAGCATAGATATTTTGAACTCCCTCTTTAAATCCTCCTGTAATAGCAGAAATTACCGCATTGAGTGCTCGATACATAATTCGTTTCCGAACCATAGTGAACAAATTAGAAATCTTCTTTGTGATGGATTTCAAAGGTTTCTCAATATTCGAAAACTTCGCATTAAAATCCGCAATTCTCTCAGAACAACTCGCTACCTTATTATTTATCTCCTCACCCGTCTGATCTGCTTGAGCAGACACACCAGCCATCGTAGTAGCTGTAATTTCAGCACTTTCGGTTATCCCATCGAAGTTTACACTTCCCTGACTGATATCAGAAACATTCGACGCTGTTGCTGGAATAGTGTTTTGAGTCTCGACCTGAGGCATTCGAGCCGCCGAAATATTTGAGACGGCATTCGATATATCGTTAAGCTTTCCGGTATCCAAGTCCTGTATACCACGAACAGCAGCTCCGATATTAGTAATCTCTTTTGCTATCGTTTTGGAAACCTTAATACCATTCAGGCTCGCTATTGCCTCGCCTATCTCCCGAAGTTTATCCACGGACTCAATACTGTCTATGGTCTTTTGCAGCGCCTCTATAGGCTTTAAAGGTTCGGATATAGATTTATTTATTCGACTCGTAACGCTGTCTATTTCCTTGAGCAGTGAGATTACCTTGTCTATACTTTTTTCGGCAGAATACGAATCTCCTACAATTTCTATTTTAAGATCGTCAATAACATCTTCCATTAGCTCTCACCTCCTGCAAATCTCAAATTAACTCTCTCAGCCCAATCGGAGACAACACTCATTTGTTCCTTCATGCGTTTTTTCTCAGCTCTTTCTCTCTGCTCCCGAGCCTCTTTATCAGTAAGCGGTAAAGGTTCATCGAGATACGGTAAAGGCTTCGAGTCTTTCGCCATAGGATTGAACGCAGGTGAAACGGAACAAAGCGCTCGATAGAAATACAAGCCCTGCGTCCACATTTCCTGATTTCGCCGAGCGAGTTTTAATTCGTGAGCTTTTTGATAGCATCGGGGCAACGCGCAATCTCCGTCCCAATACTGTTCGGGAGTCATCCCGATTGACATATAGTAGGGTAAGTCTTTCTCAAACTGCTCACTATAATTAAGGGGGACAAGCTGTTTATTCAACTCGTCCCCCTCAAAGGGAAGCAAGTTACTTACCCGTTGCTCGCTTCCCAGTCCACGTTTCCCTCATCATCTTCAGGATCTTTCATGAGATACTCCATCGGCTCGCAGTACATTTCAGCAAGCTTGTCATAGAGCTTGTCCTTGTCTTTTACATGAAGCAGAATGTCCTCGACAGTATCTTTCTTCACGAAAGGATGATGCGCCTTGAATGCCCCGGCAAACAGTTCAGAAAGAACCGAAAGCGGCTTGCGTGAAGCATCTGCGAGAACGAATCCGCTCTCCTCAAGCATCTTGACCGAACGCCTTGTAAATTCAAGAGTGTACGGTGTACCCTTATATGTGAGATTGATTGTAGTAGCCATTACGTCTCCTCCTTACGCTGAGGCTTTTGTAATTTTAGTGCTCGCGGCTACAGTGATAGCCATTTCAACAACGTTGTCAACGCCTGCACCCTTGACATATACGGAAAGCTGACCCTTGAAAGTAAACTTACCCTTGTCACCTGAGGGCGTCAGAGTTCCTTGACTCTCAGTACCGCCAAACCAAACAGCAAGATCAAGTTCCTGACCCTTAAGAGCCTCAAGCTTGTCAAAATCCTCACTCGAATAGTTTGCTGTGAAAGTGAGCGCATCAACCTTCTGAATACCCATGATGTTTATCTGCATGGGGTCGGAGAGTGTCGTTGCGTCAAGCATGTTAGGGTCGCCGCCGAGATCGGGAAACTCTTTAATATCAACAAGCTTCTCGTATGTACTACCTGAAGAACCTTTCTTCATGAGAAAGGTTTTATAAGACGAAATCGCCATATGTTACCTCCTGTATATTTGTTTATCTTTTCCTACTGTTGCTTTATATCTGACTGTTATCCGATACTTGGTAGCGTCGTCCATCGAAACAGGTTTGCGCATCGTGCGAACAAAGCCCTTTCTTATTAAAAGCTCGTCCAACACGGCGAATATCTCTTTGCATTCCGATTTCTGACGATTCACCTTGTTAGAATAAATATTGACTTCGTACATGACTGACGAGTGATTTTCGATACCCGAACTGTCAATCGACGCAGTGTATGTGTAGTTGTCCCCCTCTTCAATGCTGACTGATGGAAACTCAGAAGGGCTAAGAACCGTCTTACTGTAAACAGTAATGTTCGGGAATTCTGCTCGAAGAGCCGCAGATACAAGATCGCAAACCTCATTTTCGATATCAGTCATTCCCGAACACCTCCTTCGCTATAGCCCTTACTTGTTCTCTCATTTCCTTGCCAGCATCGTACATTGCACGGGCAGGGGGATTACCGTGAGTGATAACAAGACTTCCTTTCCCGTTCTCCTTTACCACTCTTCCGTTCGTCCCCGGGTTGCCGTAGTACCCCCAACTATCCTGTGAGCCTTTCCCTTGACCGTATTCACCGCGAACCATACCCATCTCCCCGGCTTTAGGGTGCTGCTCCGTGTAATGCACACCTGTACCGAACTCAATGAATTTGACCGCGCTGCCGCTCGCCGTGATAACAAGTGTGTTATCGTCTATCCATTCAGGCTCCCCTGACACGACGACATCATTCTCGCCGTCATACTGAGCGGTTTTGAATGCGACATCGGCAACATCTATACCCACCTGTGCAAGATGCTCTAAAAACACATGAGTTTTTCCCTCAAGACTTTTTTTATAAGCTTCGAGCTTGCGTACTGCTTTCTCAAGACCGGTGACTTTGATTCTCACGAGACACTCACCTTGCTTATTGCAAAAGAGATACTGTTGAGAGACTTTGCAACTTTTTTGACGATATAATCAAAGAGAAGATTCCCGTTTGTATCATAAGCCGGAAGCTTGTCGACGCAGAGAACTGTATTTTCATCAATAGGACAACTTATATCGTCCGTCACAATGACCTTGTCGTACTGTATGGAATTACCAAACTGCTCTACTTGCGATGCACCTGAAGCAGCAGATATATTTGCCTGCATCTCTACAGGGTCGGAATACAAGACCTTATATTCGCCTGTGAGGTTTCCGTCCTCATCGGTTATCTGTTCTTTGCCCTTATAGAGTGCATAATGCAGTGATGTTTGATTTCGTTTCAGGCACTTCATTCCCCGCCTCCTGACAAAACAGCAGCACAAGGAAGAATGTCCTTGAGCATTGATTCGGGCACACTCGCACTTTCATAGCTACGGCTTATTCCGTTCTCGCTGTGAGAAACCTCACCTTCGGCACCCCGTTTATTAAGCAAATACGACGCTATCTCAATCTGTCTTGTGTGATACTTAACAGGAACGATCCGCACATCGCTTTTGAACGGGAACCGTCTCTCAAGAATTTTGTCACCGGCAAGTTTGAGGTAGGCGTTCAATATGTCTTCAGAGGTTTCCCCCGTCATGGATTTCAGCAATATAATTTTCTGTGCGTCGGTCATATCTCGCGCCTACCTTTCTTTGAATTTATTTGATTAAGAGCCTGCGCTTGCCGTCTCTGTAGTGACCTTACCGCCTGCAATAAATACCGAGCGGCTGTATGTAGGTGCGGTGAAGGTCGTTGCAATCTTAGTGAACTTGCAGTGATACCAGTCCGGACCGTGGTCAAGACCAAGCTGACCGAATATCTGATACTTCTCGCCTGCACCGGTCTTAGCCAGCGGCTCAAGGAAGAAGTTGCCCTTGCCGGGAACGGGCTGATTGACCGGACGAATAACATCGAGGTCAAGAAGAAGCGCGGTGCCGCTCGGCAGGCACTCGCCGAGATAAAGGTAAACTTCACCGATAGGAGTGATAACCTTAGAAAGCTTGATACCGTTGATATCTCTTGCCGCCGGAACGATGGTAAGACCGTTCTGAATGGCATCCGCGTTTATCTGGAACATGGTAGTAGCATCGCACCAGAGGCACAGTCCATTGCTCGGAGCATTCGACTCGTAAACCTTCTTAACGCCGTCGGCGATATCCCAAAGACCGAGAGCCTTGCTCTTCATGTCAATGGTGTTCGTGGTTATAGCAGTGACAAGACCGCGAGTCTTGTTGATAGTCGCGTCGGTTGTAGCCTTGTTGTACACACCGTTGATGAAAGTGTATTCGATATCACGAGCAATCTTCTGCATCTTTGCCGCAACCTGGAAGTCAAGCTCGTTTATGGGATTCGCTTTCTGATCGGCTACATTAACGCCTGACAGAGTACCCATGTTCGACTGCTTCGCATAAGAAACGCCGACGCTCTCCTGGAATATCTGAGTAATGTTTGTCTTCTGTGCACGAGTAACAATGCTCGCGTCGGGGGCGGTAAGAGACGCAGTCTCTGAAATAGCAGGCTGAGAACCTGCACCGCCGCCGGTATACTCCTGACCGACCACAAACTCGCAATTGTTCGTGTTGACGGCTCTCGCGCCGATAATGGACGAAAGCGGAGTCCTTGTGTTACCGTGGTTATAAAGCATTCCTGAATAGTTCAGAACGCCAAAACTTGTTGCTAAAGTATCTGCCATAATTGATTCTCCTTTAATTATTTAGTTCTGTTTGTTTCCTGCGCGAGTCGCATGAAGTAGGCAGCTTCACTCGAATTGCCTGCACTCAACGCAGCCTCTGCCTTTTTGGTGTAATCGTCGCCCGCACTGCCTCCGGCAACTCCTGAGGGGGGTGTAGAAGTGCCTTTCATAAGTTCAGCTTTCAGGGCTTTATCGTGAGCCTCAAGGTACTTTTTCTGATTGGCAAACACCACATCCATCTTGCCGTCAGTCAACGCCTGCGCTGATGCCGCCGCGAGTTCATCGTCGTAGCCAAGCCCGAGAAAATCAGCCTTGTGAGCGGCAATGGTTCTCTCCTTTTTCAGAGCTTCAAGCTCCGCCTGCATTCTCTCAAACTCTTCCTTCTTCTGAGCTTCAGCCTGCTCATCCTTTGAGAGAGTTTCCTGATACTTACGCTTCATTTCGGCAGCCTCACGATTAGCTCGAGTAACTGCATCCTTGTATCTCTGTAGATCGGGGGCGCTGTCCTCATACTCGAAAGCTTCGAGTGCCGCGAGCTTCTCTTCTGCGCTCATGTCGCTGTATCCTGCAATTTTGGTTGTGTCAATTTTTGCCATTAAAAATACCTCCTGCGTTTTTAGGTTTTCCCTAACCTTTTAAATTTGTTTTGCGTTTTTGAGAGACTTCCCTGTCTCACTGGTGTTCCCGGTTGGAGTCGAACCAACAGAAGCGCCGGGGAAGAGTTATAGAAAACCGGGTGTCCATCCGATGGACTGCGGGAACATACTTGAAAAACAAAAAATGGACTACAAACTTAATGCTTGTAGTCCCTGTTGACTGTATCCCTCTATCCTGTTATAGAGGTCTTTGTTTTAACTTTTCGTTCTATCTCCACTATAACGAGGCGATCTCTCTCCCTCTTGATTTCAACCGTATTTCCGCGCTGAAGCGCTCTCATTATAGCTTCATACTCATTCTGCGAAAAATGATAATCAAGCGAGTTAATCACCTCCGAGTGATTTAGGGTAGCATCGGCAACCCCAATGCGGACGAGCTGGATATTCGTCAGGCTCATATATTTTTCCATCACGCGACTGACAAATTCGACAAACGTGAGCATCCTTCTGAGTATTCCACATTATCCAGTCTTCTTCGTCATCTTTATATGCCTGCTTTTGTGCCGCGAGAGTCACTATAACGGCATATTCACCGTTCATTGCCGAGTAATACCTAAGAGCGTTTTTTATCTCTTCACGGGTGTTTCCCGTACTTATTATCGCCTCGGCGCACCTTGCTGCCTTTCGTTCGACTTCATGGGCATAGACATATTTCGTAGTAGGGTCGTAAGATTCGAGCAGCTCGTCAACCCACTCGCCATCGAGGCTTCTAAGCCCTCTTCTCGAGTACTCGTTGTATGTCTTCTGTGCGAGCAACAGAAAAGCCTCACGAGTTATTTTATCAGATTCTTGATATGTTGCATTCACCTGACTCAACACATGAACTTCATCAACGGCAAGAACGCTGTTAAGCTTTCCGAAAAGATCGATATATTTTTTATTAAGATACTTGATTATAGAATCAGTATAATCATACCTCGACATCGTCGCTGTTCACTTTCTCCTTATCGAGCTGAGTTTGCTGATTCGCGAAACGCTCAAGTTCTGCCACATCTTTTTCCTGCTTCTCTTCGGCATACTCTTTACTCATGGTGTATGCGAGTTCAGGATCGCTGAACATTCCGCAATGCTGGAAAGCAAGGCGCGGATGAATCTTATCATTATTAAGCATAGTGGTGAGCACCTGAGACTTTTCCTGAATATTCTCATAATTCTGTCTCGTGAATCGAATATCGATATCAGCAAGTTTCAGATTTATGTCGGATTTCAGGGTGTTGGTGATATGCAAAATCAGTCTCAAAAACTCTTTTTCCGAAAGCTTGAAAGTTGTTTCGGTATCCTTTGCGCGAGCTTCGGCAGACGACCAACCGTCACGGAATATAACCGCGCTTCCTGTATCACTGGTGGAACTGCCACCGTTCCGGTTGGGCATACCACAGATGGTGAGGATAGCATCATAGCAATAGTCAACCATCGCTTGGGTCTGAGTCTGATTAAGTTCCTGGGTGATATAGTTCGCGTCACCATCGGCGGGAAGCTTCAATCCGCCCATTGCTATAAGCTTACGATATTCATTCTCTTCAATATCCGCACCTTTTATTACAAGCAACGACTGAATGAACTGCTCAATACCGTCCATTCGGTTCGAAGCTATCATATTAAGCTCGTCGAGAAGCGGGAGGACGATTTCAAAAGCGCCCAGCCGAGCCATGTTTGCAGGGTACTCAATAATTGGTACCCTTCCGAGCATATGATCTTCTGCTTTCTTTATCTCGTTATCTTCAATCTCATAGTACTTGCTATCAGTATAAATGCAGTAACGAACTCCCCCGTCCTGCTTATGAAGTACCATACATCCCATGAGACGACGCTGACCGAGTTTGCTCGAATATACAACGAAAGTATTGCGCGGGTCGAGAGTGTAAATCTCAAACGGGGACTCGTCCTCTTCGCCCACGGGGTCGGGAAGTGCGATACGGTAGCCCGTTCCGCATATGGTGAACCATTCGGCGAGTTCTTTGTCCTTCGTCGCTTTATCTTCCGCGAAAACAAACTCGTTGAGTTTATTTATATCCTCAAGAACTTCCTCTTTGCCTCTGTTGACATACTGAATAGGTGCTCCCACAAGATACGCAACTTTGAAAGTGACGATCTCATTCGCTCTGTTCTCTACGATAATGTTATTGATTTCAGGACGTATTTCTTTCGTTCTGTGTATAATCGGCTGTTCGCCCTTATAGTAACGATAGAGATAGTCAATCTCCATACTGTTCTTGTTATGAAGAATCAATGCCTTATTAAGCACATCTATTACATTAACATCGGTGATTTCAGCCTCATCTGTGTAGATAACACTACGACCTGTCAAGCCTTGAAATGTTATAGAGCCCATGGGAAACACCTCCTCTTACTCAAGTTTAATTGTACACCATATATTGTATTTTGTCAAGACATTTATGCTATATATTGTGTATAAATTAGAATTGCCGTCTAAATATAGCGTACTGACCCATAGGATTGGTTATCATATCAATAGCCATCGCCAACGAATCTGGGGCGTCATCGTGCTTATTTGTTCCGAGCAGCTTAAAGGCGAAAACATTCTGCATGAACAGCTCATAAGCCTTACTTCTTTTTCCGGACTCTCGAAATATCATATTCTCTCGAATCTCCGGCGACTTATCGAATATCCTCTGATTTTTACTGATATTTGTTCCAGCAGCTTTGCTCGTAAGGTTCATCTTATAGCCCTTCTTTTTCAGCCGTGCGTCAATATCCTCCTTGTAAGACTCTGTAGATTTCGTAGCCTCGATTCGTCCTCGAGTTACCTTGTTTCTAATAATCCCGTCGACTATCAGAGGCTCGGTAATTTTTTTATCTCCGTTATCGAACACAACGTCGTGCACGAAGATGTCATCGCCGTACTGATAACAGATCGGCGCCGCCACATAGTCTCCGCCACCCCACGCAGGGTCAACTGCAATAAACACACAATCGGGAGCACCGTCAGGCAAAACACCATTGTAATATCTCAAGTCTTCAGGCTTGAACAATGTACCTTCTCGCTCTATCGGTGTTCCCATGTACTGGGCATTCCATGAAGCCATATCATCATTCCGCTCGAAAGATGCTCGCCGACGTTGATAGTATATTGAATCAAAACCCACATTATAGTCATAGCAGAAATTGCTCTCGTCGTTGTCATTCAGTGCGGGCAGGTTAATAAACTCATATCTGTAGTCCTTGAACTTATCATCAGTCTGCAACAGATGATATCTGCGTCCCGTAGGGTCGGCAATAGACCAACGAGTTCCGACCCAAAGATATTTGGTCTTGCCCTTTCCTCGGGGTATGAGGTTATTATCAACCTTACCCCAGGCGGTTGTAAGTCTGTCAGGGTTCAATGCTTCTTCGATGCCTCCGATAAGGTCATCGGAGATAATAAATCCATTTTCAGCGTCGCAGGCACCGTTCAGTGTTCCGTAGAGGGAACGGCAAGTAAGAGAGGGATAATGCTTTTTTCGTCCCACGTCGATTATCTCGTCCTGGGCGTTCGTTCGTGATATTTTCGCATCCGGGAACACATCGTTGTACAAGTATGTATCTTTGTCGGTCATGATCTCGAGTACGCCGTTATAAAAAGCTCTCGTGATAACATCAGAGTAACTGCAATAAAGGCTCGGGTGCTCCATGTCTCTACCCATTACCCAGGTCTCGAAAAATATCAGCAATGTCGACTTCCCGACTCGCGGAGGCATGGAAAGAAACAGCTCGTCAAGCTCGTCATCAACGAGGGCTTGCAGCTTTTCCACCACTCGTTTCAATACTTTTCGGCGAGGCTGATAGAATCTATCGGCAGGCTTACGATTCATCTCAAGATACAGCAGATATGAATCAAAGTCGTGCGGAGCATCAAATAGCAGTGTTCTTTTGTACAAACTGAAAAACTCTCCGGTACTGTTTCCGTCACGCATAGCTACAGCTATTTTGTTTCGGAGTTCGGCATTAGTCTTATGAGCCAGCTCAAAATTATCACTCTCAATATCACGACAGACCGCAAACATATCTTCGTAAGCCGATATCTCCGAAGGTGCCTTTTTTATCGCCGCGAAAATTTTCGAGATTAGTGATTTGTTCACCATCAGCTCTCACACCCTAACTGTTGAAATACTTTTTTGATCTTCGGATATTGAATAGCAATCCAATCAATCATTTCTTCATTTCTCGCCCAACAATCAACACTGTTGCTGCTCGAAGTTAGACCGCTTTCATTGAGAAAGGCGTGTATGACCTCGTGACGAAGCGTCAATCGTTCATGCTCTTTTCGAACTTCTTCTCGTTCATTTTTCCAGGTATCACATGTAAGCAAATCACCCACTACAATTTTTCGCTCCATGTAAGAACAATACCCAAATCGACCTTTAAGTTCGCAATCTTTTTGATATGAAACGCCCTCGTAAATGCTGTAGGATGTTCCTAAGATACTTACTTTTCTCATCAATAACCTCCTTAAAATGAAAAAAGGACTACGGAATTAACCGTAGTCCCTGTTGACTGCATCCTCTCACCCCGTTGCGAGAGTCATTATTTCTTCTTTTTATCTTTATCTATCGGCACCAATACCCACTCTTCATCCGTAACGTCTACAGTATATTTACCGAAACCATCATCGTAGGTTCTTGTATGATATCGAACTCTTTTCTCAACCTTTCGTCCCTTACGTTTATTATATACGCCGACAAAAACAACTGTCAATATTACCGTTAGCAACGCCTCAAATGGATATGCAATCAATATCAATAACAGTGGGTCCATAGTTCCGCCTCCATCGATTCTGTAGTTTCAACTTATCTAAGCTTCCACTCAACATAGTCAGTTTCTTTTTGAGAGTTATAAGAGCACTTTAAGGTCAATGAGTTCTCGGTATTTTTCTTCACTTCCACTGGAACTTTCAATTCCATTATATCGCAAATTTCCGTTTTGGCAAGGTAATAAAGCGGACTCTGCTTTAATCTTTTTTCAAAATCGGCTCGTGAACACCTTTGACCCAGTCCGAGCCTTTGCCGTATCTGTATAAGCCCTGATAAACTTTCTTATTCTCGTAAATGACCTGTATAGTGCTGATGGAAAACTTAGTCCCGCTTCGATTCATTTTTCCGAGAGAGTTGAGATAATCACAAATGCTCTTGTAGGTTTTGCCCTCATCGTCTTTCATGCGAAAAACAATCTTGACAACTTCAGCCTCACTCGGAACAATCTCTAACTTGTGATTCGCTGCTTTATAACCATATGGAGGTCTCCCACCGCTGTAACCACCTTTTGCCGACTTTACGCTTCGTCCGGCGCTTGTTCGTTTGTTAATGTTCTCTCGTTCCATTTCCGCACAAGTAAGAGTAAACGCTTTCAACATGTTCGCAAAAACACCAAACTGACCGAAGTCTTCTGTTATGCTTATCAACTCTATATTTTTGCGAAGCAGTGCTCCCTGATAGTAGAAGTAAATATTGATGTCTCTTGCCACTCGATCCGACTTAGCAACCACGACAGCTTCGTAAGGCGGATTGGAAACATCGCCATAAACTATCTCGTCAAATCCGGGACGATATTTTGCTCCGCTCTCTCCCTCGTCCGAAAACCACTTCACGATGTTCATGTCATTCTTACCGCAGTACGAAATGATTTGTTCCCGTTGAGCCTCAAGACCAAACTTGTCATCGCCAAGTTGACCGTCCGTTGAAACTCTAATATATGCTACAACATTTTTCACAGTAGACACCTCCGTTTATGATAACACTATACCACAATTACGGCAATATGTCAAGCGGTTATCGTAATTTCTGTCTTTTTTATTTTCAAGTGTGGTTAAGGCACTCACCCCCGCCCGCTGCGCCCGCTACAATCCCCCCGGGTATAAAAATTTACGAAAAATCTTGATTTATCTATTGACATTTACGGTAAATAATGATATAATGATACCGTAAAAGAGAAGGGCGTACCGCTCACTCATACCACAAAGCAACGATACGCCCACACAACACACCCACGCCGGGCGGCTGCTCCTCTATTATAGCACAACCCCGGCACCAATTCAAGGAGGATTTAAAATGAACGAGACAAGCAAAACACGAACCCCGGAAGAGATCACCGCCGATATCATTGAATACTTTAAAAACAACGAAGATCTTTTCAATGACTGCATGGAAGAGTTAGACAGCTACAACGGATATTTGAGCGATGATCGCTATTTTTCTATGGATGAGTTAGACGAACTGCACAACGGCACAGAGCCGAGCGAGATTTTACGCCGGGCATTTTTCGGATATGACGAGGAGACATACACCACGGACAGAGACGGAAACAAGACATACGGCGCATTCAATCCGAACCGGGACTATTTCAGATATAACGGATATGGTAATCTTGTATCCGCTGATTATAAAGACTATACCGGGCAGCTCGACAAATACGCCGTTGAAAGCATGAGCGAGAACAGAAGCTATGTTGACTCTATCGACGACAACGAAGAACTATCCGCACTTTTTGACGAACTGGAAGCAGCAGCGGAGGAGGAATAACAATGTTAAAAACAAACAGCAAGAAAGCCGCCGAAAATATCCGGGCTTATATCATGAACGGGTTCACGCCGGAGGGATACACGGACAACCCGCCGCAGGAATGGAAAGGCGTAGCCGCTTTCATTCTCGACACTTTCAGAAATGAAAAATATCACACGCCGCAAGACTTCCGCTATTATCGCAACAATGAGTTCGCCGCCTTCGCGGACTGGTGCGCAGGGCTTCCCGGAGTGCTTGACACTTGTTATTATTACAACCGTTCAGCCGTTGACGATCTCGGCGCAATCCTTGAAGAGACGGACGACGAAAAAGCACGGTACACCGAAGAGCAAGCCGAAAAAACGCTTACAATTCTAATTTATAGAGAGTTAAAGAAAGGAGCGGCGCAGAAATGAGAAAACACGAACAGACCGCAAAAGAATTTTGCGAAGCTCTAAAAGCGATCGCAGGAAAGCCGGAGAATCTCGACAACCTCAAAAGTTATTTATCGTACCACTTCGCCGATTGGATGAATAAATACGCAAACACGCCCGAAAACATAACGGCGGAGCTGAAAAGCTTCGCAGATATGGAGGAATAAAAACATGATCTATTATAAAGTTAAGCCGGAATATGATCAGACTTATATAAATCCACGTATACACGACGCAAATATTTTAGTCAAGAACGCACTTTATACAGAAACAGAACGGAAAAAAATGCAATTTGTACCCGACAAATGTTTTGAAATTGTAGATATCCCGCGCAGCAAAACCGGGTTTTTCTTCGGCGTAAGATATGCTTTTGAAGACTAACGGAAAAGAACAAAAAGCCCGGAAATATTTCCGGGCTTTACTCTTAATACAAAGGATGATTTAAAAAAATGCAGATATTTAAACGCCGTAAACCGCCGGATCGATACACTCCGAAAACATACACCACGCCGAGCGGGAGCGCCCCGGCGGTATATGTAGATATATTACAACAACCGCACACACTAATCGCAGGCACAACCGGAAGCGGCAAAAGCTGCGTTATAAACGGTATAATATACACGGCGCTCTATAAATCCCCGTTGCACGCCCGATTTATTTTAATCGATCCGAAGCGCACCGAACTTATTATGTACCGCAATTTACCGCACACCATAGCACACACAAGCGATCCAGGCGAAGCACTCCAAATATTAAATAATGCAGTCGCCGAGATAGATGCGCGATATGACCGCGCGACGGCTAAAGGTTTAAAAAAATCGGATGAAGCGGACATATATATATTTATCGATGAATTAAGCGATCTTATTTTTTCCGAACCTCGAACAGCTCAAACACTGGGCAAAATTGCCCGCATAGGACGCGCCGCAAATGTGCATTTAATAGCTGCTACGCAGTGCCCGAATCGCAAAACACTATCCGCAGAATTCGCGGCAAACTGTCCCGCCCGGCTCGCTCTGCGTTGCCGCGAAAAGATAGAATCCCGGCAGATCATCGGTAACGGCGCGGCGGTTACCCTGCCACAATACGGTTATGCTTATTATCAGGCACCACAATACACAACATTACAATTAGTCAAAATCCCGTATTATACTGATGATATATTACTTGAGCGCGTGCGATTTTGGGAAGAGCAGAAATAATCAAATCCCCGGTTATAATACCGGGGATTTTTTATACCCTTCAAAATATTGTCATAAATGCTCCATAAACGTGTTTTTACTTTTGCAATGTAATTTCATAGCAACGGCATTTAAACGGCTTTGTGGGGCAAATTTCGCAATATTTTGGCTATTTGAGATATCTCTATGTTTTTTGAGGTTCAATCGAACAGAGTAAAACGCCTTTGTGCGCCTTATTCTTTGTCGATGACCACACTCTCAACATACTTCTCTTCGATTGCTTTCGGGTCAGGTTCATCCCCGAGCGGGTTCTTCGCCGTGACTTCGACCTCCTGCTTGTCTGCATAGCCGAAGTTGTTCTTCATCAGGAAAATGCCTGATACCGGATTTATTTTCCCGTTCTGCATATAGTCGACCATCTGCAAGTCGAGCATCTGCACCGCTTTTTTTAGTAGGTCCCGAACCTTCGGATTGTTACCTCTCTGTTCGGTTCTGATATCCCATAATCTTCGACGGTCAACATCCAACGCAAGAGCAAGACCGGCAACCGAAGGTTTCATATCATCAGCAGCACATATCTCAAAGTAAGTCTGTATTCTTTGTGCGACCTCGTCCTCATTTTTCATATCGACCTTCTTCAGGGCAGCGAGCTTGAGAGAATGGTTGATATATTTCCTGTTGTCGCCTGGGTCAGGCTGTGCGGTACTGTCAGGTCTTCTTCTTTTTTTCTTTGTGACCTCGTTTACGATTTCATTTACTGTTTTTTCGTCCATATTGTCTCCTTTCAAATAGAGGGGAAATCGGGGAAAAATTTTTTCACCCTTTATATATGTACATATATTATTTTTTTCTATATGTGTAAGTTGATAAATAATTACCCCAAATTCCCCCAAGTTTAAAAACTCTATATGCGTAATTTCGTTTTAAAGTTCCCCAATTTCCCCATTTTCGGATAAATCGATGCCGCGAGCGTAATAATCCCCGTGACTTTTCATAATCGGGAAACCTCTAAACTCAATCTCGCCGTAAAAACTTGTCGTGCCGAGAGGCTTATATCTGTTCTCAGCGCGGCAGCACCACGACCGGTAGGCGTTGTATAAATCACCTCTTTGTACTTTCAGACCGTCTCCGATCGTGCAGCAGTCTTTTATAAAGTTGCCTATGCGATCATATTTGAGACGATAATCAGCAGTCGCTTTTCTCACGCAGTCGGGAGGGTTGAGACCATTTTTAAAATAGTCCGTGCATCCGTCAATGAGCCACTTGAGTATTGTCGGGCGGTTTTCCTCGCTCTGGAATATCTCTTTGAGGTCTCGGTCTCTGTTATTCTCCGTAAAGCTCTCGTCGAAAGTGATAACCCATATGCGGTCAGACTTGAACACTGTATCGTCACTGATAGCGGGGAGATAGTTGGTGTTGACCCATATACTATACTGCGGGACGAAGTCGAAGCTTCCTTCAAACAGTCCTCGAGTAGTGAGGGTGTCGCGCCCGGTCATTGCTTTGAGGGCGCTTGCGTCTATCTGTTGCTCTCGTTTTATTTCAGATATGTTTACAAGTCGAGTGTTCACAAGCTTGCGAAGTGCAGGCTGCGGGGAGTTAAAGTCAATGCTTTTGCCATTCTTTGCCTCGCATATGAGCATCGGGTCAGAGCCGCCCATGTACTCAGAGCCGAGCGCGGACTGAATGGAGCTGAATAAGGTTCCTTTTCCGTTTCGGGTCTGTGACCCGTAGGCAATAAACATACATTCCTCGCGGTTTATCCCGAGCAGGCTGTATCCGAGGGCGCGTTGCAGGAATGCCGCTTTCTCTTTGTCGTGGGACATTATCTGATCTATGAAGCTGTACCACCGTTTGCAAGGTTTCGCGAGAGTGTTGAGGTTGCAGGTCGTTACCTGAGTGAGGTTGCGGCTCTCACGGTCGGGTACCGTCTCCATTGTTTTGAGATTGTAGGCGCAGGCAGGGGTGTTGAGTAAGTATGGGTCTGCGTCAAAATCCGTTGCAGAGAGGCGCACCATTGTTTTGAGCATTGCGATAATGTTGTTTATCGCCGTATTTTTTCTGATGCTATTGCAGTACTTTGTGTACGGTTTCAGCTCGTCCTCGCCTACTGTCAGTGAGAGTTCTTTACAATAGAGCAGTAGGAGATTTAAGACAGTCTGCACTTTGTCTGAAATGTTACCTGCTTCGGTCTGTTTTGCCCAGCGGGAACCGTCCCAGATATACCATGCATCGTACTGAGGGCAGTACCTGATACTGTTGTCGTACAGATCGGCAATGAGAGTCGCCGTACCGATGTCATCATGGGTATAAATCATTGACGCATACGGGTGCAGCGCCATGAGTTTTTTCATCATCCCCGCCTGCTCTTCGTCCTCTATGTATCGCTTACAGCTTTCGAGGTAAAAGGGTTCGTTATCCATTGTCATTCCTCCATTGGTTCGTTCCAGCATTTAACACATCCTGTGCCCGGACACTCTCCGCAATCTTATCCATTTTCATTTAATCAATACTCCTCCTTGATTTTAAATCCATCTAATTTTGGGTTCACCCTTGAACCCCTTTTCCCAAACGAACCATGCATACGCCACAGCACTCGACTCGGTTTTACTAAAGTCGCCGTTCTTAGCACAGTTCACTCTGCCGGAGAATACATACACATATTTCGGTGGAGCTTTATCAAACAATTCCCGTCTTGCCTTGCCCTCAAGAAATGTGACCTTGAGGAACATAGCTATTTTAGTTGAGTCCATAGATAACTCTAAGGCTTTCTCTATAAATTCCTTGGCATATTTGTACGGCGGGTTCGTGATAATGTCGCGTGGTATATACTCCGTGGGATGAGGTTTGGTTCTCAAAAAGTTCGCCACATATGTATTCGGATAACCCCTATCCACAATATCACTCGACAGAACGTCGTAGCCGTGAGTCTCCAACACTTTTGATATGTGTCCTCCACCACAAGCCGGCTCCCACACATAGTGAAAGAATTTCTCTCGTTTCAGCAACTCCTCAACTGCTTTCGGGTCGGTCGCGTAGTAGTCGTCGTCTGCCCTATTTTCGTTTGAGTGGTTAGACGCCCCGATAATTTTGTATACAGAGGTTGCATCGCCGCTCCAATCCTGAGCCATTTCATCTCCCCCTCTCATTTTCATTTTTCAAATCAAAACCCGTGCGCTCGCATTGCGGGCACACCTGCCGACCTTCGGGGACTATCTCTCCGCAACAAACACATCTGTCTGCGTCAGGCATTGGCATCACCTCTCAACAGCTCTGGATTGTCGTGAATGTTGCCGATAACTTCATAAAAATAGCAACCGCTTTCACTCAAATTTGAAAGTCCGTTCACTTCCCAATCGTGTCTATTCAAATCAAAAGCGGGATAGTTAGTTGCAGTACCATAAACAACCTCGTCAATAGTCCACATATTTTTAAAATTTATTCCATCGTATTCTTCAGGACACTCAAGACTTTCAAGATACATTTCGTATTCACCGCTGTCTGAATAACGAATTATATCGCCCTCAAAAATTTTCGTGCCGTTTTTATCTTTAAGACCTGTGTACTGTCCTACGGTATCAGGGTCTACAATATAGTGCGAACTCGGCTCGTTGTATTCTTTTGGGTGCGGAACAGTAATATAATCACAAAGCTCGTCGTCAGTTCTGCAATATTTAGCTTTATAATAATATCCCTCAACCCACTCGCCGTTATCTGTTCGCTTGCCGCGAAAAAGTATCTCACGCATTGTTATCGCTCCTTATTCGTATTTAATAAATCCGTCGCCATATAGTCGATTCAATTCCTCGAACACATGACGCATACCAAGCCCGTCTTTCGTGGGTCTCCATAAGCCCTCATTGTCGTACTCTCCGCCGTTCAAGCAGTAATTATATAATTTCGGGTGTGTTTCCTTGAGCATCTGAAACTTTGTTGGCTCTTTCTCAAGATGTGCTCCAAATCCGCAGAAAACACAGCCAGTTCTCTGGCAACCCGTAGTCCTAAGCTTGCCGTTTTCTTCAACTATATCGCCATAAACAGAGGCATAAGGCACTTTATATCTGCGTAAATACTCAAGCACATCCTGCTCTGTCCAAAATGACATGGGTTGAGAGATGGGGCGTTCAGCATCAAAAGCATTGCAGCCGTTATTAAGCCACGCATTTTTGCGAAGCCCACTTTCGCACGCCATAGTTGCTATTATCGGCTTCTTTCCTGTTTGTTTATCATACGCCTTTAACGGCTTTTTTTTCATCACGTTACAACATTTATTATCAATTAGAAAGTCCGCATTTATTAAATCCCTATACTTCACCTGAGAGAATCTCCCGTTATACTTTACATCGTGAGCGTTTCCGGGGACGAAGAGTTGAGCAACCTTCCCGTCTGGGTTTCTGCGGGCGACTGAAACATACAGCGATACCTCTTTGCTTATCATAGGATATCCGTATTTTGTAACTACTTCACGGAAGTTCATTTCAGGCTTGAGCCATGTCACATTGTCAAAGGTTTTGACGAAGTCCCTAACTTCGGGATATTCAAGACCCGTGTCAACAAACACAGCTTCTATGTCGGGATAAAGCTGTCGGGCAATATGTAACAGTACTGTGCTATCCTTGCCTCCACTAAAGCTGACATACACCTTACCTTCGAACTTTTGATACCATTCAATAAGCCTCGTTTGTGTGACCTGTATTTTTCTTTCAAGCGACCACGCTTGCATCGTCTTTAAATCTTCCGGTGTGTATTTGTTTTCACGCATTGTCTTCGCGCTCCTTTAACGCTCGTTCCGCTTCTTCACGGGTGAGAAATACGGTTTTGCCGATATCAGAAAGATAAATAATGTTTTCGCTATCATCAGTAAAAAACATTTCACTTTCATAGATATTAAAAGATATGATTACAAATTGGACAACGCCTAAACAATCAGACGGTCTATAAACTCTATCGCCCACCTTACACGGCGGCACGATAACGCCGTTTGAAATAAGATGTTCTGCAATTTCTGTTACTGTTTTAATAGAGACATCACATTCCCATTCGTGTAATGTATCTTTGAGTAATTCTACCAATCTATCTCTGTCAGTCATTTGTATCACTCCAATCTAAAGCCTGTCCGCAATCGGGGCAGTAATCGAACCTGTCCATAAGTACATCCCGACCACAAATCGGGCAATATAGCCAGCCATCATCTTTAAGCTTCTTTGGTATCTGCTTTTCAAGAGCTTCTATGATTAACTTGTAGCAATCTTTTGAAATACGCATTTCAAAATCATCTGTGTTTCGATAAACTTGATGCAATACCTCGCGAAGTGCATCTTTATAATCGTGCATTATTAAGTACCTCCATCCATTTTGGCGCCGCAGTCCGGGCAGTAGTGCCACATACATTTGTAATCGTCAATGCTTGAATCTTCGTCTATAATCCAACTTTCGTGGCAAACAGAACATTCAGCGCAATCAGCATCGCACCAACCCAACGGCTCTTGAGTTTCAATCCACTCACCGTGCTTAACTTCTTGCACATCAGCGCGAGCAATAAAATCCATACAGCCCAACTCTTTTATTTGCTCTTCAATGTTGTTGCAGGCTTCCCGCATATGGCAAACTTCATTGTGTATGCAGTCTTTACAATTCATTTTGTTTACCTCCATTAAAAATTCCTAATTTGAAACGCATCTCCGCACTGCACGATATCCGGGTAATTTGACATTGCTATTTTTATCGCATATGGGTCTATTTCATAAGCATAATACTTGACATTCGTAAAGCCCATTTTATCCAGGCAATACCTACCTGTTGCTATGCCGTCATACATAGACAAGACTATAAGCTCTTTGTCTCTCGGGACATCTTTAAGAGCGTGATTCAAGATATGTATAATAACCTCTGCCGTCCATCCGTTGCCGATTGTGTTGTACCGCTGACTATCTTTTACAGCTTTAGTGTAGTTGTCGGGGAGCGTTTGCAGCCTCTCGTATTCGATAGGCATTAGTTTTCTCGGTTTCCCGTCTTGTAGGATTTTCTTTACTCTGTGTCCGCCTTTTCCGTCGCAAGTAAGCGTCGGTGATTTGAAATTGATATTGTGTACCCGCTTTATAATATCCATAGCCTTAATATCTAACGAGGCACATACTGCCTTGTCGGTATCGAGTAATGTGTACGGCTTGTCGGTGTACCAATATTTGCTCGGTACCGCTTCGGCGGGTAGTATAATATCTTTTAATACAAGCCCTTTTTCCTTTGGCATTTCCGCTTCCCAATTAAACGCATAAAACCGCTCTCGGCTTTGTGCAGATAATAGCCCACTGTTAATGTGTGCGAGTTCTACTCCGAGCTCGTAGCTAATTTGTTCTTGAATTTCGGGGGCTGCGGACTCGTTGTTTTCATATAAGAAAAGGTCGGGCTTAAATCGCTTTTTTGCGATAAGATAATTTACAAACAATTCCCAACCTATCCCGCTTGCGGTTGTTTCTCTGTCCTTTGTTCTTGCTATGCTCCACTTTGTGCAAGGGCTGCCGCCAATTAAAAGTTTAATCGGCGTTCCACTCTTCGTCACCGTTTTGCTGAAATCCATTTTTTACCTCCCGCTTGAACCGAATCCGTTATTGCCGTTTTTCAACAGTTTTTCTGTTAGTTCTGCGATCCTCGCGTTCAGCGCATCGATTTCCACGCTACACTCATGATTTTTTGCTTTGAGCATCGCTATCATTTCTTGAGCTTCTGCTCGTTCGCGACGTTTCTTTTTAATAAACTCTCTCAGTTCATGTACCCATGTAATCGCATATACCGCCAAATTTGCTGAACAAACCGCAGCAACCAATATTTCAAAGAAATCAACATTACTCATCGTTGTCACCCGCTTTCAGTTCCGTACCACAAATAGGACAATAGTCAAATCCTATCTTAGCCGAGGGGGTTGTCCCGTAAGCGATCTTCGGTTCATAACCGCAGAAACGGCAATAAAGGTCTTCATAAGGCTCGTCCTGAATATAGTAATAATATTCACCAACACATCCGTGCCTTTTGTCGTCCTCGTAGCACTGATAAACTTCATGGATTGCTTTTTGCAGATTGTCAAATGGTGAAATCCAGTGTCGCTCACCTGTTATACTGTGTTTTGACCATACACTGTATCGTTCATACTGTTTCATTATTGGTCTCTCCTTATGAATATGTCCCTATCACTATCGCGAGGAAAAAGATAATAAGCATTCCTACAGTCGCCGAAGCAATCACAAGTAGGAATTTGATGAAGTCTTTCATTCTGCGTTCTCCCCTGTTATCAGTTCCGAGTAGGGGAGCGTTTTAATCCACCCGCAAAACTCAACCCATTCGTCGAGCTTATGGTTCTTACGGGCGTGATACATATTGGTAAGTACTTCGTAGTTCAACATTACCGTTCGACGCTGATTGTAGCTGCTCGGCAGAAGCTGGATGAGCTGATACCAAATATCTTTTCTTGTCGGTTTTGGGAGCCCATTATTATCCCATGTGTCATAGTTAACATAAGCGTTTCGACATTCATTCAGGATTTTGATTGTTCGCATTAGAATATCCATGCCTGATGTCATAAGACGCTCACACGAGAAATCATCCGTCGTAAACTCTTTCGCATGAATCTTGTGCATGGTTGAACATGAGTTTGCAACGGTGCCCACCTTGTAAGTGTCAAATTCTTTCCACCAGTACAGGGGAGCTGTTATATCCACATACACCGTAATCATTCTCATAAACTTGCGATGGTCTGTACCCGCACTACAGAGACGCTTCATAAGATTAAGGTCGTTGTCGCCGATATCAACAGCATCACTGGGAAGATCGCCGTAATGATACTCTTCGGGATAAAAACTATCACTCTTACCCCAGCTATTCATCGGATTTCGACAGCCCCTAATAATCGCCTCCCACTGTTCTGTAGAAGGTGCTACAACATTTTCAATCTTTATCATAATAACAGTCACTCCTTCCTTCGCGGCATTCGCTTATCCTTGTCCAAAAAAACCTTCCGTTATCATCGACAAGTAAAAAGCGCGAGTTTTTCTTGTCAACGGCGTAAACCGGGGAATCCTGCCATCGCCCGGAATCGTCCTTGTAATTAACTTCAAACATAATTCTTCATCTCCATTTCAGGCTTAGGGTTTAACATCCACATCAACGGGAAATTCAGTGTGGAACTCTACGACATAGTGATATGGGTCGGCGTGTGTGCCTGTTATATCTTCCACAACATAGAGCGTATAATCGTTGAGATAAATATAGTTCTTTTTGTATTCGTTCGGAGCTACTTTGCAAGTCACAACAAGTTCATCGGTGCTATTGTTGCTTATGCTCATGTAGCCCTCGGCGTACATCACTATTTTGTCAGTACGCGCATTGTAAACAGTAATTCGCCTTTCGCAATTAAAGTTATCAGCGGCAAGGCTCATATTGTGATTGACCTTGTCAGCCTCCCTACAGCCGGTAAAACAAAGTATTATAACCAGAGCAACCATTATGATTGCGAGACATTTGTTTATTATCTTATTATTACGCATGATTTTTCATCTCCTGTATCTTGTTACGCTGTTCACGATGCACTCGACTTCATACCCCGACAACGGAGGTCTGCAAGCCTGCGCATTTGCTTTCAGTAATTCTTGATGTATTTGTTCTTTTGAATATCCCTGGGAATGCATTTGCCCCGCAAGGGAAGTGAGACTTATATTCCGCATTCCCGCGGGAATCTCGGGATATCGCGGTGTGATGCTGATTTTCCCCTCAACTTGAATCTCGTACTTGGGGGTGTAAATCCGATTGCGGGAGTTTCCGATACTTTCTCCGTCCTTTGGGGTATCTTTGAAATACTTATCAACGATATAATCGATGCCTTGCTGATTTTCTATAATCCTCGGATATATCAGCTTTTTCCCGGTCGTGATGAAGTATCGGGAACCCCTATAAATCTCCACTCCTGCGCCGTTGTTTTTGCCCTTAAACGGTAACGAACCTTTGATAAAAATATGTACGCCGCGCCCGCTCCGAGACAGTTCGGTGTATGACCGGCAGTGACTGATACAATCAAGACTCAAATCAGACAGAAAGCCGTCCTCATCAAACCCCGCATCGATATCAATTCCGACTATCCCATTATCTGCAAAAACAAATCCTACATGGTCATATACTCCGTCGTTGACAGCTCTCACGGCTTCGTCAAAGGTGCTCCATGTTTCGGGTGCTGTAGAGGACGCTGCTTTTCTCGCTTTCGCCTGCATCGGTATTTTTGAATTGTTCCATACACAGACCCATTGCGGAAGTTCTGTGATTTCGGGAGGGAGATTGTCGTATCTCATGGCTTATTCCTCAGTATCATTCTCGCTATTAAACCAATACTCGCCCGCTCGTATCGTAAAACCGGGGAAAGTTTTGGTATCAGTGGTTGATTTGTTTGCTTTAATGATTTTTTCAGCTTCATATGCAGGCATTGAATGTTTGACATAGTCATTGCCCGCTCTCGTAATGAAATCTACGGTTCCGTTTGCATTGATTTTGAGTTTGCTCATTTGCACATCTCCTTTACCAAGTTACATTTCCAAAGGTTTTGTTGACTTTTTCGATGCTCTGATTGAGTTTCTCCAAGGCTTTCGCTTCATTCTGCCGAAATGGAAGGTCAACCAGGTCGGGCTTTTCCACCTGTGTCCAGAGAGCACCGAAAATATTCCATATAAACGCGCGATCATGTCTTTCGTCAGTATCACCCCTGAGGAATTTGAGATAATGCCTTACCGCGCTGTCAATGTAGCTATGCATTGGGATTCCTTTTTCCCAGTTTCTCTCGGAGTATTTGAGAGCACCTTCTTCATAGTGCTTTGAGACTTCGAGAATCAGCGTAGGAAGGTCTGTGTTGAGCTTTTCGGCAAATTTATCGACCGCCTCTATAAGCTGCCCTGAATCGCCATGTTTGACGAAATAATCGATATGTCTGATAATCTCATCGTTTCCGAGGATTCGGGAGACTACCCCGAGGGGAAGAAGGTCGCAACGACCTTTCCCCTCCTTGATGTCTCTCACTGCCCCGGTCTCGAATTCTATTCTGCTGCCGCTGTCCAAAATAGGCATGATAATCCTCCTTATCCGAGCAGATCGTCGAGACTCGGCAGTTTACTTGAGTTAGTTTTCACGGGCACAGAAGCGGAAGCTTCGAACCCGGTTGCCGGACGTTTGTCATTGAGACGAATGAAGGTCATCGTCTTTCCGGGTTCATCTCTCTTCTCGATTTTTTCGTGCGTAACATCGCACTCTACATAGTGACCGACCAGCTCAACCGGGTCTATATCATCTCCGAGCGCGGTTCCGTCCATAGCCTGGCGGACGAAGTATGAAAAGGCATTATATGCGCCTGTATTCTCTCCGCCGTCCTTAGTCTTGAACGAATACCTTTCAATGTGTTTAGAGCCGTCCTTGGTTTCCATTGTTACTTCAAGCTTTCCGAACTTGTCCTTATAGTCAACATTGACTATCTTGAACACATGAGTGCCCTCGGGGATGAGTGAGAAGCCGTTAGTGAGTGTTATTCTTGCCATTAGTGATTTCCTCCGTTGTTTGTATTTTTAATGATATTTGCGATTATCACAATTATAAAAAGCGTCATTTCAGCGAACAGGGTTGTCAGCACACCGAGTACAAAAGGATTGATGAACACCGTAGACCTCCTTATATCCTCGTTGTAGTCAACCGATAGCTTGTCTCTGATGTTGAATATTTATCGAGCAGTCCATCGGCAGCTAAGTCATTTTTATTGATCTTCGTCGAGGTCGTTTTGCTGATATCCCATGAATACTGACCGCCCTTGAGAGATACTTTTTTATCCCCTTCTCGGAACTGCCCCTGACCGTATTCTTTCACGATATCCGAGATCGTTTTAAGTCTCTTAATCAGCGGAGTCAGAGGTTCGGAAAGCTTGTCTATCTGCTCTTTTAGGGCTTCGCCCTCAGTGATGAGGGCATTGATATCTGTCTCAGAGGAAAGAGTGTTTGTTCTGAGTTCCTTGAGAATATCGGCATCAGCCGTTTCATCGTATTCGGGAGATATTCCCGAGAGGACATGATTTCTCCACCAACCTTCAGCAACTCTTATATAGTCCTCGAAATCAGGGTATCTCTCACTGATTTTGAAAGGGACAACAATAGTATTTGCGGCATTCGGTACAAATGCTTCGGGGTGCTTGTAGTCCTTATCCTCGAGGAAAGAAGCAACCATTATCACCTGATCTACGCCGAGTAAATAGGCGTATAGCGCAGCCTGTAAAGCGTAGTATTCGGGAATGTCATTAGCCCAGTCTTCGCTTCGTTTTGTGGTTTTCATCTCGAGCACCGATTCGAGTTTTCCGTCCTCATCGTAGTTCAGATAGTCCCACATTCCGCCGAATATCGGCTCATCGTGAAAGAAATCTCCACGAGTGACCTTGAAGTAATTATCACCGAACTTGTCTGTGGGAGTAACGAGGTTAGGCATATAGTAGCTCTGCTTCATATACTCAGCCTGTTTTGGTTCTATAGCCTTACCCGCTATCGTATAGATGGTATCCTCGAAAGGTTCTTCGTATGTTCGGGTGATTTCGCACCATGTCTTAAACGGGGTATTCCATTTGTTCAGCCCCATGATTGCAGCGAAGCGAGTACCCGTGATTTTCTTCGGACGCTTGGGGATATCGACTTTGATTTTATTTCCGTTAATCCACTCCATATACTGCCTTCCTTTCGTTGTCAATCGAAGCTATACAGTCAGCGATACGATTTAACACTTCGGGTGATATTTCCGGGATTTCCTCTTCGATATGCTCGTATATGTTAGTTAGGCACTCGTAATAATCATTGAGGGGAAGGTATTTCTTGAGAGTTACAGTGCCCTCGCCGTCTATCGAAAACTCAACTTCGGTGTAGGGCGTGAAGTTCGCCGCTCTGATGATGCTTTTCGGAACTTCGAGAAGTCCGTCAGCATCTACTGTTCTAATTACTTTGTCCATAATCAACCTCCGCATTTTTCAATCATTTCACTGATTCCGGTGATAAGCTTTTCGCAAGCCGATTTTGTGATATCCTTGAATCCGTTAGTTTTCAAGGCAACCTCCTGAATGAACTCTTCCTGATCGGGGGCAACCTCTCTAAGCTTCTTGAGAGCCTCCTTGAGAGCCTTGATCTGAAGCTCGTCTGCATTACCGTTAGCCCCAGTGAGGGTTTCTTTTATCTTTGCCCTCTCTTCTGTAGTTGCGGGTGCTTTTTTCTGTTCGGATGCGTGAGGTACTGTTGGCGTTACGCCAACCTGCGGATCAAGTTCGTCGGGCTGAGTGATGTCGAGAATGAGGTAGTACAGGTATCGTCTCATGTAGGTGATTCCCGCACCCGTCGCCTGAACCTCGTTCATTCTGAATTTCGCGGGTTCTTTGATATTTTCGGCGGGAAATGACACGTCGATATGATTCTCAGGCTTGTCCACGTCGATGAGCTTACCGAGTGCCTGTCCGTCAACAAATGTCGTTATGAAAACACAGTGATATTTTGCAAAAATCTCTGTCGCCGGAGGAACAATGTCTGAAAGTTCATAGTAGGTAAACTCTGCATGATTATTCACTCCCGACTGCTGAACTTTCAGGTTCGCGAAATCCGTTCTCGCGGCTAAGAGTCTTACATAGAGATTCGCACCGATAACTTCGTTCGAAGTTTCTGTCTTTTTAGCTGGCATGATTTGATTCCTCCAATATATTTAATATTTCTTTTTTAAGTGAGTTGACCTTCCGTGTATCACGGTTTCGTGGCTTGATTCCGAGAAAATCGTTGACATACTTTCTGGCAAGTTGTATGTACCAGTTTTTGTCGATATCCTCTATTGATGCTTCGTTATTGTTGTCAATTAGGCAATGCGCCGGCAGCCCTCCGATTTTCGCATTCCGCCCGGTTTCTTTATGAGTTTTCATCAGTGTGCCGAGTCGTGAATCCTTTGAAGCATATACTCTGTTGCATCGTTGAGCTTGAACTTCTTGGGGATTATTCAATGGGTTAATAATCTGAAACACCCTCGAGTATTTGCCTGAAGCTTTCGCCACGATTTGAAAGGCGAGGGGGTCGGTACAGTTATTTATCGTCTCTTCAACAGGCATATCTTTCGCAAAATAATCAACGAGTGCTTTCGCAATTATGGTCATATTGTTATTGATGTTGAATGCGCCTGCGGGTGCTATTCCTCTGACGAGCAAACCGCCTTTGACTTTCAAATTTCCATCACAAGCGATTTCGATGTAATTGTTGACATCCTTTTGAATGATTTCTTTAATAACATCTTCTTCAAGTTCGAAGCCCGTCCTGCTCTGCCATTCTTTACAAATTTCTGTATATTTGTCCATGTCAGAACAATCAAGAGAGACCATAATGCCGTCTGTGTTGAGCTGTATTATTCTCAAGGTTGAGCAGTCCGTGTAGAGGTGATTGGCAAGTTCTAACAATCTCAACTGCCCGGTGATACAAACCGAACGCCCCATAAGAGGGTCATAGAGATCGTTATATTGATTGAGCATTGCACCATAGGTAGTGTTCGCAACAAGCTTCAATGCGTTTGCCGTGGCTTTATCCCCTGACTTTTTAGCAGCCATTCGGCGTTCGAGCATATCTTCATAAATTTTCGAGTTAGGGATAGCTCTTGAGGTATACCCTTCAATCGTCATTAGATGCGGATAGTAACTTCCAACATCCTGATTTCTGATTCGTCGAGTTTCCTCTTCCCGCTCTCGGTATGTCGGTATGGCTCCGTGAATGCCACCGAATCCCAGGGTACATTGACAGTCACCAATCATCAAATTGAGTTTGGACGAAAACAATTCTTCATCGGGAATTGATTTATCGTGTATACGTTCAAAAAACTTTACCGCTTCTGCCGGAACATATTCCCAAAGAATGTTGTCCGGGAAATTATATTCCCGCTCGTCGGTATGCGTTTGTGGGTGAGCATCGAGGTATGCTGCTGTCAGCTTCGCGTTCGTCATGTACAGGGCTTTTTCATCAGGTATACCTTTTGCCCTGCCGAGGAACAGCTTGTTTTTCAGATAGTTTTTTCGCAGCTTGTACAGCTCTTCTGTTGCGTCGACATCGTGAACACAGTACATTATTGTTTCGTCAATTTCATAGTCAGTAAGAGCACGATCAAGGTTAAAATCCACTTCTGATTCTTGTATATCCATGCCGAGATGAGCTTCTATTGCCTTTAGGGACAAGCCTACCTGACAGTCATCGAATACATCAAACTGCTTGAAAAAGTAACGATTCTCACGCATCAGCGGGTGTTCCCAGCCGCCTCCGCCGCCGATTATATAGTCATTGAGTTCTTTTATGTCTTCGGGCGAAGCCTCGGCAAGAGCTGCTTTAAGGATGAATTGATCGTAGTGCTTATTGTTGAACCCGCAGAGCAGAACGTCATCGTCTTGCATAAACTCCTGAAGTGTTTCAGGGTCATTGTGAATGATTGTATAGATTCCCGTTTCGGCGGACTTAAATACGAAAAGCCAATCGTGCGCAAAAACCTCGCAGTCGAAAAAATAAATCATTGTGCACCTCCGTCCGTGAATAAGCACCCGTTTTTACGATAGATACCTACTCGTGATTTGAACGCCCGCTGAAAGTATCTTCCGTTGTCTACGAAGTCAATGCATATCGGGTTTTTCTTACCCTTATGCGTTCGAGCGACACGCCCTATCGCCTGTGTAACTACGGCATAGTCCTTTTGCGGCAAGGTCATGTAAAGCACTTCAAGACACGGTATATCAAGCCCCTCTTTTGCCAGTGAAAAAGTCGCGAATAAATACTTTTTCTTGCCGTTTCGCATGTCTTCTATAGCCTGCTCGCGTTCCGCTTTACCTCTTTTCGAAGTCATTTTCCCGGAAATCATAACGGATTGTTCCCGCATCTCAGGCGGAAGCGCCGACATCAATGTTTTCAGATGTTCGAGCCTTTCCGAAAGAATCAACCCTGGACGATCTTGATATACCGAAATAGTTCGTACTATTGTGTCGTTTCGAGTACTGTCGGCGCAGAGGTGATTTATCATTTTCGCATATGCGATGGTGCCGTCGGAGTTCAGACAGTCAAGAGATATTCCGCTCGTTGTGTCTACCGTGCAAACAGTGACAGGCATTGTTTTTTCGGCAACAGCTTCATCAGGCACTGTATAAGCTACATGACCAAGAAGCGCGTATGTTGCCTCAATCATTCCGTCGGCTCTGTGTACGGTCGCGGAAAGTCCGAATTTATGCCGCGCCGCGATATGATTCAAGACCTTGTAAAATTGAGTCATAGTTGTCGGGCTTCCGGCTACTCGGTGACATTCGTCGACAATCACCACATCCCAGCAATCCTTGTATCGGTCTAGATCGAGTTTAGACATCGTCTGAACTGTCGCAAAAGTTATTCCCTTACCTATCTCAACTTTTCCGCCCGTGATTGTACCAATGAGTTCTTTATCAATATACTGCTCGGCTCGCGCCTTGCTCTGATTTAACAGATCGAGGGTGTGTGTGAGCCACAGCACAGGTCGGCGATATCTTTTAGCAAGTGCTATCCCCATCTGCGTTTTACCGCTTCCGGCTTTACTTTGAAGTATTCCGTACTGATTCTCTATCAGCTTGTCAACAGCCTCAGATTGATAATCATACAGAGGAATAGGCTTGCCACCGAAGTCGATATCTTTATTGCATCGGAACTCAACATCGAGACTAAGTGATTCACCGCCTACGACCATGTCTGAAAACACACCTCGTGTGCCGTATGGAAGAATCAAGTCATCCCCGTCTTTTTCATAAAGCATCAAGTTTTTGGGAGTATCCCCTATCCAAAATCCCATTCGCACTTTTTTAGCATATATGGGATTTTTAATCGTCAATGTGTTTTTGCACAGCTGAACAATTTCGGGGGTCGGGTCAGATACCCGAATGGTGCTACCAATACTCAAGCGCATGATCTCACCCAATCTTCCAACTTAACCCCCCATGAATCGAGTTCAGTTTTGTGGAGTGAGGATTTGACGCGAGAAAGAACCATTAGTGTGGTGTGAGGAATCATATAGATATTCCCCTCAATCAGAACCGCAAACCATGCTCTCCCGTTCCCAACGCTTCTCCAAAGCTCCATTGCAAGATTCTGATTATCTTCGATTCTCCCGAGCCTGAATGAATCTCCGGAGCAAACTTTGCAGTCTATCAGATAAGCAATGCCGTTTCTGACGGCAATTACATCAGCAGGCTGACCGTCACGGTTCTGTGCGAAGTTATGTACCCAGAACCCCTTGCTAAAGAGCATCTCGCAGAATGAACGCTCAAAGGCGTTTCCGGTTTGTTTGTTTGAATGTTTCATTGTTTTACCTCTTCATTTGAATTTAGGACAAGTTGCCATTTTGTGTTTCGCATCTCTTACAGGTTTTACGTGTCTCGGGAATCTTGCCCGAAGCAAATCGTACTCAAGTGACTGTTGCTTGTGAATTTCCTTGAGAAGTTCTTGTCGAGCAGAGAACCATTCAAGATATCTTGTGCAGGTCGCATGGCATTTGATATCACGGTTTTCACATTGGTGACAGGGATTAATCGGCACAGGTCATCACCACACTTTCCAATAACATCGGTTTATTTAGGCTTTTACCAACCATTCCAATTCACAGTCCTTTTCTTTTTGAGGTGATACGCACAATAGTTCTCGGACGCAGGAATCTCACGGAAACATTCCGTTTCATAGGTATAGGCGCAACATTTTCCGTCCCATCCGTTACTCGGACGATAGATATCGCGAAGCCAATAACAAGTTTTGCAGATGTTTTTTCGGTGCCATTCCTGCTTTTTGGGGACATCAGCGGTCTTTTCGAGTCTTTCCATTGCGTTCACTCCTATAGGCTTTGAGTCCGGCTCTGACTCTGTCCTCGAAAGCTATGAGCTTGTCCTCATGCCAAAAGCCGTAGATTATCAGTACGACGACGGCGATTTCAAACACCGTCTGGATTGCGAATTTCAGTGCCATTTTCTTTTCTTCCTTTCTATGTAAGTTAGGCGAAAAACCTGTGACCGCCTATGGTGCAGACATAGGTCTGCGACTCATGCCATTCGCTGCTCACAAGCTCCGGTGCGTAGAAGAAAAGTATCTTCGCGTCTGTCACCGTCTCGCCGGCATCAAAGACCGCGGCGACGGCTTCCCTCGTCTCTGCGTTCGGTTCTACCCGGCGTGCCGTGTAACCGTATTCGGTCACAATCTCGGCGGGTCTTTTCCCTGTTTGCTCGCAAGCATTTAAAATGCACTGTGAGACCGCCATTTTGCCGTCAAACGGCTCTGTTCCCGATTCAGCCATAACAACCTCGCATATAAGCTCTCGCTCGTCTGCGGTCAACCGGTAGCGTGCTGTGGGTATCTGCGCCGATACCGTCAGGTCGGGCGCAATAATCGGTTCTGTCTCCGGTATCGTGATTTCTTCCGGAACCGCTGCCGCCGCGAAAAGCAGGACAAGCGCCAGCACTGCGGCAATCGTTAAAAATCCTTTCGTCATTTTGATGTCTCCTTTCTGTTTTTGCCCTTAGCTCACCATAAGACCGATGTCTCCGCGCTTGAACTGCTCAAGCTTGTCAAGCCTAATGTAGTACGAGTACGACCCGCTCGGATTTTTGATCGCGATGCAGAAGGTACATTTCCCCTCCCTCGCGAGCAGACGGATCTGATGCGGCGGTATGTAGATAACCTCTCTCAGGTACATTGACGCCTCGTCGACTGACATGAGTGCCATTTTTTTACGCATGGTGTTTTCCTCCTTCGTTCCTTACGACAGAAATTTCTTGACAAAATAGGTCTGACCCTTGCCTGTGACCTTTGTCGTTCGGGTAATTCTCACCGAGCCGTCAGGGTTGTTTATCGTGCTCTCCTTGACCTCGAAGAGGCTCATTTCCATCGCTTTCTGAGTCGGCATGTTCTTGCTCTGACCGTCTTTGATGAGATATCCGTTCTGACGCAACCACTCGAAAAGTCTCTTCTGACCGATGTCAACGCCGTTCTGCCTTATGATTTTCGCAAGGTCGCCGATAAGAATCGAGTTATGTGCCGTCTCTACCGCGTTTGCAAAGAGAACTTTCGGGGCTTGCTCCTTGAGCTGTGCGCTCATTCTTTTGCTCTCTTCAAACATCATCGTCAGAGCGTGCTTCTGACTCGGTTCGAGCTGTCCGAAATAGCTCTCGACGAACTGTGCCGTGTCGTTGACATAGCCGCCTGTTTTGCGGATTGCCGGAAGCACTTCCGCCGTTACCCAACGCTTGAACTCTTTGGCTTTCGGGAGTTTGCTTGAGAGGATAAGGCTATAAAGACCGGACTCGTTGATAATGGTCATCTCCTGCACTCCGGAGGGGGTCTCCATTTTGGCGACCCCTCTATCGTCGGGGTCAACGCGCTTTCTCACTGCGTCTGTCGGTCTTTCATATCCGAGTATCTCGGCAACATCTTTGCCGACAAAATACGGTTCGTCGTTCACACTGACAGCTCTCACGCTGCCGAATGCCGGGTTGTTAAAGGTTGATATGTTGTTCATTGTGTAGCTCCTTTCCATGTTTAACCTCAGTTTCCGTTTTTGTGTCTTTTAGGACACTTACGCGGCAAAAAAAATAGCGATTATCTGGTCATTGTCAAGGTTAAGCACCGAACAAATCTTCTTGATTTCTGACTGCTTAAAGTCGCTTTTTCCCGTGAGCTTATTTGACATAGCTTTTTCGCCTATGCCAATAGATTTCGCCAATTTGGCGGCTGTATACCCACGCTTAACCATCTCGCCTCTGAGTTCCATTTCGTTCATCGTCTATACCTCCTTTCTCTGTCAAGTGTCTTTTAGGACACCTTTATATTATCACCCATTTCGCCAACTGTCAACCCCTAAACGACACTTTTTGAGATTTTTTTGAAAATTGGCGTTGCTTTTTAGAAACCGTTGTGGTATTATTGATACGAAAGGAGAGACCATATATGAATATAGGAGATATAATGCGCGTCCGACGTCAAGAACTTGGCTTGACTCTTGAAGAGGTAGGCGATTATGTCGGTGTAGGTAAAAGCACCGTTAGAAAGTGGGAACACGGAGACATCGAGAACATGAAGCGAGATAAAATCGCGCTTCTCAGCAAAATTCTCAAGTTAAGCCCTTTGACATTCATAACTGGAGAAGTCGAATATGGTACCCCCGATAACATCATCCCTCTCCCCAAGATGAAAAAGATTCCCCTGCTCGGCACGATTGCCTGCGGAGAACCTATTTTAGCGGCTGAAAATATCGAAGCTCTCATCAACGCGGATGAAGACCTTAACGCGGATTTCGCGCTCCGTTGCAAGGGTGACAGTATGATAAACGCTCGTATATTTGACGGTGATATCGTATATATACGAGAACAGCCCGATGTAGAAGACGGAGAGATAGCTGCCGTTCTGATTGGCGAAGAAGCAACATTAAAAAGGGTTTACAAATATCCTTCGAAAGTCGTTCTCAGACCCGAGAACCCACTCTACGATGATATGATATACTCTAAAGAAGAGATGAATGAAGTCCGTATACTCGGAAAGGCAGTTGCTTTTCTGAGCGCGGTCAGATAATAAAAAGAACCCCCGGTGCGGGAACACCGAGGGTTCAGACATCAAAACACACCATGCGTATAGAGTGGATTGATATATTTATTATATCACCCGCTCTGAGGAAACGCAAGTAAAGGAGCGGATTTTTTAATGGCAAAGCGTGAAAACGGTGAAGGAAGCATATATAAACGCAAGGATATCAAGCGGCGTCCCTGGGTCGTCGCGTTGCCGGCAAGTTATAGCCTGGACGAGCAGGGCAAGATGATTAAAAAGCAGGAAATCCTCGGGCACTATTCATCGAGCAAAGAGGCGAAAGCTGCTCTGGCTCACTACCTCGAACACCCGGTCACAGAGATAAACATGACCGTTGATGATTTGCACACATTGTGGCTATCCCGCCCGGAGTATAAAAACATATCCAAACAGTCCCGGGATTGCTACAACGCCGCATGGAAGAAGATCCCCGAAGATGTAAAAAGCATAAAAATGCGCGAGCTGAGAACGGAAGACATGCAGAAATGTATTGACGAATACAGCGCACAAAGCGGCACTTCGCTCTCGTATATAAAAATCACATTTTCGCGTCTTTATGCGCTCGCGTTGGAGCGGGACATATGTTACAAAGACTATTCTAAATTCGTTAAGCTTCCAAAGAAAAAGAAAAACGAAATACATCCATTTTCCACCGAAGAAGTGGAAAAGATAAAGGCTGCCGCACAAGCTAATGTCCCATACGCCGATATCATTCTCATCCTGATTTACACGGGATTCCGTATTTCTGAACTACTCGCCCTTACTCCGGATGATTACATCGCGGATCAAGCCCTACTCATAGGTGGTCTGAAAACCGAAGCCGGAGAGAATCGTCATGTTCCTGTTCTGCCGGTGATTAAGCCGTATATAGAAGCTCTCGTAGCAAAGCAAGGTAAAAAAATAGTATGCCGTGATGACGGCGAGGGATACAGCTCGAGCTACATGCGCAAAAAGTATTACGACTGCCTTGAAGAGATAGGAGTCAAGCGTCTATCACCCCATTGCTGCCGAAAAACATGTGCAACAATGATGGTAGAAAGCGGTGTATCACCCGAAGCTACGCAGATGATTCTCGGGCACGAAGAATACAGCACGACCTTAAAATACTATGCACTTGTATCAGACAAAACTCTCCACGAGGAAATGGCGAAGATATCTTAAAATCCGTAGTAACCCCGTAGTAACGCTCGATTTTTGTTTAGCGTTTATTGGCTACCACGCACATCCAAACCACTATATGTTGTGTTTTTCTCCGCAATTTTCTATATGTATGTACTACATATTTGACTTTTAATCAAGGTGTCCGGAGTTCGAATCTCCGATGGATCACCAAAATAAAAATCTCGAAACCGTTGATATATAACAGTTTCGGGATTTTTATTTTGTTCGGGGGCAGAGTCCTGTATTTTTCTCATGTGTCCTAAAAACAGCTGATTTTTCAACGGTTGGGAACAAATTGTGAACACTTTTTTCTTGCAATTATAAAGAATCGTGCTATAATGCAATAAAGAGCCTCCGGCTCTATATCCTATTTCTTGTGGCTCTCGGCTATCAGACCGAGGGCTGCGTTCTTTATAAAGCAGAAAACCGGGCAGAGGAAAATCCCCTGCCCGGCCGTTTTTTAGTCGCAAGTTGGTTTCAAAACACACGCAAAACACACGCAAAACGCACGCAAAACGTACGCAAGTTACCAGCAAGTTACCAGCAAGTTACCAGCAAGTTAAATCATGCCGAGAAGCTTGAGCACCGCCACGATGATACCCGCGCCGTAAAGCCCGAGCATGTTCATGAGGTTAAAAACAATAGCAGTTATCATTTTGTTACCTCCTCTGTGACATCATCAAATCCGTAGTCTTTACGGAACGCTTCATTGAATTTGCTCACCGTGGCTTCTATCAGCATTTTCAGCTCAAGGTCGGTAATCGTTATGCCCTTTTCATTCAGCATCTCAACGATTGCTTCAGCAGCCTTATCATATTTCTCCTGACCGTGCAGGTCCTTGTAGAGCTGCTCGATAGCCTCGACGCAGGTCTTGGCAACCGCTTTCTTCGTCTTGTCGTCAAAATACTTCTGAAAGAGCTTCTTCGCGCATACGCCGAGGTATGATGCTATAGCTGTCAGAATGGTGCAAAGGATGCCCATTCCGCAGCTGTCCCAAAATGCTTTTATGTATTCCATGTGCTTGTCCTCCTTATTTGAGCAGCTGATTTACTTTCTTCTGAACTTCGGCAGGATTATAGCCCGCCGCTTTGAGTCTGATTTTTCGAATCGCGCCATTGCCCCATTTGCCCTCGATGACCTCACGTGCAACAGTGTCAACGGATTTTTTCGCCGGCTTTTTCTGACCGTAAACAATTTCGTTTACGCGCTTCTGCACTTCGTTCGGGTCATACCCGGCATTGCGCAGGCGCGTCATACGGTCGGCACCGTTGCCCCACTGGCCGTTGATTACTTCGTGAGCGACCTCATCGACGGATTTCTTTGTGCCCTGAGGCTTCGTCTGTGCCGCGTCAGCGACATATTTGACATACGGCAGCTTACCATGCTTCGACCAGTTGCGGCGATTGTAACCTGCCTTGGTACAATTACAAGCAGTTATCTGCACTTTGTTTGCCCAGCGCGGGGTGCATTCTACAGCCAGTCCATTGCCTATGTACACGCCGATATGCCCCGGAGACCACAGGGCTTCTCCGATTTCGATTTTGCTGAAGTTTGTGCTGATGCCTGTACACTTCTGGATCATCGCATCTGCATTGATATCCGGCACACCGTTCGAAGCGTACTTCGCGCCGCCGTAGGGTTTGGATTTATCGCCTGTCCAACCCCAAAGCACGCCCTTTATAAGGCAGACGCAATCAAAACCGAAGGTGTCAGCTGATGCCGCTTTTATCATCTTCTGTCTGCTCGGATCTCTGTTGTAGTCGTTGTTGTTGCAATAACGCTGTTTGTTGGATGCCGTAAGCGGTGCGCCGAAGCAGCCGTTCACATAAAGCGTCTTGTAGTGCAGCGCGATATCTTTCACCTTCGCTGCGAGTTCTTTGTTCGTCATGATAAATAACCTCCTTATTTTTTATAAAGCTGCTGTTCGATCGTATCGATCCTGTGGTGCGCCTGTTTGGCGGACGATTCGACAGAACTCAGCCGTTCGACCACCTTTCCTATCTGGTCATCTTGCTTTTCCTGCTTTCTCTTGATGTCATCAACGCCACTTTTGATGTATCCGAGTTCCGTTAAAACGACACCATCTTTCTTGCCCTCGTCTTTGTTGTCACTTTTGCCGTTCCGCTTATAGGCGATATAGCCAAAGATTATTGCGCATATAGTCCCGCACGCACTAAGAATCGTCAAGAAGATGTTTACACCGCTCATGTAGTCACCTCCTCGAAGTAAATGCCCACAAGCTGCGACGGCAGGTAGTGCATGACCGTGCCCTCGCCGCCGCTGTCATCTCTTGTGCATCTGTAAATTTTGCCGCCGTCGAGATAGTACTTGTCTTTAAAATATCTCATGCCCTCGGCGGCAGTTATCGGATTATCTATCGTGCCGTCTTCGCCTACCGTCACACGTTCCCAGTGCGCTGGGGTTACGCTCGGACGCCATGTGGGATTGGCGGATATCGCGTTGTAGCAGCGATAAAGCTTACCGCCGTCGCGCACCCTGTCGCCGATAGAATAATCTTTTTCGTCGCTCCATGGTTCAAATAGGCTGATACTTGTCAGAGCTTCGGCGTTTGTCAGCTTCGCGGCGGCTCTTGTTATCATCTCGCGGAAGCGTTTTGCCTGCGTCCTCGTCATATATCCGC
>ENA-ORRO01000293-ORRO01000293.1-human-gut-metagenome-genome-assembly--contig:-NODE-293-length-44806-cov-17.005832_pt1 | contig 44806 bp, 42 predicted proteins | sample MGYA00242176_ERZ509136 | MGnify/ENA primary metagenome ERZ509136 (study PRJEB26280, sample SAMEA2338644) | human gut metagenome | biome: human gut; feature: human-associated habitat; material: faeces...
TTTGAAGGAGTATATCGTAGAAAAATCAGCACATCAACAGAGCGTATTACTGAAAATTTCTTTATAACGGCCTTTGCAGATACACCATATCCACCAACTGTACTCCATCCTCATATATTGGATGGCCGTAATTATCTGTAAAGAAATTTGGTATGATATGCGAACGGACAAACCCACACTTTTCATAAAATGGTATTGTCAATGGGCTATCACCTGTTCCTACTTGTAGAATAGCATATTGCTCTCTATATTTCTCTACAATAAAATCAATTAAGGATTTTGCATAACCTTTGCCTTGATAGTCTGGAACAGTTGCAATGTTCTTGATTTCAAGCACATCACTTCCTTCATCGGTAACGATGCACTCGCATTTAATCCCATTATCATCAAGCACATACATTTTACCTTTATCAAGGTATCGGTCTATCATATTTTCCTGCTCATCTGCTAATAGGAGCAAATCAAGATATTGTTTTTTATTTTCTTTAACTTCAATAATCTTCATCAATCGCACCTACAAATTCAAAGTTTCTGTTCCTTACAAACTTGAATTTGTTATTCTCCTATGGAGGCACCGCTATCGTCTTTAAGGCCACAAATCGCAACTATACCATTATTTTTATAACTTACAACGAGAGTAGTGTCATTCCCAAGTTTCCAACATGCAGTGCTGTTTTCACTGGTATCAGGCTTCCCCCATACCTCTCTAAGCTGGTCAATATGGTACCCTGGCAAAAGGCTATTAACATCGGCTTCACTCATTTCTGCGATTGCCGTCAGAGTGGGAAGATTGTCGTTGCTTTTGCGATTGTAGTATCCATAAAACCATGCCGATACACATATTGCGAGAACCAAAATGATTACAGCCATAACAGATAGCTTCTTTTTCATACAATCACACTCCTTTGTCAAATGCCGATTTGGTAAACCATCTATACAATACTTATTTGTCTTAAATGTCGCATTAAACAGATTACGCAAAAAGGAAGTCATTTCTTCCCAATAACCGTAAACATTCGCTTCTTGCATCGGCGTATCGTATTCATCCAGTAAGATAATTACTTTTTTTCCATATGCATGCTCCAAATATCTGCACAAATAATTAAGACTGTCACACGCGGTAACATCAGCCATTTCCGCCATCTCTGTCAGAATGTGCCGGTATGCCATTTTTTCGGATTCCATAAGTTTTTCATTTTCGAACAGATATTCAAAATCCTGATACAGACTTACAATCCGGGATTTGACCTGTTTTTTTGCATCAGATACATTATCCGCTTTTACCGATGCAAAACTGAGATATAAAACAGGATATGTGCCCTGAATCTGCCGGTACCCGGAATCTTTCCAGATATCAAGTCCTTCAAACAAATCTCCCCTGTCTGCATATTTATTGGAAAAAAAGCAGTTGAGCATACTCATATTAAGGGTTTTGCCAAAACGTCTTGGACGTGTGATCAGCGTAACATCATCCCTGTAGTTCCACCACTGCCGTATGAAATCTGTCTTATCAATGTAAAAGCACTGACTTTCTCTTAATGCTGCAAAATCCTGTTTGCCAATTCCAACCTGTTTTTGCATAGTTCTACCCACTTTCCACGGTTTTGTGCTTTTCATTATTTTTATTTATCATAGCAGATAACGTTTTAAAATGCCACCTTCTCCAGATGTTTTCATTTCTAAATGCGTCTGTAAGTATGGAGGACAAAACTTAACAGATCCCAAAGCAATTCTAAAAAATATAAAAAATTTTCCTTTACAGTTATTCAATTTTAATACTATAATACAAGGGATTATAAAATAGTAAAGAGGCCTGCCATCATGCAGAACATAAAAACGATTGCCGGAACTTTCACGATAGGCACTTATGAAATTCCAAAACAATATGTATGTGCAAAAACACCCACAATTACACAAAAAAATGATATCTGTGAGATCGTAACCTACGATCAGCAGATTACCGTAAATGGACATAACTATGCTCCGGTACTGCATCAAAACTGTATGCAGCCGGAGCAGATTACATTATATCCACTTGTAATCCGGCAGGAACACGCGACACTGACCGTGTCCGACCGTTATCATACCGGACATTGGAAATCCGGGGATGACACACAGATTTCCGACTGGCGTCCAAAGCTTATGCACCGGGGATGTGTGCCATGTACCAATTGCGGAAGGTGTTAGCACTTTTTATATTTTATTCCAGCCAAAGTGTAACCGCAGATTTATTTTCACTTGGTCTGTAATATATTTTACGGTCTTTTATGCTAACTTCCATTTCCTGATGTGCATAAATTTGTCTGATAGTGAGGGAATTCAGCATATTATATGATAAAAGGGTCAAAAGGTATGCATCGATGATACCTTTTGACCCTTTTATCATTATATAGAATTATATAACGGACGGGACATATGCAGAAAATCTTTATTTCTACCTCCCATCTTTCCGAGTCTATGGGACGTATGTAAAAAATCTTCACCTCCATGTCCCGTCTCTTGGAACCCATGGGACATATACACAAAACCTTTGCTTCTATGTCCCTCCCCACATAAAAAATAGGACATAATCTCTTCTTTTTCTTCTATATGTCCCAATAGTCAAAAATTATGGGACATAACAACTTACTTATTCTCTATATGTCCCCATAGCCAAACAGCTTTCCTGTTTTTATTGAAAGCGTAATGTCTGTCGGATGCTGTATCCATCCTTTTTTAATCTGAAAATAGTACTTCGATTTTTACCAGTGGCACACAGATAAGGTCCTCGCCGCCCTCCAAAAACATCCAGAATTTTTCATCTCCTGAATTTATTTTATCCAATCAATATTTTTTTGCATCAAACGCAAACCCATAATGCCGAATATTTTTTAGATACAGACTTATAATCCGGGATTTGACCTGTTTTTTTCATCAGATACATTATCCGCTTTTACTGTTCTGTGATATGGAAATCACTTTTTAGATCCGTTTTTGTGCATACCGAATCATATAAATTCGTTAATTGCTTTTTTAGTCTCAAGTTAGTCTCATAATTTTACCGTAAAAATGAGACTAAGTTGAGACTGACTTGAGACTAAATTTTTCCAACACGCTAAAAGTCCTGATTTTATCACATTTTTAGATTTTTCTTCAGTCTCACAAGTGTCAAATTTTATGAGACTTTGTTGAGACTAACTTGAGACTGCCTCATTACAATGTCCATGTAGAAGTCTTTTTATCGTAAGCGGCACCTGTTACTTTCTTAATTTTCGCATAATCCCTAAACACTGTTGATCTTGATATATCCAATTCTGCCATTACCTGTTCAACTGACAAATGCAGATTCTCGCAAATCATATTATAAATTTTCTGTTCTCTTTCAGATAATGTTTTCTGTTCTGTTGCTTCATCTGCAGCTATTCTGTCTAATGGTATATTAATTCTAAATACATCATCTTCAATTAGCTCTGGCTTACCACCATCTGAATACATTGGTGTATACTTGTAAAGATTTCTTACTCCCGAACCAATAGTATCTGTTCTACCAATATTAGCAAAAAATTGCTGAATTAAAGGATTCTTTGGATACGGAGTAAACTCATCACTCATAATATTTCCATGCCGTCTAGGAATACACCAATTTTCTGTTCTCAGCCAATCCTTTTCGATAATCACCTTTGTACTCAATTGTTATTTTCTCATCATTTGTGAGCAAATTTCTCATCAATTCGGTTGTCATTTAATCGCCTCCTGTATTTATTAATCAGCATAATATTCTGCCATAAATCGCATACCATTTCCTTCATTATCCTGAATATACTGTAATAGTTTCTTATCAAACCTATCATTCATATATTCAACAATTATTGGACATACCCAATATTGGCTTCCCTCCTGAGGTTCCATATCCATTTCTAAAGCATCAAGATAATCCGAAGAATGAAATTTTATACTATCTATAACTGACAACAAACTCAAAAATATATCTGTAATATTTTGAAGTGTCTCTATAAGCTCTTTATCTTTATCTTCCTTTTTGTTCTGATATATATAATTATCCATTACAAATCTAATGCCATTTGCATGGACATAATTATTTAACTTTCTGTCCTCTCTCAACCACTTATCTACAAGAAAATTATCAAAAATATATTTGACCTTTTCATTATTACTTACCAAATATGATTTGTATTTTGATGCATCAAAAAATTGTTTTCTATCCTTATTATTTTCAGAACTTTCCAATACATTATAAATCCATTTTTCCATAGCTAGTTCTGCATCTGTTTTTCTTTCACCTGAAACCAATATAGACACATCTAACTCTATCATTTTCATCATAGATTCCGAGTTTATGGTGAATTCTTCTGCTTCTTCATCCGTTAAGCCATGTTTATTCTGTATAACATTCAATACAAATAAATACTGCATTAAATCATCTCTATACTTCCGTAGTAAAGTATACGCATCTGAATAAGCATCTCTATGGCAACAAAAATCGATAGTCTCTAGTGTTTTACAGATTGACATCATTGTCTCTCCTGATAACATATATGGTCCTTTTTTCCCATAAGATACATCTACAGACGAAAATGTTGAATCTGCTAAACAAAAGAATATATACCATATATTTTCAATATCTTGGGAATTAAACTTATAATTTGTGTCTTCTATATCATCCATACATTCTCCTTCGCGACTGCTCTAGATATTGCTTCATTCTCGCCATTTTCTTCATAATCTCTTCATCTGCTTTGCCTTGCCATTCTATTCGGTTAAAAGTCCTATAACATTTCCATGCATTCCTATCTATACTTTTTGTTTCTTTTTTGTTTAATTCTCAATTTGGGAAATTCAGAATTATATCTTTCTATTGCATTCATAAGGTCATTTTGCATATCCGAATTCCATAATTTCAGTTCTGAAAGTATAGCAATTCGGTACAATTCCACATACTTTCTAATATAAAAACCACACTGTCCCCCCGTTAATATGTCCTTTTTTATTTTTACATGAAGCATTTTATTTCTGGTATTAACAGTTTTCTTTAAGATTTTCAGAACATCATCTCCATCAAAAATTCGTAGTCCATATGCACGAATAACCGATTCTATCTTATCTCTCAAGCTTGGTCTATTTGGCGTTGTGATTTTGAATTCAAAATCACATTTAGGACACCTAGCGTTTCTCTGCCTAGACTGCTGTGAACAATTAATTTGAACTTTTTGCAAATATTCAAGGTGTTCTGATAATGGTTCAAATATCTCTGCAAACAACGCCAATCTTAAATCAGCTGTCATTCCGTTGCCAAAGCCAATATAATAAAACATTTGATTCATACTGAGTAATTTTTTATTAAAACGCTCCCATGCACAAAATCCTCTTTTATATATTGTATCATTCATAGGTTGACTAAATTTTGTATAAGCTTTTTCTCCCTCATAATACGACAGCATACTTTTTCTCGTCTCGGCAGTAATATCTATGTTGTCAATTTCATATTTTTGCATTTTAAAAAAACGTCCATCAAAAAGACATTCATATCTTAAAATTTTGCAAAGCAATTCATGCACTTTATTCAAAAGTACAGGGGTAGACATTGTTATAATTATAATTTTTCGATTCATTACAGTCTTAATTTCCACATTATATTTTATTTTTTCACGCTGTAATGCCCACTCTCGCTGAATGTTATATGAAAGCAACCCATCTGTTTCGTATCGACCTATATATTTTAATTCTTTACAATACCTCTTCTCAAAAATTATTTCCATTTATCACTTTCCTATCTGTGATTGCAATTCTTGAAAACTCTCTAAGGCACTCTGCAAGTTCTCGATAATATCTGATGCCAACACATCTGGCTCCGGTAGATTGTCGAGATCTGCAAAAGATTTATCTTTAATCCAAAAAATATCCAGACTGGTTTTATCTCTTTCAAGTATCTCCTGAACATCATAGCAACGGAAACGACCATCCGGATTTTCATCAGACCATGTTTCTGTACGCTCGTATCGATTTTCAGGATTATAACATTTAACAAAATCATCCAGATCTGCATCAGTCATAGGATGTTGTTTTAAAGTAAAGTGTACATTAGTACGGAAATCATATACCCATATTTTTTTTGTTTGCATCTCTGCACTAGCCGGGCGTTTATCAAAGAAGATTACATTTGCTTTTACACCCTGCTTGTAGAAGATTCCGGTTGGCAGTCTTAAAATTGTATGCAAGTCCGTAGTCTCCAGCAATTTTTTACGAACGATTTCACCTGCTCCGCCTTCAAACAGCACATTATCCGGAACTACCACAGCTGCTTTTCCGGTTGCCTTCAAAATCGTATTAATATGCTGTACAAAATTCAACTGTTTATTAGATCCTGTTGTCCAGAAATCCTGACGGTTATAAACCAGTTCCTCATCTTCCTGCTTCCCTTCTTCATTGGTAAATGTAATGGAAGATTTCTTTCCAAATGGAGGATTTGTTAGTACATAATCCACACGATAACTTGGATCAGTCAAGAGTGCATCTCCTTGAACAATCGGCACTTTTCCGTAAATATCTCCAATGTTATGAAGATATAAGTTCATTAATGCAGTTTTATATGTTGCAGGCACAATTTCATTACCATAGAAGGTTTCATTCTTCAAGAATTCCTTTTGTTCTCTGTCCAACGAATAGTTCTCCGGATCTGCCAAAAATGCCTGTGCCGCTAAGAAAAATCCCCCTGATCCACAGCATGGATCTGCGATGGTCTTCATCGGCTCAGGACGAACACATTTTACCATTGCTCTGATCAGTGGACGTGGAGTAAAATACTGGCCTGCTCCGCTCTTAATATCCTCAGCATTTTTCTGTAATAAACCCTCATAAATTTCACCTTTTACATCTGAAGACATGGCGACCCATTTTTCTTTATCAATCATCTGCACAACTCTATAAAGAATCGCTGCATTACTAATTTTATTTGTTGCTCCCTTGAAGATTTTTCCAAGAATTCCTCCCTGCTCTCCAAGTTTTTCAAGTATGGATTTATATTTTTCTTCCAGTTCTGCCCCCTTCAACGAACTCATATCAGACCATGTACAGTCTGCCGGAATACCAGTATCTCTCTTGTAAGGTGGCTTAGAATACTCTTCTGCCATCTTCAAAAATATTAAGTATGTGATTTGTTCCAGATAGTCACCATAGGATACGCCATCATCCCTCAATGGGCCACACATTCCCCAAACCTTTGAAACTATTGTTGATGTCTGTTCACTCATTTAATTTAATCCTCCTTCAAAGGCTTTTTTTAGTATGCTTTGACGCATGGCTTCAGCTTGTGCTAACGTTGTATCTACCATTTTATCTATGTTATCACAGACAGTTAATCGAGATTCTAATTCATACACTACTTGTTTCTGTTCTTCAACACTACACAGCGGAAACGGATATGAACATAATTTTTTCCCATTAATATTTGATTGATTTACTCCGTCCGTTTTAACATTATTTCCATATTGTTTGGCAGTAAAACTATTCATATAGTATGTGAGATATTCAGAATCAATAAAATCAGCCTGATTAATTCTGATAAGGTAGCCTGCAAAAACAGCCTCCCTTTCACCACGATAAATTGATGTTTTTCCTACTAGTTCCGGGCTATTTGTTCTGTTAAACAAAACATCTCCTGCCTTCAACTGATATTTTATAATCTCATCATCATCACTGGTGTATACTAAATCTTCCCAATCTATAATTCCTTTTTGAAGATTGCCCATTCTAATAACTGGAATCTTTCCTTCTTTTTCAGATTTCTTTGATGTACCATACTCTGGGCCATTAGAAATATCTCCAATTCTTATCCATTTCCACAAATTTGGTAATTTACTCAGCTTAATATTTTTCTCTGATTCATACTTTTCTTTATGTCCATCGGATAATATAGAATCTAACAAAGTTTGAAAACTATTTTCTATTTCAGGATGCTCGCTTCTCCATTGCTCAGTAAATTTTCCCTCAAACGCCCGCTTCAACACTGCCTGCCGATACACAGCCAGCTGTTCTTTAATAATTTGCAGTGTCTCCACACCTTTATCCAACTCAGAAAACAATTCCTCGATGCGTGAGACAATACGGGCTTGCTCATTCAATGAAGGAATATATACCTCTTCCTTTTCGACATATTGGTAATGTCTAGCATACCCATGATCCTTTATTTTCAAGGCAACATATTTTGTCAAATAGTATAAATACTTTTCAGAACAATCATCATTAGGCTTAAGAACTTTTATTCCATCTGCACCTGCGCAAAAAGGAAAATTTACATATTTAACGCATTTTGTGTGATCTCCAAATACTATAACTGGCAGATTGCACTTAACTATTTTTTCTTCATCATCAGAATAACCGCCAATCAACTTGCTTCCCTGATCAATTACTGGTAATCTGCCATTCTCAATATATTGCTTTTGCTTTATTTTATTCTCTGCAGGAACAGATATTTTTTTCACCACTTCTTTGTAACGCATTACGCCACCAATTCCTCATTCATTTCTTGTAATATTTCTTCATAATTATCCCCGAAAGCATCATAAAATCCCAACAGTCCACCTTTCCGATCAAACGGCGTCAGATCCAGATCTTCCGGCAAGATACTGAGCGAAGTTGCAATATGATCTTTGATCAAGCGTAGCCACTCCATCTGTTCTTCCGTGAAATGTATAGCACCAGCATTTCTCCGCAATGTCCATTGCATGAAGTTATAATTCACCTTGTCTGCAAATGGCGTCAGATTATCTATATATCCCATTTCAAAGCGAATGATGGAAATCAAATCTGTCAGCTGTGCTATTGTTCCTCTCTTCACTTTGTCAGACTTCTTAATAGCATAACAATCCCACAGTCGTTCCACAGTAATTCCCTTTAATTTCAGTTTCTCATATAAGGCTTTCAGCTGTTCTATTGCCATAGGTCTGTTTTTATAAGTTTCATCATAGATAATTCGCAATGCCACAATCTCATCCTTGTTTTCTTCAATGAACTCATGGAATGTCTTAATCACACGCTCTGCTGTTTCTTCCTGCTGAGTATCAAAGCCAGCAAAGATTACAGAATCAATGTTTACATTGTCAATAATCTGATCATGATTACGCCTTACATTCTCTATGTATTCACGTACATCTGGATTATGGAACGGTGCTACTGCTTGCTTTATTAGTTCCTTTTGGGCTTCTTTTCTCTCCTCTTCGTCAGGCTCTTCAACACTGGTTTTGAACTGTGCCCTTTTTTCTATCACATCTTCATCAAAGGCGTTCAAAAGTCTTTCCGCGACAGTTCCTGCCGGAGTACCCACTTTCTCTTCAAATTGCTTTCTCTCTGCTGGTGTCATCTGACTATTTAACCGAATCACACGGTTTGCAAGAGAAGTCAATGTTTTTTCATCCTTAGCACCTAAAGCCACATTCATCATCAATTCTTTCATGCTGACGGATGGCTTACTCTCTAATGGTCTGGTATCTGATTTTTTTGATTTTGTAACACCAACTGCATCCACAATAACAAAGTGATCCTTATTTTCTGTTGCAGATGGAGTCACCTTCTGAAGTTCATCTTTACTTAGTGTTCTGGTTCCCCGACCTTTCATCTGCTCAAAATAATTCTTGCTACGCACATCACGCATAAAAATCAAACATTCAATCGGCTTAACATCTGTACCGGTTGCTATCATATCAACGGTAACTGCGATTCTAGGATTATAATCATTTCTAAAAGAGCTAAGTACAGATTCCGAATTGTCTACAGAATAGGTAATCTTTCTGCAAAAATCATTTCCTTCCCCAAACTCTTCTCTCACAATCTGAACAATATCATCTGCGTGACTATCCGACTTTGCAAAAATCAATGTCTTAGGAACCTCTTTTCTTCTTGGGAACAAGTTCGTATAAAGATTTTCTTTGTATGTCTTAATGACAGCTCGAATCTGGCTTGGATTTACAATGTCTCGATCCAGCTGTGTCGGCTGATAGTGTACCTCCTCATCCAACTGTTTCCATCTCTTTGCTCTGGACAAACGATCTCTGTATTCAATCAACTGTTTCATCAAATGACCGCCATTTTTTCCAACATTTGTTTCAATCAGGAAAATATCCTCTCCGACATTTACACCATCCACAATGGCCTGTTCTCTCGGATATTCACTGACAATATTTTCATTAAAAAATGCAAATGTCCTATTGTCCGGTGTCGCAGTCAAGCCCACAATAAATGCATCAAAATAAGACAAAACCTGACTCCATACATTGTAAATAGATCTGTGGCATTCATCTACGATGATCACATCAAAGAATTCCGGAGGATATTTCTCATTATAAACCACTTCTTTTGGTGCTTTACTTTCAGCTGTCGTAAACTCTGCAAATGAAGTCTCTTCAGCAGATTCATCAAGTTCTTCACCTTTTAAAATAGAATACATTCTCTGTATTGTACTGATGCATACTTGCACATCGCCTGGAATATAGGAGCTTGTCAATCTTCTAACACCATAAATCTGTGAAAAGGATCTTGGATCATCCGTTGGAGTATAGGCAAGGAATTCCCTCTCTGCCTGTTCGCCCAATCCCTTGGTATCAACCAGAAATAAAATTCGATCGATTTTTCCATATTTCAGCAATCTATATGATGCAGTAATGGCCGTAAACGTCTTTCCTGCACCAGTAGCCATCTGTACCAATGCCTTCGGTCTGTTATCAGCAAACGACTCTTCCAGTTTTTTTATAGCATTTACCTGACATTTACGGAAACCTGTTTCATCCAAAACCGGAAAATGCTTCATATTATTACGAATCGTATCTGGTTGCTTCAATAAATCCTGAAGTGTCTCCGGGCGATGGAATGAAAAAACAGTTCTTGATCTGTATTTTATGTCCTTATAATCTGTAAATCGGATTAATTTATCAGTTGCTTCATATGCAAAACGGATAGTATAATCTTCTTTAACCCATTTAAAAGTACTATTGGCGTATCTTCCGGACTGAATCTCTACATCTGTGATTGATTGACCAGCTTCTTCTCTCTTAGCCTCTACTACACCGACTGGCTGACCATCAACAAATAATGCATAATCTACCTCTCCAGTACTTGTAGGGAATTCTCTCACAGCAACACCGAAAGACACAGCAAGATTCAAACAATTCATATCTTGTATGATCCATCCTGACTGACATAACTTTTCATCAATAATAAGACGTGCTTTTTCTTCTGGTGTCATATCAATCTTCCCCCTCGTCTACAAACTCCATAATATCTCCGTAATCAACATCAAGAGTCTTACATATTTTTCCAAGGACAGATAGCGTTACCTCTTCATCTCTACGCATTTTCGTCATAGTGTTAGGGGCAATACCAGAGGCTTTTCTTAAATCAGCCTTACTCATTTTTTTATCAACCAATAACTTCCATAAACGATTGTATGAAACTGCCATAAATGCCTCCTTTATTCCTATCTACACATTTTTATTTTAGTGTATCATAAAAAAGTAGGTCTCGCAAGGTCGTGCGAATGTCTATCAAAGCAGAGAAAATTTATATCTTCCTTATCAACAATTCTACCAACACTCTCATCTTAAACCTTCTGAATCCCCTCAGAAAGTTGTACATATATAAGGCAGAAGTTAAAATTTTTAAATGGTTGTATATGGGGGACAATATACATAAAAACTATTTCTATGACATATTATTTAAAAAACCTTGGGAGTGCCAGCTCCCAAGGTTCTAAAGTTCATTACGGAGAACTCCCCCGTCAGGCTAGTGCTGTCATTTATCTCTGTCTAACCGCAACTTGATTTTTCTTTTATATGATTGTAATATATATTTAGCTAAGAAAAGTGATTATGATTCCAAGTGGGTCAATAAAAACCTGAAGTGCCAGCTTCAGGTTTTTATTTTACAACAATTTCTTATTTTTTTTGCCTTCTTTAATTTTGTTTCCTGTCATTAACAGAAAACCGGTTACCATCCACAGGTTTCCCTGTAAACAGTAACCGGTAAAAAAATTTCTCACCTATTTTTTTCGGTTTTATTTCCACACTTCTTCCGCGATTTCCTTCACAAGTGCAAGTTTTGCCCACTGCTGCTCTTCGGTCAGCTTGTTTCCGATCTCACAGGATGCAAATCCACACTGCGGACTCAGGCACAGACGATCCAGCGGAATATACTTTGCTGCTTCATGAATTCTTGCGATCACCTTATCCTTATCTTCCAGTTCCGGCTTTTTGGTTGTGATCAGACCAAGTACAACTTTCTTGTCCGGAGACACCTTTGCAAGCGGTGCAAAACCACCGGATCTTTCATCGTCATACTCCAAAAGCAGTGCATCCACATGCTCCTGCGCAAACACGTAATCTGCCACGGAGTCGTATGGACCGCTGGTAAAGAATGTAGAGTGATAATTTCCACGGCAGATGTGGGAAGTGATCACCATATCCTCCGGTCTGTTTTCAAGTGCAAGGTTATTAACCTTTAAGAGCCGAGCCTTTACCTCTTCAATATCAACCCCGAGTGACTGGTATCTCTGCTTTGCAGCATCTCCGACAATTGCGCCCCAGGTGCAGTCATCCAGCTGCAGATTGCGGCATCCGGCTGCATAAAACTGTTTGATTACATCCTGATATGCCTTTCCGATATCCTCGATCAGTTCCTCATCGGTTGCATAAAATTTTCTTGTCTGCTCAATGTTCTGCGGAACGATCATCTGCTGATACATCTGTGCCGGTGCCGGAATCGTATATTTTGCAACGGTCTGCTCATCTTCGAACTGCTTTAAAAACTTAAAGTATTCTACAAACGGATGTGCTTTTGCTTTTACCTTTCCTACGAGATAAGTTGCTTCAAGATCTGCCATCTCTCCGTTAAACTGTACACCGCCGCCATCTTTCTCGTGGGCAACGCCTTCAAATCCCCACATAAAATCCAGATGCCAGAATTTTCTGCGGAATTCTCCATCGGTGATCGCATGGAAGCCTGCTGCTTTCTGCTTTGCAACAATTTCTGTCACGCACTCATCGGTGATGCGGTCGAGTTCTTCCTTTGTGATGGTTCCTTCCTCAAAAGCTTTCTTTGCAGCTTTTAATTTTTCCGGTCTTAAAAAACTTCCTACAAAATCATAACGAAATGGTGTCTTTAATGTGCTCATGTATTTGATAACCTCCTGTGGTTTTTTGTCCTTTTTCTAAAGTTATCCTACCATTTTGCGTTTTGTTTGTATAATACCTTATTTATCGGGTTATTCATAGTTTAAAGCTATATCGGCTCATAATAAACCTATCTGAAAATATCATCCATCAGACCTTTCCGGTTGTTTTCATCGTTCACCACTTTACAACTTTATATGGACATATTATTTATTATCAAATCCTCCCTTAATCAACTTCAAAATGCTCTGTGCCCGTTTCTTAAATACTTCGTTTTCCGATCCCTGGGCTATACCCACAATGCGCACCATCTCATCCTCATACGGCATACAAAATTTAACCGCATCTGTTAAAAGTCGGTCAGACTCTAATGTGCTGTCTAATGCATGATCAAAGTCATACAACGGTGCCATGCACACATACTCTCCGGTATCCGTATTTCTAATCCAGCCAAAATTACCTGCATGCCGGTCTCCATTTCCGATGATCGCATCTATAATAAGCATTTGCGCTCCGGCTTTTCCAAACAGATCTATAATCGTCTGCTCACCAAAATCATCCGGATCAATTCTTCCCGACTGATCTGCCTGCTCAAGCATCACCTTTGGGGAGGTTATATTAGAAATTGCGATTCCTCCGTCTGTCTCATCTGCTCTTTCTACAGAAATTCCGCATTCCCTGCAAAGCTTAATACATTGCAGTTCCACGGAAATATCGCCATATTTGTAGAGCTTTCCGTCCTGTTTCCATTCCTTTGACAGTGCACCACCCACGTAGAGTGTCGGTGCCGCCTGTCCCGTAAATTCTTCGTTTCCGTCCCAGAATGGTTTGTAATACGGACTGATCTCCTCAAAACATATCGAATCATCCTCAGCTTTTGTCCAGTAACAGTCGATGAAACTCAACGCTCTGGTCTCACGGTTAATGCGCATACGCGCTCCCTGTCCGAATGTGATGCCCTTTAATTTCCGTGCTATCGTGTTGGTACCTGAGGAATAGCGGTATTTCATCCATTTTGTGAAGGTGTGATTGTCTGCACCTTTTTGCTGCATCAGCCCCGGAAGAAGATTATAATTTAATGTTTTTTCTTTCTCTATGTCGTAAACAGGTGTGTTTTTACACATTAGCATCATGGAATCACCCCTTTTATATAAATTCGATCGGTAATGCTACAAGATTTTCTCTTAAATATGTCTTTTTATCAATCAGACATAAAATAACTCCGAGACCTCTTTTTTTATCACTTACCTTATCCAATACCTGATTCGTTGCTCCCATACTTGCCTTGGGATTGCCGGACATTTTAATCTCGACCGGATATAAGACTCCATCCTCCTCTATCACAAGATCAATTTCGTTTTCACCGGAAGCATTTCTGTCTTTCCCTCTGTAATAAAAAATGTTAAATCTGTAATCTTTGCCCTCGTTGGAATAGGATTTTAAAATTTCAGACACTACAAATGTCTCAAACATATTCCCTGCAACCGCTGAACATTTCAATGTATCGGCAGTAAGCCATCTGGTAAGATAACATGCCAGTCCGGTATCTCGGAAATAAAGTTTTGGTGTCTTTATTGCCCTTTTAAGTGCGCTCGCACTATACGGCTGGAGCAGATATACAATTCCGGTTCTTTCCAAAATAGATATCCAGTTCTTAATTGTCGGCTCACTTACCCCGACGTCTCCTGCTATGTTGGAATAATTGAGAAGTTCACCTGTTCTTGCAGCAACTGCCGTCAGAAATTTGGTAAATGTAATACCATCTGCCGCCACCAGTTCATTGATATCCCTCTCCAGATAAGTTGCAACGTAAGAAGAATAATATTCTTGCCAGTCCCTGTCTATATCATAAAGCTCGGGATAAGATCCTTTGTGGATAATTTCCCATATATTGTCATATTTTACAATCTCTTTTTCACGTTCTTTGATATATGCATCGGTTGGGATAAAATGCCGGTTAAATTTTACACCATAAATCTCCCGCATGGATAATCCGGTAAGCTCTGAGATTGACACTCTTCCTGCCAACGATTCACTCATGCCTTTCATAAGTTCAAGTTTCTGAGAACCGGAAAGAATAAATATCCCTCGCTCATCCGATTCATCGGCAATCTGCTTGATATCTTCCAGAATACTGCTTTCTTTTTGAACCTCATCTATAAAAAGCGGCTGTGGATTATTTAAAAAAAACAATTTAGGTTCTTCCTTCGCCTGCATTCTTGTCAGCCTGTCATCAAAATTTGCCCGGTTAAAATCCTTGAATTCATGCTTTATAAGTGTTGATTTCCCGACCTGTCTGGCTCCTACCAGTAACATGCACTTGCTGGTAGACACTCTTTGTTTCAATATTGGCGTTATCGCTCTTTGTATATATGGCATAACAAACCTCCGGCTAATCTAAACTCTGATTTTATTATAGTCGTTAATATATACAAAATCAATAAAAATATACCGGCTAATCTAAAGTTGTATTTTAGATTAGCCGGTATTTATCAAGACACACAAGCTGTACATCCGGAATCCCGTTAAACACGCACGGTACAATGCCAACTTCCTCATCATGAATGTAGTTGTATATCGTTTCAATCCGGGCAAGATCCATTTGTTTTGCACTTCGGATATTTATCATAAAATATACTCCATCTGCTGCTCCTTGGTTTTCAACCCCATCTTTTCATAAAATTTCTCCGCCGAGGTATTTCCCGCCCAGACATTGAGCGTCACTTCATAGCAGCCTAAACGCTTTGCCTCCTCTTTTACATGCACAAACAACTTCTCTCCGATGTGCTGTCCTCTGGTACTTGCATCGACACACAGATCATCGATAAAAAGCGAGGTAAACGGCACCATATTGTTGGAAAATGGCTGCTCCCGCAACTGACAGAATGCATAGCCGAGACAGTTGTCATTCTCATCTGCTGCAACATAAATCGGTTTGGTATCATCCTTTATCATCTGTGCAAGTTCTTCGTTTGTGTATTTTGTGGTTCCCGGGATAAAAATATCCGGCCGGATATCTGCATGGATCTGAAGCACCTGCTCTAACAGTTCCAGCAGTCTTGGGATGTCGTTTTCGTTTGCTCTTCGAATAGTCATTTGATTATACTCCTTCTGCCTGTGTTTTAAACTTTTTGCTCTTGTATAATTATAACTCACTTTTGCCATGCGAAAAAGGAGAAATCTCTTTATGTGTCTTTTCCTCGAAAATTAAAATAAAAATTAACACAAAAACAGCGGTACCATAAAGATTTTTCACCTTTCCTGATACCGCTGTTTCGAAGTTTCTTATCCGAAAACAAATATTTTTAATAATCCAGCAATCACGATAACAATTCCCACCACAACAACAATGGAATAAATTTTCTTTGATTCCGGATCGTTTTTCTCTTTTCAAATGCCCCAAACTGATTGACCGTTCCGGAAGAAACCTCATCGCCCTTCGCCTTGTCAACCGGAAGGGATTCTCCGGTCATAACTGCCTGATTGATGGAAGTCTGTCCCGATACGATTACGCCATCAACCGGTATGGTTTCTCCTGGAAGTACCCGGATCAGCTCTCCAACCTTTACCTGCTCTGCCGGTATAACTTTTTCCGTTCCATTTCCGAACACACAGGCAGTCTGCGGAGTCAGTTTTACCAGTTTTTCAATACCTGCTCTCGCTTTTGCCACGGTCAGATCCTCAAGCAGTGCTCCAAGCTGCATGATAAATGCGACTTCGCCCGCAGCAAAATCTTCATGGATACAGATTGATGCAATGAGCGCCAGTGACACAAGTACATCCGCTTTTATATTAAATGCTGTCACCAGACCGATCACCGCTTCCAGAATGATCGGGTTAGCCATCATAATTGTTGTAAATAAACTTCCTGTCTTTCGGAAACACCGTAAAAATCAAAAAAAATACTTGGTTCTGCTATGCTTTTTGATGATTTTATTGTCCTGTTAAGTGATATAATAATATGGTAAATTATTACCATACAGTTATAAAAAGGACGGTAAAAATGTTTTTTGCATACGGAGAAAAAGAGATTACATACCTCAAACAGAAAGATAAACGCCTCGCAGAAATTATCGATAAAATCGGAATGATTGAACGGGAAGTTGACACTGATTTATTTTCAGCCGTAATTCATCATATCATCGGTCAGCAGATTTCAACAAAAGCACAGGCAACAATCTGGAAAAGAATGAATGATCAGTATGGTATCATTAACGCAGATACCATACTGAGTGCCGGAGTTTCCAATTTACAGTCACTGGGAATTCCCTTCAAAAAGGCAGAGTATATTACCGATTTCGCCCGAAAAGTAAAGGACGGAACTTTTGATATTAACGGAATCTGGGAAAAATCGGACGAGGAAGCCATAAAAGAATTATCTTCTTTACAGGGAATTGGTGTCTGGACCGCGGAAATGATTCTGTTGTTTTGTATGCAGCGTCCAAATGTATTGAGTTTTGGTGATCTGGCAATCCAACGCGGCATGCGGATGGTTTATCACCACAGAAAAATTGACCGCAAACTGTTCGAAAAATACCGGCGGAGATTAAGTCCGTATTGCAGTGTGGCAAGCCTGTATTTCTGGGCTGTAGCCGGAGGTGCTATTCCTGGCATGAAGGATTTTGCACCCAAAAAGCAAAAGAGATCTTCAAATCCATGCCGTAATGATTCCCTGGCAGCTTCCGGCATATAGCCTTTTCCCCCAAATGGTTGTCCAAGCCAGTATCCCAGCTCACACTCATCGTCTCTTTGTGTCATATCCGTATATCCATTCAGCTTCAATTCCACTGCACCAATTGCAATATTATTCTCTTTTTCACAAATTGCATAGCATTCTGGTGCAATTTTCATTCTTTTTTGGACAATGCACAAAGTGAGATATATAGTGGATTTTACCCCTGCACTGGAATTTACTTTTTGAAGTCAGCTTCAAGTAGTATGCTATTTCAACTTTCTTATTATTTTGTGGTGCTCCTCATCTAACCGGGGACATATGCACGATATGTATAGCTATGTCCCTCTTTTTCATCTACTTTTTGGACATATGCACGATATGTAACGATCTATGTCCCTCTTTCCATCTAACTTGGGACATATGCAAGAAAAGTTGTCATATATGTCCCACCAAGCAAAACAGATGGGACATATAGCATATTTCTTTATTGGTATGTCCCTTCTACAAAGACTCTTGGGACATATCTCGAATTTTTTTCTCTATATGTCCCAAACGCATCGACTCGCGGGACTTTTCACAAATCTTTTTCCGTATATGTCCCAGACTCATCAACTCGTGGGACTTTTCACAAATCTTTTTCCTCATATGTTCCCACAGTTGAAAATATAAAAAGTTTCACATGTTTTTGGTAGGATTATAGGGATTTTGTGTGAAAATGGAAATGAGATGGAAGTTTTTATGAAAACGTGTTCAATGATGATTTTATCATAAAAAAGACCTCATAGAACGATTTTCACTCTACAAGATCTTTATTTATGTTGCAAAGTATATCTCTATAACATAATAATTCTGTTTTTCTTTTTTGCTATTATCTTTTTTTGCTTGTCTATGTAACTATCTATTCCACTCACTCCAAGTTTTTCAACAAAGAAAGTTTTCGGAATATAATAGCCCAATACTTCATCCTTTTTTATTCCAAGATGTATAACTGCATTTTCATCCTTGCCCCTTATAATTACATATTTTCTTTTTAGGAACTGAATATTTTACAATTGATCCAATTCCCAACAAATGGATTTAAAAATTTTCTATAGTAATCCTGCAAAACATTAAGGTCAATATCGTTAATTTTAGGTTTTATTGAAAGTCCACACAGTTCTTCTGCTCTAAACAAATCAATCTCCTTTTATGAAAAAAGACTCTGAATCGCTTCAGAGCCTCTTCACGCAACTTTATTTTCATTCTGCTCATATTTAAACTCTCCGCAGCGGAGAAATCAGGAGTTGCATCCCAATTATATAAATAGCATATGCCATTTATGTCAAAAGTATTTTTATATAAGTATAATATATTCTCATTCTTATTAAGTCAAGCAATTTAGTATTCATTTTTTTTAATTTTGATTTTCTTAATCAGAGCCAGTGGCAGGAAAAAGGAGTGAATGGTAATCTGTTATTCTCCAAGCGCAACCTTGCACACCTTCTTAAAGCACGCGATTCCATACCTGATGAAATTTTTCATTCCATCCTGCTTTAGCTTTGCCACATAATCTTTTTCTTTGATCTGCTTCAAAGCCTCTTCACATGCCGCATCAAGATCCCCGTTCTCAGCATACTTGAGCTCGATTACGATTCCGGTTCTGTTTGTCGGAACCTCCACTAAGATGTCACTATAGCCTGTTCCAGACTCTGCATTTGACTTTATAAGCCAGCTTGACTTGTAGCCTAAAAGACCGAGTAAAATACCATGATAGAAATTTTCCTTCTTTTCTTTGGCAACTGCGGTGTCACGTATACTGATCGTATTCCAGAGATAATCACCAAATATCTCCTCAATTTTTTCCAATTCTTTATTTACAAATGCATTGCAGAGCTTATCAAGCGTCTCTCCGTCATTTTTCGTCACATCGGAAAGCCACTCTCTGATTTTTTTAACAAAAAGATTTCTAACCTCCCTGTTTGGAATCACAAGACGGTATTTTCCACTCTCCGTGCGGCCCTTGTGTGTCAGATATCCCGTTGTAAAAAGTACACTCCATAGATTTTCTATACTTTTATCAATCTCATCATAAGTAAGTTCCGGTGCTACATCCTTTTCAATGCTCTCCCCTGCAATCAGACGTTCTATCTCATTTTTTGTGGAAACGTCCGCTTTATCTATAAGCCTTCGGACTATGGCATTGCCGCTCGAATTCGACCAGAAATCCTGTGGTCCGGCGGTCTGGTCATACTTTAGCTGATCCACATAATTTATGACATCCCACGGACAATATATATCAGCCTTGCCAAAATGATACCCATCATACCATTCCTTTGTCTCCTCAAAATGCGATGCCAGACCATAATCTTCCAAAATTTTCTTTACTTCATAATCTGTAAAGCCGAACTGTTCATCAAATCTTGGATCAAGGATGGACAACACTTTAAAATTATTAAGCCCCGTGAAAATACTCTCTTTTGTAATGCGCAGGCAGCCGGTCAGAACAGCAAATGCCAGACTGTCATTGGTCTTTAACGCCATTCCAAAAAGACCTCTGATTAGTGAGACCATCTCCCTGTAATAACCATTCTCAAATGCCTTATCCAGGGGTACATCGTACTCGTCTATAAGAATTACAGCTTTTTGCCCAAAATGCCTGCATAATAAATATGACAATATCTGGATACTTGAACCCAAAATATCTTCATCCATAGAAAACTTTCCATTTTGCATCCCGGTAATTGCTTTATATTGCAGCTTTTCATCGTCAGAAAGGTTGTCACTTTCCAAAAGGAAATCAAAACGCTGTGCTTCCCTTCCTATCAATTCCGTAATACGGTACTTTGCTGCTTCAAAATTCAATCCCTCCACGCTCTTGAGGGATAGAAAAATAACCGGGTATTTTCCCATATATTCGTCACAAAGTGCTTTGTTTTCTGCAATATATAAGCCTTCAAACAATGACACATCCGCACCTGTTTCAAGGAAAGCTTTCAGCATACTCATGTTTAATGTCTTTCCAAAGCGACGTGGACGCGTAAACAGCGTTACTTCTCCTCCTGTTTCCACCAACTGTTCTATAAGCTTTGTCTTGTCAATGTAATAAAATTCATTCTTTCTGATTTTTTCAAAACTGTCAATTCCCACTGGCAATTTTAAATTACATACCATATGAACCTCCACAAAATATAATCCGCCATACTATGGCTATAGTATAGCGGATTCGGATTTGAATTACAATTTCATATTATATCAAAATGACACTGGAGGGATTCGAACCCTCAACTTCGGTTTTGCAAACCTATGCCCTACCGGCGGCCACAGCGTCAGAAATATAGCCCGAACCAGCAGGGTTTTCCACCCTGCAGATTCAGATACAGTAATCGCTCCACCCACCCTCATCGACGGTCATGCAGCTATTGCGAATCATAAGTTTTCCTTCCAGTTCCGTACGCACAACACTTTTATGTCCACCACGCATACGGTCGATCAACAGGTATAACGCAAATTTTCCCATCTCTTCTTTTGGAAGCCCCACCGTAGTCAGCATCGGGCGGGTATACTGTGCCTCCTCGATATCATCACTTGCTATGATGGAAGGGACATAGTAGCGGTTTTTGTTGGTGCCAAGATATTTCAGCATCCCGATGGCAGTAATATCATTTGCACAGTAAATTCCCGTCGGGCGGTCCTCCGACTGCAGAAATTTCTGCATGGCTTCATACCCTTCCGCCTCGGTCTGTCCCGTCTGCATAATATACGCTGCCTCCGGCTCCATATCATGTTTATGTAACGCTTCCAGATATCCACGATAACGCGCCTCATTGTAGCAGTCACCCACATACCCAATGTTGCGGTGCCCCAGCGAAATCAGATACTCCACCGCCATCATGGCAACCTTCTGCCCGTCACAGAGCACCTCGTCCACCTCATAATTGGTGGAATTCCGGTTCACTGAAACAACACTTTTGTACTTCTGATTCAGCTTCTTTAATGCCTCTTTATTGCACTTCCCGATAATAATCAGGCCATCACATTTCTGGTCAGTTTCCTCATACATTCCATCAATGATCTGGTCGAGATTCTCTCTCCGGCATTTTTTGTCACTGGAAAAAAGCGGCATATACCATACTTTGGTCAGGATTGCAATCTGTTTATGGATCTCACTCTCAATCACCCGCAACAGTTCATTAAAAAACGGATCTGTCGTTGCTTTCTCCATCCGGGTCATAAGCACTCCGATATAATAAACCTTTTTTTCGGTGTTCTGTATCCCCATTTTCAGATTGCGGGCGGCTGTGTTCGGCGTATAATTGAGTGCAATCGCCGCTTTCCAGATCCGGTCACGCACTTCCGGAGAAGAGCATTTGTAATTCGGATTATTGAGTACACGGGAAACCGTTGCCACGGATACACCCGCTTTTTCTGCAATTTCCTTGATTGACATATCACGTTTTCCTCCCCTGCGGTGCGCTTTCTGGCATAGCATCTGTTCTAAGTGTTTCCAACCATCCAATCTTTATGGCAATACCGTTCTGTTTCATTTCCTAGTTATATACTATGTTTAATAGGCATTTATGTCAAGTATTTTTCTATTTTCCACTTCCCGCATATTTCTGCCGGATATATGCGCCCAGCCTTTCCATGCGTTCTGCCGTATGCGCAAAAAACATCCGGTATGCAGAACACAACTGATTCAGCCCCGGCTTTCCATCCACAAACGGCTCACGCCATCTGCGGCAGCCGCCTCTGCACAGGGAAAAATACGGACATTCCTGACAGGTTGCACAGACCGGTCTGGAAGCCTCCACAAATGCTTTTGCTTTTTCAGAAGTTTTCATCTGTACAAATCCATCGTTCACGGTTCCCAGTTTCCACGCATCCATGCAATAAAAATCACACGGATACACACTTCCGTCTCCTTCTACCACAAAATAACAGTTACAACAGCCGTTCATTCCACATTCCTCTGCCGGATATCCTGCCGCCATCTGTGCCAGATTGGAAAACATACGGATATCCATCGCCTCCCCTGCGGCAAAATCCGCATACCACAGATCAAACAGCTCACACAGAAATTTTCCATACTGCTCCGGTTCCACCGCATAAATGCTGCGCTCCTGCGTCCCATCCTGCCGTTTAATCTCATCCATGCACGGGATAAACTGCACAAACGGATAATGGTTGCGTTTCCAGAATTTATAGAGAAATGAAGCCTGTTTTGCCGTGTCATTGGTAACGACCGTCACCACATTATAGTCCACATAGTACTGCTCCAGCAGTTGCACGGAATGCATGATCCGCGCAAATGTATCCTGTCCTCCGGCATCCTTGCGATACCTGTCATGCATTTTCTTTGGACCATCCAGCGACAACCCTACCAGAAAACGATGCTCTCCCAGAAAACGCGCCCATTTCTCATCTATCAGCAGACCATTGGTCTGTATCGTGTTTTCGATCTGCAGTTTTTTATTGTTATATTTCCGCTGCAGCTCCACTGCCTTTTGAAAAAAATCCAGCCCTGCCAGCGTTGGCTCACCCCCCTGAAAAGCAAAGGTGAGTGAGCCGTCCGCATACGCGATTGCTTCCCGGACAAGGGTTTCCAGGGTCTCTTCCTTCATGAATCCCTTACTGTATTCCTCTCTGTGACTGCTGAGACATTTGTAAAAACAGTATTTGCAATCAATGTTGCAATTGGCGGATGCGGGTTTGATTAAGATACTGGCTGCTGGCATAGTGGTTCCTCCTTGTGACTAATCAATACGGAAAAATTGTTCTTCCAATTCTTTTTTATCTGCCCAAAATCCTGCTGCTTCAATTTCCACTTTCAAAAGTGGTGAAGGGTACTCAAATGGCAGTTTATAATCATCTATAATAGGAGATGTTCCACCATCTTTCAAGTATGCATGTGTTTCCATCATGAAAATAAAGCCTGTAATTTCCGTCTTTCCCTGTGATATGCCATTTACCCATAATTCTGCAACTGCTATACCTTTATCCGTTAACCGGAACTGTACCTGCACAGTAACATTTCCTTCTGGCAGTGGATCCGCGGATGTCACCTGAAATACCTGTTCTCTGTGATAATTGTAAGCATATTTTAATCGATTTTTCTGAATGAAAAGAACATAACCTCCAAAACGATTTCCCGCAGCATACAATATTCCTTCCTGGTTAGATTCATGTGCAATCTGAACAGTAATCTTATGATTTCTACGATTAAACATAGTTTTGGTCGTAATATCCAACGGATGCAATACCCCACGATAACTAAATTTCTGTGGCTCGATATAGAACTTATTTTCTTTAACGACATTAAGCAGTTCTTCCGGCTTTTGCGTCAGATATGGTCCATCTCCCAATGGTAAGACGCCATATTTTCCTGCCTGCACATACCATAAGGCAATAAGTTCTTTTAATTTATCCGGATATTGTTCTGCCACATTCTCTGACTCCGAAAAGTCTTCTGCTACATGATACAATTCCCACGTTTCATTTATATAATCTTTGTCATAAATATGATTTGTGATGGCTTTCCATCCATCTTTCCAGATTCCACGGTTTCCGGCCTGTTCATAATACTGGATATGTCTGACATCCGGTGCCTCTGCATCATCAAATGTTCCTGCAAAACTTGCCCCATGATATGGTTTTTGCGCAATTCCCTTAATATGATCCGGCTTATCTACGCCAAGAATATCCAGAATTGTCGGTGCAATATCAATTACATGCAAATACTGATTACGGATTTCCCCTTTCGCATGTATCCCTTTCGGATAACTCACAATCAATGGATCTTTTACTCCGCCGGAATGTACCCAGGACTTATACCATTGAAATGGTGTATTTCCTGCATTTGCCCAGCCAACCGGATAATGTGGATTTGAATATGCACTGCTTCCCAGTTCCTCTAAATGTTTTAAAGTTAATTCTACATTATTGGTCTCTTCCAACAGGTTCAATGATTTTTCCTGATTTACCCTGCCGTTTTTTCCGCCCTCGGCACTGGCTCCATTATCGGAGAGCAGTACAATAACCGTATTTTCAAATTCTCCGATTTCTTTTAAATAGTCTACTACTTTACCAATCTGTGCATCTGCATGTTCCAAAAATCCCGCATATACTTCCATATATCTGGCATACACTTTTTTCTCATCATCCGTCAGTTCATTCCATGGCTTTACAAACTCATTTCTCGGATTTAAAACCGTATTTTCCGGCACAATACCAAGGCGTTTCTGATTTGCAAACCACTGCTCGCGGATTTCATCCCAGCCTGCATCAAATGCTCCCTTATAATGATCTATATATTCCTTCGGTGCCTGATGCGGTGCATGCCCTGCCCCCAATGCAAAATAAAGGAAAAACGGATTGTCTGGATATACCATGTGCTGACGATTAACCAGGCGAATGGCCTGTTCTGCTAAATCTTCCGACAAATGATATCCTTCTTCCGGTGTCTTTGGTGCACGGATGCGCTCATTATCTTTTACCAGATCCGGTGTATATTGATCCGTATATCCTTCCATAAATCCATAGAAACGGTCAAAACCTTTTCCAAGTGGCCAATTCTGAAACGGCCCGGCATCTGTGGCTTCATTAAACGGTGTCAGATGCCATTTACCAACAGCAAAATTGGTATACCCAAAAGTTTTTAATACTTCTGCTGTCGTTGCATACGATGGATTCATATAACCTGTCTGGTTTGGGAAACTGCCATCCAATGTATCTACAACTGTAGAAACACCTGCACTGTGATGATTAGCTCCTGTCAAAAGAGAGGCTCTGGTTGCAGAGCAGATTGCTGTCGTATGAAAATTATTGTAACGCAGGCCACCTTCTGCCAGTTTGTCAATATTTGGTGTATGAATGGTCGACCCATAGCATCCAAGCTGCGCAAATCCAATATCATCCAGAACAATATACATGATATTTGGTCTGTTACTTAAAGATTTTTCCGGTTTATAACTACTGATGGAATCTTCTTTTGTGATTCCGATTGTTCCATTAAATTCTGCCATTTATGTTCCCTCCTGTTATTTTGTAAACGTTTTACCTGCTTCTTCATAATACTCATTGTTTATGGCACTTTTTGCATCAAGATCCTTTGAAATGATCCCATTTCCCAGTAAAAATTTAGCAAGCGAATTCAGACGGTCTGCCTGTTCCTCCTTAATTTGAGGATCAAAATTGTCAAAGCCATATTCCTTGGGATATATATTTTCATACAACTCTTTTGGATTATCCGATGTTGCAAGTGCTTCGTATGCTTTTTCCGGATTTTGCGCAATATATTCTTTTGCCCTCTGTAATGCCCGAATAATTGCTTCTGCCGCAGCCTTATTTTCTTTTAAATAATTTGTTCTCCCCATTGTAAAAAACTGTGGGGACAAATCTGCATCTCCCTGTGATGTTGTCAATATATCCCCCACACCGGAATGACTCATCTGCCATACCCCTGTACCTGTAGATACAACTGCATCTGCATTTCCGGATGCAACCAGTGTGCCACCATTTGCAATGTCATTGATCACTTCTACATCATCCAGCGATAACCCGTTTGCCTGCAAAAGGTTATTCAGATATACATACGTGACGGTTCCATACGCAGCTACCACTTTCTTTCCTTTCAGATCTGCCGGTTTTTTAATTCCGGAATTTTTCCCGGCTACAATTCCCATTTCTGCCTCAGAATTCAGATTTGCAAATAACTCTACCTCTAAGCCATTACTTTTTGCAATAATCTCCGGTATATCTCCTACAAATGCAACATCCAATTGCCCCGATGCAAATGCTTCATTAATCGCGGTTCCTCCCTGTGCAAACCCAATATACTGCGCCTTATACCCTGCTTTTTCCAATTCCTCATCCAAATACCCCAATCTATACGCCAGCCCTGCATTTTCTACAAGCTGCGTTCCGTCTGTCGTTGGCGAACCGATTTTAATTATTTTTTCTTCACTTTTTTGTGTGTCACTGCTGCTTCCCGTATCCGCATTATTTGCCTGTGCGGCACCTCCGCAGCCGGTCAGTGCAAGTACCGCCGCAAGTATAATTCCAGGTATCCAATTTTTCTTTTTCATAATGATTTCCTCCTACTCTCTTTTTGCATTTATCTGTATCCAGGGTGTCATTCTTTCAAAAACAACACTGATGATCTTATCCATCACAATACCAACAATTCCGATTACAATCATGCAGACGATTACTTTATCAGATCGCATCAGGCTTCTTGCTTCATTCATTCGATATCCAATACCAGATGTCGCCGCAATCAGCTCCGATGCCACTACCGCCATCCAGGAAACCCCAAGTCCCAGTTTTAATCCTACCAACATCTGTGGCAGGGCATGTGGTAAAAATACCTTGGTAAATGTCTGCCATTTTCCCAGCTTATAAAGCTTTGCAACTTCTGCAAATCCTTGTGGCGTTCCGGTAATTCCGCTCATCGTGTTTACAAGAATGGGAAACACTGCTGCAATAACTATAATAATAACTTTTGAACCTTCCCCGATTCCTGCCCATAATATAATGAGAGGAATCCATGCAATCATCGGAATTTGCCGTATTGTGGTAATAAACGGATGGAACAACGCATTTACCGTTTGCGACATTCCCATTGCCGATCCAAGAATAATTCCGATTACGGCTGATGCCAGAAATCCTTTGACTACCCTTCCTATACTAATTCCCAAATCTGCCGGGAGCTGTCCGGTATGTATCATATCGCCTCCCGTCAAAATCACCGAAGAAATTTTCGGTAAAATCGTATTTGGAACACCTGTAAATGTTGTTGCGATATACCATAATACAAGTACCGCCGCCGGAACTGCCAGTCCCAATAAAATACGTTTCGTTTTTGTCATTTTCCCACCTCCTAGATCACATACTCCACTTCATATTTCTCATCACTGTCTTCAAAGAAATAATCATAAATTTTCTTTTTATATGCAGCAAACTCTGCTCCGCTGCGCTTTCCCGCCGCTGCCCTGTCAACTTCTATGATATCCTTGATCTCCCCCGGCCTTGCGGACATAACCACGATCCGGTCTCCCAGGTAGATTGCCTCGTCAATGTCATGTGTTACCATAACCATCGTCGTGCCCTCTTTTTCCTGAATCCGGAGAATCTCTTTTTGCATCTGGATTCTTGTCAAAGCATCCAACGCACCAAACGGTTCATCCAGAAGCAGGATCGTCGGATTGTTCGCCAGTCCTCTGGCAATTGCGGCACGCTGTGACATACCGCCGGACAACTGACTCGGATAACTGTTTTCAAATCCCGCCAGCCCTACAAGCTCGAGATGTTTTCTTACTTTTTCATCCCTTTCCTGCTTTGGCAGATCCCCAAGCCCGAATCCTACATTATCTTTTATCTTCAACCACGGAAGCAGCCGGTGATCCTGAAACACCATGCCGCATTTTGGTCCGGGACCGGTAACCGGATGTCCGTTGCGCTCCACCTGTCCGTCCTCATAGCCAACAAGCCCGCAGATAATTTTTAACAATGTGCTTTTTCCGCATCCGCTGTGTCCCACGATGGTAATGAATTCTCCCTGTTTCACCTGCAGGCTGATGTCGTGCAGCACCTCCATCGGCTGTTTATCCACCAGAAACTGTTTGTTTAAATGTGTGACTTCTATAATGTTTGATGTTTCCATTTCCACACCTCCCTGTGTTGTTGTTGCCTGCATTATATACGCGGCAGTATGGAAATGACAAAGGCAAAACGTGAAATCGTTTTCACCCTTTGCGTTTTATTTCCCTATATTCATACATGATTGGTATGAATATAATTTTTCCAAAAATGCTGTATTTTACAGGATTTAAGGACAAATAATCCGGGGATTTTATTCTGAATTGTCGTTATGCTTTTATGAAATGTACAGATAGATATGCCTAATATATGAAAACGTTTACAGTTATTTTTTATTGCCAAATAATCCCTGTTTTCCTATAATAAAGGATGCAAAGACCATATTCCTTTCCATGGTCTGACCGCATAAGAGACGGCAGTACCGGGAAAGTGTTCAAAACCGCTTCCTGATATGAAGCAAAAAAGGGGGAAATCATGGAATTTAAAGAAATCATCAACGCCATCCGCCAGTATCCATGGCAGGTAACTGTAGCCGTTATATCGCTGATACCACTGTACATCATTGATCTGAAGTTTTTAGCCAAAAGAAAAGTTGGGCTGAGCAGAAAAATTGAAATTGCAAAAGAACGCGGACATGTCACAAAAGGAATGATTATAAAAAAAGATGCAAAAAGAATCACGGTCAACCGGTCAAATTCCGACCACAATTACTGGACGGCAAGGTATACTTACACGGTAGCCGGAAAGGAGTACTGCAGAAAATTCTCCTGTTCTCCGCTAAGCAGTACCAGATCCCATCTGCGGACAATCATAAATGTCTACTGGATCGATGATCCTGCCAGACCTTTCTGGGATTACAGCGAGGATCCACTGGGAGACCTGTATAACATTTTTACCACACTGTTCCCATGGATCGTCGCTATTCTCCTTATTCTCTTTCCTGCCTGGTGGTGCTGATGCGGTCAGACAGTATCAAATACCAACTATTTCCGGATAGTATCCACCAGTCTACTTTGACATTCGATTCAAAAAGCATTATTCTTAAATTGTTTCTATTTATATATCTAAAGAATGGGGAAATCATATGACGAATTCTGAAGAAAAAAGTCTCCCGAAAAAATTGCGGAAGACATTATTGCATTTATATTAGAAGAAAATTTACAACCCGGGGATAAACTGCCAAATGAAACCGTTCTGTGTGAACGCTTAAATGTAGGAAGAAGCTCTCTCCGCGAAGCCATGAAAGCTCTTGCATCACGGAATATCGTCACCATCCGGCAGGGATCCGGCACCTATGTCGCATCTTCCACAGGTGTTATTAACGATCCGCTCGGGCTTAATTTTATAAAGAACAAACAAAAGCTGATCCATGACCTCATGGAAATCCGCTTTCTTCTGGAACCTTCCATTGCAGCCCTTGCCGCCATGCATGCAGAAGATAAAGAAATCCAAAAAATCTATACCTTATGTGATGAAGCCGAAGAACTGTTAAACGCCCATAAGGATCACTCTGCCAAAGACATTGAACTGCATACCGCCATTGCACTGAGCAGCAAAAATATTGTTGTTCCACGGCTGGTTCCCGTTATTTTCCGATCAATCCCACTTCTCATAGAAAGTACCGGAAACACATTGCGTAATGAAACGATTGAGTCACACCGGGAGATTGCAGACGCAATTGCAGCCCACGATGCGATCCGCGCCCATGATGCGATGTACCTGCATCTGGCCTATAACCGAAAGCGGATTCAGCCCAACAGTTAAGGTATAAAAACCTCGTCCGCAGCCCCATGTACCGTAGCACAAAATCCCTGTTGTTTTTTGCTCCGGTACATGGCTGCATCTGCCTTGCTGTAAAGGGTATCATAGCTGATATCCCCTGTCCCATCATAAATGCATGCACCAAGGCTGAGTATTATTTTCCTGCCGCCTAGTGCCTTAATTTCTATTTTTTCAATATTTTCAAAGATTCTTTTGAATATTTTCACTGTGACCTGCCGCTCCGTCGCATCCGGAAAAAACATTGCAAATTCATCCCCCTCCAAGGCGCATAACAATGTCATCTTTCCGGCAGGCATTCTTCAGCGTATGGGCGATAGCAATAATCACCTCATCCCCCACAGCATGTCCGTAGGTATCATTGATGGACTTAAATGTATCACAGTCAATAATACACATCATGCCCTTTACTTTATCACGTAACGCCTGTTCGATGAGCTTTTCCCCATGTCTGCGGTTCCAGATACCGGTCATAAAATCTGTCTGTGCCATATTCAGGAGACGGTTTTCCCGCTCTTTTTGTTCATCAATGCTCTCGATACAATAGATTACATGGAGCAATCTTCCATTGCTGTCAAAATCGACCGGTATCATCCTGCCCCTGCCACCAGCCAAATGTCTCCCCATAGAATTCGCTGACAATTGACGTTCTTCCACCAAGTCTTTTTTCGATGGTATCCAGATCCACAAATGCGAGTTCTTTCTGTAAATATTCTTCCGCACAATAGATGCTGAACGTATTTTTCATGTATGTATCAAAACAGTCATCGGTGCGGTTTCCCAACACAACGCCTATCTTCTTGGTAAGTCCCCGGAAGTCACTTTCCGGTGGATTATCCACCCCGAAAAATCCCCTGATTTCACAGTCAGATCCAAACGATGACACAACCAGCCGGTCTATATTCTGCCCGCGGAGCAGTTTATAGGAATCCGGGTATTCTTCTTTGATTTCCTCCATATTCCGTATGATGATGTTTTCGCCTTTTTCAAAGCAGTCATACCACCATTTTATGACATCCATTGAAAGATCCTGCAGATTGTCAATCTCCGGCTTTACCCCGTCTGCACACCACTCATATGTATTGTTTGTAATATTTTCTTTCTGACTGTCCTCAAATATATATATATTCTGTCAGCACCTATTTCTTTTCCCAAAAAACGGATGAACGCATTAATCTGTTCATCCGGTGTGCCATGCTCAAGGGAAGCCCTTATCGCCTTATTAATAGTCAGTTCATATTTAATAATTGTTTCCATACAACTACTTCCTTAAATATTCCGATAATTATTTTCCATCGCTATTTACAAACTGTTCATAAAACTCTTTTTTGCCGCATGGTTTTCCAAACAGATAGCCCTGCAGATAATCAACATACATTTCCCTTTCACCCAACAGACCACTGATATTGTCTGCTCTCTGCCTTTTTGTATTATTCTTCAAAATCTGCAATTTTAAATTTACTGATCATTCCACGCAGGCTTTCTGCCACTTCTTCCAGCTGTGTTGCGGTCCGTTCTGCAATGACCATACCGTTTTCCACGGCTTTTACGGATGTTTCGATCAGTGTGGTAGATTCCTTCGCTGCCTGTGCACTCTGGTCCGCCAGCATATTTACCTGATTCGCCACAACAGCTGCCTGATTGGTCGCACCATCTGCCAGATCATTGGAACTTGATGCCACCTGTTCTGCCGCACCGGAAACCTCGCCTGACACGTTCTGGATTCCTTTAATCGTGGCTGCCATGCTTTTCTCAAATCCCATAAAGGAGTGTAAAATACCAATAAAATCACCTTTCCACTCTACTTCCGGCTGTACATCAAAATGTCCCTCCGCAAAAAGTTTCATGGCGCGGTCGATATCATCTACATAAGATCCCAGAATACGGATAGACTTGCGCATGCTGTGTGCCAGTCTTCCGATCTCGTCCTCGGAACGATATTCCAGTGTGCTGTGCAGATTTCCTTCTGTTAAATCCTTTGCCACATCCTCGATTGCATGTAACGGCTCCTGATTTTTTTATAATCTTAAGCTTTGCATCCACTTCTTCCAGTAAAGTTTTCACGCCCTGTTCATAACCATCGTAAGATGATGTATCCGGATTCAACGCCATTTCCCTGATATTTCTCGCTGCCGCGCTGACATTAATCCGGCAGACCTTTACTGCCTGGTCTGCGGCATTCACTTTATTTACATAATGCATCATGTCGGAAAATAACACACCTATGACCACAACCGAGAGCAATCCTGAAACCAGCATCATAATAATGACCATTTTGTAGCCATAATTTATCCTTTCTCTCAATTGCATATTTTCCAGCTTTTCTTTCATAGTACTTTTCTTTGTAGACATAGATTTTATTTTCTCCCCTTATTATTTTGTTTTCTGTTGGTTTTATCTGGAAATTCATCAGATGTTTTTAATATAATATCTTTTTCCGGAAAAACAATATAGCATTTTAACCAATTTTTCCCTTGTTGTGTCTTCCTTTTTGCGTTTTATGTTAAATTATTCGTAATTTTTGTTTTGTTGCTAATTTTAATACATATGATGTATTTGTGTTTATATTATGGAGATGAAATCAGGTGTGGCGCTTTTGTTTTTTTTCTGCTATACTGATAAAACTAAATTTGGAAAGGAAGTATGACCATGCGGATTCTTCTTGCTGAAGATGAAAAGGATTTAAATCACATTATCGCTCAAAAGCTGACCGCTGACGGTTACAGTGTGGACTGCTGCTTCGATGGAGAGGAAGCGATTGCGGTTCTCTCATACACCGACTATGACGCTGTGATTCTTGATATTATGATGCCGAAGGCGGATGGGTATGCTGTACTGGATGCGCTGCGGCGCATGAAACGGACGACGCCGGTGCTGTTTCTAACCGCAAGGGATTCTGTTTCCGACCGGGTGAAGGGACTGGATCGGGGTGCCAATGATTATCTCGTCAAACCGTTTTCTTTTGAAGAATTGTCCGCGCGGCTTCGTGCGATGATGCGGACTTCTTTCGGTGCCTCCAGCAATGTTCTTTGTATCGGGGATTTGTCGATGGACTGCAGTGCGCACACGGTTGCACGAAACGGAATGGAAATCCATCTGTCCGCGAAGGAGTACGCTCTGCTGGAATATCTGATGTATAATCAGGGGCGTGTGTTGTCGCGTGAAATGATCGAGGATCATGTGTGGAATTTTGATTATGAAGGTGGAACAAATGTGGTTGATGTCTACATCAGCTATCTCCGCAGGAAGGTGGACGATGGCTTTGACCGCAAACTGATCCACACTGTCCGCGGCAGGGGTTTTGTGCTGCGGGAAGATGTCTGAGGGCAGGGGGTTATCGATTATGAAGAAGTCATTTATATAAGGAAGGAAGTTGGCTATTGTGAAGAAATCGCCTGTTAAAAAGAGGTTACCTATTCGAAAGAAGTTGTCTGTCCGCTTGAAGATTACGGTCTGGTTTACTGCCGCATCGATCGTTGTCGTGCTCTTTGCTTATCTGGCTGTTTTTGCGGTAAGCCGTCAGATTTTGATCAAAACGATACAGGATTGTCTGGTGCAGGCGGTGGAGAATAATGTGGATGAGGTGGAATACCTTTTGCCTTCCAGCCAGGCGCTGAAGGAGCAACGGTACGATTATCTGATACGACATGGTTCGGGATATCTGGATATCGATGATGATTTTCTGTATGAGGTGAATGAGGTATACACTGGGCTGTATGATGAGCATTCGGGGCTGCTATACGGAAGTGATTCCGCGTTTTCCATTGTGTCCGGAATGCGTTTTGAGGATTCCCGGATTCAGAAGCTCCGCTCTGATGGTACCTGGTACTATGTGTTTGACCGCAAGCTTTCGGGAAACGGTCTGGACGATTTATGGCTTCGCGGTATGGTGTCGGAGGAGCAGGGGGAGCGGCAGATGTCCGGGATGATCCGGGCTGCTGTGATTCTTCTGCCACTCTGGGTTGTGGTGGCATCTGTTGGCGGATATCTGATCGCCGGACATGCATTGAAACCTCTCCAGAAAATTTCGTGGACGGCAAAACAGATCAGTGAGGGAAATGATCTGAAACAACGGATTGATATCGGCGAGGGGGATGATGAGCTGCACCAGCTTGCGTCAACTTTTGACGAGATGCTTGACCGGCTGGAGCTGGCTTTCGAGCGGGAACGGCAGTTTACGTCAGATGCGTCCCATGAGCTTCGGACTCCTATGGCTGTGATTTCCGCGCAGTGTGACTACACGCTGGAACGGGAACGGACGATCGAAGAATATATGGATGCCCTGCTGGTGATCCGCAGGCAGGGGCAGAAAATGACGAAGCTGATCAATCATATGCTGGATTTTGCCCGGCTGGAGATGCGCTCCGGGAAGTATCCGGACGCTTTCGTTGATGCGGCGGAGCTTGTGGAAGCGGTCTGTTCGGATATGAAGCTTATCCGGGAGCGTGGGATTACGTTGGAGTATGAAACGAAAACGGTCATGATTTCGGTCAATCCGGAACTTTTTTCGCGGCTGTTGGTGAATCTTGTGAGCAATGCGTACCGCTATGGCAGGGAAAGCGGACATATCCGGGTGCGGCTCTGGCAGGAAGATTCTTCTCTTGTCCTGTCGGTTGCAGATGACGGAATCGGGATTGCCCGTAATGAACAGGAGAAAATTTTCCGCCGCTTTTACCAGGCGGATGCTTCCCGCGGTGGCGAAGGTACCGGGCTTGGGCTGGCAATGGTTTATGAGATCGCACGTTTTTATCACGGGACGGTGACTGTGGAAAGTGTGGTGGATCAGGGCAGTACGTTTGTGGTGCGGATGCCGGCCGGACAATCTTAGGCTGCATTTTCCGGACTTCTGCCTCCATTTACTAATATTTTTCTAATAATTGCATGATACAATCATTATGTAATCAAAGTACCAATTGATTTAAGGAGGATTTATAATATGAAAAGAAGAACGAAACAGTTTGTAACCGCATGTCTTATTGTAGCAGCTGTCACAGGTACCGGTGCCGTTTCCGCGCGTGCCGATTACCATGGCATACCGGACAAGGTTACGCTTGCACAGTCGAAGCGAAGCGTCGCACAGGGAAAGAAATTTGAAGTGAAAGCACAGACTTCTCCGTATGATGCAGAGGACGATTATATCTGCTGGGAGATTGTTTCCGGAAAATCCTATGTGCGGTTCGAAGACTCCGACAGAACCGGTGATGATATGGATTTTGTTGCTGTAAAACCCGGAACTGCAAAAATCCGGTGTTATGTATACGGGAAAAATAAGGAGCGTTACGGGGACACCATCAAGGTATCTGTAACAGAGGCAAAGAAAGATTACTCTCTCCTGAAGTCCGGAGCTTCTGTCAAGTATGAGGAGGTCTGGGACGATTTTGATTTAGAGGTGAAAAAGGGAGACTCTATTAAGGAAAACCAGTTAAAGTGGAAAATCAGTGATCCGGATATTGTCGATTTCGCAAACCGGAAGAAAACCGGTCATGAAGTAGATTTCTATGCTAAAAAGTGCGGAACAACAAAGATCACCTGCAGCTATACTAATTCCAAGGGTGAAAAAAAATCGGTTGTGTATACGGTAAAAGTAGTTGCTGATGATGATGATTGATTCCATCGAAGCACTATGGATCCATGTTTATATTAAATAATATGTAAAGCCACGCAGTCAAAATATTTTACTGCGTGGCTTTTTGGAAATGCATTCGATGGTGTTCTGTTCAATATTCTGAAATTATTTGTGTGAATCCCCCATGAATTATTACCTATTTCACTTTTATTTTTGTAACATCCGAACAGGTACCCACATACGTTTTCCCATTATAAGATTTATATGCACGGACTTTATACTGACTGGCAGTCCCCTTTTTCAATTTGGAATCCTTATAGGAAAATGTTTTGTTATTTTTAATAGTAGTAATTTTATCATACTTTTTCGTTTTACTGTTATAACGGTAAATCTGATATCCGGTTACATTGCTGGTTTTATCCCATTTTAATGTGACTGCACAAGATTTTGTCTGCAGCCGGAGATTTTTTACCTTCAGCGGATTTGTGCACTCTTCATGTGCGTCAGAAGCTTCTCCCCAGACGGTTTCCCCTTCTGCTTTTTTATAAGATTTCACTTTAAATTTGTACGTTGTAGCTCCGCTCAATCCTGTAACTTTATAAGAAACTTCTGCTCCGCCTGCAATCGTTGCCACACTTTCGTATTTCTTTTCTGCTGTGTTATATTTATAAACCCGGTATCCGCTGGAACCTGATATTTTGCTCCATCCAAGTGTCACATATGTACTGCTGCGCTTTTGTGTTTTTACATCGGACACTTTTGCCGGCGGAACGGTGGCCGATACCACCGAAGAATAATTTCCATAATAATTTGTCCCACCGATGGTCCAAAAGCAGCGCACCCTGTACTGATAAGTCTTTCCGCTTGTCACATCGGTATCCGTAAAGCTTTTTCCACTCGTCTGCTTCATATAAACATATTTTTTCTGTTTTTCGTCATACCGGTACACGCGGTATCCGGTTACATCATCGGCAGCTTTTCCCCAGCTTAGTTTTACCGGGTCAAATGCATTCCCTACCGTGGCTTTCAGCCCTCCGGTTTTTGCACTGGTGTCCTTGTACCAGAAATTTACGTCCAGATTTCCCGTATATCCACTCACTTTTGCAACGGATGAATACTGCCAGAATTCATAGTCATATGCTGTGTCTGCATAAGGTTCCCCGCTTTTTGCATTGCTCGTTGTCGTATTATTGTACCGCGCAATCCAGATGCCGCAATCCTCCAGGGAATCTGTATCAATATAGGATTTGATCCATGCATAGGAAGCATAAACAACCGGCTGATATCCCGCATCGGAAATCGTATCTGCAAATGACTGGCAGACCGCTGTCTCTTTTGCTTTGGAGAGTTTTCCCCCTGTCAGGCGGTTGTGACTTCCTTTTTCCCTGTCTATAACAATCGGAAGGGTCACATCCCAGCCGTATTTATCTGCCAGATCCAGCACATATTCTGCTTCCTGTTTTGCCTCTTTTTCTGTCAGTGCCTGTGAAAATATGTACAGACCGACATTGATGTCGTTTTCAAGTGCCGCCTGAATATGAGAATTCGCAGCCGTATCTTCATAAATACTTCCATCGGAAGTGTCCCTTGACGCTACACGCACAAATGCAAAATCTATCCCTGCATCATGTATTTTTTCCCAGTTAAGTGCTGTTGTTTTTTTATTTTTTGCCTGCCACCAGGAGACATCTATTCCGTTCAAAAGCTGCGCATCTTCATAGTCCGATTTGTGATAATAGGTAACACTTGTATAATCCACTTTCGAAGTAAAAGAACCATCCAGAAAATCCTGTGTATATCCGGAAGATGCCTTAGATGCCCCCAGCAGCCGTGGAATGGCATATGTGGACAACAATCCGTCCCTCTGCGTATCCACGTCTGAAATCTGTGTATCATCCATCTCTTCTTTGATGCTTTGTCCCATCACACCATCCATCTGTGTTTTGGGTACCTCCGCCCTCAGCTGCTGTGGTGCAATCATACAGATTCCCGCCAGTATCATTCCTGCTGCTACAATTTTTGCCTTTGTAAATCTCAATTTCTATATCTCCTGTTTGTACATTTATTTCATAAAAGTCATCACCATACCTATATTCTGCAAGCAAAGCATCACCATGATTTTCATTAACAGACCACCGATGATTGGTCTGATCCATTTTCGAATAATACGAAATGCCTGTAATGTGATCAGATAATCATACAGATGATATGCAAGCATAAAAATACTGCATGACGCGGCAATACTGCATCCAAAACCTGCTATAGAAAATAATAATCCAACTTCTATGTTCTGTGTCAGGTTCCATCCTGTATAATATCCGGCTGCCGCCAGGGTTTTACACAAAATAGATCCGGGCAATACATTTACCGCCGGAACAATATGATTGTAATATTGCTGGGAAGTGATCATTCCTCCTCCCACAAAAATTCCATCCGCTATGGTCATATATGCATCACCACCGCCAAAGGACATCCATGCAGACAAAATTCCCCTGCCGGAAAAACACATGATCTCATGGTTTACAAACCAGACGGGAACGACGAAAACTGCCGCAAATACAACCCATGTTCCAACATCCTTTGCAATTATACCCCAATTCTTCTCTCTTTTCCATCCGGTATCTGCTATATTACAGAAAATGCCATAACATCCAAGTATTCCCATCACAATATCAACCACAGGATGCCATCCGGACAGATCAAACGAAAACACTTGTACATGTGTCAACAGATAACTGCCAATAATGCCGGTAAGAATTATCAGATTCCTTTTGCTGTAATTGCCTCTGGTGAAAAAAATGCTGAAAAATGCCAGTATCAGTACCTGCACCGAAGAAATAAAAAAAGACAGTACAAAAACCCCAAGCATTAAAAAAATCGCTTTCATCTTTCTGTGTTTTCCGTCTTCCCCGCAGTCTTTTAACATTTTTCTGATATAAGAAAACAACAGATACAAAATAAAAACAGAGACTCCTATGGAAATCATATTTACAACAGAAAGGATTTTTTCCTGAAATACAGACAACACCGCTACCAGAGCCACCGTCATCAACGCTCCCGGCAATGCCATCATGACAGCACCTGCGATCATTCCCCTGATTCCAAATTTGCGGCGCCCGATAGACGCTGCAATCTCTACCGGAAGTGCTCCCGGTGTAATACTTGCAACCACCACATCTTTGTCAATATTCTGTTTTTCGTCTATTCCCTGTCGATCTGCAATCTCTTTTTCAATAACTGGAATAAGTGCGCTTCCTCCGCCAAATCCAATACATCCGATCCAAAACATTGACCGGATAAACTGTCCTGCCTGACTCACACGGATTCCCGCAACAGACTTTTCAGTTGCTCCAATATATGATTCACACATGTTTCCACATCCATCTCCGCGGTATCTACGACAACATCTGCATGTTCCGGAATTTCATAAGGGCTGGTAATTCCTGTAAACTGCGCAATTTTTCCTTCCCGCGCAGCCTTATACAATCCTTTTACATCCCTCTTTTCACACTCTTCAATGGAAGTGCTGACATAAACTTCCCGAAAACCGTCTCCGATAATCTGTTTTGCATTCTCGCGATCATGCCGGTACGGAGAAATAAATGCGGTAATCACGATCAGGCCTGCATCATTCATCAGCTTTGCAACCTCTGCAATCCGCCGGATATTTTCTACCCGGTCCTCATCGGAAAAACCAAGATTGCTGTTTAAGCCCATCCGCACATTATCTCCATCCAAAAGCATCGTTTTTTTTCCCATTGCATACAGACGCTTCTCCAGTGCATTTGCTATCGTAGACTTTCCTGCACCGGACAATCCGCTCATCCAGATGGTAAAAGCCTTCTGCTGCATCTGCTTTTCGCGCTTCTGCCTGTTAATATCCATCATATGCCATGTGAGATTGTGTCTGCTGTCTGTTTTTTCATCTCTTTGTGTATTGAAACCCTCTGTCATCTGCCCAGTCCCTTTTATCGAAATAATTTTTTCCAGATCGTCCGAAACGGATGCTTTGCTTTATCCCGGAACATCACAAATTCATTTGCCCTCTTTTCCAGCTGTCTGATTCTTTTTTCCTGCTGGTTTATTTTCTGACGCTGAATTTCATTCGTTCTTCTGAGATCCATAGTAACTGCTGCAAAGAACTGAATAATTTCTTCCTGCATTTTTTCATTTTGCGGATTCCATTTCGGTAAATCTTTAACTTCATTCGAAAACAAAGGCTGTCCATCCCCGATATATTCCTCGGCTACCCGTTCATTTTCCTTCGCATACAATTCCAGAAACTGCTGCAATTCCTCTTTTGCAAGCATTTCTGTATTTTCTTCTTTTATGTAATCTTTTGAGATTTCCTTCAAAAATCTACGAAAATAAGAGATTTCTTTTTCTGTGAGAAATTCACTCTTATTGAGTATTCTCTTAATTTCCGTGGTATTTTTATCTAACCGGAGATTTTCACTTTCTTCCAATTCCTGAAATTTCTCTGTGACGTCCAATCCGATCTCATGCATAAAATCATGAATGATTGATCCGTCTTTCCAGCTCTTCGGAGAAAATCTCCTGACTATTAAATTATTTTTTCCTATGACAGCTGCAATCTCATCCAGTTTCTGTGCATATTGGTAAATCTTTTTTTCTTTTTTCTCTGATGCAGCAAGATACTCTTCACATGTCATAACAGCGACACTATTAAAGTTTTGCTTCACCTCCTGGTTCCATCGCGAAATCAGCAGGCCATCCTGTCTGCGCAGATATACAATTACCTTAATCTGATACTTCTGTTCATCCGCCTCCTTTTTTAATTCCTGAAGAAGTGATTTTTTTGAGTAGCTTAACGCATGCCAGATGGATTCATCTGTCAGTATCACATGATCGTATGTCCCAAATGCGGTTCTGATCTGCTGTAACCCCTCTTCAAAATATTCCTTTTCCTTCGATTGGTTTCTGCTACCGTCTGCATCCCACACTTTTGCAACCAGAAAGTGTGCATTTCTCCTTTTATTTGCTCTTGGATACACATGCAGTGAATCAGGAAAGCAATACCCATGTTTTTGCAGTACGTCTTTGTTTTCTTCTAAAAATCTCTGAATAGACGTTGTTGCTGTCTTTGTTGTTCCAATATGCAAATATAAGGTTTTCATGGCTTTATTCCTTTCCAATGTTTTACATTTGTTATAATATAAAATGTTCCTTGAATGAACCTTGAAAACATATCAATTTTCTTTTTAACTTTTTTTATTCATCCAAAAATAAAAATTATGATTGCAAGATTTCCAAGATTCGTTATAATAAATTCCAAATACAACAATAATTATTTTGATTTAGCAAAGGGGATTCCAATTGAAAATTTTAGTAATTGAAGACTCCGTCCTGCTTGCGGATACCATTGCAGAAGCTCTACAAAACGAAAACTATGCAGTAGATATTGCAAACGATGGACAGCTCGGCTATGAGCATGCCTCAACCGGCATTTATGATATGGTTATCTTAGATCTCATGCTTCCGAAAATGAACGGTTATGAAGTTCTATCTGCCCTGCGCAGGGATGGAGACAATGTTCCGGTACTCATTCTCTCCGCAAAAACAGAAATTGATGATAAGATACAGGGATTTACTACCGGTGCGGACGATTATATGACCAAACCATTTGAAATTCGTGAACTGCTCATGCGCATACAGGCGATCAGCAGACGCAGCAATCATCAGGATACTTCACACCCTGTCGTTGGAAATCTCTCCTACGATCCTGCTACCTGTGAAATCTGCAACACACAGACCCAAAAATCTGTCCAGGTATCCGGAAAAGAAATGCAACTGCTGGAATTTTTTATGAATAACTGTAATCAGGTTCTCGAGAAAAACCAGATTACCACAAAGATCTGGGGATTCGATTCCAATGCAGAATACAATAATGTAGAAGTATATGTTTCTTTCCTGCGACGAAAATTTCATCATCTGCAGGTCAATGTGACAATTCGCGCCATTCGCGGAGTCGGTTATATTATGGAGGTTTCCGATGATTAAATCTTTACAAAAGAGAATCAGTACACTTTTTATGTTCCTGCTTACCATCATCTGGCTTGTTATTTTACTGCTTTTTGTCAACAACTCCTACCGGAACAATCTAAGTGATCTCCAGCAAACCGTTCGTGCCGCTCTCCACTATACTACATGGGATGCATTTGTCATCTCTAATGGACAGACGTCTCCGTCCGAACTTGATCATATTTCCTATTGTCTTTTTTCTATTGATGAATCCAATGAAATGGATATCATGTTTGACACTTTTTCTGATGTCTCCGACAGTTATCTTTTAAAACAGGGAAAAGCTCTCATATCCAATAGTAAGAAATATGTATTTATCAGGCGTTATGTCTCTGTAAATCATCTTCGCGCCAAAAAAGGACAATATTATGTTTTGATGCTCAGCGGAACACCTGCTTTAAAAGCAACACTTCCGACGATCTCTCTCTGTTTTATTCTGGCAATTCTCGGTATTATTGTATTTACCATTTCCTCCAAAGCACTTTCCCGCTGGATGGTAAAACCGATTGAAAATACAATTTTATCCGAGAAAAAATTTATTTCCAATGCCAGTCATGAACTGAAAACCCCTCTCTCCGTCATCAGCGCCAATGCCGAACTGTTATCTTCTGAAGTAGGCAGGGACAATAAACATCTGTTGTATATTCAGCAGGAAACTTCCCGGATGATCTCTCTTGTCCAGAAAATGCTTACGCTCACACGGCTGGATGCTCCACAGATCCAGAATACCCATGCAGTTTTCCCTGTAGATGACGCACTGCTTGACATTATCTATCCAATGGAAAGTGTTGCTTTTGAAAAACACATTGCGCTTTCCATTGATGTTCAGGAACAAATGAAAATGGATGGAAACGAGAGTCAGATTCAAAATCTCGCTTCCATCCTGTTAAATAACGCATTAAGCTATACCCCGGAAAACGGAAGTATAGAAATTCACGCCCATATCCACAACCGTAAGTTTTATTTATCCGTGGAAAATACCGGCAATCCGATTCCGGAAGAAATCCGTGACCGCCTGTTTGAACGTTTTTTCCGTGCAGACGAAGCACGCGCGGATAACGGTCATTTTGGACTCGGTCTGTCCATTGCGCACTCTATTGTCACGAACCATTCCGGCAAAATTACCGTAGAACGGCAGGGGGACAAAAATGTATTTTCCGTCACACTTCCGGTCGTTTACCACAAATAATTCAGCGCACCTGATTTTCCACAATTTTTTCTTTCACGTAAGACACTCTCACTACATCCTTCTCCGACTTGCACCGGCTGCCCTTTCATGCTAAAATGAGCGCGTAAAAAGGAGTATAAATACAAATAAGGAGAAATTTATCTATGAAACCATTGAATTGGGCAACCCTTGGCTGTGGTGTCATTGCAAACGAACTTGCCACTGCACTTGCCAGGCAAAACCGTCATCTGTATTCCGTTGCCAACCGCACACATGAAAAAGCAGTAGCATTTGCGGAAAAATACCAGATTGCCAAGGTATATGATCACCTTGAAGATGTCTTTACCGATCCGGATGTGGATATCATCTACATCTCTACCCCACATAATACGCATATTCAATATCTGCGTCAAGCACTGGCAAACGGAAAGCATGTCCTTTGCGAAAAATCCATCACCTTAAATTCAAACGAACTGGATGAGGCCATTGCCCTTGCGGAAAAAAATCATGTCATTCTGGCAGAAGCCATGACCATTTTCCACATGCCGATCTACCGCAAACTTGCAGAGATCATAAGCTCTGGCACTCTTGGACCACTTCGTCTGGTTCAGGTAAACTTCGGTAGCTATAAAGAATATGATATGAATAATCGCTTTTTTAACCGCAATCTGGCCGGAGGCGCTATGTTAGATATTGGCGTTTACGCCTTATCCCTGATCCGCTGGTTCTTTGCCGAAACTGCCAATCAGGTACTTTCACAGGTAAAATATGCACCAACCGGTGTGGATGAACAGGCAGGCATCCTTCTTATGAATCCAGCTGGCGAGATGGCAACCGTCACCTTATCTCTTCACGCAAAGCAGCCAAAGCGCGCAACCATAGCTTTTGACAAAGGTTATATTGAAATTTTCGAGTATCCACGCGCTATGGAGGCAACCATTACTTATACCGAGGATGGACATAAAGAAACTATAAAAGCAGGAGATACCTCCGATGCTTTGAGTTATGAAGTTTCAGATATGGAAGCAGCTGTCCGTTCCAATGACTTATCCACTGTCGAGTCCCTGATGCATATTACTTATACACAGGATGTCATGCATATCATGACCGATATCCGGAAGAACTGGGAAATGAAATATCCGGAAGAAGAATAATCTTACACTTTAGAATGAGAAAAGCCGACTATCCATAATATCTGGTAGTCGGCTTTTTAATAATATATTATTTTCCTAAAACAAAAACAGATGAGACATTTCTCATCTGTTTTCAAGGTGACTGACGGATTTGAACCGACGATCAGGGAGTTGCAGTCCCACGCCTTACCACTTGGCTAAGTCACCAAAACTCCCCGAGTAGGGCTCGAACCTACAACAACTCGGTTAACAGCCGAGTGCTCTACCATTGAGCTATCGAGGATTATTTATAAGAAAACAACGTAGACAAGTACGTTGTTCACTAACTATGTTATTGAAAAAGTTTGTACTTTCAAAACTTCATACAGATTTAACCGCTTTTTAATCAAGCCCTCGACCTATTAGTAACAGTCAGCTCCATGTGTTGCCACACTTCCACCTCTGCCCTATCTACCTTGTAGTCTTCAAGGGGTCTTACTCCCGAAGGAGGGATATCTCATCTTGAGGGGGGCTTCACGCTTAGATGCCTTCAGCGTTTATCCCTTCCAGACTTGGCTACTCTGCCATGCCGTTGGTCGACAACAGATACACCAGTGGTCCGTCCATCCCGGTCCTCTCGTACTAAGGACAGCTCCTCTCAAATATCCTCCGCCCGCGCCGGATAGGGACCGAACTGTCTCACGACGTTCTGAACCCAGCTCGCGTACCGCTTTA
>ENA-ORRO01000296-ORRO01000296.1-human-gut-metagenome-genome-assembly--contig:-NODE-296-length-44656-cov-6.625367_pt1 | contig 44656 bp, 39 predicted proteins | sample MGYA00242176_ERZ509136 | MGnify/ENA primary metagenome ERZ509136 (study PRJEB26280, sample SAMEA2338644) | human gut metagenome | biome: human gut; feature: human-associated habitat; material: faeces...
GATCTCATCACCGTAAAGGTGACTTGACCCGCACATCTGTCAACAATATTCAGTTTTCAGGGTTCTAACCTTGTCGCTCATCGGCGACTTGATTATAATATCACGGGAGTAAATTTTTGTCAACTATGTTTTCTAAAAAAAATTGGAAGGGATTGGCAAAGGCTCCTTTGCCAATCCCTTCCTGCGGCCGCTGACCGTGGACAACTGACCGTTGACAATCTGATTTACTTCTTCTCCACCTGGAATTTGAAGTTGTCGATGACGGGACGGTGGTCTTCACCGCCTTCCTTCAGATCTTCCGTCAGCAGAGCCTGGAGGATGATGGCCATTTCCAGCCGTTTCTTCTGGATCCGGCACCCGTAGGCATAGGGCTTTTCAATGGTGCCGTTGGCCAGATCCGCATTGGCATGGCAGCCGCCGCTGCAGAAGAACCGTGCCCAGCAGGTCCGGCAGTCTTCTTTTTTCATCACGTGCATGTGACGGAAATACTGGACCATGTCCTTTTTCACAATGCCCGTATCCAGGGTCCCCATCTTGTATTTTTCCCGGCCCACAAACTGATGGCAGGGATAAATGTCCCCTTCGGGAGTAATGGCGAAATATTCATGACCGGCACCGCAGCCTGCCAGCCGTTTTGCCACGCAGGGACCGTTGTCCAGGGCCACGTTGAAGTGGAAGAAGTCAAAAGCTTCTCCCGCCCTTTTCCTGGCCAGATAGGCCCGGGCCAGTTTCTCGTATTCCTTGTCCAGGGTGGGCCAGTCTTCTTCCGTCAGCACCCAGGGTTCCGTGGTGCCCACCACCGGTTCCATGGAAATTTCGGATCCCACGTCCAGCATGGCCAATACGTCATCGCAGAAATGGGTGTTGTAATGGGTATAGGTGCCCCGCAGGTAGTAGTTCTTTCCGTGACGGGATTCGATGACCTTCCGGAAGCCTTTCACAGCTGCATCATAGGACCCTACATGGCCCGGATAGGGACGCATGTTGTCATGGGTCTTTTTGCTGCCGTCCAGGGAAAGCACCAGCATCACCCGGTTGTCGTTGAGATACTTCACGATTTCATCGGTGAGCAGGGTGCCGTTGGTGGTCAGGGTCAGTTTGATGTTCTTCCCGGTTTCTTTTTCCCGCTGGCGCACATAGTCCACAATGTACTTCACCACGGGCATGTTCATCAGAGGTTCTCCGCCGAACAGGTCCAGTTCCAGGTTGTGCCGCTGTTTGCTGCCGGCAATGGCAAATTCGATGGCCTTCCGGGCCACTTCCTTGCTCATGAGAGCCCGATGGCCCCCGAAGTCCCCGGTATCTGCAAAGCAGTAGCCGCACCGCAGGTTGCAGTCATGGGCCACATGGAGGCACAGGGATTTCAGCACCGGTTCATCGGAAAAGGTATCCGGCACCGGAAAGTCCGGAGAAAACAGCAGACCGGCCTTCTGCAGTTCCTGGAGTTCGTCCAGGGCTTCACCCACGTCTTCCGCAGGGTATTTGCCGGCAAAATGGGCTTTGGTCGCTTCGGCGTTGGTGCCGTCGTAAAAGCCCAGCAGATCATAAATCATGGCGTCGATAATGTGCACGGCGCCGCTGTTCACGTCAAGGACCACGTAATTGTCGTCCAGATGCATTCTATGGATCAAATTTCTGTCCGCCCTTCTTATTGATTACAAGAAAATAGCTCCCTGCGCATGCAGGGAGCTTCCGCGCATAATATAAATTATGCTTTTTCGCAAACCTGGTTGCCTACCGTGCAGGAAGTTTTGCAGGCAGACTGGCAGGATGCCGGGCATTCGCCGCAACCGCCGGTTCTCAGGGTCTTTTTCAGCATTTCTTTATTCACAGTCTTGATTCTTTTTGCCATCATCGATTCCTCCCTATCTTCTTGTTTACTATCCATTTTATCTGTTTTTCAGAAAGAACGCAAGTCTTTCAACCGTTTCTATCTTTCTTACAGATGGAGTTTGCCTTTCAGTTCGTAATATTTGTGGATGAGCCAGTCCGTATCCAGTCCAGTCTGGTCGATGTAGCTCTGGATCTGGGCCCGTTTCAGATCATACTGGAAGCAGCCCAGGTTTTCCGGTTTGTTCTGGAACACATTCACCCGGCGCAGCCGCATCAGATCCACTTTGTCCGTGTTCACCCCCACACGGCCGTCCACCCCGGCAATATAGCCGGCTTTTTTTACCTGGGCCGCAATGGCGTCGCTGGCGGACCCGTTGGGATAGGAGAAGGTGAGTCCTTCCGGTGGATTGTAGATGCCCCGCATATGCTGCATGGAGCTGGTCAGTTCATAGTCCACCTGTTCCGGTGTCAGGGACTGGAGGGGCTTGTGGTTGAAGGTATGGGACCCCAGGGCCCAGCCGTACTTCAGCAGTTCATGTTCCTGGTTCCAGTCCAGATAGCCGGGCCAGCCTTCATACTTCACGGCCATGTACATGTTCCCCACAAAGCCGTATTTTTTCAGGATGGGGGCCGCATAGGTCAGGTTGTCCAGGTAGCCGTCATCAAAGATCAGGACACATTCCTTGTGAAACTTCCGTCCTTCCTTCCGGCCCTTGACATATTCCGCCAGGGTCATGGTCTTCCAGCCCTGTTCTTTCAGATATTTCATCTGCTCATCGAACTGTTCCGGAGGCATGGTATAGGGATCGTCATGTCCCGGTTCCACCCGGTGATAGGCAAAGATCGGCACCGTCTCCTCACAGAAACGGGGGAAATCCCGCTTTACATACTCATAGCCGCCATAGGCAAACCCGGCCAGAGCTGCCACAATCGCCAAGAAAATAATCAGTTTTTTCATTGCTCCCCATCCTTCAGTTTTTCTGCCAGCTGTTCCAGTTTCTTCAACCGGTGATTGAAGCCGGATTTTCCCACATTGTCTTCTGTCAGGGCCGCCAGTTCTCCCACTGACAGGTCCTGATGGTCTCTCCGGAGTCTGGCTGCTTCCTGGAGCGGTTCCGGCAGGGTGCTGAGCCCCACTGTTTCTTCAATGACCCGTATGGCATTCAGCTGCCGCACCGCCGCCTGGACCACCTTGTTCAGGTTGGCGGTTTCACAGTTGACCTGCCGGTTCACCTTGTTCCGCATATCTTTCAGCACCCGGACATTTTCAAATTCCAGGTAGGAATTGCTGGCTCCGATCAGGGACAGGAAGCCGGCAATGGCGTTGCCTTCCTTCAGATACACGATATAGGAGTTTTTCCGGTCCACGATCCGGGCCGGAAGGCTGAAGCCCTTCATGATTTTCTGGATAAACTGCCCCATGTCCAGGCTGTCACAGATCAGTTCCAGATGGTAATCGCTGATGGGCTTGTTCACCGAGCCCCCGGCCAGGAATACCCCCCGGAGAAAGGCTCTCTTTTCCCCTTCTTTTTTCAGCAGGGCGCTGCCCGCCTCCTCCAGAGGAGAAAGGAGATGGAGCCGGCTCAGGGCAGTCCTTGCCTCATCGGAAGGGATCACATGGACCTGGTACCGGTTGTTCTTTTTCAGACGGCGGCTCCGGGTGACGATGACTTCCGTCTGCACGGGAAAATTGTTTTTCAGCAGCCGCAGCACCCGTCTTGCCAGGGCCGCGTTTTCCGTGGTGAAATGGATCCCCACTTTCCGTCCGCTGAGGGAAACCGCCCCGCTGATCCGCAGCAGCCCGAACAGTTCCGCTTTTTCACAGTCATGGTTCTCCCCTTCTGACCGTGCGATTTCATTTTTCACATCATGGGAAAAGGACATGGTCAGTGCTCCTTCCTGGCATGCTTCCGCAGTTCCTGCATGGTCTGCCGGGCAAAGAAATAGTCGAAGAACCGGATGCCCTTGCCGAACAGCTTCAGCCGGTAAATCAGGGCAATGATGGTCTTGGCCAGCTTCAGGGGATTGTGCCGGACCAGGTCGCTGTCATTCAGCAGTTTGGCCGGTACACAGTCGATTCCCAGCTGTTCGATTTTCTCCACATCCGGAGAAACGGGCATGGCCCCTTCTTTTTCGTACTTGGCCAGGATATCCGGAGATGCCTTCTGCTCGTTGACCACCACATAGTCCAGGCACTGACAGCCCATGTGCCGGATCAGGGCCCTCACATGCTCATAGGCCCCATAGCCATCGGTTTCCCCGGGCTGGGTCATCACATTGCACACGTAGATCTTCACGGCCTTGGACCGGATCACTGCATCCCGGATGCCGGGCACGATCAGACTGGCCAGCACGCTGGTATACAGGCTGCCGGGCCCCAGGATGATGGCATCGGCCTTCAGGATGGCATCCACGGCCCGCTGGGACGCCCGGGGATTTTCCGGTTCCGTCATCAGCTGGACGATTTTATGGGGCGAAGCGGTAATGGAGCTTTCCCCCACCACGGTGCTGCCGTCGTCCATTTTAGCCTTCAGCTGGATATTGTCCGTGGTGTTTGGCCATACATGGCCCCGCACTTTCAGGATCTCGCAGGTGGCAGCGATGCCCTTTTCCATGTCCCCGCCTTCCACATCACTCATGGCGGCAATGAACAGGTTGCCCAGGTTGTGGCCGCTGAGGGCACTGCTTTTGAACCGGTACTGCATGACTTTTTCCATCAGCGGTTCCGTATCGGACAGGGCCACCAGGCAGTTCCGCATATCCCCGGGAGGCAGGATTCCCAGTTCTTTCCGCAGCCGTCCGGAAGATCCGCCGTCGTCTGCGGTGGTCACCACAGCCATACAGTTGTTGGTAATGAGCTTGATGCCCCGGAGCAGTACGGAAAGTCCCGTCCCGCCGCCGATGACCACCACGCTGGGTCCCTTGTCCAGCTTCTGCTGGGTAAAGATCAGCTCCCGGAGGGATTCCTTTTCTCCGGGCATCACCGCATTGATGATGGTCTTGATCACATGGGTGGCCCCCATGCACATGCACAAGATCCCCAGGACCACACTGAAGGCTCCCAGCCCGGTAATGGTGGACTGGTAATACTCTCCTCCCACAGAACTGATGAACTGCAGCACCAGGGCTTCCAGGAGCCCTACAAACTGATAATTGAAGATTAAAGTGACTCCCACACAGGCCAGTACCGCGCCCAGCGCAAAAAGAAAGAGCCAGCGCTTCAGGTTCAGCCCCGGGTACAACCACTTAATCCATTTCATACGCATTCACCTATTTCTTTATCAAATCCCTATGGATGACCTGCACCCCGTACCCGCATTTTTCAATAAACCGGCCCAGGGCATTGGCAATGAACACACTCCGGTGCCGGCCGCCGGTGCAGCCCACGCCGATCATCAGCTGGCTTTTCCCTTCCTGGACATACTGGGGCAGCAGGAACTGGATCAGGCTGAACAGCTTCTCCTCGAATTTCCCTGTCACCGGCTTTTCCTGGATGTAGTCCATCACCGGCTGGTCGTTGCCGCACAGGTTTTTCAGTTCCGGGATGTAGAAAGGATTGGGCAGGAACCGCACATCAAAGACCATGTCGCAATCCAGGGGGATTCCATATTTGAACCCGAAAGACTGGACCACAATGTTCATGGGGGGCAGTTCGCCGCCCTTGCCGAAGAGCTGGACAATTTTCTGCCGCAGTTCCTTGGTGGTGGTCCGGGAGGTGTCGATGATGGTGGTGGCCCTCTGCCGGATCTGGCTCAGGATGTCCCGTTCCCGGGCAATATCCGCACTGAGCCCGTTTTTCCCCGCCAGCGGGTGGCGCCGGCGGGTTTCCTTGTACCGACGGATCAGGGTGGCATCATCCGCATCCAGGAAGACCAGTTCGTAAGGTACGCTGCTCTGGTTCAGCTGGTCCAGGACCCGGTTCAGATCCTTGAAGAATTTGCCGCCCCGGATATCCACCACCAGAGCCAGCTGAGCCCCGCCGTTCTTGTTCTGCAGGCACAGTTCAATGAATTTGGGAATAAAGGTAGGAGGAAGATTGTCCACGCAAAAATAGCCCAGATCTTCCAGGGTCCGCATGACCTGCGTCTTCCCCGCCCCGGACATCCCTGTAATCAGTAACGTTCTCGCCATTTGCATCCACCCCCTGAAAAGTATAGAACGTTTTTATTATACAATGGAAAAAAAGTCTGTGTAAAGTCCCGGTGCATTCCTTCAGACGGGCACTTCCACCTGCCGGGTCAGGATGGTCCGGATGATCCGGGCCACCCCGTTCCGGGTATTGGGCGCCGTCACCACCCGGGCCGCCTCCCGCACCGGATCGCTGGCGTTCCCCATGGCCACCCCGAAACCGGCGTGGGAAATCATTTCCAGATCATTGTCCGAATCCCCCACACAGAGGATTTCTTCTTCCCGGATGCCTTCCCGGGCAGCCAGGGCCTGGAGGGCATGCCATTTGTTGGTGCCGGGGGCCGTCACTTCCAGGAAGCCTTTGGAAGAGCTGACGATTTTGATCATCCCTCTATACTTCTCTTCCAGTTCCGGCCGCAGGGTCCTGACCTGATCGGAAATCACCAGCAGTTTGTGGGGAGCCTGGGGCAGATGACGGATGGCTTCCGTCTTTACTTCATAAGGCACCCGGGAAAACCGGGAATAGAACCGGACTTCCTCACAGTCCCGGGGAGCCCACAGGGTGTCATCCACATAGGCCTGGACATAGATGCCCCGTCCCAGCAGGTCATCCAGCACGGACTGGGCCACATCCAGGGGCAGGGGCCACTGGCCCAGGTTCTCTCCGGTTCCGGGATCCCGGATCAGGGCTCCGTTGTAGACCACCAGGGGATGGGTCAGCCTCAGTTCCTGAGCGTAAGGCAGGGCCGACCGGTACATCCGGCCAGTGGCCAGGGTCACATAGTATCCGGCAGCCACTGCATCCTTGACTGCAGCCGCATCTTCCGGAGCAATATTCTTTTCTTCATCCAGCAGGGTGCCATCCAGATCCATGGCAATCATCTTCAGGGACATACCGTTTTCTCCTTCCTGATACAACAAAAAAAGGCTGCCGCTTTTGTGCGACAGCCCTTCCGGCTTTTTAGGCTTCTTCGGAGAACTGGTCTTTGCCTACGCCGCAGATGGGGCAGACCCAATCTTCCGGCAGATCTTCGAATTTGGTGCCGGGAGCAATGTTGTGTTCCGGATCACCGGCAGCTTCATCATATACATAACCGCAAACGTCACAAACGTATTTTTTCATTGTGTTTATCCCCCTCAGGATTATTTGTTTTCGCCCTCGATTATACCAGAGCTTCTGTCTTGTGGCAATAGGTTTTACAAGATTTTTCAATAAAAATTATTGAAAAAGAATATTTTATTTTTCTTTTGTGCCGGCTCCCGTCTCCAGCAGCGCCGTTTTTTCCAGCAGGCTGCCCTGGAGAAAGGTATGGACCCGCTCGGCTACAGTCCGGTTCATGGTGTCCACTGCTGCCAGATCCTCCACCGAGGCCTGGCGCATGGCATCCAGGGACCCGAACCGTTTCCACAGGGCCGCCCGGCGCTTGGGCCCCAGTCCCTCCAGATGGTCCAGGACCGACACCAGGTTCCGTTTCCCCAGCCGCTTCCGATGGTAGGTAATGGCAAACCGGTGGGCTTCGTCCCGGATATGCTGGATCAGGTGCAGGGCCGGGGACATTTTGTCCAGCAGGATGCTGGTGTGGGCCCCTTCCTTGAAGATTTCCTCTTCCCGCTTGGCCAGCCCGATCACAGGGACTTCCTCCGGAGTGATGCCCAGCCCCCGGATCACCTCACAGGCGGAACTGAGCTGCCCCTTGCCCCCGTCGATGATGATCAGGCTGGGCAGATCCTCCAGATCCCGGTACCGCCGGTACACAACTTCCTGCATGGATTTGAAGTCATCAGGCTTGCCTTCCGTGGACCGGAGTTTGTACCGCCGGTAGTCCTTCTTGCTGGGGACCCCGTCCCGGAACACCACCATGGAGGCCACGGTTTCCCGGCCCTGGTTGTGGGAAATATCGAAACAGTCCATCCGTTCCAGCGGTTTGGCCAGACCCAGGGCTTTCTGGAGCTGTTCCGCCGCATCCAGGCCGGTCTGGCCAGAAGCATGGCCCCGGCGCAGCCTTTCTTCCAGGTTCTTTTTTGCGTTGTTCACGGCCATAAGCACCAGGTCGTGCTTCAGTCCCCGCTGGGGCACAAGCAGGTTCACCGGCTTTTCGCAAAGACTGCTCAGCCACTGCCCCAGCAGGGTCCGGTCACTGTCGGCCAGTTCGGCACTGACCAGGATTTCCCGGGGCGGCCGGTGGTTTTCGTGGTAGTACTGCTTCAGGAAATCTCCCAGCACTTCCCCGTCCGGCTCACCGATTTCCTGATCCAGGAAAAAGCTGTCCCGGCCCAGGATCTTTCCGCTGCGGATGAAGAACACCTGGACGCAGACTCCGCTGTCATCCATGGCCAGCCCCACCACATCCCGGTCGCCACTTTCGGTGGTGGCCTTCTGTTTTTCCGCCAGTTTCCGGAGGCTCAGCAGAGAATCCCGGTACCGGGCCGCCGCCTCGAATTCCAGGTTGTCCGAAGCCTGCTGCATCTTGGCGGTGAGATCTTTTTCCAGCTGGGTCACCTTCCCATCCAGGAGCAGCAGGACGGCATCCACCATCTGCCGATATTCACTGACCGGCACCTTCCCCGTACAGGGGGCCAGGCACCGGTGGAGATGGTACTGGAGACAGGGCCGTTTGGCGTTCAGGTTCCGGCAGTGGCGCAGGGGGAACATGGTCCGGATCAGTTTCATGGTGTCCCGGAGGGCTCCCGCATCGGCAAAGGGCCCGTAATACCGGGCCCCGTCCTTCAGCACCCGCCGGGTGAGCACCATCCGGGGATAGGCTTCCCCTACGGTGATCTTCAGATAGGGATAGGTCTTGTCGTCCTTCAGATCGATGTTGTACCGGGGCCGGTACTTCTTGATCAGGTTGCACTCCAGGATCAGGGCTTCCATCTCACTGGCGGTGACAATGGTTTCAATGGAAGCCACATGGGCGTTGATGGCCCGGACCTTGGGGGACACCTGGCTGGCCGGGCGGAAATAACTGCGCACCCGGTTCTTCAGGATCACCGCCTTCCCCACATAGATCACCTTGCCGGAGGCATCGTGCATGATGTAGACCCCCGGGGCGTTGGGCAGCACCGCCAGGGTCTCTTTGATGGCATCGTTCATTCCAGTACCTTCTTTACATACTGGCCGGTGTAGGATTCCGGCACCTGGGCCACCTGTTCCGGGGTCCCGGTGGCAATCACCGTGCCGCCCCGGTCGCCTCCTTCCGGCCCCAGGTCGATGAGCCAGTCAGCACTTTTGATCACGTCCAGGTTGTGCTCGATGACCACCACTGTACTGCCCGCATCCACCAGCCGCTGGAGCACTTCCAGCAGTTTGTACACATCGGCCATGTGGAGGCCGGTGGTGGGTTCGTCCAGGATATACAGGGTCCGTCCGGTGTTCACCTTGGCCAGTTCCGTGGCCAGTTTCACCCGCTGGGCTTCCCCGCCGGACAGGGTGGTGGCCGCCTGGCCCAGACGGATGTACCCCAGGCCCACGTCTTCCAGCACCTGGAGCTTCCGGAGGATCCGCTGCTGGTTGCTGAAATACTGACAGGCCTCGCTGACGGTCATATCCAGGACTTCCGCAATGTTCTTGCCCTTGTAGCGGACTTCCAGGGTATCCCGGTTGTACCGGGTGCCTTTGCACACTTCGCAGGGCACATACACATCCGGCAGGAAGTTCATCTCGATTTTCAGCATCCCGTCCCCATGGCAGGCCTCGCACCGTCCCCCCTTCACGTTGAAGCTGAACCGGCCCGGCTTATAGCCCCGGAGTTTGGCATCATTGGTGGTACTGAACAGGGTCCGGATCAGGTCGAAGGTGCCGGTGTAGGTGGCCGGGTTGGACCGAGGCGTCCGGCCAATGGGGCTCTGGTCGATGTTGATCACCTTGTCGATGTGCTGGATTCCGTTGATCCGGTCATGGGCCAGTGGCCGTTCCCGGGCTCCCATGAGCTTTTTGGCCAGAGCCTTGTACAGAATATCGTTGATCAGGGTGCTTTTGCCGCTGCCACTGACCCCGGTGACCACCGTCAGGGTCCCCAGAGGAATGGACACATCGATGTCCTTCAGGTTGTTGGCCCGGGCTCCCTTGATGGTGAGTTGTTTCCCGTTTCCTTTCCGCCGCTCTTGGGGCACCGGGATCTTTTTCCGGCCGCTGAGATACTGGCCGGTAATGGATTCCGGCACCTGGCTGATTTCATCCGCCGTGCCCTGGGCCACCACATAGCCGCCGTTTTCCCCGGCTCCCGGTCCGATGTCGATGATCTGGTCCGCCGCCCGCATGGTGTCCTCGTCATGTTCCACCACAATCAGGGTGTTTCCCATGTCCCGGAGATTCTTCAGAGTTTCCAGCAGCTTGTCATTGTCCCGCTGGTGCAGGCCGATACTGGGTTCATCCAGGATATACAGCACCCCCACCAGACCGGAACCAATCTGGGTGGCCAGCCGGATCCGCTGGGCTTCCCCGCCGGACAGGGTGGCCGCCGCCCGGTCCAGGGTCAGGTAATCCAGCCCCACATTGTTCAAAAAGCTCAGCCGGGCCCGGATTTCCTTCAGGATCTGTTTGGCAATGAAGGCGTCCCGATCCGACAGCTGCAGTCCGTTGAAGAAAGCCAGACATTCCCGCACCGGCATCCGGCACACCTGCTGGATGTTCTTTCCATCCACGGTGATGCCCAGGACTTCCGGACGGAGCCGGGCCCCATGGCAGGTGGAACATTCGATGGCGGTCATGAAGGATTCATAGTCCAGCCGCTGGCTTTCACTCATGGCCTCTTTCAGCCGCCGTTTCAAGACCGGGATGATCCCTTCAAAGGGTGTATTGTGTTCGTTGATTTCCCCCATGAGATTCTGGTAGGAAAAGGTGAAGATTTCGTCCGGGATCCCTTCCAGAAGCTGCTGCTGGAACTTCCTGGGCAGATCCTTCCAGCAGTTCCGGAGGGAATAGCCCCGGCTTTTCAGCACCGCCGCCAGCTGGCAGAGAAAATAGGATTTCACATTGGAGCTGACCGCCGCAATGGCCCCCTGGTCAAAGGGTCTGGTCTTGTCCGGGATGATCAGATCCGGATCGAACTCCATATGCTGTCCCAGGCCCATGCAGTCCGGGCAGGCGCCATAGGGTGCGTTGAAAGAAAACAGCCGGGGTTCGATTTCCGGCAGGCTGATGCCGCATTCCGCACAGGCGAACTTTTCGCTGTACACATGGGTCTCACCTCCGATCTCTTCGATGGCCACGGTCCCTTCCCCCAGTTTCAGAGCGGTTTCCAGGGAATCGGTGAGCCGGCTTCCCAGTCCCGGCCGGGCCACCAGCCGGTCCACCACCACGGAAATGGAGTGTTTCTTCTTTTTGTCCAGCTGGATCTCCTCATCCAGGGTATACAGGTGGTCATCCACCTTCACCCGCACGTATCCTGCCCGGCGGACGGTTTCCAGGATGTTTTTGTGTTCCCCTTTCCGGCCCCGCACCACCGGTGCCAGGATCATGAATTTGGTTCCTTCCGGCAATTCCAGCACCTTGTCGGCAATCTGCTGGGGGGACTGGCGTTCGATGACTTTCCCGCACTGGGGACAATGGGGGATCCCGATCCGGGCAAACAGCAGCCGGAGATAGTCGTAGATCTCCGTTACCGTTCCCACCGTGGACCGGGGGTTCCGGCTGGTGGTCTTCTGGTCGATGGAAATGGCCGGGGACAGTCCCCCGATATAGTCCACATCCGGTTTGTCCATCTGTCCCAGGAACTGCCGGGCATAGGCCGACAGGCTTTCCACGTACCGGCGCTGGCCTTCCGCATAGATGGTATCAAAGGCCAGGGAGGATTTCCCGCTGCCGGACAGACCGGTGATCACCACCAGTTTGTTCCGGGGGATGTTCAGGGATATATTTTTCAGGTTGTGCTGCCGCGCCCCCTGGATTACAATGACATCTTCATTCATGAGCTTTCCGCTGCTCTCCTTTCAGCAATATCAGCTGGTCCCGGTATTCCGCGGCCAGTTCGAAATCCAGCTGTTTGGCCGCTTCCTTCATTTTCTTTTCCATGAGCCGGATCTGCTTGTCCAGCTCCCTGGGCTTCAGTTTCTTCACCGTTTTGGCCGTATAGCCTTTGGCGGCGGTATTGTCTTCCTCCACCTTGGTGAGCTTGATCAGATCCACCACTTTTTTCTGGATGGTCCGGGGCACAATGCCGTGGACCTTGTTGAAGGCCTCCTGTTTTTCCCGGCGCCGGGCGGTTTCGCTGATGGCCCGCTCCATGGAACCGGTGATGGTGTCCGCATACATGATCACCCGGCCGTGGGCGTTCCGGGCTGCCCGGCCGATGGTCTGGATCATGGCCGTATCACTGCGCAGGAACCCTTCCTTGTCCGCATCCAGGATGGCCACCAGGCTCACTTCCGGCATATCCAGCCCTTCCCGGAGCAGGTTGATGCCCACCAGCACATCGAATTTTCCGGCCCGGAGATCATGGATGATTTCCGCCCGTTCGATGGTGGCGATGTCCGAATGGAGATAGCGGACCCGGACTCCGGCGGTGGTGAGGTATTCCGTCAGATCTTCCGCCATCTTCTTGGTCAGGGTGGTCACCAGCACCCGTTCCTTCTGGGCCGTCACCTTGTGGATCTCGCCCAGCAGGTCATCGATCTGCCCTTTGATGGGCCGCACTTCGATTTTGGGATCCAGCAGCCCGGTGGGCCGAATGATCTGTTCCACCACCTGGTCAGTGGTTTCCATTTCATAGGGACCCGGGGTGGCGGACACATAGATGATCTGTCCCCGCTGGGCCTGGAATTCATCAAAGGTCAGGGGCCGGTTGTCAATGGCCGAGGGCAGCCGGAAGCCGTACTTCACCAGCTGTTCCTTCCGGGCCCGGTCCCCGGCGTACATGGCCCGGAGCTGTGGCAGGGTCACATGGCTTTCGTCGATCACCGTAAGGAAATCCTTGGGGAAATAGTTCACCAGGGTAAAGGGCGGTTCTCCCGGTTTCCGGCCGGTGAGATGCCGGGAGTAGTTTTCGATGCCGCTGCAGTATCCCAGTTCCTGCATCATTTCCAGATCGTAATTGGTCCGCTGTTCCAGCCGTTGGGCTTCCAGGAGCTTGTTCTCCCCCTTCAGCACCTTCAGCCGTTCGTTCAGTTCCCGGCGGATGTCCTTCCGGGCCCGCTCCAGGTTCTCGTCGCTGGTCACATAATGGCTGGCGGGAAAAATGGCCACATGGGTCCGTTTGTCCACCACCTGGCCGGTGAGCACGTCGATTTCTTCCAGGCTGTCCACTTCGTCCCCGAACAGTTCGATGCGGATGGCTTTTTCCCCATAGCTGGCGGGCACCACTTCGATCACGTCCCCCCGGACCCGGAACTTGCCCCGCTCCAGGGACAGGTCGTTCCGGTCATAGCGGATCTTCACCAGTTTTTCCAGGATGGCATCCCGTTCCACCGTCTGGCCGATGCGCAGGGACAGGACACTGTCGTAATAGTCCTTGGGCCCGCCCAAGCCGTAGATGCAGGAAACCGACGCCACCACGATCACGTCCCGCCGTTCCATCAGGGCGGAAGTGGCCGAGTGGCGCAGCTTGTCGATTTCATCGTTCATGGAGGAATCTTTCTCGATGTAGGTATCCGTGGCCGGGATGTAGGCTTCCGGCTGGTAGTAATCATAATAGGAAACAAAGTATTCCACCGCATTGTTGGGGAAGAATTCCTTGAATTCGCTGCACAGCTGGGCTGCCAGGGTCTTGTTGTGGGCAATGACCAGAGTGGGCTTCTGGACTTTCTGGATTACCTGGGCAATGGTGTAGGTCTTGCCGGTACCAGTGGCCCCCAGGAGCACCTGGGTGTGCATCCCTTCTTCCACCCCTCTGGCCAGGGCATTTATGGCTTCCGGCTGATCTCCCGCCGGAGCAAAAGGAGCATGAATTTCAAAAGGCATAATGGTTTCTCCTTGTTCTTTCAGATTCTTCTTCATTATATCATACAGAAAAAGTACTGACTGGTGAGTCAAGACTCTTTCTTTTGTCCGTACAGATAGTGTATAATAAAATAATACTGTTACAAGGAGGAAACCATGCATTTTTCGTTGAAATCGGTTCTGGCAGGCGGACTGCTGCTGTTTTCCCTGATGGGAACTGCGGAAGCTTCTCCCAAGATCCTGTATGTCCCTCTGGACAACCGGCCCGTCTGTCTGGAATATACGGTGGATACCGCCAAAGCCGCAGGCTATCCCCTGACGGTGCCGCCGGAAAAGGATCTGTCCGACCACCGGGGTTCCGGAAACAATGAAGCCCTGTGGAACTGGCTGGAAAAGGAAGCTCCCCATGCGGAAGCGGCGGTGATTGCCACGGACAGCCTGAACTACGGCGGACTGGTGGCATCCCGGAAGCACCACCATCTGGAAAAATATCTGAAAGCCAAGGTCCAGCGGCTGGAAAAGCTGAAAAAGGACAATCCAGGCCTGAAGATCTACGCCTTCAGCACCATCATGCGGACGCCCAAGCAGAGCATCGGCAAGGTGGAACCGGGATACTACGAGGAATTCGGTCCCAAGATTTTCCGGCTGTCCCAGCTTCAGGACAAGGAAGACCAGGACGGCTCCCTGACCTATCCGGAGATCCAGGAACGGCAGACCCTGCTGGCCCAGATTCCCAATATGGTCATGCAGGACTGGCGGACCCGCCGGCTGATGAACTTCCAGACCAACAAACGGCTGATCCGGCTGTGCCAGAACGGGGTTTTCCACTATCTTGCCCTGGGCAAGGATGACGATGCCCCCCTGTCCCAGACCCATATGGAAGCCCGGCACCTGAAATATGTGGGAGATGGGATTACGGAGAACCGGTTCCAGATCCTGCCCGGGGTGGACCAGGTGGGGCTTCTGCTGGTGACCCGGGCCATCAATGAAATCCGGGGAGAGAAACCCAGGGTCTATCCCCTGTTCGCTCCCGGAGTGGGCGGTGACACCATTCCCCTGTATTCCGACGAACGGGCGGAAGATTCAGTCCGGAACCAGATCCTGGCCAGCGGCGGAGTGGAAACTTCCCATCTGAAAAAAGCGGATCTGGTGCTGGCAGTGAACACACCGGAAAATGGGGTCTGCCTGGATTCCACCGCCAATGACAACGCCCCCTATGCCAGCCGGATCAACCGGGAATTCGCCGCCGAACTGGCGGAACTGGAAACCCGGAAACCGGTGGCCCTGGCGGATATTTCCTATGCCAACGGCGCGGACAACGGGTTCATGCTGGCCATGACCGACGCCAAAGCGCTGCTGGGCCTGACCGCCTATTCCGGCTGGAACACCGCGGACAACAGCATCGGCTATGCCCTGAGCCAGGGGATCCTGGGCAAACAGATCAGACCGGAAGAACGGGAACGGCTGCTGAAGACACGGCTCCTGGATGACTGGATCTACCAGGCCAATGTCCGGTACAGGATCAGCCTGGGGATCGACCAGCATGATTTCAAGCTGAAATACGATCTGGGCAAATACTACAACCGGATCCTCAGCGGCACCAGCCGTCTATTCCGCCAGTATGTGGAAGACGAACCCACTTTGAAAGGCACCCCCTATACCGTGGAATTCCCCTGGAACCGGATGTTCGAGGTGGATGTAAGGGTGAAGTGAGGGAAACGATACCAGGCATCGTTTCCCTGTCAGCGGTCAGCTGTCAATGGTCAGCGGCCGAATGATAAAATTTGCAGGCAAATTTTGAAACAAACCAATCAATCAATTGGGCGTCCGTATGAACCCGGCCGCCCGTAAAAAAAGATATTTACAGGAGGATTTATTTTATGGCCAAGAACAGCTCTTTCGACATCGTTTCCCAGATTGACATGCAGGAACTGGACAATGCTCTGAACCAGACCCGGAAGGAAATCGAACAGCGGTATGATTTCCGGGGCTCCAATGCCACCATCGAACTGGCGGACGGAGACCTGAAACTGGCTGCCGAAGACGAATACAAACTGGGTGCCATCCTGGACATCCTGCGGCAGCGGATGGCCAAACGGGGCCTGTCCCTCCGTTCCCTGGATCCGGGCAAGGTGGAACCGGCCGCCAAAGGCACCGTACGCCAGACCGTGAAACTGAAACAGGGCATCGACAAGGAAACCGCCAAAAAGGTCATCGCCGCCATCAAAGGGGCCAAAATCAAGGTGACCACCCAGCAGCAGGACGATCAGATCCGGGTTTCCGGCCCGAAAAAAGATGATCTCCAGGCCGTGATCCAGCTGGTCAAAGGACAGGATTTCGGAATCGACATGCAGTTTATTAATATGAGATAAGAAAAGAGGTGCTGCCGGGCAGCACCTCTTTTCTGGTCACGGGTCGCGACCAGGGAGGTGAAAATCTTCACCTCCCATTTTTTATTCCTTCTCCCCTCTTCCTCCGTTCCATGGGATGGATCAGCTGCCAGCGGAAACGGACGGCGAAAAAGCGCAGGGCCACCACCATGAAGGCTCCCAGCCAGGGTGCCAGGTCCTGGCTTTCATAATGCCAGCACAGGCACATGACCAGGCTTCCGGCCAGGGAAGCCGTGGCGTACACGTCCGTACTCAGGACACTGGGAATCCGCTGGGCCATCAGGTCCCGGAGCACACCGCCGCCCACCGCCGTCAAGAGGCCCAGCATAATGGGATAGACGAAGGTGTGGGGTCTGCCCTGGGACAGCCCGGTCAGAGTCCCGGTGACCGTAAAGGAAGCCAGCCCCACCGTATCTGCCGCAATATAGAAGAAGGTCACGATCTGCCGTTTCCGTCCGGCCACCCGATAGGAAGCGAACAGCCAGGACATGGCCAGGGCCGTCAGCACCGACAGCAGCAGATTCCCCGGATTCTCCAGGGCCATGGGCGGCGTATAGCCAGCCAGCACATCCCGGATCATCCCCCCGCCTACGGCAGTGAGCACAGCCAGTACCGTGATCCCGAACACATCCATATTCCGGGTCATGCCCACAATGGCTCCGGAAACCGCAAACGCAATGGTCCCGGCAAATTCAAACAGATTCCACAACTGCAGCATACAGCCTCCTTATCCCAATACCCGGAGCAGTTCCTCCGCACTGGTCTCTCCGGCCAGCACCTTCTCCCGTCCGTCATCCCGGAGGGACCGGAATCCGGTCTTCCGGGCTTCTTTTTCCAGTGCCTCTTCATGCCACCCGTCCAGGATTCCCTGGCGGACGGATCCTTCCACAAGCAGGACCTCCTGCAGGGGCAGCCGTCCCCCATACCCGGTATGCCGGCAGCGGGGACAGCCCTGGGCCCTGTACAGCGTCCGGGGTTCCTGCAGCCCCAGATAGCTCCATTCCCAATCCTGCTCCTGTACAGTATACGCCTTTTTGCAGTGGCTGCACAGTCTCCGGACCAGAAGCTGCCCGGCCACCCCCTGGAGGGCAGAGGCTGCCAGATAGGGTTCCACCCCCATGTCCAGGATCCGGTTCACCGCTCCGGCTGCGGTGTTGGTGTGAAGGGTGCTCAGGACCCGGTGCCCGGTAAGTGCCGCCTGGATGGCCATGGCGGCGGTTTCCCCGTCCCGGATTTCCCCAATCAGGATGCAGTCCGGATCCTGGCGCAGGATACTTCGGAGACAGCGGCTGAAGGTCAGGCCGATTTTGGGCCGGACGGCCACCTGGCGGATTCCCGGCAGCTGATACTCCACCGGGTCTTCCACGGTAATGATTTTCTGATGGTCCCGGTCCAGGGCGGCCAGAGCCCCGTACAGGGTAGTGGATTTTCCGCTGCCGGTGGGACCGGTGACCAGGAACAATCCATGGGGTTTCTGCAGACACCGGTCCAGCCGTGCCCGGTTGTGGCGGCTGAATCCCAGCCGGGAGAGATCCAGGGCGACGTTCTCCTGGTCCAGGAGCCGCAGCACCAGACTTTCCCCATGGAGGGTGGGCAGGGAGGAAACCCTCACGTCCACCTGCCGGTCCTGCCAGGCTTCCTGGAACCGTCCGTCCTGGGGCAGCCGTTTTTCTCCGATGTCCATGCCGGAAAGGATCTTAAACCGGGAAACCAGCGGGTCCTGGAGATTTTTCGGCACGGTCCGGAGCTTCTGGAGCACGCCGTCCAGCCGGCAGCGGATCACCATCCCGTCCGTTTCCGGTTCCAGATGGATGTCACTGGCCCCCTGTTCCAAAGCCTGTTCCACCACTTCCCGGGCCAGGAGCACCGCCGGGGACACAGGACCGCTCCCTACCCTTCTTTCCAGAGGATCCTTCCACCGGAATGGTCCGACGTCCCTTTCTGTCCCGCAGGAATGCCCAAACATAGCATCGACTCCTTTCTGACTGTCCATTCATATCCCTTTTTTTCCCTGTAATGACGGTTGGGGTAGGAAAGTTTCCTGAAATTTCCTATAATGGAACCTGATACCAATCAGTAAGGAGGTTCCCATGTTTTCCCACAAGATTTTGCCCACCGTCTCTCTTTCCTCCAGGATGGCCCTTTCCCTTGGTCTGGCCGTTCTGGGCACCGGATCCCTGCTGTTCCTGTTCCCTTCCCCCGCTCTTCCGGATTTTCCCTCCCTGCCCGCTCTGGCAGAAGCGGAAGGCCGGACATCGGAACCGGAAATCCGCAAACCCGGCAGACTTCCCCGGCGGGACCCCTTCCGCCCCCTGGATCATCCCAGCCTCCCGGCTTCTTCCAAACCGCCGGTAGTCCCGGCAAAGGCTCCCGTCCCGGCCGCTCCTGCTCCGGCTGCTCCACCGGCGCCGGCTCCCCGCCGCCGTCTTCTGGGAATCCTGGAACACCGGGGGAAACGCAAGGCGCTGGTAGCCCTGCCGGAAGGCACCCGGCTCCTGGGTCCGGGGGACCCGCTTCCCTCCCAGGGCATCATCCGGCAGGTGCTGCCCTCCGCCCTGGTCTGCGAAGAGGCCACCCTGGCCATTGGGGAGGTGTGGTGATGAAGCTTCTGCTCCTGTTCTGTATTTTCTGTATTTTTACCCCGGTCCGCTGGGTCCTGGCTGCTGAACCCCTTTCCCTTTCCGTACAGGAAGCGCCGGTCCGGGACGTGCTCCAGAGCATGGCCCAAATGGCCGGACGGAATCTGGTGCTGGATTCCCAGATTCCCGGGACCCTGTCCCTGGAAATCCAGCAGCTGCCCTTTGCCCATGCACTGGAAATGGTCACCCGCAGTCAGGGCCTGTGCTTCCGGGAAGAAGGGAACACCCTGTGGGTGGCCTCTCCGGAACGGATGGATGCCTTGTATGGCCGGCTCACCGTCCATCCCCTGGAATATATTTCCGCCCGGGAAACGGCGGAAACCCTGAAGCCCCTTTTTCCCGCTCCTCTGGCCTGGTCCCGGGACGCCAACGCCATTCTTTTCCATGGTTCTCCCGGAGAAGAAAACCGGCTGAAGGAAGCCCTGCAGGCTCTGGACCGGCCCACCCGGCAGATCACCCTGGAAGCCCGGATCCTGTCCCTGGGGGAAAGTGCCTCCCGGGAACTGGGACTCCAGTGGGACTGGAGCGCTCTTCCGGAAGGCCGGAAAAAGGGCGAAGGGGGCTTTGGCGGCCGGATCCATCTGGGCCACGGCTACGGTGCCAGTTTCCAGGCCCGGCTCAGTGCTCTCTGTCAGGAAGGCAAAGCCAAGGTCCTGGCCACTCCCCGGATCATCACTCTGCCGGGGCGGGAAGCCAGCATCTTCATCGGGGACCATATCCCGGTGGTCACGGAAAAGGTCACCAACAGCACCACCACCAGCACCACGGAATATGTGGATGCCGGCATCCGGCTCTCCTACACTCCCTATCTGAGCCAGGACGGCCTGATCACCGCAAAGGTCCATACGGAAGTGAGCACCCCCACCCTGATCGCCGAACTGAAGAATTACCGGATCACCAGCCGGACGGCAGATACCCATGTACGGCTCCGGGAAAAGGAGACCCTGGTAATCGGGGGCCTGATCAGCGAACAGGAACAACACCGGATGGAAGCCATTCCCCTGCTGTCCAAGCTCCCTCTTCTGGGAGAACTGTTCAAATTCCGCAGCAGGAGCCGGAACCGGACGGAAGTCTGCATGTTCCTGACCCCGTATCTCAGCGGTCCCGGTCAGCCTCTTCCGGCAGCAGTCCTCCCTGACGCACCCGTTCCAGGAACTGGTGGAGGATCCGGGCAGTAATGCCCCAGATGATCCGCTTTTTCCAGGGATAGAAGAACACTTCATAACCGCCCCGGATATTCCATCCGTCCTGGAAGCCATAGGCCCACTGGGCCGGGAATCCCGGCTCCTGCCGGCTGGCCAGAGAAAGTTTTCCCACCACCGGATGGATGGCCAGCAGATCCTTCAGGGGAACGGCGAACACCTCCTCCACTTCCGTATAATCCAGACGGAGAGGGGGCTGGGCCGGAAGGATCCCGGCAAAGGGATAGATCAGGGGCCCGGAATAGCCGTAAAAATAGTCCAGGGGCCCCAACACCTGGATCTTATCCTCCGGGATTCCCAGTTCTTCCCGGGTTTCCCGAAGGGCTGTGGCGCAGAAACTGGCATCCGTTTCCTCCCGGTGGCCTCCGGGAAAACAGATGTCTCCCGGCTGCCATTTCATGGTGGCGGCCCGGACCTCAAAGAGGATTTCCCACCCGTGCCTTGTCCACCGCAGGGGCAGCAGCACAGCACTTTCCCACAGACGCAGGGTCCGGTCCACCCGCTGCCGCTGGTCCTTCCAAAGCCCGGCCAGCAGCCGGCGCTGTTCCAGTTCCTGACTCATCGCGGTTTTCTCCCTTCATTTTTGTATCGAACATAACAGAATTGTACAATATTTCAAGGAAATGGTAAAGGGGCTGTTGCTTTCGCAACAGCCCCTTCTTTTATTCCAAATGCTCCATGATCCGATTGATCAGTTCTTTCCGTGTGGTATGGCTGGTGGAACTGTAGGTCATGATCTGCTCATCCCGCAGACCAAAGGTTTTCTTGTACAGTGCCTTCTGGCTGGCCACGGCTCCCTTGCTCAGCTTGTCGCTTTTGGTCAGGATCACCATGATGGGCAGCCCCAGATTCAGCAGCCACTGGTAGCAGTCGATGTCACTTTCCATAGGTGCATGACGGATATCCATCAGCACACAGACCAGTTTCAGATACTGGGAGTTCTCCATGTACTTGCAGATGAATGCCGACCACTGTTCCTTGTTTCCCTTGCTGGTCCGGGCAAATCCATACCCGGGCAGGTCCACCGCATAATAGGTGTGCCGTTCCGGTTCATCCTCCAGCTGCCGTTTGGCCTGGAAGGAATAGAAATTGATGGTCTGGGTCTTGCCGGGAGAACTGCTGACCCTGGCCAGGCCTTTCCGCCGGGCCAGGGAATTCAGCAGGGATGATTTCCCCACATTGCTCCGTCCGATAAACGCCACTTCATCAATGGTATCCTGGGGATACTGGGTGGCCTTCACCGCCGAAGCCACATAGGAAGCACCGATGATATCCCATTCTTTTCCTGCCATATCATGCCTCCAGGGCCAGTTTGGTCACCTGGTCCATGCTGTCCACCGGAATAAAGGTCATGTCGTTCCGGACCTTTTCGGGGATTTCCTCCAGATCCTGCTGGTTCTGGCGGGGGATCAGCACGGTCTTCACCCGGTACCGGTGGGCGGCCAGGACCTTTTCCTTCAGGCCCCCGATGGGCAGTACATGGCCGGTGATGGTGATTTCCCCAGTCATGGCCAGATCCGCCTTCACCTTCCGTTTGGTCAGGGCGCTTTCCATAGCCGTGGCCATGGTGATCCCGGCGGAAGGCCCATCCTTGGGAATGGCCCCTTCCGGCACATGGATATGGATATCCACTTTCTCATTGAAGTCAGCAGGCAGCCCCAGTTCCTTGGCCCGGGACCGGATGTAGGTAAAGGCCGCCTGGGCGCTTTCCTTCATCACATCCCCCATCTGGCCGGTGAGGACCAGTTTGCCCTTGCCTTCGCAGACCACCACTTCGATCTTCAGCAGTTCGCCGCCCACGCTGGTCCAGGCCAGACCGGTGCAGACCCCCACTTCGGACCGGGCCCGGAGGTCGCTTTCCAGGAAAATGGCCGGCCCCAGGTAGTCTTTCAGATGGGCCGGGGTGACGCTGACTTTGGCCACGCCGTCTTCCACGATTTTCCGTGCCGCTTTCCGGCATACGGTGGCAATCTTCCGTTCCAGGTTCCGGACCCCGGCTTCCCGGGTATAGTCCCGGATGATGTGCTGGATGGAAGCGGCGCCCAGGCTCAGCTGCTTTCCGGTGAGGCCGTTGGCCTTCCGTTCCTTGGGCAGCAGATGGAGCTGGGCGATCTTCAGTTTTTCCTCGTCGGTGTAACTGGACAGTTCGATGACTTCCAGCCGGTCCAGGAGCGCCGGGGGAATGGTTTCCACGGTGTTGGCGGTAACGATCCAGAACACGTTGCTCATATCATAGGGAAACTCGATATAGTGGTCGCTGAAATGGCTGTTCTGTTCCGGATCCAGCACTTCCAGCAGGGCAGAGGCCGGGTCGCCCCGGAAATCCGCCCCCATCTTGTCCACTTCGTCCAGCAGGAACACCGGGTTGTCGGTGCCGCAGTCGATCATCCCGTTGATGAGCCGGCCGGGCATGGCCCCGATGTAGGTCCTCCGGTGGCCCCGGATTTCTGCTTCATCCCGGATGCCCCCCAGACTGATCCGGGTGAATTTCCGGTTCACTGCCCGGGCAATGCTCTGGGCCAGACTGGTTTTGCCCACACCGGGAGGCCCCACCAGGCAGATGATGGGTCCCCGGTTGCTTTGGGTCAGGGCCCGGACCGCCAGATAATCCAGGATCCGTTCCTTGACTTTCTTCAGGCCGTAATGGTCCTTGTCCAGTACCGCAGCAGCTTTCTTCAGGTCGTAGTTGTCCTGGGTCATCTTCCCCCAGGGCAGGCTCAGCACCGTATCCAGGTAATTCCGGATCACGGCGCTTTCTGCCATCATGGGCGGCATTTTGTACAGACGGTCCAGTTCCTTGTCCATTTTTTCCTGGACATCCTGAGGAAGCTTCAGCTTCTTCATCTTTTCCTGGTATTCCTTGACTTCGGAGCCTTTTTCGCCCCCTTCGTCCAGTTCCTTGTTGATGGCTTTCAGCTGTTCCCGCAGATAGTATTCCCGTTGGTTCTGCTCGATCTGTTTCCGCACCTGCTGGGAAATGTCCTTTTCCAGGTTGACGATTTCCAGTTCCTTGCACAGGTACCCATAGAGCAGGTGGAGCCGGTCCTTCACATTGACCGCTTCCAGGAGTTTTTCCTTTTCCTCCACGTCAATGGTCAGGTAGCCGGCGATCATGTCGGCGATCTTCCCGGGATCCGGCTGATCCTTGAAGGTGAGCAGCACTTCCGTATTCACTTTTTTGCTGGCCAGGACCCACTGTTCAAAGGTCTCCACCAGCATCCGCTTCAGGGCTTCCACTTCATTGGAGTGGTCGTTCACGTCTTCCCGTTCCGCCACATAGGCTTCCAGGTTCATCCCCACGGCATCCACCACGGAGATCACTTCCACCCGGGTCAGCCCTTCCACCAGGATCCGCATAGCCCCGTTGGGCAGCTTCAGCAGCTGCTTGATTTCCGCAATGACGCCGAAATTGTACAGGCTCTTGGCGGTAGGGTCATTTTCTTCTGCGGACCGCTGGGTCACCAGCAGGATCCGTTTTCCCATATTCATGGCGCTTTCCACTGCCCGGATGGAGCGGTCCCGGCCCACATCCAGGTTGATGATCATCCCCGGGAAAACCAGGATTCCCCGCAGGGGCAGCAGCGGCAGTCTCATAGTATTGGCATCCAACATCTTGTTTCACCGTCCTTACTGAATAGAGAAAAAGGGAAAAGGGATGCCAGCACCCCTTTTCCTTTTCTCTAGGCATTCTTTCTTGTATCGTTATCTTCCTGCTTCAGCAGCAGCTTGGGGTCCTTGTGTTTGGTTACCACATCTGCTGTCACGATGCATTTTTCCACATTGTCCCGACTGGGAACCTCATACATCACATTCTTCATGATGCCTTCGATGATGGCACGCAGTCCTCTGGCGCCGGCATTCCGTGCCAGGGCTTCGTGGGCAATGGCCTTCAGGGCTCCTTCTTCGAAATCCAGTTCCACATGATCCATGGCCAGCAGATGTTCATACTGCTTGGTCAGGGCGTTCTTGGGTTCCGTCAGGATCTTGATCAGTGCCTTTTCATCCAGGTTGTCCAGGGTGACCACCACCGGCAGCCGTCCCACGAATTCGGGGATCAGCCCATACTTCACGAAATCCTCCGGCAGCACCTGCCGGAAGGGATTCTCGCTTTTCTTTTCTGCCTGGGTGGGGATTTCCGCCCCGAAACCCATGCTCTTTTTCCCGGTCCGGGCGTTGATCACGTTTTCCAGACCGGCAAAAGCGCCGCCGCAGATAAAGAGGATGTTGGTGGTATCGATCTGGATCAGTTCCTGGTGGGGATGCTTCCGTCCTCCCTGGGGCGGAACATTGGCCACCGTCCCTTCCAGGATCTTCAACAGAGCCTGCTGGACCCCTTCCCCGGATACATCCCGGGTGATGGAAGGATTCTCGGATTTCCGGGAAATCTTGTCGATTTCATCGATGTATACAATGCCCCGTTCCGCCCGGGCAATGTCGTAATCCGCATTCTGGATCAGCCGCAGCAGGATGTTTTCCACGTCTTCCCCAACGTATCCGGCCTCGGTGAGGCTGGTGGCATCCGCAATGGCAAAAGGAACTTTCAGGATCTTGGCCAGGGTCTGGGCCAGCAGGGTTTTCCCGCTGCCCGTGGGCCCCAGCATCAGGATATTGGACTTCTGGAGTTCCACATCCTGATGATGGCCCTGTTCATAATTGATCCGTTTGTAATGGTTGTATACAGCCACAGCCAGGGTCTTCTTGGCTTCTTCCTGGCCGATGACATATTCGTCCAGGATGGCCTTGATTTCCTTGGGTTTGGGCAGATCCGTGATGGTTTCTTCCGCCGGAGCCTTCAGGTCTTTCTCCAGCATCTCATTGCACAGGGCAATGCACTCATCACAGATAAACACATTGTGGCCGGCGATCAGTTTTTTCACCTGGCTCTGCTTCTTTCCGCAGAAGGAACAGGTATAGTCCGGACCGTCCAGACTGTTCTTGTCATCGTAACCCATCTGAAACCCTCCTTACAGCCAGGGCAAGATGGACTTACCCCTTATTTCTGGGTCTTGATCTGATGGACCACCTGGTCGATCAGACCATAATTCGCGGCTTCCTCAGCAGTCATGAAATGATCCCGTTCCGTATCCAGACGGATCTGTTCCGGGGTCTGACCGGTGTGGCTGGCCAAAATCTGGTTCATCTCTTCCCGGATCCGCAGGATTTCACGGGCATGGATCTCAATGTCCGTAGCCTGACCCTGGGCCCCGCCCAGAGGCTGATGGATCATCACTCTGGAATGAGGCAGGGCATAGCGTTTCCCTTTGGTACCGGCCGCCAGCAGTACGGAAGCCATGGAGGCCGCCCTCCCCACACAAATGGTGGAAACATCCGGCCGGATGTACTGCATGGTGTCATAAATCGCCAGCCCGGCGCTGACACTGCCGCCCGGGCTGTTGATGTAGAGATGGACATCCTTATCCGGATCCTCGGATTCCAGGAACAGCAGCTGGGCAATGATCAGGTTGGCCATGTGATCTTCGATCTCCCCGGTGACAAAGATGATCCGATCTTTCAGCAGCCGGGAATAAATATCATAGCTCCGTTCGCCTTTACTGGTCTGTTCCACCACAATAGGCACATAGCTCATGCCGTCCACCTCCTGGGGTTTTATTTTTCTTCAGCAGCTTCGGCCTTGGGAGCGTTCTTGGCGCTGTCAATAACCACACGGGCTGCTTTCCGGCGGGCAATGTTGCTCACCAGGACAGCCAGGGAGCCGTTTTCCTTCACGATTTTTTCCACCTGTTTCAGAGTGGCACCGTGCATGGCACCCAGCTGTTCCATTTCGCTGCGGATTTCATCTTCCGTAACTTTGATGTCTTCCTTCAGGGCGATGGCATCCAGTACCAGATCGGTCTTGATGTTTTCCAGAGCCACCGGTTTCTGTTCATCCCGGTAGGTCTTCACATCTTTGCCCAGGTACTGCAGGTACAGAGGCAGGCTCATTTTGTGGGCTTCCAGGTTCATGGCCAGTTCATCCATCATCTGGTTGGCCCGCTGGGTCACCATCACATCCGGCACTTCAAACTTGGCGTTTTCCACAGCCTTTTTGATCAGGTTGGTTTCGTAGTCGGACTGTGCCCGCTGAGCTTCTGCCTTTTTCAGACGGTCCATGGTCTTTTCCCGGAATTCAGCCACAGTCTTGCTGTCGCTGTTGGCAGCGATCAGTTCGTCGGTAACTTCGGGAACTTCCTTCACTTTCACATCCTGCACATTGACTTTGAACACAGCCTTCTTGCCGGCCAGTTCCTTGGAGAAGTAGTCTTCCGGGAAGGTTACGTTCACATCAGTGGATTCGCCTTTCTTCAGGCCCACCAGCTGATCTTCAAAGCCGGGGATGAAGCTGCCGCTGCCCACTTCCAGAGGATAGCCTTTGCCTTCGCCGCCTTCGAAAGCTTCGCCGTCAATGGTGCCGGCAAAGTCGATGATGGCCAGGTCGCCTTTTTCCAGAGCCTTGCCTTCCGGAGCTTCCACCATCTTGGAAGCCCGTTTCTGCAGGTTTTCCACTTCCTTGTCCACGTCAGCGTCAGTGATTTCCTTTTCGTCCTTGGCAACGTCCAGGTCTTTGTACTGACCCAGTTCCGGTTCCGGACGCAGGGTGACCACCAGGGTCATTTCCATGGGCTGGCCTTCTTCGAACTTGGAATCTTTGATTTCAGGATCGGAAACGGGAACCCACTTGTTTTCTTTCAGGGTTTCTCTATATTCACTGTTGGCAGCGATTTCGAAAGCTTCTTCTTTGATGGCATCTTTGCCCACGTGCATTTCCAGCACACGGCGGGGAGCTTTGCCCTTACGGAAGCCAGGGATGGTAACCTGTTTGTTGATCTTGGCAACGGCTTTTTCAAAAGCCTTGGCTACGTCTTCTACCGGCAAAGTGACTTTCAGGGTTGCTTCATTACCTTTTCTTTCTACGGAAACGCTCATTTAAAAAAATCCTCCTCACATGCTGTCAGCCATTCTCACCTATCATGCTTAACAGTCTGTCTGTAATTGCTTAAAAAACCGCTCATATAGCATAGCACAAAAGGTGGAAATACGCAACCAAAAGTCAGACTTTCCGGGCAAAAGAAAAACTCTCCCTGCGAGGAAACAGGGAGAGTTCTGAGGGAAAAAATCATTTCCAGTAATCCAGATTGGAATCGTCCAGACCGATATCGGAAGCCTTGAACACCGGGTTTTCCACCCCGGCATCCAGCTGCCGGCCGTAGTCATCCATAACGGCGATGGCCGTCCCGTTCAGGGCCAGGATGGAAGGGATATTGATCAGGCACATGAAGGCCATGCAGATATCCGCTACAGCCCAGGCGTTGTCCATGGACATGCCGGCCCCTACAAAGATCACCAGCACCGCCACCAGACGGAAAATCTTCATAAAGCCCGCGCTGGGGGTCTTTTTCCCGTTCAGGTAAGCCAGGCAGTTGTCCACATAGAACAGGTTCCCGATCAGGGTGGTGAAGGCGAACAGCACCATAGCCACCGTGATCATGATGGGTCCGAAGGCTCCGAAATCCGTCTGGGTAGCAGCCTGCACATAGGGAGCCCCGGCCATAGCCTTGGTAGGCGTCACACCGGAGAACATGCACATGAGGGCGGTAGCCGTGCAAAGCACCGTATCGATGAACACGGACAGCATCTGCACCAGACCCTGCTGAGCCGGATGGGAAACATCCGCTGCAGCCGCCGCATTGGGAGCGGACCCGACACCGGCTTCGTTGGAATACAGACCCCGCTTGATGCCGTACATCATGCAGGAACCGCTGATGCCGCCCAGGATTTTCTGGAAATCAAAGGCATCGGCGAATACGGCGGACAGGACGGAGGGGATCATCCCGATGTGCATCACGATGATCACCAGGGACAGCAGCACGTACAGCACCCCCATGAAAGGCACCAGTACTTCCGTGATCCGCAGGATCCGTTTGCCCCCGCCCATGAGGCAGTAGCCCACCAGCACGGCCAGGACGGCGCCGATGATCCAGGAGGTGACTCCTTTCACGTAGAACCCGTACACACTGAAGGTGGACTGGAGGTTGTAGGAAGCCAGGGCATTGAACCCGCCGGCATAGGTAATGATCAGGAAAAAGGCAAAGGCCCCGGCCAGCAGTTTGTTGTGCAGGGCATTTTCAATGTAGTAAGCCGGCCCGCCGTAGCTGTCCCCATTGGCATCCCGGCGTTTGTACACCTGAGCCAGGGTGCTTTCGATGAAAGCCGTTGCGCCCCCGATGATGGCAATGGCCCACATCCAGAACACGGAGCCGAAGCCCCCCAGACACAGAGCGGTGGAAATCCCGATGATGTTCCCGGTACCCACCCGGGAAGCGGTGGAAACCATCAGGGCCTGGAACGAAGAAACGGAACCTTCCTTGCTGGGTTTCTGCATGACCACGCGGATGCATTCCCGGAACCAGCGGAACTGGATCAGACGGGTGCGGACGGTGAAGAAGAGACCGGCCGCCAGCAAGACGATGATCAGGATGGGATAATACAGTACGTCGTCCATGGTGGTGAGTAGTTGTGACATTGACATTTGTCCTCCCTTTCATGGCTTTTTCCCTATCCTCGTCAGGAAAAAGCAGAATATGATACTTATCATTATACACTATTTTAAAATCAATTTTGCAAATTGATTTTAAAACAGGATATACCGTAGGGGCCGTATGGACGGCAGCCCCTTTCTTTACAATTTCCTCAACTGATACACGTCCGGCCGGCGGTTGTCCAGGGTGAAGGTGCTCTGACGGACTTTGGTCACATAATCCAGGTCGATTTCCGCGGTGATGACCCCTGGTTTGTCCGAGGCCCTGGCGATCACCGTGCCCCAGGGATCCACCATCAGGGAATTCCCGTAGGCGGTGAACCGGGGCTTCTTCCCCATCTGGTTGGGGGCGATCACGTAACATTCGTTTTCAATGGCCCGGGCCCGGAGCAGCACTTCCCAGTGGTCCTTTCCCGTATTCACGGTGAAATTGGCCGGCACGGCAAAGAACTTCGCCCCTTCCAGGGCCATGATCCGGAACATCTCCCCGAACCGGATGTCGTAGCAGATGCCAAGGCCCACTTTCCCCAGGTCCGTTTCCGCCACAGTCAGTTTCTTCCCTGGGCACACCCGGTCACTTTCCCGGCTGGTAACCCCGTTGGGCAGTACCACATCAAAAGGATGGAGCTTGGCGTATTTGGCAGCCAGTGTTCCGTCCGGACGGATCAAAAAAGTGGTGTTAAAGGGACGGGCCGGATCTTCCGGATTGCTTTCATAGATGCTTCCGGCTTCCAGCCACAGATCCAGCTCACGGGCCAGGCCGGACAGCCGCTGGAAAGTGGGTCCCCCGGGGATGGCTTCCGCTTCCTGAGCCATATCCCGGCCGATGTAGTTCATGGATTCCGGCAGTACCACCAGCCGGGCTCCCCGGGCGGCAGCTTCCCGGATATACCCTTCCGCAGCGGCCAGGTTGGCCATTTTGTCATCCTGGGAATCCATCTGGACAGCAGCAGCAATGAATTTGGTCATGTGGTTCTCCTTTCAGCGGGGCGCCGGACCTGCGCCCCTATGGCATCGGTGTTGACAGGCAGGGAAGCCGGCTGGCTCCCCCTGTATATCCGCCCTTTTCAAGGGCGGGGGACCAGCCGCAAGGCTGGTGGCGGGTTTGTCACTCTTCACTCAATATGATAATACTCCCGGTACCAGCGGGCGAATTTTCCCAGTCCTTCCGCAATGGATGTGCTGGGCCTGAATCCGAAATCCTTTTCCAGTTCGCTCACATCCGCATAGGTCTGGTACACATCCCCGGGCTGCATGGGCATGTATTCCTTTTCCGCCGTTTTCCCCAGGGCCTTTTCCAGGGTTTCGATGAAGGTCATGAGTTTTTCCGGATGGTTGTTGCCGATGTTGTAGATCTTGTACCGGTCCCCTTCTCCATTGGGTTTGGGCGGGCAGCATAGCATGTTCTGGATGCCGGTGACAATGTCGTCCACATAGGTGAAATCCCGGTACATATCCCCCTGGTTGAAGATGGTAATGGGTTCCCCCTTCATGATTTTGTTGGTAAACTTGAAATAGGCCATATCCGGCCGTCCGAAAGGTCCGTACACGGTAAAGAACCGGAGACCGGTGGACGGGATCCCGTACAGGTGGCAGTAGGTGTAGGCCATCAGTTCGTCGGATTTCTTGGTGGCCGCATAGAGGCTGATGGGATGATCCACATTGTCCGTGGTGGCAAAAGGAGTCTTCTTCTGGTTGCCGTACACGGAAGAACTGGAAGCAAAGAGCAGATGCTCCGGCTGGTAATGACGGCAGGCTTCCAGGATGTTGAAGAACCCGATGATGTTGGAATCGATGTATTCCCGGGGATGGTCGATGCTGTAGCGCACCCCGGCCTGGGCGGCCAGGTTCACCACGATATCCGGCTGGAAGTCCTCGAAGATCTTGTTCACGGCAGCCGCATCCGCCAGGTCCCCTTCCGTGAAGGAAAAGGCCGGATACAGCCGCAGCTGGGCCAGCCGGTCCTTTTTCAGCTGCACATCGTAATAGGCATTCAGATTGTCCAGGCCGGCCACCCGGGCCCCCAGGCTCAGCAGCCGTTTCGCCAGGTGGTAGCCGATGAAGCCGGCAGCCCCGGTGATGAAGATTTTCTGGTTGGCATCAAATGGTTCCATAGGTTCTCCTTAGTCCCGGTCGAACAGGTCCCGGGTATAGACTTTTTGTTTCACATCCGCCAGGTCGTCGGACCAGCGGTTGGCCACGATCACATCGCTCTGGGCCTTGAAGGCAGCCAGGTCGTTCACCACTTTGCTGTGGAAGAATTCCGGTTCCTTCAGGGTGGGTTCGTACACCACCACCGGGATGCCCTTGGCCTTGATCCGTTTCATGACCCCCTGGATGGCGGAAGAGCGGAAATTGTCCGAGGCGCTCTTCATGGTCAGCCGGTACACCCCCACCACTTTGGGGCTGCGGGCCAGGATCTCGTCGGCGATGTGGTCCTTGCGGGTGCGGTTGGCCGCCACGATGGCCGAGACCAGGTTCTGGGGCACATCCTGGTAGTTGGCCAGCAGCTGCTTCGTATCTTTAGGCAGGCAGTAGCCGCCGTAGCCGAAGGACGGGTTGTTGTAGAAATCCCCGATCCGGGGGTCCAGGCACACGCCCTTGATGATCTGGGCGGTGGAAAGGCCCCGCATCTCCGCGTAGGAATCCAGCTCATTGAAGTAGGCCACCCGCAGGGCCAGGTACGTGTTGGCGAACAGCTTGATGGCTTCCGCTTCCGTGGAGCCGGTGAACAGCATGGGGATGTCCTTCTTCTCGGCCCCTTCCGCCAATAGGGACGCGAACTTCCGGGCCCGGGGCGAATCCTCCCCCACCACGATCCGGGACGGATGGAGGTTATCATATAAAGCTTTCCCTTCCCGCAGAAATTCCGGGGAGAAGATGAGGTTGTCCGTATGGAACTGCTGCCGCATCTGCTGCGTATACCCCACGGGCACCGTGGATTTGATGACCATGACGGCAGCCGGGTTGATGTCCAGCACCTCTTCGATGACCGTCTCTACAGAAGAGGTGTCGAAGAAGTTCTTCTGGGGATCATAGTTCGTGGGGGTGGAGATGATGATATATTGTGCATCGGTGAAGGCGTCTCTGGGGTCCAGCGTGGCCCGGAAGCGGATGTCCTTCCGTTTCAGAAAGCGGGAGATATCCGCATCCACCAGGGGGGACCTGCCTTCGTTCAGCATCTGTACTTTTTCCGGTACGATGTCCAGCGCCACCACTTCCTGGTGCTGGGCCAGCAGGAGCCCGTTGGAAAGGCCCACATACCCCGTACCTGCAATCGCGATTTTCATGAGTGGCAACTCCTTTCCTGCAATCATTTTATTATACCACAAAAAGGAGTGTCACCAACTGTGACACTCCTTTTTATTAGCAGTATAAACTGTTGGGGCGGGTCTTGGTCCGTGTCCCCCTGAAAGGGGGAAAGGACCCGCCTGGCGGGTAGGGGGTCTCACACCCGGTGTATGACCCCACCACCATTGCGCCGATGCGCAACGGTCCCCCGCCCCTTTCAGGGGCGGACATATACCAACAAGGCTCGCGACCCGCGACCCGCGACTCGTGACCCGCCCGCTTACCGATTGAGGATTTCCGGATGGCGGACCAGATAGCCCGTCAGGTCCAGCCAGGCCTCCCGCTCATCCGTATAGGGCTTCGGCCCCTCCACCAGGTCCTCCGGCCCGTGGTCCCTGCCCAGGGGCTGGTAGAAGTCCTGGCCGTAGCTGCCGTAGGCATCCTTCCGCAGCCAGTGGTAGGGCGACACCACGTGGTCGATGGGCTCCAAGAGAGACGGGTACAGGGAATAATACGTGAACCCTTTGGGGGCGATCAGCTCGAAGATGGTGGGCGCAATGTTCATGTGGCTGCCGATGGTGTTGCCGGCAAAGCTGAACTTGTCCAGCTCCCGGTGGTTCATGAGCAGCACCGGGCTGTGCCGTTCTCGCAGGTTGCAGTCCCGGTGCATCAGGGACGTTTTGCTGAGCACCGGGCTCATGTCGATGGAATGGTCCCCGGTGAGGATGAACAGGCAGTCCGGGTACGCCTTCCGCATGGTGCGGATGAATTTGCCCAGGGCCTGGTCCGAGAACCAGAACGTGCCCAGGTTCTTCTGGATTTCCTTGTCCTTCCGCACATCCCGGGGCGCGTCAGGCATGACCTTCTCCGGGTCGTACCCGTAGTCCGCCAGGGGGATCTTGAACGGTCCGTGGTAGCTGGTGGTGTAGATAAAGTGGAACTGGTAGGGGCCGTTCTGCTGTTCCTGCTGCTGGATCAGCTCCGCCGCCTTTTCCAAGAACACGTTGTCGTACACCCCCACCCAGGTCTTGGGCGCATCGGGGCCGCAGAAGTCCGTTGCTGTCATCACCTGGTCGAAGCCGCAGGCCGGAGCGAACTGGTTGAAGTTGCCGTAGGTCACGTTGCCTCCGTACCAGTACGTGGAATGATAGCCCAGTTTCTTCAGCTGCCGGGGCAGGGCCGTGGGCAGGTTGTTCTGCCAGAAGCTTTCCTTTTCGTTCAGTTCCAGCCCCGCGTCGAAGATGCCGCTCATGAGGCTGACGATGGAAGGCCGGGAGATGATGCCCGCGGACAGGGCGCTGGTCATAGCAATGGTATGAGGGTCATCCATAATTTCGCGGCCACCGGATACCAGATTTAAACAGGCATATTGCGGATCAAAGAACTGCTGCAAATAGCTTTCCCCCACAAACAGGAAAATGTGGGTGGGTTTCGTGATCTTCGGTCCCTGGGCCGTCCGTTTAAAGCCATAGGCCGGGTTGGGCAGCTGGGCGATGGGCGTCTTTTCCGTCATAAACGGCTGGATGGCCGCAAGGTCCTGCTCGTCCGTATGCTCATAGGCCGGGTTCAACTTGTGCTTCATCACCTGTTCCAATGCCACCAGGTCGTCCACCGTGGCCTTGGCAAAGAAGATGTCCTTTTTCACCACGCTGGGGATGGTGTCCCATTCCGGCTTGTTGTCGTGCCAGAACGTACCCCCGTACCGGAACCAGTAGAAGGCCGCGATGCAGCCCAGGAAGATCACCGTATTGTAGCCGTAGTGGAGGATGGGGTTGAAGAAGTCCAGGTACTGGAAGCTGGGCAGCCCCAGAAGCCCCTGGATGCACTGGGCGCACACCCACAGGTAGGGCAGGATGCCCAGCAGGACCCAGGCGCCGTGGTCCTGGTGGAAGAAGATGTCCACCAGGTTGTGCTTTTCCGCCTTCGCCCCCAGTTTCATGGTCTGGTTGAAGATGTCGTGGAAGTGCTTGTAAAAGATCATCTTCCCGACAAAGGCCAGATACAGCACCAGGCTGTACACCAGGCCGCCCGCCAGCCGCAGGGTGTCCCCCCATTTGTGCCACACCGGGAAGAACGCCCCGGGCAGGGACAGGAGAACCAGAGGGATCAGGAACACATAGGCATTGAAATCCATGCCCCACCAGAACCCGTAGCGGAAGCAGTGCCAGATGACCTTGCCCTTCCCTTTCAGGCTGCGGTAGGGATTGTACACCTTGATGAAAATCAGACGGAACACCGCACACAGGATGGGAAAGAACAGGAACAGCTTCGCATCCTGCTGCATGGATTCATAGAATATTTGAAACAAAGTCGAACCTCCTTTATGGGACTTCCTTTTCGTATCATTTTATTCTAACAACAAACGAAACGCAAATGCAACGAAAACTTTTGCGTTGCATTTGCGTTTGAAACGAAAAGGAATCAATTAGTGAAGTTTTTCCAGCCAGGTCTGCAGCAGGGGATCATACTCCCGGATCCGTTCCACCACCGCTTTGGCAAACGATTCATCATACGTATGGGTCGTCAAATTCCGATCATCGGCCATCTGCAAAGCCTGTGTCGTCTGTTCCTCGTCCAGGATTCCCAGTTCCCGGCAACAACGGATAACTTTCTTCGGAGAAGCGGCGTCGATACCTTCCTCTGTGTAGAGGTATTCTTTGGCACATTTCCAGAGGATTTCAAAAGAAAATTCAAAACGCTGGATCAAAGCATCCCGTTCCACATCATTCAATTCCGTTTTAGAAGCCAATTCATGGAGTTTGTTCAAAGCTTTCTGAGCGAGTTCGAATCGTTCCTGAATTTTTTCCATAAGATACCCTCCCTGCGGATTCTCTGCTTCAATATTTCACTGGCAAAGCCCATATCGACCACATCGAAGCGAAACGGAATGGTTGAATCTTCCAATTGTTCCCGTACGTTGCGCACAAGCGCTGAAATATCCACTTTCCCCTCAATGGCAATATCGATATCCGAACTTTTTTTTTGCTCATGACGGGCCCAGGAACCAAAAAGATAAATCTGGACATCTTGATCACCCAATGCCTTAAGAACAATATCTTTCGTTTTCTGCAAAGTTCCGGTGCCATCCATGATGTAATCCTCTTTTCATACCAGAAAGCTCAATTTGATTCGTACAAATTAAAAATTAACAGGCTACGGATGGGCGTTCCCTGCGAGAATTCCCTACGCTGTTATCCATACCCTATCCCTATATCCGTAGGGGTCTGCCAGAGGCCGGCAACGCCGGTCGGTGGCAGATCCCGCCCCCGGACACTCATAATGCGACCGTAACGCTCAGAAACTCCGTCCGCAACGTAGGGCCGACCCATCAGGGGCGTCCGGACCCAGGCCCAAAATTTATCTTTACCGGTTTAAAAATTCAAAAAGAACCTATAATTCATATGGTTAACCCCGCCCATCTCGTATTTATAACGCTCATCACCACGAGATAAATCCAATCCGTTGATATCCGTATTCCTTTGAAGCCATTTAACACTTTCGCTTATCATCAATTTTCCTGGTGCGTACTTAGAAAATTGGCTGTTCATAGCCACTCTGGGAAATACAATTTCTCCAAAATTGGTTTCAAAGCCACTCATAAAAGCAGCCAAGGTATTTTGCAAGAACAGGCAGAAGGTATATTGCGACTTCATATTCTGAGCTGCCCAAGACAAAACAGAAAAATAGCGATTCTTGACATAGCAAGGAAAATCAAGCTTTCTGTGTTTACGCTCGGATTCCCTATGGGCATATACATGCATCATTTCTGAAAGCAACTGTCCATCCCCAATCGGCCCTTTTACAACCTGCAAATTCATATTTGCATCTGTTTTAGCCGCTTTGTTATACGCTTTTTTTAAATTGGACTTACAGTTCCGTGAGAGGGTAGAAAAATACGTTTCATAGTCTTTGGAAAATAGTACTTTTACACAGACCCGATCTTCTTCTATTTTTAGCCGGAATTGGTTCTCCAACTGTTCCTGATTCTCAGAAATAAATTGATAAAAGCGGGATCTCTCATTGATTTTATAGAACCTCAGTATCTTTTGGGGAAATTGTAAAGATAGTTCCTGGAGCATTCTAGCGAAGCTATCATAGTTTACACTTTTTTGATATACAAGGTCCAGATTATCACAGCCGCTTATATCGTCACCAAATAGGAAAATTTCATTATGTTTAACAGTCAAAGGTAATAGGATCAACGGTTCTTCCTTTTCAGAATAGACCAGAAAATAATCTTTCTGAAGATAATTCTTCAGCTTAAACTTTTTATAAGCATAAACCTGCTCGTTGTATTCATAAGAAGAAAATGGAAACAGGTAAGAATTATCTTGGTATAATCCTATCCATATTTTTTTCAATACCGGGCTGTTGAACTCATATTCCTGTAACATGGACTAGTCCTTTACTCCCAATTTATAAAGCGTCCTTAAAACACCATACCAGAATATACCATAGATATATCCAGTCATATTTCCCTGCTTTTTCTGGTATCTTCCCCACTGTTGAAAGTCATGATAATTCTTGGGTTTCTTTATGGGTTTGATATTGGTCAGCGTTTCCCAGGGAGACATTGCGTTGTATTTACGCCATTGTGCATCAAATTTTGTCAGTACCATCTGCCAGGGTTTCCTGCGACCAGTCCAATGGATGAAAATGCTGTCGCCATGATCTCTACATCCAGCCCCATACACATTATATTGTGCTGGAAGAAAATAAATATTACCATCAAAGACAAGGTTCAATACATCCTGGCTCTGCCCCAAAAAGCGTTCCTTAGGTTCACATTGATAGGCAAAGCTTTTTTCTGTAATATGCTGTTTTTCCCATTCGTTGACATCTACAAGCATGATGCCATCATTAAAATATTTCCCGCTTTTTAACTTCAAATAGTCAGCTCTATATTTAATGGCATCCGGTGCTTCTGCAACGGCTCCAATACAGAAACCCTTTAAATCCAGATTCCATAATTTCTTTAAAGAGCCAACGCACATTGCATCTGCGTCAACGTAAATAAAACGATCAGTCAGACCCTTTAAAACTTTGGGCATATAAATCCTTCCATAAGTAATGCGAGAAAAACGAGCAACCTTAATATGGAAATCTTCGAAAGGTTTCATGTCTAATTCATATAACGAACATACACAATGAAATTTTTCCGCAAGCTGTTTTACTCTTTCTTCATTATCTTTACTGCACCCATCAGTAAAAATATGGAAATGAACGGCCATATCCTTATTATTGTCGATGACAGAAATAGCAGAAGCCGCCATAATCAACATAAAAGGGTCATTGACATTATAACAGACATGACAAACCGTCCGTTGATCCTTTTCTTCCTTAAACGAAAAAGTTTTGGACGACTTTACAAAATTCTTCAAATCAAAAAATCCCGGTTCAAACGTTTTCATTCGATTTTCCCTTCTTCTCAACCACTTGCTCTATCAAATCATCCCAGCGCTTCCATACATTCTCCGGGCTATATTTGAACATTTCCTTGCGAGCATTTTGACCCATTTGAGAACGTAACTGCTGGTCGCTCATCAATTTGCATAAATCTTGGCAGAATTCGTCATCGTTATCTGCCAAAAAGCCGGTCACACCGTCTTTGATCAAGTCATTCACAGCAGGCGCATAAGAAAAGCCAACAGCAGGAACGCCAGCCACATTGGCTTCCCCCAATGCAATCCCAAAGCCTTCAAAAGCCGATGGAAAGACAAAAACATCTGCGTTTTTTAAGACTTCCGCAGGCGTTTTGGTAATTCCTTTGTAGTGGACCTGATTTCCTTTATCATGGTCTTTTATATATTTCTGAATTTCCTCCATATAGTGGGAATCCAGATTGGGGCCGTAGATGTCCAACTGCCATTGGGGAAATTGGGGTGCCAATTGAAGGAAAGCCTTTACAGCTATGAGAGGCCTTTTTTGTTCTTTATTGATTCTACCCATAAAGACAGCATGATATGTTTCCTTGGGCCTGGACAGTTCCGATACATACTCCTCTCCCACTTGCGGGATTACATTCGGAATATCAACAACCGTTGTGTTTACAAGCTTTTTGGCTTTGGGCACAAAACTGGGCAGCAATACCTGCAGTACGTCAATCTTACTTGCTTCTTTTCTTTGTAATGGAGTTAACGAGGCAATTTGGTTTTCAATCGAATTATGGCACATTGCAATCACTGGGATCCGGTTTTGCGACACAGCGTTGGCCACCATAACACTGTTGAATTCATAGCAGATCAGCACATCCACATCGTGTATGTCTATTTTCTGCAATAAAGCCTGGCTCAATTTTTTTGTCTTGTACTGATCAACATAATTAACCGAGTTGATGTGCAATCCCTTCGTGATTTCTCGATGAACCTTCAGATAGAAAGGTGCCTTTATCTTTCCCAATTCTAAATTGACTTGCCTGACTTTGGGATCAAATGCATAATAGGGAACAACCCCCGGTTTATCATTCCATACGGAATAAACCAGATGCCCTTTTTGTGCAAAATGATTGGCCATATCTACGAAAACCTTCTCGGTTCCAGATACATTTGAAATTGAAGAAATCCCAAAACATAGGATTGCAATTTTCACTTTATACCCTTCTCTTTCTTAACTTGGCTATCTTTTTATTATACTTCAATTTCGCGTAGAATTTACTAAGAAGCTTAAAATTAATGATGCTCCAAGCTATGATTTGAGTTTTTAAGCCTGTATACTTTGCATAAGCAATACGATTTTCTTGAACAAATTGAATCACTGAATTCAATTCCTGCTGCGATAATTGGGTTTTCCCCATATCCGTTATGATGGTTGCGACTCCTTCTCTAAACAGCCTCCCGAAATATAGTTCTTTTAAGGCTGTATTTGGAACGGTCTCTTCAATAAGCGTCTTGCGTCCTTTTAAGGCATCAAAATGACAATACCGATTATAACTGTTTAGCGAGGCAAGTGAATTGGAAATGGAGCCATCATTATCTCGATTATAATAATATAGATTCTCTGCAAGATAACTTATCTTATTTGCTTTTTGCAAGATATGGGTCATAGCATAGACATCTTCATAATTGTGGTCATTGGGAAAGAATATACCATTCCATAATTCTCTTTTATAAAATTTATTCCATAGAAAGCTGGGCAAACAATCCGTCAACAGTAAATTTTTAATTCCATTTCCTGCCTTATTTATATCTATACCATGATTATTTAAATTGATGGGAGCACTTTCCGTAACAACTTTGTTTTTACAATTATAATAATCGAATAGGACAATGTCAGACCCATCTTCCATTATTTTTTCAAGGGGACCCGTTATAAAATCGGGATGGACATAATCATCTGAATCCACAAATGCCAAATACTCTCCCTTTGCTAATCCGAGTGCTTTATTTCTCGTTGCGCTAACACCCTGGTTATTTTGATGGATCACAGTTACTTTTGGATTCGATTGAAATTGATCACAAATCTTCCCAGATGAATCCGTTGAGCCATCATCGATCAACAGGATTTCAATATTCGGGTACTCCTGATTCAGCAAAGAAAAAATACATCTTTGACAATATTTTTCTGTATTGTATACAGGTACAATAACACTTACAAGCGGATGGTCCCCTTTTGCCATTCCCATTACCAATCACCCTTCAATTGCTCTTCTCTAACATCCGTAGATAACTGATCTTCAGCGAGACAAATCCCCATATAGGCGCATAGGATTTGCATCGCAAACTTATTGGTTATCCCTGCATCGACCATTCCATGGATCGTGATCAAGGAAAAGGCCCATAACATCATCGGATAATTGAGTTCATTGGGAAATCGCTGCATCCGTTTGACCAGGAACCCGGTTTCTCCCAACACGAACAGTAAGTATCCAATCCCACCGATTAAACCAGTTGTTGCAAATAGCTGCACCACAACGTTATGCGGCATAGGTAAATTTGGTTCTTTTGCTGCTGGCGAAATATAATGTTCCCTGTATTCCTTTTGCCAATTTGCAAAACCCACTCCAACTACTTTATGATCATTCCACATAGTATAGCTGGATTGCCATAATAAAAGCCTTTCACGGTCGTAGCCTCTTTTAAAATTATTATGATAGGCATAAAAGGCCGCACAAAGCAAAGCAAATAGCATAAATACAATGACAACAATATTTTTAGCAGATACTTTTTTGCGCAGCAAAAAATGGATGCATACAACAAAAACAAATCCAAAAAATACGCCCATATAAGCTCCTCGAGATTGGGTAAGAAGCACCCCCGCGAAGCAGCTCGTCACCGATAAAAAAATGATAACTTTCTTGATTCTCTGGCTTATTGATCGTACCTTGTTTCGATTCTGCTGCATCACCAGCAAAGCGATGAGACAAATATAAGGCAATATTGACTCGATCCTCATAGCATAAAGATTAGGGCTTGAGGAAAAGCCTTTTACTCGGCTCCCAAGGGGCAAAAGGAAAAGAGCAAGATAAATCGCGTATCCACTCAACAAAAAATTTGCTGCCAACGTAGCAAAAGAATGAACCTGCTTGGGAAAATGCGCCTTCCCTGCAAAATAAAAGACCCAGAAAGGAATGGTCCAGGTAAAATATTTCCAGGTACTGTATAACGATTTTCCGTCCTTTAGTGCCAGTGCCGATACCAACAGGCTCAAGAAAAACAATCCAAAAGGCCAAAGGAAACTTTTATCAGGAAAACTGACTTTTATATGTTCTCTACGGTATACACAAATTGTAGTTAAAATACTGCAAGCTAACGCAATGCTCGTACCTGCATTAGAAATTGTTGTGGTCAAAAAGAACAAATAGAAAAATATCGACAGATACCAAACAAGATATATCCCCTGATTTTTGAATCTCCCCATTATCTCAATCCTTATCGCAAAATATTTTGGATCAATGCTGCCTGGCTAAATTTTTGATTGGCTGCATCCAGGTTCTTCTGATACGTAGAGGTATTTACAATCAAATCATCCACAAATTCTTCCAGCTGCTTTTTAAATGCGTCCACAGATTTCAAGTCAATAGCCTGCCCTATCTTAAACTCCTCCAAAACTTCAGGATTCAGTTCAGGAGAAACAAGAACCGGTTTATAAAATCCGATTGCAGTAAAAAGCATTGCTCCCCAATGATATCTATACCTTTCAGCTGCATAAGGCATCATAATTGCATCGACACTCATCAACGCCTTTTGCCACTCTACCCCGATTAAATTTTTGTGTAAAAACGTTATAGTAGAATAACGGCTGTACTTTCTTGCATATTCATCAAAGATTTCTCCATCTTCCGGTTTGGCCGTAGCCCCCTGCACAACCAGGTGGACATCCACAGAAAAATGGGCTTTTGTAAACGCTTCAAGAAAGAACCCCAAGTTCTTTTCCTTACGGAATTGTCCAAAAAAGCCTATCTTTATAGGGGGTACGAAATGTAATTGCTTCTGAACCGGCAGGTCTTTGGGTGTAAATACTGGAGGCGGGATTAAATCCACATTGGTAAGACCACTTTGAGAAAAATCATTTCGTAACGTGATGACTTTCAAATGGATCTGTTTAAATGGAGCAACTTTACGTGCCTGCTTTTCGAATTTGGGTTGCTCATGAGGATTGATGCCGTGAAAAATCATATAAACCGGCACTGGAGAATTTTTCAACTGGCTGCGGAGCAGCGTGCGGATATAGCGCCACGTCCCAGTGGGAATGATGATGGCATCGCAATGATGTGCACAGGCTTTCTCATAAGCAGAATTGAACCAGGCCACCCGCCGCTGTTCTCTCAAAAGCGAAAGAAACAGCTTTTTGATCTTCCCAGCTCCGGCATAGGTAACCACTTCGCCACCTTCCAGATAGTCCACATCACAATGGTAATCCAGCTTGAAAGGAAAATGTTCCGGAACAAAAAATACCGGTTCATGACCTTGTCGTTTCAATTCATCTACCAGGATCCGATCAAACTCAACTTCATGGCCTGCAGGCATGACAATTGATTCTAAGATAGCTACACGCATTTTCTTCTCCTATAAATGCCCATTATCTTTATACAAATAATAGAGTTTGACATATTTGTTCATGGTATAAAAATAATGATTGACAGAAAGGATCCAGCCTATCTTTCCATCCAAAAAACCGCCATTTAAGATATATACCTTTATAAAAGCCCATAATGGCCGCAGCATGATATCTTTAACAAAATGACAGGACTTATGCTGGTCTTTATATTTTTCGGCAGCCAGGCGAGTATAGTTGTTCAGTTTATTCAAATACTGATCCCAGTTGTCATACGTATAGTGATACATCACATTTTTCAGCTTCGCATTGGGATAAGGCGTAACAATGGTGGGATGAACATACCCTGTCACATACGACCCCTTAGCAGGGAACAAGCGATCCACAAAGTCCGGACGCAATACTCCATGAGTAGCATGATTGTGATGGAATTTATTCTGCCGCAAAATCCAATATGCTTTTTCTTCCCCTTTTTCCACCGCTTCTCGTATTTCTTTTGCCAAAGGTTCCGAAATCCGTTCATCCGCATCTATAAAAAGTACCCATTCATGAGTTGCATTTTGTATGGCAAAGGTTTGCTGACCGCCCCAATCTCCTGCCATAGCGTGTTGGATGACACGTGCTCCCATATTTTCTGCGATTTGTTTGGTATGATCTGTACTGAAGTCATCTATGACCAAAACTTCATCGGTAAAAGAAACGCTGCGGATACAATCCTCTATATTGCGTTCCTCATTTTTCGCTAAAATCAAAGCCGTTATTTTTGCCATCATACTCTCCTTTACAGCAATTATTTTATTATATCACGGAGAAAGTAACCATGAGAATAGGAACCCTTTATGTAGAGGAACACAGCCATTTTATAAAATCATTGAATTTATAGCGCAATTCATGGAAGCATAGCAGATTTTTCTTTTTCCGCGTATTCCTTGAAAAAAGAGCCCCTTCTTTAAAAGGAGTCTTGTCCAAATATTCATAGTATTTTCGGCTATATTTTTGAGGCCCCAATTTCCAAGGTTTATATTTACCTGCCCAATGGAACACCGCCGGCCGCTCCAGGGCTTCCAGGGCCAGGTTCCGCCAGCGGGATTTTTTCAGCACCTTCACCGGCAGGGTGAACACCGGTGGAATCACATTCCACCGGAGGGGCAGGGGCCGCCAGTTGTCCTGGAACACTTTGTTCAGCCCATCCTGGTCGTGGTGGCGGAAGTTTCCCTCTTCCACACACCGGATCACCTGGTCGCCGTACTGCTTTTCCCGCCAGGCTTCCAGGTCCATGACCATGACCCCGGAATTGAAATACAGTTTTCCCTCTTGGATTCCCAGGGTCTCTTCCTTCTGCCGGCGCATCCGGGAAGAAGCCAGGATACCCAGGTCAGGCACGGCTCCCACCGGTTTCCCCTGAAGATCCATTTCCCACAGTTCCTGGATATCATCCAGCACCACCAGGTCCGTATCCAGATAGATCACACGGTGCACCGCCTGGGGTACCAGCTCCGGAATCAGCAGCCGCAAATAGGCGGCCCGGTTCACATGCCCGCTGGTATGGGCCTGGATTTCTTTCCCGGCTGTGGGGATGAAGGTAATGGACCCTTGCAGACCGGTCACCGTTGCGGCAATGCCTGCCTGTTTCTCTTCGCTGATGCCGTCGTCAAAATAGTAAAAATGGATGGGCCGTTCCCCCCGGTGGTTGGCCAGGATGGAGGCACAGGCCACCGCCCCGTGCTGGGCGTAATTGTCATCAGAAGCCAGGACAATGGAAATCTCGTCCATTTCTGTCACCTCTTTTGCTGTTTGATGGGTCTTGTCACTTTCTGCTGCAAAGCTCCGCCAGTTTCATGTACTTCATGGCGGTGTAGATCCCGTGCTGAAGCGCTGCAATGAATCCCATGCTCCCTTCCAGGAACCCGCCTTCCAGCACATAGGCTTTCACCATCCCCAGCAGGGCATGTCCGGCAGCGGTCCGGGCCGTAGCCTTTTTGCCCCGTTCCCGGGCTTCTTCTGCCCACAGGGAGGTATAATGGCCGGCCTTGTTCCACCACTGGGCAAAGGAATCATAGGTGTAATGGTGAAGGGATTCTCCCAGCTCCGTCACCGGCAGTGGACATTCCGGCCGTTCGTGGACTTTTCCCACCCAGCAGACTTTTTCCCGGGGAAACAGCCGCTTCACCCGGTCCGGGCTGAAGGCTCCATGATGGAATTCATGGCCGAAGGCTATGTTGATCCGTTTGAAGGAATACTGATGGTCCTGGTTTCCTTTTTTAATGGCATTGATTTTTTCCACCAGCGCCGGGGTCAGCCGTTCATCGGCATCCAGATACAGGATCCAGTCTCCCTTGGCCTGGGAGAGAGCAAAATTCCGCTGAGCGGCAAAGTCCTCATCCCATTCCCGAAAGGCGATTTCCGCTCCGGCCTCCCGGGCCAGGGACACGGTATGATCCGTGCTTCCGGAATCCACCACCAGCAGCTGATCGGCACAGGGGCGGGCGGAATCCAGGGCAGCCAGGATGTGTTTTTCTTCATTTTTCGTCAGGATAGCTACCGTACAGGTTCCCATAATGCGTCTCCTTTTCTCATTCAACTTTAAGTCTACCCTAAAGATACAGGAAAGGCAAGGCGGCAAGGTGGATTTTTTAGCCAGAGGCAGTCACTCGTCTGCAGTCACCAGTCTCCAGCCGAAGAAAGCCGGCTTTTTGCCGGACTGGAACAAAACAAGGGGCTGTGAAATAATAGCTCCATGAAAACGAAAGGGACTTTCGATTCTTGTG
>ENA-ORRO01000305-ORRO01000305.1-human-gut-metagenome-genome-assembly--contig:-NODE-305-length-44202-cov-17.618479_pt1 | contig 44202 bp, 37 predicted proteins | sample MGYA00242176_ERZ509136 | MGnify/ENA primary metagenome ERZ509136 (study PRJEB26280, sample SAMEA2338644) | human gut metagenome | biome: human gut; feature: human-associated habitat; material: faeces...
TACCCAGGGCGCTGCCCTGGGCTAAGAGCTTCTGCCCCTTCAGGGCGTGCTGCTTGCGGGAGCTGTCCTGGGCTAAGAGCTTTTGGGCCTTCAGCCCGTACTTAAGCCACATGCGAAAGTTCAAGTGTGATTATTACTTCATGACGTTGATAAGTGTGAGACCGCCATTCCTTCCTGCCACAAAGGCTGCGGTTCGTTTGCCTTTTCTTTCGATATAAGGCAGATATAGAGGCTGCTCCTTGATAAAGCATCCTGTGACGAACTTGTCGCCTACCTGCAACTTACTGTTTTCAGAAGTCAGGACTTCATAAGTGCTTTCGCCCAAATAGCGCAATCGCAGTATTCGGTTGGGACTCCAACCGATGGATATTTCCTTTCCTTCTTGCAGGTCGTTGCTTATCACTTGTTGTGCCATGAAAAAGGATGAGTTATACTTTGTGCTGTTCTTCAGCCATTTTGTAAACTCTGCATAGTTATTGTAACCTATATATTGCGCCAGGGCATCAAGTGTTATATTTCTTGGCTTGTGGTCGTCGTTTACGTAACCGTATAGGCGTTTGAGGGTGGAGGAGGATATGCTCTTGCCCCATTTTTGTTTGAGGTAGATTGAAAACTCCTCGAAGTCTGTAGTGGTACAGAGCATCTTTCCGTATTTTTGCTCGATGAGCGATTTCAATTCTTCTATTTCTGGAGTCGTCATAATCTGTCGTTTTTATAGTCCTTTTTTATCTGTCGTTTTATTACTTGGAAGAGTCACTTTTGATGTTCTTGAATTGTTTCCAAATGACATCTCCTTTGTAGAATGCAGCTTTTCCTGTTGGCACATGAACGATGCAGGTATTGAGAAAACTGGTGCCTCTTGTGGTGAAGGCATGTGAGCTGCATACAGGTGGAAGAGTTGCCTCTATATAGATGTCGGTGAGAGGGCAGAGGTCGAAGGCATAGTCGGAAATAGCCTCTGTATTACTGCCTATCCTTACTACTTTCAACTGTTTGCAACCTTGGAAAGTACTTGTCGGGATTCGTTTCAGATTGGCAGGTAACTTTACTTCTTTCACCTTGCTGTCCATAAAAGCCCCTTGACCTATTTCCTTCATGTTGTCAGGAAGAATGAATGTCTCGATGCTGCATTCCTTGAAGGCATAGTTACCGATAGAAGTGATGGTGCTTGGCAAGGAATATTCTCCTTGCTTGCCCATTGGAAACCATACGATGTTGGTTTGTTGTGCATTGAGTAACACTCCATTGACGCTGCTGTAGTTGGAGTTGGCTTCTGAAACTTCTATGTCTCTCAGCGCCGTACAACCGCTGGATGGAAGCAGATTGCTTACCGAAGCTGGTATCTCTATCTTGGCGAGTGACTTGCAATTCATAAAGGCATCCTTTTCGATGGTTGTGACATCAGTAGGTAGGATAACTTTTGTGAGATAATCGCAGTTGGCAAAAAGTCCTTGTCCGATGACATGGTCTTGTACATATCTGTTTGCCCCGTATGGTCCGCCTCCTGCCACAATCTTCACATCCGTCATGTCTATGTAGGCTAATTTGCCAGGAGTATCGGTCTCGTCCAAGTTTCTACCCATCATCTTTCTGAGGCAATTCAGGTCGTCTCCATTCATTGGACCTGCCAAGGTGAGTGATGTATAATCATATAGATTGTTGTCCAAAAGAGACTGCAGTTCACCCGCTTCTTTTAGCATGATGGCATCGCTTGTTGTCGTATAGGTGATACACTCACCGATCGTTTCTCCCATGCGGCTTTTGGCATACGGCCAAATCTTATAGGTCGTATTGAGAGTAAGTTCGTCTATAAGGAGCTTCTGTTGTCCCAAGCCTCCAGAGTAGTTGGTAAGAATTTCTTTCGTGGCATTTTTGCTTGGAAGTTCTTTCTCGATGTTCTCTTTTTCAGACTGTGGACCTGTTGTGTTCTTGGATGCCAATTCGTAGTAGCATCCTGTTTCGGTAATGTTCTCTCCACCATTTTCCAAGATGTCGTAACTGACGAAGGCGCTTGTTGGTCCATGACTTAACAAGGTCGTATTTCCTACCTTTGGTTTCTCGTTGGGTAGTGTTGTAAAGTTCATGATGTTTCCAGATGTGATGGTTCGCCCATTGCTGCCTTGCAACATATAATAATAGGTGTTGCTTGCAATGAGATTTTTCAGACGAACGGAGACGTTGTTTTGCTTTGATATCTTTTCATTTTCTGTTGTGATAGGGACAGTCTGGTCCATATTCTCCGTTGTTCCATATCTGAAATAGAGTTGAGGCATGTCAGCATCTCCTTCTATTTCGGCAATACCGTTCAGGGTAGCTTCATTTCGCGTGATGTCGGTAGCTGCCAAAGTCGATAGGTTTGGCTCTAAGTAAGATGGCTTGTCGCTGCTGCATGAGGCCATGAGTATGATAATCGCAAGATTGATGATAAGATGTTTCATTTCTTTAAAATATTTTGATTCCCAATCCGATACAACCTTCCCATTGTTTTCCTGCAATGGTAATGGTGGAGGCTGTCATAGTAAACCTTTTGAAGGAAGCAAGTACGCCTGCTTCGGCTGATATGCCCTTATGGGTCAATCCTTCGTTGAGTAGATAACCGCCACCTTCGCTTTCACTCCTTTGCCAGGCCGTTGCGCATCGTCCGTATCCTATGCCCTCGAATAATCGTATGTTGCGACTTATATGGTGGATGGCTCCAAGGGTCAGCGTGTAATTGCTATGTCGTGTCTCGCCTGTGAAGTAGGGCTTAGTGCCATTGTCATCGATGCTTCCGTCTTTTTGGCAATTACCTTCTGTATTCCCGATGGTTCGCAAGTCGCTGCTTGCATGGAGGAAGAAACCATGGCGCTTCATCATGGCAAAGAAAATTCCGTATGAGGGACCGTCTTGGTGGAGTGCCACGGTAGCCAAGGTGTAGATGGAGAGTGGCATCTTGGGCTTAGTTCGTGATATCGTTATCGTGTCGGTCACGGTCTTTACTTCTACGATGGTGTCGTGAACTTCTGTGATAGTAGGTTTGGGGAGGTTGAGTTTCAACTCGTAGGTCATACGACTCTCTAATGGCTTGTCCAACTTGTAGTCTCTGATTACTCCCCATTCCGGGTGTTTCAAGGTTAGCATCTTCGTACCTTTGGGTAGATAAAGCCATATTTCGCCCACTTCGTCCTTGCGTTTCACAATTCCTAATGGGGTGGAGAAAGCAAAGTCGCTTGGAGCCTCTATCTTCATGAGGGCACAAGCCTCGTCATTGAGGTCGCGTACGTTGTCAATAAAGGCACTTACGTCGTTGGGCAACAAGCGGAAACTTGCCACCGAGAAGTCTTGGGCTGAACAGGAGAAGGGCATAAGCAGTAAGGACATGATGGCAATCACGACTCCCGCTTTTCTTTCCTTTATCCTTTTGATGATTTCTTGAAACTTCATACCTTATTATATTATATGTAAGTCTTATTTCTTATATAGAACTTTATTGTAAATTGAAGTCTTGAATGTTGATGATGTCTCCTTTCCCTCCTACCGTAGAGGCAGGTTGCCATGTTCTGACATGGATGAGCGGCATCGATTTGTTTCTGAAATCCCACAACAGAAAGAGATAACCGTCGTCACTGTATCGGTCGCTCTTGTATTGTTGTCTCAGAGTTACACCATAAATTCCGTCCATGGTAGGATGTCGCATGATGCGAAAGCCGGAGAACTTGACATCTATCTTTTGGTTTGTCGCAAACACTTTGCCGAGACGGTTGATGTAGTCGTGCTTGGAATGGATGGCGTATGTCACCTTATTCTCAGCTTGTATCTTATTGTCATTTGCTGCAGTCTTTACTACATTTCCTACGATGATAAGTGCTTTGTCGCTAAACACCTGTCTTAGGAAATCAATGTCTTTGGTGGTGTAGGCGGTGCGGAAATGCTCGCAGTAGTTGAGGATAGTGTGGCGTCGGTTGGCGTCGGTCTCATTCAACTTGCCTTGCATGATTTTGGCTGCTTCCTTGTAGAAGGGGTTGTTTTGTGCCATCGTGTGGAGATCCACTTGTGAGAGCGTTTTGCTCCTATTGGACAGTTTGTTCGATCGCACCATAGATGTTCCCTCGTGTACGGTAGTTGTTGTCCCTTGGTAGGTCGTACTTGTATTAGAGGGATCTTCTGACAGTGTGTTGGCGTAAGTTGTCTTCAGGTTCTTATTGTTCTCATGAATGGAAATAAAGCCCTCATGTGTGAATGTCACCATACCTTGTCGGTCAATGAAACCCTCTCGATGCGTGACTTGTTCCCGAAACCGTAACTGTCCGTTGCGAAAGCGAGTGTCGAGCAGACTGTTGCGCAGGGGTATGACGAACAGTTCCTTGCCGTCGGCATCCTCCACGACATATCGCTTGCCTTCCTTTCCGTTGTCTTGTTCCACCAATTCCAGTCCTTCGTTCAGACCATATCTTGTTTCTTGTCTGTCATCTTCCAGAGGTGTGAATGACGGAAGCCACAAAACTACAAGCCATGTTCCGAGAACGAGAATTAGTAAAGACAAGACATATATCGTTTTTCTCATTCGTTATGATCGTCTGTTATTTTCTATTTCTATTTCTATGATAATTTTTGTATAGATGAAACTATTGCCAGTTCTGGATTTCTCCACCAATTTCAATCTTCACTTGGTCAGGGTTGTCCGAAATGATAAGATTGACGAGGTGCTCTGTTCCTGGTTTGAACTGGAACTTGCTTTCAAAGAGATAGCTTACGCCCTTCATTACGACTTCGATGAGCGGCATGCGATTCTCAATTCGTTGCGGAACGATGATAGCGGAATATATGTAGTTGTCATCTTGGTGGGCAATGATGGACTGGCGGTTGCCTTTCATATAGCGCGTTGCCACCCCTGCCTGTAGGTCGATAGTAGCTGATGGAATGGTGTTATGAACATACACATCGGCAGTCGTTGGCATCTCTCCCTCGAAATCCTCTCCCTTGATGAGCCTGATGGTCAGTTTGCTCATGATATGCTTGAAGTTGAGAGGTACTGGTGCCGTTGAAGCTGCAATCCCTTCGGTCTTGGCAAAGAGCAAATCGCTTGCTTCGTATCCGCCGAGTGTCGTCCCTGATTTATGGGTACTTTGGTCTGTACTCACATTGAACGGTTGGTCCTCGATGCTACTCAATTTATTGATATAAGGGTAGTAAGCATAGGCATTGTAAGTGCCTTCGTCCCAATACAGAGTATGGGCAGGGGTCCACTTGCCGCCATCGTAGGTGAGGGCAGCATTGTTCACGAGGTTTCCGCCGATTTCGAGAGGTGAGTCGGCTTTTGCTACGAAAAGTCCTATCTTGTCATTTTTCTCAAAATCAGTTTCCGTAGCACGTGTATTCTTGGGGGTAATTTTCTTTCCTGGGTGACTTACCATGAAGGTCATCGGAGTCGATTTTGCATCCAGGGAATGAGCATCTTGAAGACTTTCGTCTCCACAAGATGCTAAACCTAAGATGAGGCTCCATGCAATGCACGTATGTTTGATGATATGGTTTCGTCTCATGTTTCTTCTTTTTATATTTCTTTTTTCTTATGAATGAGAAGAAGTTATTTGCGTCTTCTTACTTTTTGCTTTTTCAGAGGACTTCCCTTGTGGAAAACAGGAGCGTGCTGGTAGGTTCCTGCTATTCGTTCATCTCCATTCATTCCGAAGGAACGACTCTCCACCACACCAGCGTCTCGCTTGTCATTCTTCACGAAATCCTCGAAAGTGAAAGTCTCTCCAGCGTACAGCTTGATACGCTTCACGATGCTCTCACGGCTGATGGTGCTATAGTAGGGAATGTCGTTGTTCATGCAAGAGTTCGGTTCCGAACGGAAAACGCCTCTGGTGTGCATGAATCCACCCTCGTAAATATCCACGATATCGCTATAACGGTCGTCGTAGATGAGGTGGCTCCAATCCACTTCGTGCATTTTGCCCGTAAGCGAAAGGTTGTCGTACCATCCGAGACTCTTAGCCCAGTTGAACTCGTCCACGTGCCCACAGCAAGAACAGCCACAGGCATCAATGAAAGCATTGTGGTAAATGTATTCATCACCGAGCTTGCCAAATCCATGACCGCCTGCCTCATGCTGGATGACTCCACGAGTGTCGAGTGGATAGTCATACGTGCTAAGAGGACAAAAAGCGATGGCTGAGCCATCTGCCCACATCTGGGTGATACCACCATAATCGGTAGAATTCGGTATGATGATGATAAGCGTCTGGTTCAAGTTGGCCTTGTTGACGGTAGGCGCACCTAATACGTAAGAGAAAATCTCATCGTAATCAGCTTTCAGACCTACGCCCGCAGTAAAGGTCGTATTGAAGCGATTGTAACGGATCGTGTTCACTGTTCCGATGCCACTTTCTGTAGATAGCGGCATGGCTGTGTAGATGTTGAAATATTCACGATAAGTCTTGTAAGGTTCGATACCAAAGAAATATTCCACTTCTTGCTGGATATTCTTCAGATAATCACCATTAGCAATGTCCTTGGCATTGTATCCATCACCAATCAATACGATATTGATGCCACCGTTTCTGCCCTTTGTAGCCTTTTGTAAGGTAACCCATTCGTCCTCACCATATTCATATCCATATTGCGATACATTGCACTCGTGCGTGTATTCCTTGTCTTTCAGTCGGAATACTACTTTTCCATTACGGTTGCCAGCCCCTTTTACCATCGACTTGATGGTCAATGTCACTTCCGTCTTCTTGTTTCCGTTGGAAGGAGAGACCTCGCACCAGTCTGGTTTGCTCGCTACCTCCCATTCTCCCTCGGCATTGATGGTCAAGGTCTGCTTGTGTTCTGTGCTGAGTGCGCAAGCCACGGAAGGGCGACAAACCAACTCATGGTGGGCAGCGATGCGCTTGAAGTCACGCCATCCGTTGGCTGTCTGGTATTGGGCGATGGCAGATTCTGGTACTTCGAGCGTGAAATTGTCCTTGGCAATTCCCTCGAAAGCATTCTCCTCTATATAGGCAGGCATGTCGCCTCGACAAATGATGGAGTTGATGCCGTAACATCCACTGAAGGCATTTTGCCGTATGGTTTCCATGGACTCCGGAAAGATGATACCTTCTATCATTTCACAGTTGGCAAAAGCAAATTCCCCAATGCTTTGCATATCTTCCGGAAATTCTAAAGTGCCCATTAATCTCCAGTTGTTGGAGAAGGCTCTGCTGCCTATATGACCGATGCTTGAAGGTAACTTCAATTCGCCGGAAAAATCATTGTTGCCGAAAGCATTGTCAGAGATGACTTTCAGGCTTTTTGGCAAGCGAAGCTCTCCTCTGAAATGACAGTCGGCAAAAGCGTCATTGGCAATGTTGATGATGCCGTCATGCAGGGAGAGGGTTCCATTGAATCCGCATCCGTGGAAGGCCTCGGAAGGGATGGTGGTAATATTTTGTGGGATAGTCAGTGATCCTGTGAGCCCCGAGCAACCTTGGAAAGCGCAGTTCGCTATTCTCTTAAGATGTGAGGGCAACTTTAGTTCGCCATAGAATCCTGAACAACCTGCAAAGCAATATCCTCTGATAAGTTCCAGGTTGTCTGGTAACCTAAGATTTCCAGTGAGATTATTACAACCTTGGAAAACTCCTCCGTAGTAATCTGTTCCTTCGTCTTGCATGTCATCCTCGCCTCGATTCCCTAATTTCTTGAGAGTAGAAGGAAGGGTCAAGGTGCCATTGAGACCAGTACATCCTTTGAAAGCTCCACGACGTATCTCTGTTACTCCTTCCGGAATGACCAAAGACCCCGTGAGGTATTTGCAACCATAAAAGGCATTTGAGCCTATAGACTTGAGGTGGTCTGGCAGTATAATCCTGTTGAGGCTGTTGCTTCCTCCTGTGGTTTGGATGAAGTAAAAGGCACTGTTAGGGATTTGATCGTCCAGATTTTCTTCGTATTCTTCATTTCTTCCATAAGCCTTGATGCGAACTTCCTTTAGGTTTAAGGCAGAAAGGCGAGGCATGGAATCACGCATGAAGTAGAAGTCTTTGGAGTTGATTTCTCCCGTAATCTTGAGGTTTCTTACTTGGGTATAGTCCTTATGTGCTGCGATGATGGCATCTTTCAATCCTCCAGGAGTAGAGTTGATGATAATGTATTCTTTGGCAGTGGCATTATGACTCACGAGGTCGCTCTCCCAAGGGGTGATGCTCTCGCTGATCAATGTCAACTTGTAATCTCCGCTTGTAGATAGTTTATCCACCTTGATGCCGAAGTTCATCATCTTTCCTGCTTGGTAAGTGAAGTCGCCGGATTTAGAAAACTTGTATGGCTCTCCTCCTATGGTTATACTGAAGAGGGTAGTGCCTGCAGGTATAGTCTGTGGAATGACGATGGTGCGCCATTCATTGTTATGTCTGGAAGGAATGGTGGCTGTGTTCTCCACGCTGCCTGCTACTTTTACTTCTCCTGTGGAAAGGTTGATGCTTGCTTTACGAGCTACATTGGCAGTCAGAACCGTCTTCTCGGTGTTTGCCCACTCCTCGTCGGTGAAACCGGAACCTTTCACCAAGGTCACCTTGGCATTCGACATGCGGTGGGTCAAAGGCAAGCGAATCGTGTTGGCGGTAGGAGTGACATCAGCAACTTTCCCCCAGAGGAAGTCGCTACTTTCATAGCCTCCCATTTCACCATCTTTCGATTCTTTGCTTTGGTCTTTCTGTACCTCGAATGAGCAGTCTTCTATGCTCTCGGGATTGGCAATAGGATAGTAGCCGTAGATATCTACGTGGGTATGCTTGTCTTTCCAGTAGATGTCGTAGGCAGAATTCCACTTGTTCTGTGATGCGTCGAAGGTGTGTTGTACATTGTCGGCACGGTTGCCGCTCACTTTCAATGTGCCAGGGTAGTCACCCTCATAATCTACGATATAGACACCCATCTTGTCGCCATCACAGAACCCATTGTCGTTTACTCGGGTAACGGCAAGTTGCTCAATATCTCCTGACAGCAAGATGCGATTGCTGTCTGCCTGTTTTTCATCATCGAAAAGGTGGTCGCTGCATCCTGTCAGTATCACGATTCCGACGAGTAATATATATAATAAGGTGTATTTCGATAATTTCATTGATATGTTCTTTTTAGTTGGCAGTTCCGCCGTAGTCTATACCGTCATCTTCCCATTGAGAGATGTAGACATTGATTCCACTGCTCGTTTTGCTGAGCGTGACGGTGAAATTATATTTTTTTCCCTTCTCGAAAGCGTGGAATTTGGAATTTCTTCTAAGGTAATAGTTGCTGCCATCTACGTTGATGGTAATGAAATTCCCTTCTTTTACGTCTTGAGGTACGATGATGGCCTTGTAGATACAATCTTCCTTTAATGGAATGATGTCTGTATCATTTCCTGTTGCGGTGACCTCCCCGGTGGAGAGGTTGACCAAGGCAGTACTCTTGAGTCCATTGATTCTGACATTCACAAGGGATGATGCAAGCGATGCGTCGGTAAAGCCATTGCCAGCTTTCAGCGTGACGATGGCTTGGCTCATCATGTGATTGGCTTCTATCTTCACAGCTTGATCTGTAGGAGCGACATCTAATGTCTTGCCAATCAGCATGTCGCTGCTCTTATAATCGGCAAGGTCGCTTTGGTCGGCCTTCACTTGTACCGGCACGGCAGTCACATTGTTTATGTATTTCTGGTAAGGGTAATACAGATAGAAGTCGGCATGGGTAGTCTCGTCTTTCCAATAGATGGATGAGGCTGCTTTCCAAGTTCCATCGTAGGTGAACTGCATGTTGTCTATATAATTGCCGAGGGTTTTCAAACTGTTGGCAGTACCGTTTGCCTCTCGATTGACAACAAACAATCCAATTTGATCACCTACCTCAAAAGCTTCGTCCGTTGCGCGAGTCGCAACAGACGTATTGATACTGATGGGCAGTTTCTCCTTAGTTGTAGGAGAAGGCTGTACAGGGTCAGTCCCGTTTCCGCCATCGGTAGAGCATGCTGCTATTGTAAGTAGGGTGCAAATGCATAGAGATATGTATTTGAAGTTTACCATTTACTTTTATGATTTATAGTTATGTGTATTATGTTTATGCAGTTAGACTTCTGCAAAGGTAATGCAAACGAGCGCAATGAAAGCTTGCTTTCAGATTGCCGAGTGCCGCTTTAACTTCTGCAAAGGTAGAAAGAATCTTGGAATTATGCAAGTTCACTTTGGTTCATTTGTGTGTTTTCCTTATTTTTTGTGTTATAATTCTGCTTTATGCAGTTGAAAAACTGCAATCAAAAGGGGAAGAAACTGTATGGAAGGGTTTCTGCATCCTTACAAGAGAGTTAACACATCCTTATGAAAGTGTTAGTATATCCTTATGTGATCTTCGTTCAACGTCTTTGAATGTCCGTTCAACGCCTTTGAATGTCCGTTCAGAGCCTTTGAACGGCGGTTCAGAGGCTTCGAACGGAGAAATGATAAGGATGCGGAAACAAATTCATTGTGTGCGAATAATTTGCGCTTATGGTATGAAAGATAAGTTCAGTAAATGACATTTACCTCTTTCTGCATCCCTATAAAAAGAAGTTCTTGCATATAGATGAAAGTTATGTTCAATTGTTCAGAGCATATGCTCAAATACTTTTGAACATAACTTTCGTATGGATGCAAAGACAATTTCGTTTCGACTTTATTCAAATAGACTATCCATAGTAACCTCTTTTTGTACAATGCCACTATGCTTGCCATAAGCAATACCATAGGTGGTAATCATTGTTAGGTGAATGGTTTGCTTGGGAGAAAGAGTGGCTTTGAGTGCTTCTATGCGATGGCGCAAGCGTATTTCCTCTTCCTTGCTGATGGTGTAAGGGGAACTGGCAAATTTCATTTCACATAAGTTCACCACATTGTCGTTTCTGATAATCAAGAGGTCTATTTGAGTGCCATCTTGATTTTCATCTCCTCTTACATTCCAAGCTGAGAGTGATGATTTTACCCCACCGATTTCCAAGGCTCGTTTGATTTGCTGGATGTGTTGCCAGCAAACTTCCTCGAAAGCAACACCATGCCATGCCTTCAAGATGTCGGAAGTCATATTATCGCTGATGAATCCTGCATCCTTGCTGTTTTCTTCTACATATTTTAGCCAGAATAGACAGAAGTTGTCTATCAGTTTGTAACAGATTGTACTTTTCGGCATACTATATGGGGAATAACATGTAATGAAATCGCTTTCAACCAAAGCTGCTAAAGTCTTGCTCAAACCACCACCCAAAGGCAATCCTGTAGCTTTGCTGATTTCTTCTCGGGTAAACCCACTGTGCCGAGTTGCCAGTAAGCGTACAACCTTTTTGCTGTCTTCTGGATTATTGAAGATAGCTGCAAATAATCGGTTGAACTCATCCTTTAGTCTCGGTTTGTTACCAAAGAGAATCTTGTCGGTATTCTGTTCAAAACTCAATCCTTTTTGGAAGTAGCTAAGATAATAAGGTATTCCACCGAAAACCATGTAACTTTGCAATATGTCATACTGACTCATCTGTATATTGGCATGTTCAAAGTACATGGCACATTCTTTCAATGTGAAAGGGGACAGTTTGATTTCTGCAGTTAAGCGTCCATATAGCCCACCCTTGTTTTTAGAGAGATTGCTTAGAATCCAAGAGGTTGCGCTACCGCAAACGATTAACATAATATTGTCCCTGCCACTACACCAGCCATTCCAAAAGTTCTCAAAGGCTGGAAGAAAACCAGAGCGTGGGGTATCCATCCAAGGTAACTCGTCTATGAATACAACTTGCCGCTCACCATTGTCAAGATTCTGCAAGAGTTGTTCGAGTAGGAAAAATGCCTCCATCCATGTTTTGGGTGCTTTGTATCCTTCTAAACCTTGGTTGAGCAAGGCGTAATAGAAGCTTTCCAATTGAGTCTTCATGCGACTTTTTTCATTGTCTTGGTCAACAGGCGACACACCTGTATGCTGAAAGGTAATGCGTCCTTTCAGTGCTTGTTTGATAAGAAAAGTCTTGCCAACACGTCGGCGTCCATATATGGCAACGAACTCGGGACGGTCGCTATGGTACAACTTTTCAAGCTCTGCGATTTCTTCTTTTCTTCCTACAATCATACTATATCTTTTGTTTAAAGTTGCCGCAAAGATACAAAAAAGAATCGTTTCGGCGAAATATACTATAGCTTATTCTGCCGATTTTATGTATTTTTTATAGAAATAGGCAAGATATGGTGATGTGACGTGTTCCCATAAACTACTTTTTTGCCTTGTGAACCCTATTAATCTGTATGCCTCTTGTGAAATCAAGGCGATAGCTGTCAAAGGTGATGCAAAGTCTGAAGTGTCCTCTGCGGAATATCATGATGCAGAATATCCTAACATCGTGAAGGTAGGTGATATTATTACAGCCAATATCATCAACAGTGGTGAGGAGAATTTGCCTATGATATTTAAGGTGACGAGTGTGTATCCTTTCAATGTTGAGATGGAGAATAAGGAAGATTATGTTGAAGGATGGAGTAATAAAGACAAACTTTCTGGTGATATAGAAATTCCGTCTCTTGTGAAAAATGAGGGAATTTCCTATAAGGTAATAGGTTTAGGAAAAGATGCTTTGGCTTTGGTTGTAAATGTCACTTCGTTGAAGTTGAATGAAGGGCTTGAATATACAAGTTACCAATCAATAAGATGGTGTGGTGGGTTGCATGAAATTGTAATTCCAAATACAGTTAAGGTTTTAGGGGAGGCTGCTATGACAGATTGTCATAATGTAAAAACGGTAGTCTTAGGTTCTGGGTTGGAACGATTGAAGTCTCTTGCTTTTTGGGCGGTATCCTATAGATTGGAGACTATCGTAAGTCTTAATCCTATTCCTGCTATATGTGATAGTCCTAATAGTACATTTGAGAGCCTTCCAGAAGACGTAACCCTCTACGTCCCTCTTGGTTCAAAGTCTGCCTACGAGACAGCTCCTGGCTGGGATTACTTTGCAGGTCATATCGTAGAAATGGATATGTCTCCTGCTACAATCAAGGTGAGAAATTGTTCTCGTGAGTATGGGGATGATAATCCTACACTTGAATTTGAGACAGAGGGTGCTACTCTTATTGGTGAACCAGAGATAATCTGCTCTGCTGATAAAAATTCAAAAGTAGGAACTTATGAGATAGAGATAAACAAGGGAACGATTAAAAACTATCTTGTAACATTTGTTCCAGGTACTTTGACGGTGACAAAAGCACCATTAGTTGTAACTGCTGAAAATTATACCATTACGCAAGGAGATAAACTTCCTGAGTTTACGGCAAATTACAGTGGGTTCAAGAATGGTGAGGATGTGCCTGTCTTGACGAAACAACCTGTCTTCTCTTGCGAAGCAAATGAAGCAAGTGCTCCAGGTGAATATCCTATTACCGTATATGGTGTAGAAGCTGATAATTATGAAGTGAAGAGCTATATAGCTGGTACACTCACAGTTCTAAAGAGAGAGTTAAAGAAGCAAACAATCACTTGGGACCAAGAGATAAAAGCCAAGGTTGGTTCTATGATAGAAATGAATGCAACCGCATCTTCTGGTCTTCCTGTAAGATATTCGTACGCTCTGGTACCAAGAGTGGAAAGTGCTTATCGTGTTCCTCAAATAGAAGGCAATAACATAACATTCCCTCAAAATGGTATGTATCTCTTGGTTGCTATTCAAGACGGAAATAATGAATATGCGGCAGCTACGGACACATTGGATGTCTGTGCAATCAGTGACGAAGAGGGTTTGATGTATATTGATGGTATCTACTATAAATATACTGATGATGGCTCTGCAATGAAGGTGGTAAGGGGCTACAATCCTTATCGAGGAAAAGTGGAAATTCCTGCAACCGTTAATGGTCTGCCTGTGACAGAAGTTGACGGGCTGGCTATGTATGCTTGCTATTATCTGAAAGAACTCGTTATCGGTGACAATGTGAAGAAATGCGGACATGAGGCTTTTGGAGCAAGTATAAACTTATGTAATGTCACATTGCCTGTTACTGATGTTGAGTTTACACATAATTGGATGTTTAACTGTGATAGAGGAATTCGGGAGATACATTGCCGTTCGTCCATTCCTTATGTTGTCGATGAAGGCATTTTTAATGGTGCTGTTGATTACGACAAGTGTATTCTCTATGTTCCTGTTGGCACTAAGCAATCTTATGCTAATTCTGAGGTATGGAAAAACTTTACGCACATTGTGGAGGAAAATGTTTCTACGAATATTTCTAATATAAATGTGGAAAAGAAGAGTGTATGGCACACGTTACAGGGTGTTAAGTTATTTGCTAAGCCAAATATTCCTGGTGTATATATTCACAATGGGAAAAAGATTATTGTAAGATAAATTTAATGTAAGCGGTGGGTGTATTATGGTATTCTGTAGTACACCCACCTTTTTTTGCTATAGTAGTAATAGCCCAAGTATAGGTTATTCCGTCAAAACCTTTCATCCTTCATTTTTTGTTTGGAAAGGTATTCTTTTAATGCTTTTGCTCTTTCAGAAAATTATGCATTATTGGCTGAAAGGAATGTAGAATTTAGCCAATAATGTTTAAAAATATGTATTATTGGCTTAAAACAGCGTAAGATATAGCCAATAATTGCTTTTTCTTGCTATCTTTGTAAGCGATAAGAAATTAAAGAAGGAGATAGGGAAATGAAGAGCAATATAATAGGCAGAAAGAGTGAACAAGATACACTGGCTCGCATATATGAGTCAAGGCAGTCTGAATTTGTGGCTATATGCGGACGCCGCAGAGTGGGGAAAACGTTTCTCGTGCGTGAATATTTTGAGCAGGAAATGGTTTTTCAGGCATCCGGACTGGCAGGAGGAAACACTCAGGAACAGTTGAAAAACTTCTTTTATACACTTCGCCGTTATGACAGGAAAGTATCTTCGTTGCCCCATGATTGGCTTGATGCCTTTTCGATGCTGATTTCTTATCTCGATTCTCTGTCCCAAGTAGAACGCAAGGTTGTTTTTCTCGACGAACTGCCTTGGATGGATACTGTGGGCTCTGACTTTATCTCTGCCTTGGAGCACTTCTGGAATGGATGGGCTTCGGCACGTCGCGACATCGTTCTGATAGTCTGTGGCTCTGCCACTTCCTGGATGATGGACAAACTCATCAATAATCATGGTGGACTTTATGGTCGTCTTACCCATCGCCTATTCCTGCAACCTTTTTCTCTTGGAGAATCGGAAGCGTTTCTGAAGACCAAGGGGATAATGCTGTCAAGATACGAGATGGCAGAGCTTTACATGATATTGGGAGGCATCCCATACTATCTTAATCTTTTGGACGAGCGGTTAAGTTTAGCGCAGAATATAGACCGTATGCTGTTCAATCCCAATGGTCAGTTGTATAATGAGTTTTCGATACTCTATCGCTCCCTGTTCAAGGATTCTGAGGCATATGTCAAGGTGGTAGAGTGTCTGAACGAGCGTGGATATGGAATGACTCGCACAGAAATAGCTAATGCAGCCCAGATGAAATCAGGCAAGACATTGACCACGATTCTTGACAATCTGGAATCGTGCGGATTTATCAGAAAATATGTCAACTTCGGATGTTCTACCCGAAAATCTCTTTATCAGTTGGTGGATTTCTTCACCTTGTTTTATTTTCGTTTTCTGCGAGACAGTTCGTTCCGGAATCTTCTGTATTGGAGCAAGTTGCAGCGCACGCCCCGTTTCTATGCCTGGGCAGGAGTTTCATTCGAGATATTGGCGATGAATCATATCTCTCAGGTCAAGCAGCGGTTGGGTATAGCAGGTGTATCCACCAATTTATATTCATGGCGGAGCAAGAGTAGTGGGGATGCTGATGAGCGGGCAGCTCAGATAGATATGGTGATAGAGCGTGGCGACAACACCATCAATCTATGCGAAATGAAATTCTCGGAAGGAGAGTTTGCCATCAATAAGGATTATGATAAGATTTTGAGAAACAAAATTGCCCGTTTTATGGAAGAAACGAAAACTCGGAAGTCCATACAGCTGACGTTTATCAGCAGTTATGGTCTTCGGCGCAACATGTATTCGGGCATTGCCCAGAATGAAGTGGTACTTGATGATTTGTTTTAAGCACCATCTTATTGCCACAATTGCCACATTGAGTGTAATAGCTTGAATGACAGTGGCCTGTGCGTGACAATACGCTTGGTGGTGTTGCCACAAAATGCCATACTGTTACCCTGTTCCCCCCTGTGGCTTTTAATGGAGAAAAATACCAAAAAACAAGGAAAAAAACAAAAAAATGAGATAAAGATGGCATGTTATCCTATTTTTTTTGCTAACTTTGCAGAAGCAAGAAAAAGTCTCGCCGATTCCACAATGAAGTAAAAAGACCCATTTGAAACCGAAACCTTTTAACTTATAATCAACAACAATATGACACAAGCTGATTTAGTAAGACTACTTTTCGCAAAAGGCGATGAGGGATTCTCCTGGAAATATTGTTTTAATGAACAATGTCCTCTTGCCAACGAATGTGCCCGTCAATTATCTGTCGTCTACAAGAATGCTGACAAGACGGATGGTTATGCCGTTTTTCCTGACGCATACAAAAATGGCAAGTGCGAACACTTCATGCAAATACATCTTGTCAAGATGGCATACGGTCTGGAAAAAATGCTCGACGAACTGAAAAAGAAGGATGTGAAAGTGTTCAAAAGCAGTATGATTTCCTATTTCGGAAGCCGAGCTTCGTATTATCGCTACAAACTGGGGCAGACTCGTATCATTCCTGAACAACAACAATACATCTTGCAGTGGTGTAAGGATCAAGGATACGAGAACATGGTGTTCGACCGTTATACAGAGGAGCTCGATTACTAATTTCTGAAGAAAACCAGGATGCACATCATCGTGCAAATGCCACAGCATTCATGGAAATCTCGAAACCTTATAGGGCAAATTGACTTAACGGTGAGCATTTTTAGCCATAACGATGAGCTTTTCTGCCCATAACGGTGAGCATTTTTGCCCATAACGATGAGCAAAGTTGCTCATACCTGTGAGCAAACTTGCCCAGAGCTTTGGGTAAAAGTGCCCAAAGGCTTGGATAAAGTTTGGGCAAAACGGGTTTCCTATTTCGATGCCAACGAAACTGCCATCATCAGCCTTATTAAGGCGATTTATAGAAAGATAAGTTATAAATCGTAACATTTTTCTGTTTTAGGAGGTGAAATTGCAATGTTATGGGTATTGATGATGCAATAGTTTGTTCTAATCGTACCTTTATGGAATTGAAATTGCAAACAGACGACGGAGACGGTTACTCTGTCACCAGTTCTAATCGTACCTTTATGGAATTGAAATTACAAGTTAACGAGATAGTGTCATTAGTGTCCCGTTAAAATCGGGACTAGTTAAATATTAATCAAATAGCCCCGGAAAGAGGGGACAATCGAGTTCTTTGACATTATTGAAATCAGTCCTTTCGAAGAAATCAACGAGTGGTGTCTTATCCATAAGAGATATGCTTAGAATCTGAAGAGCTTCATAAGTTGATCGCTTAAGTTGCAAATCATGTTGTACGATAGCAACAAGGCAATAGGCTATGATTGCCGATGAGATTTGGATTCTCGCAGCATTCTCTGTAGTACCCCAAAACTTCTTGATCTTGATAACTGCAAAATTACAAATTCAAATCGTCGCACCCTTGGAAACTTTTGAAAAAGACTGTATTTCAATTATTTCAAAGAGCGATGAGTCCACTTTTACGGGACAGTAGTGAACTCTCTTAATTATGAAAGGCTATCTGGTGATAAAACAGGATTATCCTCAGTAAGAGTCTATGAACAGTACCGAATAGTATTTCAAGAGGTAATAGAAGAAGGTCAAACAATCGCAACAATATGTAATATAACGGAGTTGTCAAATCATTATAAATAATAGAGCTATGAGTAATGACAAAAAAACAGATTTGAAAATGCGGGCTAATGATATAATTACAGCTTTCCCTACACATCCTGGTGAAATTCTGAAGGATGAAATAGAATATCGTGGTATTTCTCAACGTCAGTTGGAGGATGAGGTGGGTATAGCATATTCTGCCTTGAATAAATTATTGAATGCTCGCCGTCCTGTAACAGAAAAGACGGCTTTGCTCTTTGAGGCAGTTCTTGGAGTAAATGCTGAGCCTTTGTTAAAAATGCAAATGAGATATAGTCTGCAATCAACCAAAAAGGATTCTTCTTTTATGGCAAGATTGGCAAAGGTAAGAAAAATAGTTGTAGCCTTGTGATATTTGCTTGAGGCGAAATTTTGTTTTTATTTGAATTATATTTCGAATAAACAGAGATACAAAAAAATATGAAGGGTAGGCTGCAGATCCGTAGCTTGCCCTTCATGATTAATATCTTTTTTAAAAGCTTTTCCTTTCTTAGAATCGCTTTCTTTAAAGCATCTTTTCTTAGAACTTCTTTCCGAAGACGATGTTGCAGAAAGTCTTTAGCAATATCTTGGCGTCAAACCACCACGACCGATGCTCCAGATAGTAAAGGTCGAGTTCCAGACGTCGCAGCATTTTCTCCATGGTGTCAGTATAACCATTATAGAGGGTGGCATAGGAAGTGACGCCTGGACGAATCTGATACAGGAACTGGTATCTTGAATCGTGCTCCATGATCTGGTCGATATAGAACTTCCTCTCTGGTCTTGGTCCGATGAAAGCCATATCGCCCTTGAATACATTCCACAGTTGAGGTAGCTCGTCGAGGTGATGAGCCCTTAGGAAACGTCCCACTTTTGTAAGTCTCGGGTCGCCCTTTATTTCCAATAAGTCGGGCCCGTCCTTCTCTGCATCAATCCTCATCGATCGGAACTTATAGATGTAGAAAGGCTTGCCATGCAGACCTATCCTTTCCTGCTTATAGATGACAGGAAGACCATCTTCCCATCTGATGCAAAGCGCACAAATAAGCATGAGCGGAGAAAACACGACGAGGCACATACCCGCTATGATAAAGTCTGTCGTTCTTTTCATTTCTTTGCTTTTTGTATTCGATGGATTGTTAATATATGGAGTAGGGTGTATGTAATGATGTCAATACATAGAATCCAAGTGAAGTTGCATCCGATGTGGAACAGTAAAAGGTTGAAGATGATATATCCCAGTTGGAGCATCAGAATGGCAATGAGAGCCTGATGCTGGTTCATTCCTAATGACATGAATTTATGATGTATATGGCTTTTATCAGCATCGAAGATAGGCTTCTTGTAGTGTATTCGATGAATGATAACCCTTATCACATCAAATGTGGGAACAATCAACAGACTGTATGCCAGTACGATTCTTTCTGAAGATAATGGCATGATATGGGGATTATGCATCATCGATTTAACGAAAAGAAATCCCATGATGAATCCTAAAGTCAGGCTTCCTGCATCACCCATAAAAATCTTACGGTTCTTCTCAGGATTTCCAAACAAATTGAAACGCAGATAAGCGATAAGCACTCCTACGAGGCCTGCAATCAATATGCAGTAGGCAGTCAGGTCGGTTGAGAAAAATATGTATAAGAATCCTGTCAGTCCGATGATAGATAGTCCCGCAGAGAGTCCGTCTATTCCGTCGATGAGGTTCATGGCATTATCCACAAACACCAACAGCAAAACTGTGAGTATAGCGCCTATATAAAAAGGTATCTCGTAGATACCGAATAATCCATATAAGTTGTTGATATATAGACCACATGCTGGCAGAACACTTGCAGCAATGATCTGAACTGCAAATTTGATTTTGGCATCCAGACCAATGAGATCATCTACTATACCTACCGAGTATATAAGCAGAAGGCTGATGAGTAAGCCTAAAGTCCATGTGCTCACCTGCAGTTTTTGTCCTTGTGCTTCCGAACTCATAATCAGAGTAACAATAAGGAAAGACAGTAACATGCTGGGAGTAAAGGCAATACCTCCCAAACGTGGAATCAAACATTTATGTACCTTTCTTTGGTTGGGTATATCGTATAGTTTCTTTTCTTTGCAGAAATTGAGCAGTACTGGGATAAAAATAAATCCACAGATTGTGCTCATCGCAAAGGCACCTATGACAGGGAGGATATAGTGTATCATTGTTGTTCTATTTCTTTATTATTCCGTTTTGGATTGTGTGTATTTACTTTTCTTTATATATATAACCCCTAACTTTAACAATTATTGCATAGTAATCAAAAAAATGAATTTTTTGTTGTAAGTATGTATAAAATGTTTCCTCTTTGTTGGTCCAATGAGCATGGTTCATCATACTTTAGTCCTGCCATGGTGCGAAAAGATGCGCATAAGCGAACGATTAATTTCTGATGTTTTCATTAAAAATATTTGGATGGTATTGAAAAAATGTGTATTTTTGTGCTAAAATATTAGCAATATGAACAATCCAAAGCGCATCCCATACGGCATGATGAATTTTGTGGCGTTGAGAGAAGAAAACTGTTATTATGTGGACAAGACGAGGTTTGTTGAAGAAATAGAGCATGCCAACATGTATTTCTTCTACATACGTCCTCGTCGTTTTGGGAAGAGTCTTACCCTTTCAATGTTGCGTCATTATTATGATGTGAATGAGGCTGATAAATTTGAAACATGGTTCAAAGGATTGTATATAGGTGAGCATCCTACACCTTTGCATAACAGCTATTTAGTACTGTATTTTAATTTCTCTGTTGTCAATGGAGAAATTAGTTCCTATAGAGAGTCTATGGATTCGTATTGCAATACGGTCTTTACTTCTTTTTGTGAGAAGTATTCACGGCTTTTGCCGGAAGATGCCTTGATAAAACTGAAGGAGAAAAAAGGAGCAGTAGAACAACTTTATTGTGTGTGCGACCTTTGTGACAAAGCAGGTCAAAGTCTCTATCTCTTCATCGATGAGTATGATCATTTCACTAATACAATACTTTCAGAGGTTGCGCGTCAAGATGACTATGCTTCGGAGACACATGGTACAGGATATCTTCGTTCCTTCTACAACGCAGTTAAGTCAGGTACAGATTCAAGCATCAAGCGAGTATTCCTGACAGGAGTGAGTCCTGTGACGATGGATGATCTTACAAGCGGTTTTAATATAGGAACCAATTATTCACTCGATTCTCGTTTTAACGAGATGACAGGATTTACAGAGGTAGAAGTACGTGCCATGCTGCAAGAGTACTCAGAATATTATGATTACAATCATTCTATAGATGAATTGATTCAGATAATGAAGCCTTGGTACGACAACTATTGCTTCGCCAAAGAGTCTTACGGAAAAACAACAATGTATAATTCCAATATGGTTTTGTACTTTATGGATAAATATCTCAATAATGGTTGTGTGATTCCTGAGGACATGTTAGAGGAGAACATCCGTATTGATTACAATAAGCTTCGTATGCTTATTCGTAAAGACAAAAATTTTACCCATGATGCATCTGTTATTCAAGACTTGGTAACTTGTGGCTTTGTCGTAGGTGAGTTGAAGTCAGGTTTTCCTGCAGAGAGAATCTGTGAACCCGACAATTTTATTAGTCTTTTGTACTATTTCGGTCTTGTTACAATAGCAGGAACTTATCGCGGAAAGACCAGGTTTGTGATACCTAATGAAGTAGTGCGTGAACAGGTTTTCAAGTACCTGTTGGATACTTATGATGAGAACGGATTGTCCGTAGATGTCCGTAAGCACGACGGATTAGAAGAAGGATTGGCTTATGATGGTAATTGGAAATCCTATTTTCAGAACATATCAGACTCCATTTATCTTTTTTCCTCACAACGTGACAAACATAAAGGCGAGTCGTTTGTACATGGTTTTACCTTGGCAATGACTTGCCAAAATCAGTTCTATAGACCAATATCAGAATACCCTAATCAGGAAGGGTATGCCGATATTTTCCTCTTGCCATTGCTTGACATTTATAAAGATATCCAGCATTCCTACGTGGTAGAATTGAAATACGTGAAGTCAAATGCTTCAGAAGCAGAGATAGAAGTAAAAACTCATGATGCGGAGAAACAAGTATGTAAGTATGCAGAAACCGAAATGGTAAGGTTGGGTGCGAGGAGCACTCATCTCCATCGTATTGTGATAGTATATCGTGGAGTCGAAATGGTTGTATGTAAAGAATTATAGATTAGCTTGGTTGTCGATAGATTCAGTACTATTCCTGCTGTTTTTCATTAAAAATATTTGGATGGTATTGAAAAAATGTGTATTTTTGTGGACTATATATAAACAATGATCACGCGGGGATAAAACAAAAGAATCAAAACGATGAAGCAAAATAGGAAATTGCCTTTGGGCATACAGGACTTTGAAGAGATGCGTAGGGGTGATTATCTCTATGTAGATAAGACAGATATTGTATGGCAGCTGGCTAATGGTGACAAGTACAATTTTTTAAGCCGTCCCCGTCGTTTTGGTAAATCCCTGTTATGTTCTACCCTAAAGTGCTATTTTGAAGGAAGAAAAGAGCTCTTTGAAGGGTTAAAAATTATGCAGGTTGAGGATGATTGGGTTAAACGTCCCGTCATTTATTTAAGTATGAGTTTGGGTGGTTCTTCTGCCCAGGAACTTAGGGAATACTTGCATAATGTATTGTCTTCCTACGAGAAGATTTATGGAAAGAATCCTGATGAGCGTTCGTTGGGAAATCGCCTTAATGGCATTATTCAGAGAGCTTACGAGCAGTTTGGGGTAAAGATAGCCGTTATTGTTGATGAGTATGATGTGCCTTTGCAGCATACTTATGAAACTAATCAGCATGATGAATGTAGGGAAATCTATCGCAATTTCTTTACTGGGCTAAAAGATTATGGTTATTGCATCAAATGCGTTTTTATCACAGGCATCACAAAGTTTACTCAGATTAGCCTGTTTAGTATGCTCAATACTCTGACAAATGTAAGCTTTGATGAACAATATTCTGCGATTTGTGGATTGACACATGATGAATTGGTTCAGTATTATTCTGAGGAGATTTCTAAGTTGGCCTCACGCTATGACATGGAGGTATCGCAAGTACTTTCAGAACTTAAAGCCACTTATGATGGCTATCATTTTTCACGAAAATTACAAAATGTCTATAACCCCTTTAGCGTGTTGAATGCGCTTAGTCGCTCACAGCTAAATTCTTACTGGATAGCAACTGGCTCCAATGAAATTCTTAATAATCTTTCCAAGAAATATGTGGATGAAATACCCTCACTCGATGGTTGTCTCATAGATGCTGACTATCTGGAGATGAGTGATGTCAATATGGAAGAGCCGAAACTCTTTCTCTATCAATCTGGCTATCTTACCATCAAGGCTGTAAGAGGAGATTATTATATCTTAGGTTATCCTAATAAGGAAGTAAAGAAAGCCATGTTTGAAATGGTTTTACCCATGATGACAAATAAATCTTCTTCAGAAGTAAATACTCTCATTCAAAAGTTAAAATTGAACTTGTGTATTGGAAATGTAGATGAAGCCATGCTTTGTCTTAAAGGTTTGGTTGCAGGTACTCCTTATAGTATTCAAAAGAGAGAACAATTTGTTTTTGAGGAGCATTTCCGATTTATCTTAAAGAATATATTTTACTTGTGCGGCTTTGATGCTAAGGAGGAAATTGAAATGGCATCAGGCAGAATAGATTTGATAGCCGAGAATGATTTCTATGTCTATGTTATGGAATTAAAAATGGATGATAATGGCGGTATTAATGCAGCTGTTAATCAGATGAAGTCGCGTCATTATGCTGATATTTATGCAGCAAGTGAAAAGAAAATCATTAGTATCGCTCTTGAATTTTCTAAGGAGAGTAGGGGACTGAAAGAATGGCTGGTAGTGGAATAGCACAGCATTGTTTTTCTTTAAACCAGAAGGCGTAACATTTGTGGAAGTAGAAGTTTGTTCGACCTGTACGGTTGGAACGCCCTATAAGGGAAAAGGGCTTTCAGCCCGTGCTAATCGTATAGGAAAATGTTTTTTTATGAAAAAAGTATCAAAGTATCATTTTTTCGACTGAGTACAGAAATAAATAACTGATATGTAACAAGATAGAAGAATGATACATTTTGAATTGTGTTATAAGAAGTATCATAGAAGTATCATAAAAAACGTCATCAAAGCATCGCAAAAACGTCATGAGGCATTCTTAATAGCAAAACTACCGACCTTACAAGAAGTGCCCAAAAAATCGCCAGACGTTTGGGCACTCTGTGCTCACCGCACGGGCAAGTGCCCAACGCTTGGTCTGTTGATGCCCAACGCTTGGTCTGTTGATGCCCAACGCTTGGTCCCTGAGTGCCCATTTGATGGGCAAGACAGACCACTTGATGGTCTATGACAGAACGGCTTATGTAATTTTATTCCTAAAGAAGTATTTGAACTCGTGATTCTGCATATTAATCAATGGAGTGAACGCCAAACGTATTTATTCAATAACGGATATTTCTTGTGATAAATTTTGTTGTGTCAAAGAAAAAGTGTATTTTTGCGGAAAAATGTGAGCAATATGAAATATCCTATAGGAATCCAGACTTTCGACAAAATAATCGATGGTGGTTATGTCTATGTTGATAAGACTGATTTGATATACCAATTAGTACAGGGAAACATATATTTTCTGGGTCGCCCTCGGCGATTCGGAAAAAGTCTTTTAGTGTCAACCTTAGAACAATATTTCCGTGGAAACAAGGAGCTATTCAAGGGTCTTGCTATTGACAAACTGGAGACAGAATGGAAGCAATATCCTGTGTTTCACATCGATTTCAGTACGGGCAATTATCTGAATGATGGAGTTTTAGAAGATGTGTTGTCTGGTAATCTCACCGAATGGGAAGCTCAATATGAAGTAGTCAGGACCAGTAATGACTTGGGGTTGCGCTTTCAAAAAGTGCTTCGCGCTGCTCATGAGAAAACGGGTCTTGGTGCCGTCGTGCTCATTGATGAATATGACAAGCCGATCTTGGACGTAATAGAACTAGACTATCAGGTCGAACATCTTGGTAAGATGATTAGTTTGGAGGAAAAACATCGCAACATCATGAAGTCTTTCTATGCCACTTTTAAAGGGGCTGATGCAGACCTTCGCTTTGTGTTCCTCACAGGTGTTACGAAATTCTCGCAAATCATCATGTTCAGTGGATTTAACCAACCTGCTGACATCAGCTTAAGCAGAAATTATGAAGCTCTCTGTGGAATTACCAAGGATGAGCTGGTGAAATATTTTGCTGGCCCTATAGCGGAAATTGCCCAGATATATCATTGCACGGAAGAGGAGATGCTGCAAAAGTTGAAAATGAAATATGACGGCTATCACTTCAGTGAGAAAATGGTGGATGTTTTCAATCCTTTCAGCTTGCTAAATGCTTTTTACAACATGAAGTTGGGAGGTTATTGGTTTAAAAGCGGCACGCCTACTTACCTTGTGCGTCTGTTGAGTCATTTTGATGAGAATCTTGATGAATTGGTAGGAAAATATTATGGGGTACCACAGTTTGATGACTATAAGGCTGATATAGAGAAGCCTTTGCCGATGATTTATCAAAGCGGCTATCTCACCATCAAGGATTATGACCAGGACACGGAGTCGTTCTTGCTCGATATCCCGAACAATGAAGTGAGAGAAGGACTTCTTACAATCTTGGCAAATGCTTATCTCAAGACTAAGGAGGATTCTGCAAGTTGGCTCATTACTTCTGTACATCAGTTGAAGCACGGCAAGCTGCAGGAATTCATGGATTCGCTCACAGCTTTCCTCGCCAGTATTCCGTACAGTGTGCGTCGCAGGAACGATGAGCGAGAGTATGAGCGATACTTCGATTATACTTTCTATTTGCTCCTCCGTATGCTGAGTTGCTATATGCTCTTTCGTGAGAAGGAGACGAGCAAGGGTAGGGCGGATTGTGTCTATGAAACCCCTAACGATGTCTATATCTTCGAGTTCAAACTGGATGGATCAGCGGAAGGAGCATTGCTGCAGATAGTGGACAAGGGTTATGCTAAAGAATATGCCACCGACTCACGCCATATCCATCAGATAGGTGTCAACTTCTTGTCGAAGACTGGTACGATAGAGGAGTGGATGGAAAAGTAAATCAGAGACTATAGTAAAGAGTGTCATACATTTGATTTCTGAAGGTGAGTTTGCGTCTGAATTTGCTGCAGAAAAGCTGGCATATTTCCTCTCGGGTTATTATTTCAATTATCTTTTGGAGTTATTGTCAACCGTTGATTTTATATTGCATAATAATGATGATCTTAAGGAGTGGCAGATAATGAAGTCACAAGAAGTATTTGAACTCGTGATTCAGCATGTTGATAATCTGGCTACTGGTCATCTATTATGACTCGTTCCGGTCTTCTATAATGCTTGCTTTGAGGCTCAAATCTTTTTTTGATGAAGGGTGATGAAGGGTGAAATAGCACCCATCACCCTCTGAAACCCCGATAAACACAGGGGGTTCTGAGAAAAAGATGAAGGGTATTTTGCATATTCGATTTCAGAAAATTGGAAACGTCGCAGACAAGAGAGGTACTGCTTTTTACCTCATTATAATTCTTCTGAAATGTATAGTATATGTTGCCTGTTGCATAGCTATAAAAAGTTTCCTCAATTTTCTTCATCGTTCCACTATTTCGAGCATTATTACTTGTTCTTTATTAGCATGACAATAGAAGTCATATTCTTTACATGCGCGGTATCTTATTAATAAAAAACAGCATTTCAAACAATATAATATTAAAAAGTTAGTTATTTAAAATATAAACATAAATTTATTGCTTAATAATAGATATAATGATTTCGATAATCACTGCTACATTTAATAGTGCCAAGACACTAAAAGATACGATTCAATCTGTTCTGCGTCAAACTAATAAAGATTTTGAATATCTTATTATTGATGGTGGATCAACAGATGAAACTATTGATATAGTGAAAAGTTATGAGTCTGAATTCTCTGGTAGATTGAAGTGGGTATCAGAAAAAGATCAAGGTATTTATGATGCTATGAATAAGGGTATAAAGATGGCCTCAGGAGATGTAGTTGGTATCTTAAATTCGGATGATTATTTTACAAGTGATGACATACTACAGACAGTAGATAATGCTTTTAAATCTCACGAGATTGGTGCAATATATGGGGATATACATTTTATAAGAGATGGTAATCCTCAGAAATGTGTACGATATTATTCTTCTCGTATGTTTAGACCATTTTGGTTGCGTTTTGGCTTTATGCCTGCACATCCATCTTTTTATTGTAAACGAGAGGTCTTTGAAAAAGCTGGACTTTATAGTTTGGACTACAAAATCGGTGCAGATTATGAGATGATGGTTCGTTTGTTCAAGCGTCACAAAATCAAAAGCTTGTATGTCAATAAGGATTTTGTGACAATGCGAACAGGTGGGGCAAGCAATAATAATGTACGTAGTCGATTGACTTTGATAGAGGAGGATGTAAAAGCTTGCCGAGTAAATGGAATCTATACCAATAGATTCTTCATCATGTTGAAATTTTTGTATAAAATATTTGAGTTCCGAATTTGATAATGGGATATATTAAAATATTGACTTTCGTAAACATCAAAATATTACATATATAAATGAAAGTAAGTCTTGCTACAATAACCCCCTCTCATTATCGTAAGCGTATATATTCTTTGCTGGATAGTGAGATGAATTGTAGTTTTATTTTCGGAAAAGATAAAACTACAGTAAAACGTATGGATACATCAATCTTTCATGATTGCTTAGATTTAGATAATAGATATATAGGAAGTTCGCATTGGTATTATCAGAAAGGACTTTTGAGAAAACTGAGAGATTCCGATGTGGTCATCGATGATTTGGGAATTTTTAGTCTTTCTTCTTGGCAACTTTTACTTTCGGCGAAGTTTAAAAAGCAGAAAGTTTATCATTGGGATCATGGATGGTATGGTCGTGAAGGATTTTTGAAAAAATGGATAAAGCGTGCATATTTTGGTTTAGCTGATGGGGCTTTTATCTATGGTAATTATGCACGAAACTTGATGATTAAAAATGGTTTTGATAGAAGTAAACTTCATGTAATACACAATTCTTTGGATTATGACAAACAGATAGTATTGCGTAATAAAATGAAGTCAACTGGGCTTTACAAAGAGCATTTCTCAAACGACTATCCTATACTTTGCTTTATAGGCAGATTAACTGCCGTGAAAAAATTAGAGCAAGTACTGGAAGCTCTTGATATTCTAAATAAATTAGGAAAGTTCTTTAATCTTGTATTAATAGGTAATGGTTCCGAAAAGAAGAGTCTAATGGAAAAAGTCAGAAACTTGCATTTGGATAATCAAGTCTGGTTTTATGGGGCGTGCTATGATGAAGCACTTAATGCTAGTCTGATTTATAATTCAGACTTATGTGTTGCTCCTGGTAATATAGGACTGACTGCTATTCACTCTATGATGTTTGGGTGTCCTTGCCTTTCGCATAATGACTTCCCTTGGCAAATGCCTGAGTTTGAAGCTATCCTTGATGGAAAAACGGGATGTTTTTTTCGACGGGATGATGTGGCAGATTTGGCTAGAGCAATAGATGAGTGGTTTTCTCGCCAAGCAACAAATCGTCAAGCAGTCAGAGAGGCTTGCTTTCAAGAAATAGATGAGAATTGGAATCCTCATAAACAATTACAAATTATAAAAAAAGTAATTTATGAATAGTGTTTATATGTGTATTCGTACCTTTTTGCGTGATTGTTTCTTGTCAACGATAGGTACATTTAAGCGTCCCTCTCCATATGTTCATATTCTAAATGGGCATATGGTAGATTGGCATCATGACAATGTGGCCGATGGAGAGCGTTTTGCTAGACAATTGGAAACATTGCATCGATATTGTGATTTTGTCAATATTGAAGATGCGCTTCGTATGATTATGAATCATGAAAAAGTTTCTCGTCCAAAGGTTGCATTTACTTTTGATGATGGTTGGCGAGATTGTTATACTCAGATAGCTCCACAATTGGATAAATACGGCGTGAATGCAATGTTTTTTATTAATCCTAATTTTACGGACGCTGCTGATAAGGGTGACGAGGCTTATATCGAAAACTTTACTGTGAACACAACAAAAAGTCCAGGAAAGCATCCTATGACTTGGCAACAGATAAGAGTACTTCAGAAAAAAGGTTATCTGTTTGGTGCACATACATTGGATCATTATTGCATCAATGATGATAATGTGACGGAGTTGGAGCATCAGATAGTTGATTGTAGGAAAGTGATGGAAGAAAGATTGGGAGTTCCTTGTGAATATTTTGCTTTTCCTTATGGGCGTTTGGAGCATGCTAACCCACTTTCGATAGATATTGCTTGTAAAAACTATAAGTATGTATTTTCACAAAGTGACCACAAACATTTCTTTTCTTTTGGTGGAAAAGTCATCAATCGAAGACACTTTGAGCCTTTTTGGCCTATTCAGCATGTGTTTTATTTTTTAAGTTGTAAAAGAACATAATTTTTAAGTATATAATATGCCAACTCTTTTTCAAATTAATGTAACTTGTAATTGGGGGTCCACAGGCCGTATAGCAGAGGAGATAGGTCAGGTTGCTATTCAACAGGGGTGGGATAGTTATATCGCTTATGGGCGAGGTAAACCTGTGAGTAAATCTCATTTGATTCGTATTGGTAATGATTGGGACATGTATGAACATGGACTAGAGACTAGAATATTTGATAATCATGGTTTAGCCTCTCGTAGAGCAACACGAAAGTTGATTAGACAGATAGAAGAAATAAGACCAGATATAATCCATTTGCATAATATTCATGGTTATTATATTAATTACCAGATACTTTTTGACTATTTAGCAAAGCGTGAAATCCCTGTAGTTTGGACTTTGCATGATTGCTGGACGTTTACTGGTCATTGTGCACATTTTGCGCTTGCAGGTTGTTATCAGTGGAAAAATGAGGAATGCTTGCATTGCAAATATAAAAAGTCCTATCCTGCATCTTTGTTATTTAATCGTGCTAATCGTAATTTCCTTGACAAGAAAAAGGCTTTTACTGCTCCCAAGAATGTGACGATTGTGACGGTTTCTCATTGGTTGGAAGAACTTGTGAAACAATCTTTTTTGAGTTGTCATCAAGTAATAACGATAAATAATGGAATCGATGTTCGGATTTTCTCACCTAAGAATAATGGAAAGGAAATCAGAGAAAAATTGGGCATTACTCAACCATATATGCTCTTAGGTGTTGCAAGTGTGTGGGAAGCCAGCAAAGGTATCTTCGACTTTGTGAAATTACGTGAGTTGCTGCCTGATGATCAATATGCAATTGTATTGGTGGGTGTGGATGACAAGACTGCTAAGATTTTACCACAGGGTATTGTTGCTGTGAAGAGAACAAATAATGTCGAAGAACTAGCCGGGATATATTCGGCAGCAGATATTGTTTTAAATCTTTCTTATCAGGAAAGTTTTGGAATGACAACTGTTGAAGGGTTTGGGTGTGGTACGCCAAGTATAGTGTATAATGTAACGGCATCACCAGAATTATTAACAAACTCTACTGGTTTTGTAGTCAGTCAAGGTGATTTGTCTGCTGTTATTGCTAGTGTAGGGGAGATTTGCCAAAAAGGTAAGGAGTCTTATATTGATGTTTGCAGACAAAAAGTTGTCGAAAAATATAATAAGAATGAACGATATATGGAGTATATTAAATTGTACCAAAATTTGATAAAGGTAGAGTTGTAAGCATTTTTTGCAAATAGATTATGTATATGTTAAAACTGCGACTATCACTTGTTAATGAAGTTGATGGTCGCAGTTATATATTAAGCAATTGCTTGTACGGCTAGATGGTAATAGAAATTTACTTCGAACTAGTACAATTATTAATATTTGTACAAGCGACAATAAGTGCAAGCGGTAACAATCCGTTGGAAAGCATAGTTGTAAATATAGATGTATTTAAAAAAAATGAGATGGTTGGCATAAAAAGTACAAATAAGTCTGTCTTCTTGTATCTTGCAGAAATGGAATTAATAAAGATTAGCAGAGTGAAGAAGAATATTCCTATGAAACAAATTCCAACCAATCCTCCTGCGGCAACTCCATCTGTTAAGAAAAAGTTGGCATTTGCATTTTGTGAACCGTAAGCAACGGCTTTTCCTAATGGTACTGAGTATGGATAATTTTGTGTAACATAATTTATGATATTAATATGCGAATAATATGTATATGGATTTTCAGTGAAAAAATGAACATATAGTTGAGTTAGCCACCCCGCTACACATACCGTTCTTAATAGTAAAATCGCTGCTATTGTAAATATGAGTTCATTGTCTTGTTTCACATAGACTATACATGAAAAACAGATTATGGTTAACATAATATATGAGTGGATATAATAGCTTACCTTTTGTTCGTTGAAGCGTACAATCTGATATAAAATAATGAGAACGAATGGCATTAAAAATGTCATTTTTTGCATATCTACCATAAATAAAAGAATATACCCTGCAAGTGTCAAGAGGACCTTTACCCATTTCTTTTTCTCTAAATATAATACCAAAACAAAAGGGTAAAATGCACCGAACAACCATCCTTGAAGGTAGCCTATACCTGCTAAAGATTCTGACTCGGAGTTCTCGCTTCTCAAGTCATACAATCTTGACATATCTGTAAAAATGTTGACAAAGTGCATGTGATTATGTGCTATTGCTACAAATACAATAGTGAGCAAAATTGTAATGTATTCAATTGCTTTGAAAGGTATCTGTGGCTTTACCATTATGTTCTTAATGGGGGTCCAATCATTGCCAACTTTGAAATAAAGAATGGCAAAAATAAACATAACTAAGCAATATGAGTATATTTGCAAATTATCATCACTGTATAGCACCATCATACTATGAATAAATGGTATATATACAAATAAGTAGAGAAATAAACTGAAAAATGAAGAAATTTTGTTGATTCCTTTGTATTCTGCAAATGGAATACTTGAAAGAAGCAACCAGATAATAGTTCTTTCAATACTCATTGGTTCGTAATCAAGTCGTCCAATATAGTAAAATAGACCATACACAAAATTCTTGTACATGTAGTCATATACAAGAGAATACAAACATGCCAAAAGAAAGTTGCCGTATTTGTTCTTTGATGATAAAATATTGCTTATTATTTTTCCCATAACAAATAAAATCTGATAGATAGTATTATTATTCCTATACACCAAACTGATATTGCAATTCTATTTTTTGTAATTGTACATCTTGATAAAGACAGAATTTTTTTGAATAGTGCGAGTTTACTTATTGCACAAGCGACAGAGAAGCAAAAGAGAGTTGTGTATATTGATAATGAGTTATAGCTGCATATCACCAGGCTTCCTATACCTAAAATGAAGTAGAGCAAGTCGAAATAAAGTTGTGTCTTTTGCTTGTCTTTCACTCTAAATATGGGAAGTAAAGGTTGTGTTAATACAATCGGAAATGACCATAGTGAGAGGCAAATCGCAATGCTACCCGCAGTCTGCCATTCTTGACCTAAAAATAATACGATTAGTTTGTCACCCCCACAACAAATGAAAAGTAGGGGTAAAATAGATAAAATGGATAATAATCGTAATATGGAATTGGTAACTTTCTTTGTTTTATTTATATTATTACCATTTTGACATAGTTCTTGATAGTAAACTTTTCCTATGGCACTTCCGATTAATGACATTGGCATTAATAATAATTGAAATATTATGGAGAGGCAACCAATCTCAGATTTTGAATAGTAAATAGCCAAAATGATTGTAGGCAAACTCAATGCAGAGAATGTAAGAAGATTCGCCGGTGCATCATATAAAGGGAAATTTTTGTATTTTAAAAAAGTATGCTTTAGTTTATTGACAGAGCATTCTCTCCATTTATAATTTGTAATTTTGGGTAAAATCTTTATGCTTAAAAATAAAGCGGTTATGCATTCGGCAATAGTTGTTCCTAATATGAGTCCATTGACAGATGTTATGACTATACATGCTAAAGCAATTCTGAACAGAGCCTGACTTCCTCCTTGAATAATATTTGATAAGGAGAGATAAGTATATTGGGCATATCTATTGTTGAGATTATATGATAATGAATATATTAAGTATGCTATAAAATATATAATATATACAATATTAGTGCCTAAACTTAAACCTCCTATGCTTTGTATAATAGCAAGGAATAATCCGCTTAGTAATGTACCAATAAGCAAGCACAATATTAAGATATGAGGAATTTCATATTCCTCTGCCTTTACAATGGTATTTTCTAAACTCAGAAATAAGACGATTGTTGCAATCGTAATGGTGGATGAAAATACGCCCCATTCGCCAAAACAAGCAGGTGAGTATAGTCGTGACAAAATTGGTGTTACTATGATAGGTAACACATACATTATTAAATTGCTAAACGATAGCTTGGCGGTGTTTATTAATAATGATTGATTTTTATATTTATCTAATAATTTCAAAATTTATACATTTTGGGTGATGGAACATAATACATGGTGATTCCTTTTCTGCCTAAATCCAGCATCATTTTGAGGCATTCATGTGTGTCGTACTCTTGGATGAGTAAATTTGAAATTTTTGTTTTGTGCATGTATGCCTTTAAATGTTTGATAAGAACCATTTCGTGCGTTCTGCGTTCTATGTTGCTTGTATAGCAGCTATAAGTGCCAATATTTCCTTCTTTGTTTCTGTATTTAAAAGTAAAAGTTAAATTGAAAAATTGATTCCAATATGGATGTTCTTTCCATAATAATCCTTCTACGCAATGAACAAATGTTCCAATATAATGCGATTGTATTCCTAGATTGAAAACTAATGCATTTAATTGGGTCATACGATACCATGGCGAATTTTCATCCCAACAATTACGACAACGATGATGGTCTTTCGTAAGCCAATTTGCATATTTGCCTATAGCGCAAACAGAATGTTGTGTATTGATGCTTCTTATGACACCTGGATACTTTCTGAAAGTTTCTGCCAAGTAACCAGCAGCTGTAGGAGTTGTTCTAACATCAAATATGAAATTGGGATCTAAAATATAATCTCTCTGCGGATATGCTGGCATTAATAATGTGCCATTAGGGGTGATTATTTCTAAAATCTTGTCAATAAGTTCTGTAGCAGAACCTTGATAATTATAGAATTCCTTCATGGCAGCATGGATGCAAACGACAGAACCTTTTTTCATTCCCATCTTTTTCATGATAGAAATGAGGTCGTCAGCATTATATTTTTTGTGATAGAAAATCTTACCATATTTCTTTTTAATTTCTTTTCTGAAAGCTGATAAATCTTTTATCCCTGTTATTCTTTTTATAATAATGCCAATTTTTGTTACTATATTTATGTTTTTCTCCATGAAAAAATTAAATAAACAATTTTGCAATGTCTTTTCTTAATAAGATAATGACGAATATGACAAGTGACAAGATGGTAATGCTCAGTACGAAAACCATACGTTTAGGACCTTCGGGCACTGTTGGCACAGAAGCTCCTTTCAATATGGTGAAAGCAGGAGTCTTTTCACGTAATTTCGTTCTAGCCGTTTGAAGCTGTTGGCTTAGTTGACTATATGTATTGAACTTCAATTGCATGTCGTTCTCTAAATCTTCTTGTTTTGAACGGTAGCTTTCTAATATTACTTCTGAATTTGCATCAGAATAACTTCCATAAACCTGTCTTGACTTCTCATATGCGGCTTTTGCATCTTGAGATAGTTTTGTGTAATATGTAACATCAGCTCGTGCTTTATTTGTTCTATATGCAGTTATGAAACTTTGTAAGATACTTCGGACAGAATCCGCTAAAGTTTTACATACCAATGGGTCTTGAGCTGTGGCTTTAATGGTTATTACACCAGTCTTTGAATCAACTGTAAGTTTGATGTTTTCAGCTATGCTTTTGATGATTTTGTCTTGCTCTTTATTAAGTACATATGGATTGATATTCTGGTTAGGAATATTGAGAGATAGAGAGTCATTTGACTTACTAAAGGAGCTAAACAAGTATGATTTTTTTTGATATTTGCTTAGATACTCATAGTAGTTTGTCTCCAATTTCCCATCTTGTGTTTTAACTTTAATATTAAAAAAACTAGACAAAAACTTGTTGTCTTTCATCAACTCAGGGTACAATAATGGTGTTATAGCATCTAGTGAGTTAATTTTTCCCATATCCAAACCGAATGATGAAGCTATGGATGATAAACCTCCAGATTCTGCTGAATTATTAATTTCTGGAGCAAGTTGAGTGTCTGTAGAATAGTAACGAGGAAAACTTGTTATATATATACTTGATAGTACAACACTAATAGTAAAGGTTAGGATAAAGCCTAGCTTATGCTCTAGTATTTTTTTTATAATCAATCTTAAATCAATAACTTGGGTCTTGTCATTCATTTTGTTTTATTTTAAAGGGTTACTTTGTTGGCAAAGTGTTATTTAAAAAATAAACTTCTACTTTATTATGTGACTTAGAGAAAACTAAAGCAAATATAACAGCAATAAGAATTTCTTAAATGTTAATTTGCAAAGTTACATTTATTAACTTAACGCTATTTGCTTACTTTGTATGTTAGGCGATGAAGTAGCTTTATCAACTTTTTGTTTCTTCTTAGTTCTTCTAAAACAAAAGACTTTGCTTCCATAACTTTCGTAATGCACAATTTCTTGTAATAAGAAAATGAGTGTGCTGTGTAGAATGAGTATGTCCATATAGCATGTGGTACCCCCCCGAATCTTATTTTGTAGTCCACTCCCTTACTCCACAGAAAATGAAATCTTTTTACTCTAAAATTAATCAATAGTTCTATCAATTTTAACAATGCAATTTGTCCTAAATTGTATCGACTAAATTTATTGTCGTGAGCTATTTTGTGAAGATAGAAATCTTCACCTATGAGCTCTCCGATACATCCTGCTATTGTTTTGCCGTCTATGACAACTTTATAAATTAATCCATTTTGGAAAAAATCATTAAATCTCTTGCAGTCTTCTTCTTCTGTTAAATTGTATTTTAGATATTTAGATTCCATTCTCTCTTTGGACAATTTACTGATATTTGTATAGTCCTCAAATGAAATGTCTTCTCCTTGGCTGCATTTGTATTCTACATTTGGGAAGTCGCGTAGAATTCTTCCTAAATAGTATTTGGCATGTTTTTTTGTTTGTTTGCCAAGGCTATCAATGTACTGTTTGAATGTTGATGGAAGTACGGCGATGTTATCAACGTTGTCTGAATATTTTATGAGAGGATATTTGGTTTGGAAATTGTTTGTCTCGAAAACACTAGTTATGTTAATATTTTGCACATGATACTCCTTGAAAAGAAAGGACAAAAGCAACTCCCATTCTTCCTTTTCTACGTCTAAATAGAATTTATTTTCTATTTTTACATTTCCCTCTTTTTTAGAGTAGCTGATAGGAAAAATATTTCTTAAAAATCCATTTTCATCTCTGCTTTCGATGTAAATTACATCTTTTGGAAGACGTTTTGAACTTGTTAAATAGTTGTGGTATTTATCCAACAGATATTGTGAAATGAATTCTTTGGACAAATTACTTTTTGAAAACGAACACTTCATATTTGTTATTTAAATTATAAGTTGCTATAATAGAGTACATGTTTATGCAGCCAAAGCCCTTTCTGTTCCCAAGCCCTCCTTGATGTATTCCTTCATCGCCTCGGAAGCATGGGCGGATTCTGTCAAGTCCATCGTGGCAATCACTTTCTTGCCTTTGCCTTCTCGGAAGTTCTTCAGCCAAATCTTGTCGTGCGACTTGTTTTTGAGTTGTTCGAAGCTCAAAGAGGCATTCTCCTGGATAGAAGCGTCGAGAGCTTCTTTTTCCGATTCGGAAAGGTAATCTTCATTGGCTTTCCTCTGGGGCAGCATGATGTTGGAAGCATCCTCGGATGCAAACTTGAATGCTGTCCGAAGCATTTGTGAGAGTTCTCGTTCGTGAGAATCGCCCTTTATGGCATCAAGGAGATGGGAGAGGACAGGACCGTATGGCATGGCGCAAACATCGTCTTCCGTCATGCGTTGTCCCCATTTCGCTAAGTGTTTCAGCTCTGCGAAGTATATGGTTTTCAAGAGGGTATAGTAATCTAGCTCGCCTGTCTTGTTGAGGACATAGAGCACGATTTCCACCAATCTTTCTTTGTTGTATCTATCCATCTTTCCGAAATTTTCTGCAAAATAACAACTTTTGGGTGACATAACCAAATTTTCCTTCGTGAGAATGAAGAAAAGGGGTGAAACTTATGACACACCCTCTTGCTAATGTTTATATCTTTCCAATCTCTGCTGTCTTTTATTTCGCAATAGTCTAAAATGAAACAATGCCTGAATTATCCCACCTTCCAACTCTCGACTCCTCTTGTCTTGCTTGAGAAGTTGATGCCGAGTTTGATAATATTTCGCTAATCCATAGTGAAAGGAGCAGCATAGTTTTTTGATTCTATCTGCTGCAGTGCTTCTTCTGCACTTCCGTCTAATTTACATTCTATGATGTAGATGTAGTTAGAAGTTTGGATGATAACGTCCATTCGCTCTCTAAGTCATAAAAAGCAGAACCCTCCTTGTGGATTTTCTTAAAGTCTTGTGTTGGGATTTGCTGTGATTAGAATCTTGGCTTCCCTTTTTTGAAGATCTCTATATTTATGCGATAGCCATATCCGGAAGGCTCATCGCGTTCGGTGTTGGCTAATGATTTTTGGAGATATTCAATTGCTTGTTCTATTACGTCTCTTCTTGTAGCACCGTGAAGACCGCAAGAAGCAACTGGTTGGTCGTTGCCCATCAGCTCCATCTGTGCTTGTATTAATGTATGTAAATCCATAATCTTGTCTTTATTTTGTTTTGATTCAGATATTTTATATTTCTCCTATCTCTGTCGCATTACCTTGCTGGAATATGAGGTATATTCCGTGAAGTTGTGTTCCTGCGGATAGACTTTGGATATTTGTATCTGCTATGTATTTGTTTAATTGTTCTACAGCCTGTTCTTTTGCTGTCTTTGCTTCTCTATCCGTTGCCTTTGATGGAAGATACTTCAACTCTATGATATAGCTGTGGCGGAGGGTGGAGAATTTCTTTGTGTCTGCCAACAGGAAGAAGTCGCAATAGCCATGATTTGCCTCTATCTCTGGATGCGCTATGAAGAGCTTTGAGAGATGAAGGTAGGCATTGAAATAACCTTGTATGTTGCGTTCTCCCTGAATGCCGTCTCTGATGCTGCTGTCTTTCCAATATGAACTGGAAAGATATTCAAATAGAGGTTGCCATTCTCCTTCTTGTGCTGCCTTACGGTACATTGCTGATAAGTCATTGAGATCTAAGCTATGCAATGTCTGAAACTGTTCTACCAGAAAGTCGTAATACATCTTGCGGATGGTGTTGTTGGGAATGACGAGATGAAGAGCATCAAGATCGGTTCCTCCAATAGTCAACATTCCATAGTAGTACAATAGGCTGACGAAACGGTCAGGATTCATTACTTCCTCTGCTGCAAAAGAATCAGCAATAGAGGCATCAATAAAGCCTTTCTCGGCAATCTTCATCAAGACTCCTTTGCGGTCGCCATCCAGACGGTCGAGCCTTACGAGGTTCTTCAACTTGGCATAATCTGTACGACAACTTGGATCTGCCATCTCCTTGGGCGCTTTCCCTGTTGTGATGAGGTTGTTGAGATAGTAGAGTACCATGTTGCTGTTGTACATGCTCGGATCGATATTGTATCTGTCTTCTGAAAAGCAGTAGTTGTCGTACCATGGTTTCATCTCTGCTATAATCGCATTGATCTTTTCATCCTCACTGATGGTGACTCCAATAGTATCATTCGTTTTGATAAGGCCTACAGATATGTAGTAGGATATCATTTGGCGTACTTCTTCTTCGCTGAAGCCTAACATCATGTTGAACCATGGATGAAGGCTGATGTTGGTGGCGATGTTGAAGCCACTGGTCAAATCGTTGAGGGTGATAGGACTGACACCCATAAAGAGAATACGTTCGAAGTTCGGTTTGAATATCTTGAAGGCATTGCGGTAAAAACCACTGCTGTGGGTCATGTTATGATAGGTATCCTCGCCCAACTCATTGAGAACGGTGTTGGTGAAGTTGTCGTATTCGTCAATGATGAGATAAAGATGATAGCCTCGCTCCTTGGCTTCTTTGGACAGAATGTTGATTTTGTCCTTGGAAGTAGTGGCAGCCAAAGCCCATTCTACCGTGTCTTTTGTATAATAGTTCTGGTATTTTTGAACAAATTGATTCAGACAACTGCAACAGTATGTGTTGAAGTCGGTCTCAAGATACTCTACTCTGTCCAAAACCTGGGAAAAGTCGAATTGCAAAATCTGAAACTTGCCTTTTGATTCTAAAGGATGTGTTTCTATCCATGTGCCTTGATATTCTTTTTCGATATCTTTATTGGCGCAATCGAAGTAATCGGCTACCATTGACAAAAACAAACTCTTGCCAAAACGACGTGGACGTATCAAGAAGAGAAAATTTGAAATCTTCTCTAATAATGGCAAGTACTTTGTTTTGTCAACAAAATACTTTTGACTTCTCTGTAGGGTCTTGAAGTCGGATATTCCTATTGGTAATCTCTTGATTGCTTCCATAATTTCTTTAGTTATTCATCACAACTTATCCCATTAACCAACGCATAGGATATTTCATAAGAACGACTCCTTCGTTTGAGGTGTCATGCTCTTACTTCGTCATATTGGCGATGGTAGCTATCATGGCGGCGATGCTCGACATGCTGGAACCAAGGCTCATAGTCTCAGCAACACTCATCTTGCGCTTCAGCTTGGATGGGACAACGATTTCGCAACCTGGCTGGATGCGGGCGCCTTGACTTACCTTTGCCACCTTGCCATTCATATAGATGACGTATGCTTTGCTCTTGACTGCATCTGAGGCGAAACCACCGGCCTCGTCTATGTAATAGCTTGCTCGCTTGCCCTTGACGTATGCCACGGTGTTGGCGAACATAACTGCTCCATTGATCTTAACGGTTCCGTCGTACTGTGGTACGATGAGGCGGTCGCCCTCACGCAATACCAAGTCTTCGTCAGAACCAGGATTCTTGAGTGCTTCTGCCAAGTCGATTCCTACTGGGTATTCGTCTGGAATATTGAACTTCTCAAGTTCTACATTCTTGGCACTTTCGGCTGACTGCTGTATGGCGGAGCCGTTATTGCTGCTCGCTGCCAACTGAAGGAGGTTCTTCTGCTGGTTTTCGCGTTCCTTTTTATAGATAGCGTACATCAGGTCGCGTTCTGTCTGGTTGGTGCGGCGAAGAAGACGGGCTCCCTTGATGTAGGCATGATCGGTAGCGCCTCCTGCCATGTGATACAGGTCGCTCAGACGTGAAGGACGCTTGGTCATGGTGTAGGCACCTTGGAACACAACCTCTCCTTCGATACTTACATTTTGCTGTTCTGTATAACTTGGATTTTTGCGGATATAAACCTCATCGAATGGCATCAGGGTAAAGCCTGGTGTGCCGTCGATAACGAAACCGTCCTTCAAGGTGAGTTCGAAACTCTTGGCAATGATGCTGTCAGGACGCAATGCCTTCGGATTGTTGACTCGACGGCTTACGTTGACTTTCACTACAGATGCCTTGTCGGTGAGTCCGCCTGCCTGAAGAACGAAGTCCTCGATGGTTTCATTGTCGGCATACTTGTATGTGCCAGGATAGTTTACTTCGCCACGGATGGTGATGGTGCGCTCTATCATCTTGTCCTGACGGGTAGGGATGAAGAGCACATCATTCTCCTTCAATGGGATGTCGGCCACCTTACCACTCATGATGCCTGCAATATCGACGCTGATTACCTCCAAAGAGCGGTCGGTCTTCATGCGATGCATTACGGCACGGGCTGTAAAGGCTTCCTCGGTGAGTCCCTCTGCATGTTCTACGAGAGTGCGAACGCTGTTGATCTGTTCGCCCAAGTTGTACATGCCGGGACGGAACACGGCTCCCTTGATTTCTACGGTATTGGCATAGCGTGGCAGGATAGAGTCTACGCTAACAGAGTCGCCATCAGCTATACGGAAGTTGGCGTAATCGAATTCTTCTACGTTGAATACTGAATACTCTCTGCCTGTCTTACGATTCACGCGAACGGCCTTGGTATAGGCATCTCCTGTAAAACCACCGGCATACTTGAGTACGGAGTTAAGGCTCTCGTTCTTCTTCATCTCGTAGAACATAGGGCGCTTTACCTTTCCGCTGATGTTGACCAAGCAGTCGTATGGGCCCACAACGATGACATCATTATCGGCCAAACGAACATTGCCTGTCAGTTTGCCGTTGAGAATATAGTCGTAAATATCTACTACGGTTACAAGTCGGTTGTGACGATAAACCTTGATGTTGCGCAGGGTTCCGAGGTCGTTGGTGCCTCCTGCCATATACAGGGCATGGAACACGGTGGCAAAGGCTGATAGGGTATAGGTTCCCGGTGCCTTTACTTCGCCCATCACATTGACCATGATGGTCTTGGTCTGGCCTACTGTCAGTTTCACACGGCTGCTGCGATAACGGCTTCCGAGTGTGTTGCGTAAGCGGGCATTGGCTTGTGCTACAGTCAGTCCACTGACATTGACAGGGCCATAACCCTCGATGGTTACTTCGCCATCGGGAGAAACTGTGCTCTGAATGGTGCGCTGAGATGCTCCGTAAATATCAATGATAACTGCATCGCCTGGCCCCAGACGATAGTTCTGTGGGGTAGCGATGTTCATGTTAGGCTCGAAACTTAACTCCTTGTTATTGAAGATGTCACGGCCGAAAACGCGATGTTTATCTTTAGCCTGCTGAGCCAACAACTGTTTGAGCATCTGTGTGGAATCGGGCACAATGCCATTCAACTCGTTTTGCATGTCGCCATATTCCTCGTCATTGCTGTCGTAAGTGTGTCTGTAAGAATAGTCGCGCTGGGCTTGCACACGATAGTTGGAGTAGTTGGCAGCCTCTTTGTCGGACTGTTTTCCGTAGTCGGAACGTGTTTTGCCATTATTGCTGCGCAGACGACTTGCATCTCCTGTGCGGTCGGTAGCACTGGCCAAAGAACCTTGCTTCTGCATCTTCTCATACTTCTGACGAACTCGACGAATCTGAGAAATGTCGACACCACGCTGCATCAGCTTGGTGACAATCTGCGAATTAGAGGTGCCTGCACTATGCTCCTTGGCCACAAAACTCATCACTTGATCATCCGTCATGCCTGACTGGGCCATTACTGAACCTGCAGACAAGAGCATGAGCGCAAAAATGATATATTTCTTCATTGTTTATTGTATGCTAATTTTTTAGATAATTATGCTATTAATATTCTATTCTTATTATATAATAACTCTAAATAGTGTAATTTGTTGTAAAGGAGCATGTTTTTTTCTCAATATTGGCGGAGTGCAGCCAAAAGGTCGATATTTTCGCTCTTTTTGCCGACTGTGATACGCAGGCAGTTGCCACAAAGTTGCACATTGTTGCGATTGCGCACAATGATGCCCTGATTGACCAGATAGTTATAGATGGCTGTAGCATCTGTCATCTTTGCGAGGAAGAAGTTGGCCTCTGTGGGGTACACCTTCTCGCAGATAGGCAGGTCGGTGAAGGCTGCCATCACCTTGCCACGTTCCTGCAGAATGGTCTTCACCCAGTCGTCTACCTGATAGGGATCTTTCAGAACCTCGAGTGCCTGCTGCTGGGTGAGGAGGTTGATGTTGTAAGGGTATTTCACCTTATTGAATATATCTACTATCTGCTTGCAGGCAAATGCCATGCCCAGACGGATGGCTGCACAACCCCATGCCTTACTCATCGTGTTGAGCACGATGAGGTTGGGATATTTTGCCAGCTGCAGGCGGTAGGGGCGGGTCTTGGCAAAGTCGCCATAGGCTTCATCGACTACTACGATGCCGTCGAAGCGTGACAATACACCATCAATGGTGTCGGGTGAGATGAGATTGCCGGTTGGATTGTTGGGACTGCAGAACCAGATAACCTTGGTATTCTCGTCGCAGGCTGCTAAGAGATGGTCGGCTGTGGTCTGGAACTGCTCGTTGAGCAATACTGGACGGTATTCCACATCATTGATGTCGGCACATACTTCATACATACCATAAGTGGGAGCTATGGCCACTACATTGTCCTTGCCTGGTCGACAGAACACTCTGTAAACCAAATCGATGGCCTCATCTGAACCATTGCCCAAGAAGATCTTGTCTTCTGCCACGCCCTTCACCTTACTGAGCTGTTTCTTCAATTCGAGCTGCAAGGGGTCTGGATAGCGGTTGTATGGGTCGTTGTATGGATTCTCATTAGCGTCGAGGAAGACGCGGGCTGTACGACCGCTAAACTCATTGCGGGCGCAACTATAGGGTGCCAAGTTCCATATGTTCTCTCGGCAAAGTTGTTTCAGTTCTTTCATTATGATTTTGTCAGAAATTTGAAGGTAAAAACGAATATGAAACGCTTCTTTACCTTTTTACCTTTTTACTTTTTTACCTTTTTACTTTTTTACCATTTTACCTTTCACCAAGGCTTTCCACTCTCAGTCGCATGGCGTTGGCGTGGGCTTCGAGCTGTTCATTCTCTGCCATTGTGACTACAGCCTTGCCGATGCTTCGGATGCCTTCCTTGCTGAGATGCTGGAATGTGATTTTGCGATTGTAGCTGTCGAGATTTACACCATTATATGCCAAGGCATAGCCATGAGTCGGCAAGGTGTGATTGGTACCGCTGGCATAATCGCCGGCACTCTCACAGGCATAGTTGCCTAAGAATACACTTCCAGCATTCACCACCTTCTCTGTCAACTGCTCGTAGTCGCTTGTGGCTATGATGAGATGCTCGGGAGCATAGGCATTGCTCAGGTCAATGGCCTCCTGCTTGTCTTTGACGAGGATGAACTTCGAGTTGTCTAACGATGTGTGTGCCATCTCCTTACGTGGCAAACGCTCCAACTGTTGTTCAACCTCTTTTACCACCTTAGAAATCATCTCTTCGGAGGTGGTAATGAAGAACACCTGAGAGTCGAAACCATGTTCCGCCTGCGACAACAGGTCGGCAGCGACAAAGACAGGGTTGCTGCTTTCATCGGCAATGACACAAACCTCTGATGGACCTGCTGGCATGTCTATCGCCACGTC
>ENA-ORRO01000308-ORRO01000308.1-human-gut-metagenome-genome-assembly--contig:-NODE-308-length-43949-cov-7.476489_pt1 | contig 43949 bp, 45 predicted proteins | sample MGYA00242176_ERZ509136 | MGnify/ENA primary metagenome ERZ509136 (study PRJEB26280, sample SAMEA2338644) | human gut metagenome | biome: human gut; feature: human-associated habitat; material: faeces...
GGCGTTTTCCCTGTCATAAGTCTTAATCAAATGCTCAAAGTCAAGGTTTTCGATAGGGACAAAAAAATTCTCAAAAAAAGCAAAAAAATAAGCCCCACAAGGCTTTTCTGACAATTCTTTGAATCATCAGGGCCTTGTAGGGCTATCCGTTATCTTATGCTATTTTATTTTCACACTGCCTGTAATGGGGTGTTCTCCATTGTTTCCTTAAACTGCTCAACTGTCATCTTTGCTTTTGCCGCAGCACGCTCCAGCGGTAAATCACCCTCTCGAACAAGCTGAACCAGCATCCGAATCTCGCCAATTCCGATGCCTTCGATTCTGCCTTCCTGACGGCCTTCTTCACGGCCTTCGGCTCTTACGCCTTGACTAAGATTGCACACTTCAAGCACCTCTCTTTCCAGTTCTTCGCTCATTGCAACGCCAAACTCTTCTTCCAGAATCTTCTTTTTCTCCGAACCTGATCTTGTGGAAGATAACAGCACTTCCATAAATTTCAGGATTCCCTTATGATTCTCCGTCCCTGGCTTGCCTAAACAAATCATTACGACACTCATCAAATCGTAGTTTTCGGTTTCTTCCTGCGCTTCTCCAATCAACTGTTCGGGTTTGATGGAGTACCGGGTAAGCGTATTTTCAAAACCATCTGACGGCTGAGTACAAATCCAGATGGAGTAGACCTTACGAATCTTCCCATATTCAGATTTTGTAAAAATCGGACCGTGCTGTGCAGAAATCATTCTGCTACAATAATAGATTGCCCGTTTCGTCAATGGGTATCCCGGCTTGAATTTTGTCTGTGCTTCCACATTGATAATCAGACGAATGACTTCTTCCTGTTCTGCACTGTCCGCAGATTTCGGTGCGATTGCGTCAAAGCGAACATCGTAGAACAATGTTCCCTCGGTCAGCGTAGAGTCCTCGTTGTTACTACCCTTGATTACATCTGTTGACTTTTTGGGTCTGTTCGTATCATCGACATGAACACCAACAGAGCCAACCTCCGGGGTTCCCTCGATGTATTTCTCAACAATATCATTCCTCATCGTGGAAGTTCAGCATTTTCACTTCCTGATAAGGCGGGCTGGAATCGCCATCGTATTTTGCCGCCTCAGCACGGTCATGCAGCTTCAGGATCATCTGGCTCAGTTTTTTCTCTTTCATCATGCGTCTTTCTTCTCCCTGTATACTTCTCAATATAATCATCTTGAATTGGAGATTTATGATTGTTAATCATATCCACTTTCGCTTGCACAATGTCAACAGCCATCACTTGATTATGCTGTGCTAACAGAACGCTAAGGGAAAGGCCGACGTATCCAGTGCCTGCTACGGCAATTTTATAATTTTTCATATTTTCATTCTCCTCACTTTTCTCTTTATAAAACAGCAATAAGCCTACGGCGGGTCGCACAAAGGCAATCCACCGTAGGCTTGAACTCTCCTTCAATCTTTATTTGCTGCTCCTTTTTGTGGGTCAAAACAGAGCTTCCAAAAGCCTCCTACATATAACCCCCAGGATTTCCCGCTTCTTGCAGTCTTTTCAACAAATAAACTTTTGAAGGACAACTCAAGCTGTCAAAACCCTTTAGTTATCGTAGTTTTTCTTGGTTGACCCTATGCGGTTGTCAAGTAAGGAACAAAAATTTTTGTAAAAAAAAGCCCTACAAGGCTTTCAATCGGTTCTTACACCAATTTGAGCCTTGTAGGGCTTATCTTCTTATTCATAATTCGGGGGCTTAACCTGACTACAGATGGTATTATTCCAGCACACACCAATCGCCTGAACTGAAATACACCGCTCCCACGTACAGCATTTTTATGGACGAAGACCCTTTACAAGAGTCTGAAATTCCTGTTCTGTATCCGCAAAGTGGTAAGGCGCATACTCACCATACGCTGTTGGCCTGCTGATTGTTACAAGCTGTACTCCCTTATATCCAACCTCTGTGTTCAATTCTCTTTTTAATTCCACCAGATGCTTCCCATGCGTCGTTTTTAGAGCAAAACAACCATGTGCATTACGATCTTTTGCTACTAAATAGTACATTATTCAGCACCTCCTTAAATTCATGTTCATTCCGAATCAATCCATTTTCATACTTTTCACGCATTATCTTCCCTGTTTCCACGGGATAATTCTTTTTATACAGATAATCGTGAAGCCAGTTATTTAATTGCCTATCAAACAACGTATTAAATTGGATTTCTATGGGGTAATGTCTTCCACTTTTCTGATAGTACACATGGACACCCCTGTAACCATCATCCACTGCCTTTCCTTTTGCCATATCAGCAATCCGGAACGGTGAAAACTCTTCTTCTAATATTTGATCGTAGCTATCACAAAAAGCCCGGAAGCCCAGAATATCATTAAACACTTTTCGTGTCTGATGATCCGGATAGTAACGATCATACTTCAAAAGTATAGAATCCAAGCTCTTAACCCTGTAGTCTAGCGCAATATTAGAAAGGATTTCCTGTTCATCCAACCACTCAGTCATCGAAATCAGTTCAGCAATTAACAAATCCTTATCAAAATAATGCAAGTTCTTCTTCAACGGAATTCCCAAATGCGACTCAAATGATAGTGCATCTAAAATTCCCACCGATAAGCCATTCATTTTCAGCAATTGCTCATTCATAGAGATGCCCCACTGCTTATTAGGATTCTTATGTTATCGGTTTTCAACTAATTGAGCCTCGTATAGCCTATCTGCTTATTCGATATAGTTTTAGTGACCAGCTGTTCTTAGCAGCCTTATCATCACTCGAATTATATTTCGTCTGAGTTATCGCATAAGCAAGCTGGTTTTCCATCAGCATTCACTTCCCAGCAACAGATTCAACGGGAGTGTATACTCTCCCTATTGTGCTTCCATCTTACCATAAAACGCTTTGCATATCAAGCTTGCAGATATAAACTTTTCGGCATAGATTTGTCCATATTGCTCTTTTTTCGGCATAATGCCGTCATTTAAATTGATGTTTTCCCCTGTCACCAAATCATTTGCCTTCAATAGTTTTCAATTCTTCAAGGTAATAGTCACCATGATAGAATTTAGAAACATCCATATCAAGAGCTTCAACTACCCGACAGGCCAAGCCAAAAGAGGAAGTCAAAATATTTCTTTCCCCAGATTCCAGCCTTTGATATTGACGTAAAGTTATATTGGCTCGATCAGCAACCTCTTGTTGCGTCATCCTTAACATTTGTCGTCTTTCCGATAAGACAGCCGCTGCTGTTGGAATTATCGTTTGAAAACTATCTAAAATTCCACCACTCATAATATTGGTTCCCTTCATCACGTCCATTTGGACGTATTATACGACCAAGTGGACGTGATGTCAAGTTGTACACTTTTGAGGCGAGAGGGCACTTTGTTCATCTTTTTCAAGCGAAATGATAACTGCATTTTTCTCGGCATCATACCGTCCTTTAAACTGATGGTCTTTTCCTGCCGCTAGACCATTTGCTTCCAGCAACACCTGAATGAACTGTATTCCGTTAATCATCATCCGACACTGCCCATCGGTCAGCAGCCTGTCCGGGACCTTAAAGGACATGGGATGCTCCGCAGCACACGGCGTGATTGCAATAGCCTTCCGATCTTTCCTCTGCAAAACGCAGATATAGGCTGGACTTCCAAGAACACGAATAACATCTTTTCCCACGTTCATTCTCCGACTTTCAGCCGGAATTGTCACCAGCAAATTCATAATTCGTCCCGAATTCATGTCTGCATTCCTCTCTCAGCAATCTCATTGCCTGATTGTTGTACGTTTTCAAGCTGTTCCGGTAAATCTGGCGAAGGTATATTTTCAGATTCTTCACGTTGCGGAATCGGTATTGAAGTAGTGCCTGCTTCCCGTTCGGGCTCATCCAATACAGTAGAACTCTGATACCCAATGAAGTCCTCAAACATGTTCATCTGATGATCTGCAATATAGTCATTATAAGATTTTCCGATACGGTTCTTATAGGCATCCGGGAAGAATTTCATCTGCTTTTTCTTCATTTCACCAGTAAGCGGATCCGTATATTCCTGTGGCTTCGGGGTGAACATGATTGCTTCTTCCAAATCAAACAACATACAAAGACCCTGATCTGAATTAGCCACCCGTCCAAGCACTTTATAACGGCATTCCCGATTCCAGTTCATGAGCCTGAAGATATTTTCCACAAATTCCAATGATGTAATATCCTTATTCACCCAATTTTCGTCGTTCTGTCGTGCCCATTCAACAGACGCGCTGTCCTCTTCCGGGCACATAATCAACGCAAGCCGCTTCTTATTGGGGTGCAAAATCGGAAGGACATACTTGATTCCTTCAAAAAGCCGAATGCACGCCATATTAAATTTCATAACACCATATTTTATGCTCACTGCAGGTTTATTCAGCATGGAAAACTGGGTGCGCGGCGGAAGTTCATAGCCATCGAACTTTTCGTACTCCAGTTCTCTTTTATGTTCTTTCCGTATCTGTGCAAGTTCACGAATCAAGGAGATTTCCCGAACGCTCAGTTCCTGCGCCCTGCTTTTTTCTTCCATTCTATAAGTTCCTCCTACATCGACATCAAAAGATCATCCAGTTCACGTTGAACTTCATTTCTGCTTGGAATTGCACCAATCATGGGGTTTTCTACGACTTGGCCGGATTCCATCACATCACGGGCCGTAATGCTCTGAACCCACTTACGCCGATATAGCCTGCATTCCAGGTTCATCGAGTATCCCTCAGCCTGTTCATAATGATTTTTCCCAATCAAAATCCGGGACTCATCCAACTCAAAGAGCAGGAATTTTGCGTTTTCCCGTTCCTGGCAGATACCACGGCACTGATAGCGGCAATTCCTTCTCCAGTTCAATGTTTGGAAGACCAGTCCAGAAAATGCTCTGGCTGAAAAAGCACTATGAACGTCATTGTCATCTCTCCAGCGCATCGCCGTTGAAGACTTACAATTGTTCTTCCGCAGGATCACGACCTGCAGAATCGGATGATAAAGCAATTCAACATCTTCGCAGTCGTCCAACCGGGTATGGCATGCCTTGCTGAAACGGATTTCATTTTTAGAAATTGTCATAACCGGGCTGCTCTGGTTGATAAAGCAAGTGCCTGAAACCGTCAGATAATCAGATAACAATGCCATATCCGACTTCTTTCCAGACCACATTTCCGTCATATCGTTCAGTTCGACCACTTCTTCCGGCAGATAGGCATTCAGGCAAAGGCTGCGGATGCTTTCGGCATTGATGCCGCTCCAATTCGGATGGATGCCAATAAATCCTTTCAATGCTCCCTGCTGGATTACCACAATATCCTGCACACCGCACTTCTTATTGCTGGATGCCACGAGATGTGCAGCCCGTGCAATCTCCGGCGAAACAATTGCTTGGTGATGTTCTGGAACGTAGGCAGAGCAGCGATTCCCGTTATTCTTTGTGACTTTGCCCAACTTGTAGTCCACCACGATGCTCTTCCGGGCTTCCAGATCACCCCAGCGACGTTCGTTTTTCATGATGTTAGCCACCATCATGCCATTCCACTCCTGCCTGCCGCGCAGGGTGCTGCGCTTCTTCTGCGTCAGGATCATTGCAATCTGCTCATAGTTGTACCCTTGAATAAATGCCAGAAAGATAAAACGTACCGTCTTTGCTTCTTCCGGCTCAATCACAAGCTGTCCATCCTTCGTATGCCGATACCCCATCAGGTCGGCCACCGGGTACTGGCCTGTCATAATACGCTGGTCATACGAAAGGATCATCCGGCGACTCTTGTTGCCCGATTCCCAATCTGCCAGAAGTGCTTGAATGTCCAAACTATATTGGCTGCTTGGATTCAGCGTGTAGATGTTTTCAGTTTCAAAGTACACGCCAATGGGATGTGCCGGGTGCATGGTTTTCAGTGCTGCGATCTGCGTCATACAATCCGAAAAATTTCGCGCAAACCGCGAAATGCTGGCGCAGATAATCAAATCCATCTTCTGGTCTTTGGCATCTCGCATCATTCGCTTAAACGCATCCCGTTTCCGCAGTGAAGTACCCGATTTTCCTTCGTCACTGTAAATATCTTCCAGACTCCAATTCTCTGTTTCCGCTATTTTTTGAGTATAATAGAGGGTTTGGTTCTCAATAGAGGAAATCTGCTCCTCGCTGGATGTACTGACACGGGCATAAACCGCCACACGTTTCAGGTCGCTGTCGTAAATCGACGGTGTCGGTTTTGCCGGACGAAAGTAATCTTTTGCCGTTTTCTGGCCCTGTTCTGTCTGCTTATGGATTCTGTCACGAATCTCTGCTTTTCGCCTTTCAGATTCCAGATGTCGGCTCTGCCAGTCTGCTCCACACGGCAGCACGTCCACATCTTCTGCCGGGATATGTTCTACGTTCATTTCTCTCCAGCCTTTGTCATTTCATGTTCCAGTCGGATTCTCCACTCAAGATAATCTTTTCTTCGGATCGATGTATATTTTTCAGCCAATTCTTTCAGGTTCTGACGCTGATTCTCAATATCAAGAATGGTGTCGACTCTTTGGTCGTCATCATCTGTAACAATGTCCACCCGCATCGGCAAATCAAACAGATATTTCAGCAGGAAACAGAAATCACAGGTATTCGCTGCAAGGTAGGCCCTTGTCTGTGAAAAAATCAGATTGACGGCACCCTTTTTGCAATCTTTGAGCAGATGCACCATTTCCGGGCGTTTATAAATTTCCTTATTCCCTGTGATGTCAATATAAACACCAACCAGCTTTTTATCGCTATCAGTTTTAAACTTTTCAGCATAGTAGGAACTGTGATAGGCTACTGCTGCATCCTTAGCGCGTTCCCACAGTTTTGCAAGTTTCACATAGCCGCCAACCTTATACTTGCGATCCATTCATAGCACCTTCTTCCGGCTGAACGCTCCAATACCATTTCCGCTTTTTCTGGTAGCAGTGGATTCCCATTTCTGTTTTTACCATCCGCGCTACTCGTTTGCTGACACCTTCATTATCTAAGCGACAATACATTTCATTTGCGCTCATATCGCCTTTTTCAAGGAAATGCTTAATCCAGTAGACAGCTTTCTGTTGCTCGGTATCAAATTCAGGTTCGGTGTCCGGCTGTTGTTTTTCAAAGAGCTGTGGCCTACATTCAAGCCACTGAAAACCACTTTCGGCAGAAATAGAGAAACGGATGTCTTCTGCCGTAGGCGCAAGACTGTTTTTGATTTGATGTACGATTCTTATATCAGGGTTCTCTGTATCTCGCTCCACCTGCAGGACGCTTCGTGCTGCTGCCACAACATCAATGCTGCCAAGGCTGCGGTACAGCCCTTTGGAGCCTTCTTTTTTATTGAGGTGCCCAATCAGAACAATAGCGCAGTCGTAGCCAGCAGCCCACATTCCAAGGCGGCGCATAAGTTTCCGTGCCCTGCCTGCGATCTGCAAATCTGAATCACTGCCAAGATAGGCCTGAATTGGGTCGATCACGACCAAGCGCGGCCGGAATTCAATGATTGCCTGACGGATGCGCTCATCGTCCAATGTAAGGCCGTTATAGACTTCTTCATTGATGAAAGCGATCTTCCCGCAATCTGCTCCGCAGCGTTCCAGACGGGGCTTTATCGTGTCTGAAACGCCATCCTCGGAGCACTGATAAATCACCTTTTGCGGCGCACCGATCTTACAGCCATCCGGGGTCTTACCTCCTGTTGAAAGTTCCGCAATCAGATTCATCATCATGCTAGACTTTCCATCGCCGGGATCACCCTGCAGCAGTGTGATTTTCCCGATTGCAATAAAGGGATACCACAGCCACCGTACATCCGTTGACTGAACTTCGCTATACAGTGTCAGCAGCCGTTCCATTTCGTTTTCCCCACTTTATTTTCGCAGCTTGATTTCATGCTTTTATTATACTCTTATCAGATGATTTTTTCTGTGAAGTGGCACTTCACATGTGCAGCAAATTGTGATGTAACACTTCACAAAATTGCCTCAGAACACACGACTGCTAGGGGTGGCCCCGCCAAATTCTGAGCCACATTTTCATCATTTTCTCTATACAAATGAAAGTACATCCGTTAACTGAACCCCGCTGTACAGCGTCAGTAACTTTTTCACTTCGTTCTCACTCACATTATCGTGCTGTTCAATTTTATGGTTTTATTATACACCTGTCAGATAATTTTTCTGTGACCCAGCAGGTCACTTGTTCCTTAAAATGTGACCTACTGGGTCACATTTTGGCCTCAGAAGCCATCTCCGCTAGAGGGGAAAAACGAAAATTCTGACTTCTATGTTGGCTGCTCTTTTCGTTCTTCTTGATTCGTTTTTCCATAGGCCAGATAATAAAAGTACTCTTATGCGGGCATTCGAAAGGAAGATTTACTTATGTCCGTCAATTATGTTGCTTTGGGAAAACGTATTAGTTATTTCAGAATGCAGTGTGGTAATATCACCCAGGAAGCCTTAGCCTCTAAAATCAATCGCAGTCGTGAATTTCTGGCCAAAATTGAAAAAGGCACAGAACACCCCAGCGTTGCCACTCTGGTCGATATTACCGACGCCCTCTGCATTTCCATTGATGATTTGTTGATAGACAGTCTTCACTATTCCGTTTCAACTTCCAACACCGAATTGCATCGTCTGTTATTGGACTGCAACGAAACTGAGCAGGAAATCATTATCCGCACGGCGAAGGAGTTAAAGGCCACTCTTGTCAGCCTTGGAATTTAACATCCATCCGTATTAAAATCACAAAATAAAAAGGCCCGCATAAGCCGCAGACGCACCCTCGAATCATCTTGGGTGCTGTCTGTGGTTTATGCGAGCTTCTCTTATAATTCTTTTTCTGTATTTTAACTTATTTTAAGTTATAATACAGAATTCAAGTTAAGATTTGCTGTGAATCACTTTTTCTTTACCATGCAGCGTTTTTTAAAGAACGAAATGCCGTAGCAAAGAATTTGATCGTAATCATCCTCATACTCCTTTGCATACATCCGATCATCAATTTGCTGCAAGGCTATATCGCATTCACTTTCCAGATTTTCCAAAGCCTTCGTGTACTTTGCTTCAAAGATTGCAACGCGGGCATTAATGGAATCGTAAACGACTACATCGCTTCGGCCTTCGCCATGCTCCTTATTAGAATCCACCATATATCCGGCACCCGTGAAGATGCCCGCAAGAAAAGCATGATAGAAGTCTTCCCGATAGTCATGGTAGCTTATGGTGCGCCGGAGCAGAGCATTCATTTCCTTGGTAATGCCTTCGCTGTCACCGTTCCAGACTGCATCAAACAAAGCATTTCGATTCCACTTCTTCGTACTGTCATCGAACCATTTGATAACTGTTGTTTCAAAAATCTCTTTGATTTCTGCATTCGGAATCATAAGGGCAACCATGCCATCCGGCAACTCACCCTTATAATCTTCTTCACGCGCCTTGGTCAAGTACCCTGTCAGATACAGCGTACTCCAGAGATTATCTTCTGAGGAATGCAGGTAATCATAGGTCAGGCTTTCATCCACACGCTGAACAATGCAGCCGCCAGCCATCAGGATTTCAAGTTTATTTGTGATGGTACTCCCCGCATAGTCAATAAAGGAACGGATGATTGCATTATCGCTGGTGTTCTTCCAGTAGCTGATAGGCTTAGCTTTCGGATTGCGCTGCAGTTCCAGCAAATAATTCATTACATCCCACGGGCAGTAAACATCAAAGGCTCCGAAATGGTATCCATCATACCATTTCTTGATGTTCTCAGCCTGCGTTGTCAAGTCAGCATCCTTTAGCAGCAGGTCAACCTCACTTTGTACAAATCCGAAATACTCGTTCAGACGAGAATTTGTGATAGTATCCGATACAAAATTATTTGTTCCCGTAAAAATGCTTTCTTTCGCAATCTTTAAGCAGCCCGTAACAACTGCAAACTGAAGTGCTTGATTGTCTTTTAGGGCCTGCATCAAGCCTTTCATAACATCGAGCATTTCATTATAATAACCGTTGTTATTTGCTTTTGCTACAGGGACATCATACTCGTCTATAAGAAGAATTACAGGCTTTGCATAATAGCTCTGCATCATCGTTGTCAAAAGCATAAGGCTGCTCTTAACTTCTTTTATAGAACCATTGCCATGTGCAAGATGCTCAAACGCTGTTTTTTGGAATTCTGTAGCACTTTTACTATCAAGCAAATAAAGATGTTTGTTGTACAAATCCGCTATCACCATTGTGAGCATATCGTATGCCCCAGTGAAATCCAAACCGTCTACCTGTCGGAATGAAACAAAGACTGTAGGATACTGATTCATCCACTCATCACATAATACCTGATGCTCTGCAATTTCCAGCCCATCAAACAGTTCTTTGCTGTCTTTACGGATGTCAAAGAAGCTTTCTAGCATACTCATGCCAAGCGTCTTACCGAAACGCCGTGGTCGAGTGATAAGTGTCACTTCTGCTTTTTCGTCCAAAATTTCCGTAATCAGGCCAGATTTGTCAATATAATAAAACCCACCGTTCCGAATCTTCTCAAAGTCCGAAATACCAACTGGGATGTTCAATTTTTTCATCTCTGCTGCTCCTTTCGCGTAGCCACACACAGACTTTTTATTGCTTCTATGATACCATGAAACTCATGTTCTTACAAGAAAAACTCTGCTTACTGCATTGATTCTGGCTACGGCTCATTCTGCATAGCCTGCCAGCACATCTTCAAATGTAAAATGGATTTTCACACGTTCATCGTTGAAAACCTCGATGCGGTCAATAAAGGTTTCTACCACATTCTGTGATAAGTGCATCACATCGCCTGCTTCTTCTACAGTACTCATGACAGTCTGCAAATGATCAGTGTCCTTCTTCACAGGCTGGAAAGCTTGATTTTTCTCGGTACGCAGCCTTTGAATCTGCTCCATCTTTTCATCTTCCTGCACTCTGTAGGCATCTCTCTGCCGGATGAACTCTTCCTTACTCATATTCCCGTCGGCGTATTGCTCATACAGTGCAACGCGCTGTTTTACAATCTCTGCCTTTTCTGCACTCAGCTTTTCTTCCTGCCGTTCCAGTGCGGAGAAGCAGATCAACGCTTTGCGTTCCCGTTCGTGCAGGATTTCCAGTACATACTCTGCCTGCTTTATCTGCGCTGTCAGCGCATTTCGGACGATATATTCCAGCAGTTTCTCGGAGATCGGGATTCGCTTGCAAGGGCTGTCCACCGCTGTGGCCGAAAATCTGCAGTTAAACGAGGGGCCAAGCTTCTTGAGTACACGATATTTCATCAGCTTCTGGCAGTAGCCGCAGTAGACCTTGCCTTTCAAGGGATACTGGCGTTTTGTGTAGTTCCCGGCCTGGTGCTTCCCATGCTGCAGCATAATGACCATTTGTGCCTGTTCAAATTCCTCCGGGGTCACAATGGCGGCATGGCTGTCCTCAATACGTACCTGCTGTTCCAAAGGAGCGCGCAGAACCCGATGCTTACAGGGAACCGGCATAATGAATTTCGCGCCCACATAGGTTCCCTTATACTTCTCATTTTTCAGAACATGGTAAACCGTTCCACTTGTCCAATGGCTGCGCTGCAGATCCCATGCTTTCTGCTCACTGTACACATGGTTTTCCGCCACATGATACGCTGCCGGGGTCGGGATCTGCTTTTCATTCAGGATTTTTGCGATGGTGCCTGTTCTGTTGCCCTGCAATGCCAGTTCAAAGATCAACCGTACATACTGGCTGGCTACCGGGTCGAGGATCAGCTTATGGCAATCGTTCGGGTCCGGCAGGAATCCAAACGGGCGGTATCCTCCGAGATACATTCCTTTCTTCTGCATCACATGGTCGGCTGCTGCGATTTTGGCGGAAAGATCACGGCTGTAGGATGCGTTGATGATGTTCTTGATGGCTACTTCCAGCCCTCGCACATCGTTTCCGGCCTGCATTCCACTGTCATACCCATCGTTGACAGAGATAAAACGAACGCCCAGCAATGGGAAGATCCGCTCCATATAATCGCCTGCTTCAATATAGTCACGGGCGAACCGGGAAAAGTCCTTTACGATAATCGTTTTCACCTTTCCGTCCTGTGCATCTTGAATTAGCCGCTGAAACGCAGGACGTCTTGCAGATGTGCCGGAGTAGCCATCGTCCACGTACTCCTGACGCGGCTCTGCGGCCAGTTCGGGGCGGACCATGATGTACCCCTCTACCAGTCCGCGCTGGCCCTGAATGCTGTTGCTCTCGGTCTTATCTGTTCCCACATCCTCGTCCGCAAGAGAAAGCCGGTAATAGGTTCCGATCATCTGCTGCTCACCGCCTTTCAAACGTATAGATCAATTCTGCCTTTACAATTTCCGCAGCACGATTTTCCAGATTTCTCATACGGCGTACCCACTCCATCTGATTTTCTTCTTTCAGTTTTTCCGATACGTCCTCCCGCCGGCTCAGCTGCTCGATCAAAACCTCATATCGCTCTGCTGCCTGCTCTTCCACATTTGCCAAAACAGTATCCAGTTTTCCACTCAGCAGCAGGCTCTGATAATAGGCTGGTTTTCGCAGTTTCAGGTATGCCTTGTGCAGCATTCCCCAGCGACCAACCGGACGAGTCCGTGGCAGTTTCAAGGCTGGCAGATAATAATCACCCACCAAAACATATTCCATTCCTGTCCGGGCATTATAGATTTTTTCTTTCATTGTCTGTCCTCCTTTTTCGTTAGAACACAAATTCCGTGTAAGTATTTTTCTTGTGATCCACTTCAATTTTCTTTACATACTGCTGCAGATTATCTGCCGTTAAAAGAACCTCTGTGTTGCCTGCGATTTGCTTTTTCTGCTGCAATTCTTCTTGAACAACGACCAGTTCTTTCTCGTTTTCAGCTTTTGTCTGTCTGAATGCCTCAATTTCATTCTCTGCATCCTGCTTCAATTCCAAGAACTTTTCTTTTGAAATTTTTCCGAGAACATACTGCTCATAGCCGCTGCGCTTCTGCGATTCCAGCCGAACGATATTGCCTGACGCCTGTTCAATTTCACGTTTTGTAGCTATTTCTTTTGATTGGAGTTTGCTTTTTCCAGAGCTTTTCCGTACCAACTTCTGCAAATCACGGTGTTCTTCCATCCGCTGGTGCAACTCCTTGTTAATGCCGTTCCAGAGGTCTTTCTCTGAGATGGAAACATGGCAAGATGCACAGTAAAAATACAGTGTACCATCACTTTGCCAATGGCAAACCAATTTTTCTCCGCACTTTTTGCAAAAGATTCTGCCTTTGAAGATGTTCGGATTGTTCTTTCTGCGCTGTCTGCACCACTTTTTTCGCTCTTCCTTGACTGCTTGCTCGTCTTCCCGTAATGTGGAAACTTCATCAAACAATTTCCAGCTGATAATCGCCGGATGGTTGTCCGGCACCATCCGCCAGCTTTCCCGTGGATTTTCTCCGATTTTTCGATACGTTTCATCGTAGGCGATGCGGTTATAGACCATTGTTCCTGTGTAGATTGGATTTTCCAGCACCTTTGTCACGAAAACGGTCTGCCATGCTGGGTCCTTTACCCGCAAGGTGTTTTTCAGGTATCCCAGCTGACAGCGGCGTGTAAAAGGTGTCTGGATTCCCTGCGCAGACAGCTTCTTTGCAATCTCGCGCTCTTTCATGCCGGATTTCTTCCAGAGAAAAATCCGAACTACCACATCGCTGACTTCCTCATCCAGAATCAAATGATTCTTCTGATCCTTTTTGTAGCCAAATGGAACAGGGGTATAGATTTCTCCCCGTGCTTCCTTGGAACGAAAGCACGACTGAATCTTCTGGGACAGGTCTTTCGAGTACATTTCATTGATCATGCTCTTGATCGGCACCAGCATCCCGTCCCGGCTCTGTCTGTTCAGGCTGTCATAATTATCATTGATGGCGATAAATCTTACGCCAAACAGTGGAAACACTTGCTCCAGATACTGACCTGTTTCCACGAAATTACGACCCAGTCGGGAGAAGTCCTTTACCACAATGCAGTTGACTTTCCACTCCTGTAGTGCTTTCAGCAGCTGTTCAAATTCCGGGCGGTCAAAATTTGTTCCTGTGCACCGTTTGTCCGCAAATACATCCAGTAGCATCAGGTCATCCCGATGGTTAATGTACTCCTTGATATAGGAAATTTGCAGTTCCAGTGATTCCGTATCCCGAAGCACATCATCAAAATCGGACAGTCGTGCGTAAATTGCGGTTTTCCAGATACGGTGCGGTGCGTTCTCCGCTTCCAGCTGCGCCGCACTTACCTTCTTGCTTACTCTTGCCATAAGTCACAGCCTCCTTTTAAGCAGACACTTCACGCTGCCCCATATGCTTTTGATGCAGTTCCTCCAGCAGGTCTGCAATTTCATCGTGGAATCGGAACGTAATTTCCACCCGATTGCCCTCATACACTTCGATTTTCTCAATCAGTTCCACGACCATCGGGCGGGTGATTTCTTCCAATTTTCGATACTTACGGTACACATCCAGAAACGGATAAGCGTTTGGAGCAGTCTGTAGGTTTTGCCGTTCTGCTTCCAGTTCTGTGATTTTGCGGTCATACTCTTCAATCCGCTTGCTGTACAGTTCGTTGTAGTTCAAAAAATCCTCCCGTGTGAGGATTTCGTCTGCATAATCCCCATACAATTTTTCCTTAATGCCCTGTGTATGGGCCTTTTCTGCAGTCAGCTGCCGAATCTGCCGTTCAATGCGCCGCACACGGTAGGGTTCCTGCTGGGCCTGCCGGATGCTTTCCACAAATTCTGCTTCCTCCATCACAATCTGGATCTGCATCTGGAGCGCATTCCGCACAATGTTATAGAGCTTTTCATCCCGCAGATTATGGCTCGTGCAGCTGCCCTTGTTCTGTTTGCTGCTGGAGCACTGATAATAGATATACCGCTTTCCCTTATAGCTGGCCGACCTGCGCACCAGCCGGCTGCCGCAGTCCCCACAGTAAAGAAATCCCGCAAACAGGGCCACCGTTTCGGCATCGTTCGGCCTGCGAGTTTCGGTTTCCAGAATCCGCTGCACCAGTTCAAACTGCTCTGCCGAAATGATTGCTTCATGGGTATTGTCCACGATTACCCAGTCCCTCATCGGCACGTTCATTTTCTTTTTGGAGCGATAGTCCAGTCTCCTTGTCTTTCCCTGCACCAGTTTTCCGATATAGACCTCGTTGTGCAGAATGCGGTCCACCGCCTTGGCAGACCACGGCGGCTCATCGCTCTTGCGGAAATGCAGGCTCAGCTTTGCACCGCTCTGCAACTTTCGTGCAGCCGGGGACGGCACCTTTTTCGCATTCAATCGGTCTGCGATGCTCTGATTATTCATGCCACTGATCTTCCCGCGGAAAATATCTTGCACTGTTTCCGCTGCCAGTTCGTCCACGAACAGCTTGGTATGATTGCTGGGATCCTTCTGGTATCCATAGGTTGCAAAACTTCCCACAAAATCACCGCGTTTCCGCTTGACCGCAAGCTGGCTCTTGATTTTAACGGAAATGTCCCGGCAGTACGCATCGTTGAGCAGGTTCCGCATTGGGACCATGATGGAATCGCTGGTCTTCCACGCAGATTGACTGTCATAATTATCCGTCACTGCAATCAGCCGGACCCGCATGACCGGGAAAATACGTTCCAGATAACGTCCCACTTCAATATAGTTTCGCCCGAATCGGGATAAATCTTTGACCAGAATGCAGTTGATGGTCCCCTGCTCCAGTTCCCGAAACAGGTTTTGGAACGCAGGCCGTTCAAAGTTCGAGCCGGAGTAACCATCGTCCACAAACTCATCCACGATGCACAGTTCCGGGTGGTCTATGGCATAGGCTTCCAGTAGTGTGCGCTGGTTTGCAATACTGTCGCTCTCTGTCTTATCGCCATCCTCACGAGACAAGCGCAAGTACAAGGCTGTACGGTATCTGGTTGTATTTTGCTGTGTTCTCTTCTGCAAATTCATATCAGGGTATAACAAAAGCCTTCCACCTCCTTAACGAATCGGCAATACTGTTCGTCAGAGAAGCGAAAGGCTCCACATTTTTTATGTAGAACAAGCCTACCGAGCAAGTTCTGCTCAGTTTGCACATTCCTATTTTCTTACCCACAAACAGCTTCCCAGAATCATCATCCTTTGTCCAGTGCTTTATCGCATTAAAGTGTGAAATTTTCTGCGTGATTTTTCAGCAGCTTGCCGAAATATTCTCTGCCTTTTCAGCCGGCCGATTGAAAACACCTGCCAATGCGCTCAGACAGTGTACTGCTTCCTCTCGGTGCAAAGTTCAGCTTCACAATGATTCCGTTGTCCAGATAGCAGTAAGGATTTCGGACCTTATCCAGCAGATTTTTCAGCCTTTCCTCTTGTGGCAATCCGTGTTCCACTGCATCCCGCGGCAGTTCCTGCAGTTCATGCTGTTCTATCGTGCGAATATCCCGGTTCTTCATCTGGTGGACCTGCTCCAGCCAATTCATTGTGCCGTTTTCTTTCAATCGCGTACCTCCCATTCAGGCCAGAAGTGTTTTCAGCAAATCCAATTTTGCCTGTCCTATGTTCTTTCTCATGCTGGGGCCTGTGCAGGCAATCGGCGTACACAGTTCCAGCAGACGGTCATAGATACGGGCGTGGGCGGTATCCTGCGGATTCTTCAACTCCGTCAGGGTCAGGTTCGTGGTAACGATCAGCGGTTTCCGGCTGCGGTAACGGCTGTCGATGATGTTATAAATCTGCTCCAATGCATATTCCGTGCCGCGCTCCATGCCGAAATCGTCAATGACAAGCAACGGATAGCCGCAGAGCCTGTCCACGACTTCATTCCGCCCGGAAAAAGCGTTATTCAGTTCATTCATGATCCGGGCAAAATTCGTCATGCAGACGGCCACTTCCTGTTCCATCAGGGCATTGGCAATGCAACCCGCCATAAAACTCTTGCCTGTACCAACACCGCCCCAGAGCAGCAGCCCCACATTCTTTTCCCGCATTTCCGGCCAGTGGGCCACATACCGCTGTGCCAGCTGCATCTGTGGATTTTGTCCGTGATCGTTTGCAAATGTCCAGTGCTGTATCGCCCAGTCGGTAAAGCCCTGCAGCTTCAGCCGCTGCACTTTCTCGTAATGCAGCCTTGCACGTTCTTCTTTCTCTTGCTTTTTCCTTGTAGCCTGCCTGCACCGGCATTCAGCCGGATGGCGGTCACGCCCAAACAGTTTTATGCCGTTCGGGAAGAATGCTTCCTTGGGTGTATTGCAGCTGCCGCAGTACAGCAGCCCATCTCCCGCAATGTAGTCCTGCGGCTCTGCAGAGATCGTCATAAGCCTGTCCATCGCTGTCTGGATCGTTTCCGTCATAAACTTTCCTCCTCGTTGTAGGTATAGTCCGGGATGCTTGTTCCCGGTTTCTGTTGCTTTCTCTTTCGTGCTGACCAACTGCGCAGGGTCGCCGCATGGTCTGCATACTTCTTGCCTGTAGACTGCATATAGATTGAAAGGTCATCAATCAGGGAATCCAACTCTGCAATTTCCATTTCCAGTTTCGAATAATCTTCCAGAAAAACATTCCGATATCGCCCATACGCTTCTTTGGTTCTACTCAGTTGGTTCAATCTTAGGTTGTTCTTATTTATTTGGTTAGGTGTGCAGTTTTGCACAATCGTATTGCTCACTTTTGAGCAATCAGGCTGCTCATTTTTGACCATCTCGACTGTGCATTTCTGCGCAGTAGATGGGAAGCTTAGGAACACCTGGTTTGGCTTGGAAAAGCCATTGGACCGCCGTTCGATCAGCCGTGCGGCTTCCAGTTCCCGCAGGGCACGGGTGACACTGGAAATGCTGCTTTGCAAATCTGCCGCCAGCCCTGCCAACGGATAGAGCACATATGCCCGGCCCTGCACATCCACCCAGCCGTTCTTCTGCGAAAGGGTCATGCGGTCCAGCAGCAAAACATACGTCAATCGTGCCATATGGGAAAGGCTCATCTGCAGCAGAAATTTCGGATAAGGGAAATAAGCGGGTAGTGGGGTTTGTGCCTTGATGTACTCTTTACTCAAACTTCCTCCTAATCGTTTTCAAAAGTCCTTGCCGAATGGGAAAGTCCTGCACGGGCTTACACATCCGGCTGGGTTCCGGGGGTGCGGGGTGGAAGACCCTGCTGCTTACAGACTCATATCATAGCTGCGCTTTTTGCTTTTTGGCTGACGCTCTCGCTGTTCCTGTCGGGCCTGCTCCTGCCTTGCCTTTTCGCGGACTTTGGCTTCCCACTCGCGTTTCCATGCAAGGTCGGATTTCATCTCATTGGTTTTTTGGAAGATGCTGTACACATTATCCGATGCAATTTCCAGACGCCGAGATTCTTCTTTCAGGGGAGCATATGCCTTTTTCTTTTCCACGATTTCTTTGATCAGCTCTTCCTTCCGTTTTTTCAAGGATTTCAGCGATGGCAGCTTTCCATCATTTTCTTCTCGGAAATATTTCACGGATTCTGCATAGGCGTCCAATTCCTTGGAATGCTCTGCACGGAATTTTTTCTTAAAAATCGCCTTCGCAAATTGCTGCTGGACATCTTTTGTAGAAAGATACTGCCCCGCATAATGAATCTGTTCATTGGTTTTGTACAGTTCATCCTCTGCCTGTGACAGCCGTTCATACGCAGCCTGTGCATTGGCCTGTGCTGTCTTACACAGATCGTTCAGTTCTGTCAGGTCGTTGATGTTGTTTTCCTGCACCCATACCAGTGTTTCAGCCATTTTCTGCAAATTGCTGATTTTGACCTTTAGCGCATAGGCCAGATTTTCCTGTGCCTTAACATTCTCCTGCAGGTTCACAACGAGCCGCAGCCTGGTTCTGGTTGTAAAGATCAGTATGGGTTCTTCCTTGTACCGCAGATTCTTCTCGGCGTTCTGAACAAAGAATCCTTCCAGACATTCTCTTTTGCAGCTTTCTCCCAGAGAACGCTCCGATATGAACTTGTTCCGTTCCGGCGGCAGATAGCTATAACGCCCACGTTGGGTTTTGACGAAAATGTTGTATTCATCCTGCAGGATGTCTTGAAAATCTTCATACGAGATTGCTTTCTCACGAGCAGCGGCAACGGCATCCCGGATAAGCTGCTTCTGTGTTTGAAACTTTGTCGGATTGGGCGTAAATCCTTCCGTTTCGATTTTCTGTTTTTTCTCATCCAGCCGCCGCTGTGCCCAATACTCCGCTTCGGTCACACCCGTTCTGGATGGCGACAGTAAATCGACCTGATGCAGAAATTCGCGGCGGCACAAATCCATGAGGGATTTCTGCAGGTGTTTCAGGTACTCGTTCGTCACATGGTGCTTGTACCCTGCCTTGCAGTCGATGGGCCGCTCCATAAAGGGCTGCTGGGGCACATCCAATTTTCGCAAGCTGTTGATTACGATATGTACATGAATGTTGCCGTTGCCATTGTGACCGTCCATGTGCGTACAGACCAATGCCTGATGCCCCGGAAAATTTGCTTTTGCGTATTCCAGCCCAAGCTCCTGTGCCCGTTTCCCCGTCAAACAATTTTCTGTGCTGTCCCGTGGATCAAAGCTGATGATGTAATGGTGGCTTTTGATTTCATTCTTGTTTTTGTTTTTCTGGTACTCGCGGTTCAACTGCTGGCAGACCGCATCAAAGGAATAGGGTTCACAGTTCAGACCGTCCAGATAAAACTCATCTCGCATGATACGATTTCCGTTCTGGTCAAGGATTGGAGTTTTCCGAAGCTCGTCATGCTTGAAAATCAGATACTCCAGTGCAGCACCATAGTTGGAACTCTTACTTGCGATGTGCTTTAATATTGCCATAGTTCTTTCCTGCCATTTCTGCGACTTGTTCCCTCATCTCAAAAATGCAGGAAATCGCATGGTTGATGTTTTCGAGCATAGCGCGCGACTGGATACCGCCGCTATTGAAGAACGCCGCGATCTGGTTCAGGTTGTTTCCGATGGCGGCAAACTCCCGTGTGATGGCTTCAATTTCGTCCGGGTGGACATAGAACACATACGAGGTATTCACATGGCCTTTTGTCAGCATCTGCGCTGCAAATTCAGAGAGGGTCATTCCGGCATCTTCTGCCTGCTGGTGTAAAAGTTCATGTACTACTTCTGCAACTCGTGTGGAGATTACTTTTGTCTTTACGATAGATTTCACTTTTTTCTTCGTTCGTGGCATGGGGTCTCCTTTCCAAAATCAAGAATTTGATTTTCCCGGCAGTGCATCCGCACTCCGGCTGTGACCTGCTTACGGCAGGCCACCAATGGGCAAAATCATGTGATTTTGCACGATGTGAGGGTATGGGGAGCACAATCCCCATCAAGATGCCGCCGTAAAAAAAATCGCCCGTAGGAGCGGTTTCGTATACAAAGGCGAATCTTGCTCTTAACTACCGTCCACTCTGTCCCGGCCCGTTCCTGCCCGATTCTCTCCGGCGTATTTTCCGGTAAGACGTGCAGAATGCACATTCAGTACCAGAGTTATCCTGCTGGGGTGGCTCATGAAATTTTCAAGGTGCGATGTGCCTTTGTAAGGAATTAGGGATTTTCGGGGGTGAGACCAACAGCGAATAGGTCTGTTTGAGAAAATAGTCCTTACACCCTATACAAACTTAAAGGGGTGTTTTTAAACCGGGTCTTTTGAAAGTTCAAAGAAAATTCATTTTTCCAACGTTCCCCTCTACCTATAACAATCTAAAATGGGTGTTTGGCAACCAGTTTTTTAAATTTTGTTGAACTACCTAATTTTAGAACATAGATTTTGTTTATTTTCCACTCATAAAACTAGAGGAAAGCCGTTTCACAAAAGATTTTGAAAACCCCTACACTAATAGGAATCCGCAGAGCTGTTTTGGAATACAGTTCTGAAAAAATTTATAATTTTAAATAAAAAGAAAAACGGCAAAGTTCAAAATCGAACCTTACCGTCATCCATAGAGATGTCTTATAAAGTAAAAATACTGCGGCAGACAGGTGTTGCGCCTGCTCATCGTGGACATATTGCTATTTTAACATTGTGTAACTGTTACTGATATTCATGCACTGAAAATTTTTGTAGATTACAGCAGTGCAGTTTCTATCAAGCTATTGCTTTTCTCTTTTTCAGATATATAATTCAGACAAGCCAATTCGATTTATAGGTTTTGTTGGGAGGTTTTCTCATGGCAAAGGTAAACCGTTGGTCTTCATTCCCGGCCTGACCTTCTCTGGTGAGATTTTCAAGAACCAACTGGAGTATTTCTCCTCTGAATATCGTGCCATTGCTATCGATCCTCGCGGCCAAGGCTATTCTGCCAAAACCGTGGATGGCAACGACTACCTGACTCACGGCCGCGATGTAGCAGGTCTGATTGATGCATTGGGTCTCAAAGATATTGTCCTGATTGGCTGGAGCACGGGCAACCTTGACACATGGAGCTACGTGCAGCAGTTCGGCAAAGACAAGCTGCGCGGCGTTGTGACTATCGATATGTCTCCGCTCCCGCTCTCCCCTGACCCGAAGTGGTGGACTGAGGGCACGATTGAAGAGCTGTCAGGTCGCCACACAGGTGTTGACTTCTTCTGAGGGATGCCGTGAGTTCTTTAGCGAGTATGCGACTGGCATCATGATCCAGCATAAGATGGAGCCTGATGAGCTGGAGTATCTGCTGGATATTTCCGGCCGCACGCCGTACTGGATCTGCCGTCAGCTGTTCTGCGACGCTGTGTTCTCCAACTATCTTGAAATCGCAAAAGATGTCGGTGCAACGATGCCCAGCCTGATGTTCATTGCAGAACACTGGCAGGGCATTGCAAAGCCCTTTGTCGAAGCACATCTTCCCGGTTACGACACCTACGTCATGGGTGGTCACCTGATGTTCTATGAGTACCCCGAAAAGTGGAACCGTGTTCTGGAAGACTTTTTGAATAAGCTATAATGTGATTTCAGCCGCCTGTGGTTCATTCCGCAGGCGTTTTTTGTATAATCTCCAGGAGTTCACGCAGTGACTCAAACATTGGGTGATTCTTCTTTTCCGCACCCTCTGCGGCATCCGTGTCAGGACGATTTGCTGAACGCTTTCTTCATCTTTTCTTTTGCTTCATCCGGCACGTCGATCAGTCCAAACCGATAGAACATTCCATATATATAGGTCACACCCCGGATATCGCCCAGTGCTTTCGGTCGTTCAACTACTTCTCCTACCTTTTTAATATGGCCCAGAGCCAGCCGCACAGAACTCCACGCCAGGCTTTTACTATTCTCTCTGCGATCGATCCACAGTTCTTTTGTGTACTCGCCGTTACTGCCCTTTTTAATTTCGTAAGAGAATGGCAACCCGGAGTAGGTCTTAAATTTTACTCCAGTATAGGCCAGAACCACACCCCAGAAGTTTTCTTCTGTCGGATCAACCCTCCATCGCTTTATTGCTCTAAATCTCCGCTGCCGCTCTGCTCCTACGCTGATTTTCTCTTTATCTGCTGCGCTTGGGAAGTACACGCCTTTTTCATAAGGCAGGTACGATGTGACGGAGGCTTTGGAAAGTTTAAGAACTGCTGCAGTTGATAGTATGGCGGTTTTGTAGTCCTGTGTTTTTCTATACTCTTCAAAAGTGTTTTTCACTTTCTTCGCCGCATTCGACTTATACACTCCAGCTGTGATGAGTAGCTTTCTCACTTTGATTGGGTTTAGGTTTAGCACATCGGCGATGGATTGGAGGGAGCAGTCCTCCTCATAGAGCGCCACAGCCGCATCCATCTGATCTTTCAGATTCTTCCCGGCATCGTATTCCGGCTTTAACTTTTTCCGGCCGCCGCCAGGCTTTCTGGCTTTATATGCTCTTTTCTCTCCCATAATTATTCGTGCAGTTCCAGCGGCAGTCCATCCGGGTCGTGGAAGAATGTCATCTTCTTGCCGGTGTAATCATCCACACGGATTGGCTCACATTCAATCCCTATCTCCGCCAGCTCTTTCACCGTCTGCTCCACGCTCTCCACACAGAATGCAAGATGACGCAGGCCACAGGCTTCGGGACGGTTCACACGCTTCGGCGGGTTTTCTTCTGCGAAAATCTCGAGCTCTGTGTGCTTATTGACACGAAGATCTAGCTTCCAGTCCTTACGCTCTGGACGGTAGTTCTCTCTGATGACAGAGAAGCCCAGCTTGTTCACATAAAAATTCTTTGCGGCTTCGTAGTCAGATACGATAATTGCAATATGATGTATTTTAGATAAGTTCATTTTCTCACGCTCCATTTTTTTAAATTTTGTTCTTCTTTTATTTTCGTTACAAACTATACGGCATCCTTCAAAAAATACCGTGTGAACTCCTAGAGTTCAGTTTGTCCACACGGCATTTATTTTTTTCTTGGTTATTTCAGTTTTTCGAGGATCTCGTCCGCACTCATACCGCTTGCCAGTAACTTCTTCAGCACAGCCTCTGCTTCGGTCTTCTTCGCTTCTTCAGCGGCCTTAGCATCTGCCTTGGCCTTCTTTGCTTCCAGAGATGCCACTTCTTTTTCGGCCTTCTTCAGAGCAGTCTTTTTCACTTTCAGATCAGCCTTCAAAGTGTCAATGTTTGCCGTGATGGATGCGATTTCCGCTGTGAGTGCTTCCTTTGCGGACTGCTTCTCTGCAATCTGCGTTGCGAAACCAGCAGTCACAGTTTTGGGCTTATTCTTGCTACCTTTTGTTCTGGGCATGAAATCCTACCTCATTTCATTTTATAATGCTATCTAAGTATAACATTGTGAGTGAAAAAATACAATTATTTGATTTACGATTGTCCATTTTGTAATTTCACTTTATTTATTTCCTGCGTATACTTCGCAATCAATTTTCTCTCTTCTCTTGCTTTTAGATATAACGTCACATAGGACTTCATCACATTGCCATTCAATTTACCTTTTGCATTTTGAGCAACCCAATCATTGTCTTTACTCTTAATCATATTGGTCATTGCTGTGATTATTAGTTTTCTATTATCTAAATCATCAACTGTAAGTGGCCAAAGAACAATCTCCTTTTCATCTGATTTTATATATATCCTATAGAATTCCGTCAAAGTATCCAGCAATTCTGGATAAAACTCAAAATTGACATTCTCTATAACATTCATTACATACTTTGCCAACTTCTCTTCATTTTCATAGTAAATTTCAATAGAAGATTTTGCACCCTTTTTCGGAATCATGAGTGAGGCATCATACATTCCTGCCAAATCCGTAAATGCAAACTCATCATCTTCTGCCACATTGATATGAATCTCACTTACATCCAATTTATTAGGGATTGCAATACTTGCATACCCTTCCAAATAAAGCAAAATAAATTGCTGCATAATTCTATCATGCCTTAGGATTTCGTTTGTTTCTGCGGCTTTTCTGTTTTTTGTTTCCACAGCATCAATATATTTTTGTGCAAAGAAAATGGTGATAATCAATCCCAAAAGAAAATTAAAAAAATAACTCAAGGTGTTATCTGACAATGTGAAAGCTATTACTGCAATAGCTAAACCGGTTCCAAACAATAACCAAAATAGTTTCTTCACAATATCGCTCCTGTTTACATAATTAAATTCCTATATTCTTAATCTCCTTGCTGCGTTGCTTGCTGACTGCACAAAACAGTATACAAAGTTTCAAACAACAAGAGCCACGGCTTCCCGTGGCTCCAGTATATCATAAATCGCTAAACAAATCTGTCTTATAGACACCCTTTTCTAACATTTTCTTGAAGCTGTCCTTTACGGCTGCAACATCTTCGTGGTAGGTCATGCCGTACCAGGTGTCGTTGGTCTTCAGAACCTTCACAGACATCTTGCCCTGCTCCAGCAGCTCACCGATGAAGATAGGAATCAGATACTCCGCCTTCAGAGGATTGCCCGGAACCTCTTTCTCGAAGAATTCTTTGAAACCTTCCTCCAGCACATCCAAGAACTCTGGAGTCAGGCCCCACATATTCATGGATACCAGAGAATTCACATCAACAACCACACCGTCTGCCTCTGCTCCATCTGCAGTCTTGACGATGTTCTTGGTTTCCACAACCTCAGTCAAGTTTCCATTCTCATCCATTTTGCAGATGCCACGAGTCACGCCACCGTTATCAGACAGGGTATTCTTCAGTACAAAACCAGCCATGCAAGACTCACCGCCATTTACCAGATACTCGTGGACGGCCTTGAAGCCTTCTTTACCATAGTAGTCATCTGCATTGATGACAATGAACGGAGTATCAATCACATTTTTCGCCGCAAGGACGGCCTGGCCAGTCCCCCACGGCTTTGTCCGGCCTGCCGGAAGTTCTCCCGGAATATCGTTGATATCCTGAAATGCGTAGTCCACAGTTACATTGTGGGACTTGCAAATGGAGGCAATGCGATCACCGATGACCTCTTTGAACTCCTTCTCGATATCCTTGCGGATGATAAACACCACATGATTGAAGCCAGCCTCGATTGCATCATGAATCGAGTAATCCATGATGATATGGTTAGAAGCATCCACCGGCTCCAGCTGTTTAATTCCCGTTCCGAAACGGCTACCGATACCGGCTGCCATGATAAGTAATGTTGTGTTCATATTTTTTCTTCCTCTTTTCATTATTTTTTGTTGCATAGCCCAAACAGCTATACCTATAAAGCCACCAAGCGTATTTTGGAAAATATCCGATAACTGAAATGTTCCTACTCTTAAAAAAAGCTGACATATTTCAATTAAACATGAAAAACCAAAGGAAGTCTTTACAATATTAAACAAGATTTCCTTGTCCAATCCATCTTGTTGAAAAAATCCCAGAACTCCAAAATAAGCAAGTGGGACAAACAGAAGAACATTAAGCATCCCTTCCGTATTCAGAGTGCCATCTGAAGCGAAAACTCCCCATTCCCCAATTATATTTTCCCATGGACATTGCCATATACTGCGGCAAATCAAAGTTCTAGACAGCACCATAAACAGGATGGTAAAGAATGCAAATTTATATCGAGTGATCTTATCCGTTCTAAGCTTATGCCACTGATGAATAAGGCACTTCTTTAATCCTTTATGTTCTACTTCGGGCAAGGCAATCATGCATATTACTGCGAAAATCAGCCCGAATCCTAAATATTGATATATGCTATAAAAAACGTCATCAGCTACTGCTTGCATCTTTTCCTTTCCCTAATGTAATTGAATAGTATAGCAATTAAAGTCGCACTTCCTGCGCAGATAAAGAAGGATACGAGATTATGGTAATCTTCCTTATACAAAACAAGTGCACACAATGCCACAAAGTACATATGGACAAAATATATTGTTCCACTTAAGTTTCTCAGTTTCTTATAAAAATCTCCATGAAGTTCCATCTTTGGACATTTATATATAATCAGGCAGAATAGCATGAAAAAGATTGGAAGGTCAAGCATCTGGCTGAGGTACTGCCCCCCCGATAAGGCTTATAGGAATTTTTATTAGATAAGCAAATAGTGCAATCTTTCCCTTGTGAAGAATTTTTGTCAACTCACCCGACTTCTCAATGTCAGCAATATACATACCCAAAGAAACAAATACTAACGATTGAAAGAGACCATTTCTTGTTGTTGCAAAGATTGAGAAATAAATATTAACTGGACATGCTAATAATGCCGGTAACTTGTCTTGATGTCCCCCAAAAGCGGTAAGAACTATACCAACAAGATATGCCACTGATCCAAAACCTACAATCTTTTCTATTGAAATTCTTTTTGATAAAATATCTATAAGAATCAAGGCGAAGATTAAACCATTGAGATACCATAGCGCCCATGAATAAAAATTATCTCCCACGAGGATATAATTCCGAATACAAAGAGCTGCATATTCTACTGTTTTATTTCCTTCAATAAACCATCCATAAACTGTCACTGGCAAATACACGATAGACCATATGATATAAATATTAAAGATCTTTTTTATGCGGTAGCCAAGTTTTGTATGCAAATCTTTTTCCGGTTGTTTAACAATCAAGAAATATCCAGTACATGCATAAAAGAACGGTACTGCATAGTTTGATATATTATAGTACACAACTTTGTCTAAGAGAACACTAACAGCTTGAAGTGGTCTCGTGTGTATCCCAACTACAAGATATGCACACAAAAATTTTATCAAATCTATCAGTTTGTATTCATTATTGCGTTGCACTTCATCCACCATCCCACTTTCTTCATATTTAGGCCTTATGTGAGATTTTCCCTTTCACTTTATTCACAATCTCGAATATCAAGGTGTTCTTCATAACCAAGTTTACTGCTGTGTATGCGATAACACCACATGAAATCTCTAATATAAGCCCAACAGTATTTGGCAATTTAAACTGCATAATGATGTAGACACTCAGTGCCATCACTGCTGTACTGATAAGTCCCTTCGTCAATGCTTTCATATTAATAGAAAACTTCACTTTTTTCTTCATATAAATGAATTGTACAGCATTCGTAACCAATTCACTAAACACAGATGCTATTACGGCACCATTTTGAAGAAGTGTCGGAATTAAAGCTGCATTCGTTATAATATTTATCACAGATGCAGATGCTGAAGCAGGCAAAATAATCTTTTCGCTCTTTGTACTATAAACAAGCTGGTAGCAGAACAAATCTCCAAAGCCTTTGATTAGAATCAGGGGACACATCAAGCGTATCGTTAAAACAGCAGGTTCAAAGGCCTCACCGTATAAGAACTCAACTGCTTGCGGAGCAACAAGCACCATTCCTACTGTCATTGGAAAAGTCATAAAACACAAGACTTGAAAACCTTTATCTAATAATTTATAAAATCCTTGTCTATCATTGTCATAGTAATAGCTAAGTCTTGGTAACAATGCAGCAGTAATAGCATTCGCCATGGTCAAAACCATTGTAATTGTCTTCTGTGCGTATGTGTAGTACCCAACAGATTCATCCGTTGCCAAGATGTTGAGCATTGTCACATCAATTTTATTGTAAATACTCGATAAGAATATAATACACGCAATTAAAAGAACAGGTTTCATATGACGTTTTAACTCGATTCTAGAGAAATCAAGTGCGACATATTTTCTTGCGTTCAGAACATTAAAAACATAATTTCCGCCTGTGGCCAAACTAGATATAAGCGCATATATTACATAATCTTCCCTTGTTTTCACAAATAAAAATAATGCCAAAAGAGAGAGGCCTTTAATAAGTAAGCTTCGCCCTGTAATATATCCATATTCTTCCAGGCCCTGATACATCCAGTCAATATTAAGATAATTAAAGGCAATAGAAAGACCACAGGCTGCATAAAGTGCCCATTGTCCACTAAAACCCTCATTAACAACCACTAGACCAATGAATCCAACAACTGCCAAAGTTGTCGATATAATATTCACAAGTAGAAGCTCGGTGAACAATTTGTTTCTTTCATATTTTTTTTCTCTAACTTTTGCAAACTCTCGTACTCCATAGGATGGCAATCCAAGTGCTGCAAGTGTCACAAAATAGGAAACAGTATTCTGTGCAGAAGCCACTTTACCAACGCCGGCCGGCAGAAGAATCCTTGAGACATAAATAGATGTAGCAAAAGGAAACAGGATATTAGCTATCGTATAAATTACGTTATATATTGAATTTTTAGTTAATGATTTTTGCATTATCTTTTACGGACTATTGTCCAAGAACTCCTTCCATTATTTAACATCGAATTTCTACACAGTCAACCTTATTGGGACTTTTTCACTATTTTAGTTATCTTTTTTTCTACTCTATACGGCAAAGAAATAATCTTAGTAACCGTATGAGCAAATCCATATCCAAACCGTTCTGTAAGATTCCATTCTATATTCTGAAGTTTTCTTTCTTTTGCATTAATCCAAGTCATTGAAAATTGATGGATACTTACAGTTTTGTTTGTAATTGTTGTTTTCCCTGTTAGTGGTGACTTCGGCGAAAACACTTCTTCTTCATAGACCACAATTCCTGCATCTAAGTGTTGATATGTTCTCCTTGTATCATCTAGTCCATATTCTTTTAGGATTTCCGTTTGATAATGCGGACACGCCATTAAATTCAGAGTTCCATCTTCGTTATAAAAGGAAATCCTATCATATAAATCAAGAATCTTTTTCAAAGCTGGATGGCCTTTCTCTGCACCAAATCCCAATCCAAACGCCACTGAATTCTCATAGCTTCTTCCCAGTTTGTCTAGCAATGGGTCTCTCATTTCCCACCCACAATACATTCTATCATTTAAAAAACTATCAAGCTCCTTTACTAACTCAACATCAGTGTCCATATATATGCCACCGTACTTATACACGACATCAATTCTGGCATAATCAGATACAAAAGCCCATTTTTTTTCTTTATAAGCGGCTTTCATATATTCATTGCTATTCACATCGTAATTATTTTCATTCCACTCTATTATCTTGTAGTCTGGACAATACTTTTTCCATGATTCAATACAACGCTTTGCTTCTTCTGGAAGAGGATTCCCTCCAAACCAGCAATAGTGTATTACTTTAGGTATCATAAATTCATCCTCGTCTTCCTTGTACTCTTAAATAACTAGGTCACAATATATATATTCAGATTGTCTTTCTAACGATCTGCTTCCACTTTCTGATTACCCGCTTCTTATAATTATCAATCCAGTACAAATATGGCCATCCGATTGTTAACAAATGTAGTTCGCTACGATTTTTCGGCAACTCTTGCTCAACAAACCTATCTGGTAAGATTTCAAAGCATGCATCTTGTACAGACACTTTAACACGCATTTTACGCATTTGGAGATGAATATAAGCAAATTCTGTCTTCACAAGTTCACTACCATTCCACTCGATTCGCAAAACATTTCCATTATTCCAATAATACCGTGCCTTTTTATACATTTCATTAACAAAGTCGTGTTTAGAAACATCATAAAATGCTCTAATAAATTTTGCAGAAAAGACAGAAGGATTCATGCTCAAATCCTTTTCATAAATCCTTGCTCCATCTTCACGAAAAATGCTATGGACATTGTCATGACTATTACAGTCTTCATCAAACACAAAAATTTTGTCCGTTGTAAATGCTTCTTTATATAAAACACGTCCTTTATAAGACTTCATAAAGCGACGATTATTTTCATACGTGTTTTTATATATTGTCAAATGTCCCGCAGCGAACAATTTATCATAGTCCTCGTTCAACAATGGCGTAACATTTTTTTCGAGGTTTCCAAAAATCAAATCGCAATCACAGTGGCCCCAGTAATCAAAGTCCTTAATGTATTTCTCAAATAGAAACCCATAGGCAGGTTTGTAATCACATAATTTATATGCTGATTCAAGTACAATCTTAAATCCAAATTTTTCGTTAGCTATCTTACGTATTTCATCAAGTGTAGTTTTAATAACATGAACATTTTCTGGACAGGCATACTTAAACTCATTGTCAGTAAAAATCATCCATGTGTATGTAGGGTTGGCCTCACATGATTTAAGAAAAAGCGGGAAATAATTATTAAATTGCCCAAAGTAGGGTAAAATCAAGACACATCTTTTATTTTTCTTCCTCATCATCAAAACAATACCTCATAAATTCTTCATAATTAGAAAATTCAGGAGCATGTTCTTCCATATACTCAATTGACTGCTTTTCTGTATTGCCTAGCTTAAGCTTATTTGAAAACACATTGTTTATTAAAACGCTACTTTTTGTTTCAAACAGCATAAAGTACTCATGAAAAACCTCTGGATCGGGCCGACGTTTAAAACGCTCATAATACCTCTGAGCTAATTCTTTCGCTTCAGCCTTTTGTTTAGCGTAACGTTTGTCAAAGAATTCATTAATACTCATCAACTTTCTCGCTGGAACGCCCGCATAAACGCTGTCAGACTCGCAATCCTTTGTAACTAGACTCCCTGCTCCAACCACAACGTTATCGCCTATTTTCACATTTCTTTCTATAATTGTATTCATACCAATAAATACATTGTTTCCTATTTCGACTATACCACTAGCTCCAAGGACCCCCCCCCGACAATTTTTAAGAACCGACCATGAATAATCGTGTGTTAAAATTTTTACACCCTCAGTAATCCTTACATGATCACCAATAGTAATCATCCACGGATACTGCTCATCAATTAGCGTCTTTGTCGGGACATATATAATGCAATCGCTTCCAATTTTCATTCCTATCGATCTTAAGTGTTCAATATAAGATGATGATTCTGCCTTATACCCATAAGCGGTCTTTCTCAAAATGCTTTTTATATTCACTTTAGCAATCCTCCTTAATTTCATTGCTATCATACTGCATTGCTACAAAACCAATTGCCATTCCAAAATAAATTATATAAGCTGTATCCACTCGAATTGCTGAGCTGTGCCACATCAAAAAAATCATAGCGACTGTGAAAATAGCACTTGCAATCATATATGGCCGAATCGCATTAGGATACCTTTTTAACTTTGCCAACAACGTAATAATCAATGTAACAAAGAAAAACACGTACAATCCAAAACCGCCAATTCCGCATTCCAAATACGTCCATTGATTTGTAAACCAGCGATAATTATAGTCTCCATAAGCTCTGTAAAAGTCACTCTGTAAAAATGAAAATGCAGATGTGTCACAATTACCAATACCCAAACCAAACCACTCTTTAATCGGAGTTCTCAGGAATAAATTATTAATCACTTGGAATGATCCGACACGTGGAATTCTATACCCCTCATCAAAAGTCGCAGTTGCATAATCCATAAAATTCTTTTTATTAAAAAGAATATTCAACATATCCGGTGCCAAACGATCAACCAAATTGATAACAACCACAAAGCCCAGTAATAAACCAACTAGAATACCTAACTTTCTAACTGTAAGACCTTTTTCAACATATTGATTAATCAGTGCTGACAAAATAATGCATAACACGGCCAACATTAACATCATCTTTTCCTCAGCCATTGCACCTAGCATAAATGTAGCCGCAATAATAAACGCAAATTTTTTGAATGTAGTTTTTTTAGCAAAATAAAGGCTTGAGTAAAAGCATAAAAGCAACAGGCAGAATGGATTCAAGCCACCACCGCCCCAAAAAATTCCTCCACCAAAATCATCGCTAAAAAGCCCAAGGACAAAATACTTATATATACCAACAAGCGCATTAAGTATTTGTGATGCAAAATAAAATCGAATCACTTTTTCGACATCATCAAGTGTAAAAAAGAGAATTACTCCAAAAAACAATATAAAATAGCGGCAGAGATTTCTTATTCCCCAAAAAATGAGCAACGGTTTTACATAATTTATTCCAGCGCCAACCATTAAAAACAGCAAAAGTGCAATCAAAATATAGAGAAGAGGGGCGCATCGATTTTTAATCTCCTTAATATACTTTGCTTCAAAGTAAAGCAACATCAAATTCAAAACATCACACAAATAGAATGTTGAAAGGCTAATACCAAACAAACTATACGCTACAGAGAACACAATGCATGCGTATAGTATCCAAAATATGCACTTCTTTGGTGTAACTATAAATAATTCTCTTCGCATACTTTTATCTCCCTAAATATTGTTGAGCTCTTATCAACACGATAGTGCTGAAACTCATCTTATGTCTAATACAAAAATGAATCATTCTTCTTGCTCTTGAAAAACTAGCATCTGGTACCATCCATACAATTTTTTGAACCATCTTATTTGTACACATTTGGGAAATCGAACGATGGATTTCTTTAACACCAATTTCTTTTATACAATTGACTTCGCTTTTCATACAAGCAAGCAAGTTATCCAAAAAAGGTCTTTTAATCCTGTATCTCACTTCATCGCTGTAGACATCTGATGCACATAATTCTTCTAAATGCAGTTGAAATGCGACAAGCTTTTCAAAGCGATCTGGCTTATATACATGTGTAAGCGACTGGTCATTTTCGCAATAATAATAATATGCCTTATGTACAACATTAACACTATGTACATTCGGCATGAGTTTCATTAGCGAATACACATCTTCACTAATATACTTTCTTTCGGAGACAAAATGGAAGTTGCATTCTGCCAATAGTTGTCTTCTATATAAGCAACTCCACGCGCTCATTAACAAGTCACTGGCTGTTCCTGTTTTAGGATCTGTACAAATCAACTCTGGTAGGAATTTTGATAAAACTTCTTCACCTTCATACTTTTCCAACGGTGTTTTTGGAATAAATGTTTTGGTAATATTTCCCTGTCTATCAACGTCATGATGTCCAAATTCAATCAAATCTGGATTATCGGAAATTATGACTGTATATAATTCTTCAAACAGTCTTGTATCAATATAGTCATCACTATCAAAAAAAGCAATATAATCTCCAGTAGCAACATCTAAGCCAGAATTTCTCGCCTCACCCAGACCAGCATTTTTTTTATGTACAACCTTAATACGATCATCAACTTTTTCCCAATTATCACACATTTGTGGGCAATTATCCGGAGAGCCGTCATCAACAAGAATAATTTCAAGCTTTTTGTAGGTCTGATTCATGACACTATCAAGGCATCTATTCAGATATTTTTCCACATTATAAATTGGCAGTACAACACTAAATTTAATTTTTTCTTCTGTTTGCTTCATCATATTCTCCTCATAGATGCGCTAAACTGTATTTTTCATACAGCAGTACTACAATTACATATCGTTAACAATAATTCTATACTTCTCATCCCATGTTAGCTTACTGTTCACATATTTATAACCATTTAGTCCCATCTGCTTTGCCAGTTCTTTGTCCTGTCCTAATGTTACAATTGCTTTGCACCAGTCTTCCTTGATGCCTTCAAGTGCCTGGTCCGTATTTACGAATACACCGCAGTCAACTTCTTTTAGCAGCCTACAAAAACTTGTATCAAATGCAACTATTGGCACTGCATATGCCATTGCCTCGAGCAGCACATTTCCACTTGTTTCTCTAAGACTCGGCAAAACAAAAACATCTGCCTGCTGATATGCTTCAGCAATTTGATTCAGCGGACGGTTACCCATTAATTTTACATTTTTTCCAATACCACTATCTGCTATTTGTTTTTCAATTAATGCATGATCATCGCCATCACCAAAAATCAAGAGTTCCCAATTCATATCGGTAGGCATCAAAGAAAGAGCGTCAACAAGAAAAGCTATTCCTTTTTTTCCAATCAATCTTCCTACAAAAACGATTTTGAGAATATCGTTGTTTCCTTTCCGAATAGGAAGATTTTTGTATTCATCTCTTAATGCCAACTCCGGCATTAATGGCACATCTTTTCCTACGATGCGAGAAATTTGCTTTTGAGTTTCATTATTTATGCAATATATCTTATAATATGAGCGCAGTGCTTTCTTATAAAAGGGATTCCATGAACAGCTCTTATTTACAAACTCTCTAAAACTCGCAACCAGTTGATTCTTTTCATAGACCTTCAATGGCCTTGGTGTTACCTGCGCACCTCCCATTGGCCCCCAAATCACCTTTGCACCTTTAGCCTTATATAACTCACTTGGGATTCTGTAATCATTCATAGTAACATGATGAATTACATCAAAATGGATTCCTGAATGTTTAACCCAAAGCCATGCCCAATGCTGCCATAAAATATAATACATATGATGAAAAGCGGAATGCTTTTCTCTGAACCAGTTAAGTGCATTAGGGACATCAACAATAACTAATTCGACATGTTGTATATTAAATTCTTTGAGGCCTCTTCTCGTGTCCTTCTCATTGAATTTCTTAGTAAGAAGGATTATTCTATCTCCTTCTTTATAGTTTTTCTCGTACTGTAAAACCCAATTCCAACCAATACTATCCTCTGAACCCTTATAAGGGTTCACGCTATATGCAGAAATAAGATAATTCACCATTTCACCTCCCAAGAATCAATGTTGAAAGCATATGATTTTTTCTAACGACGTATTTTGACAGAAAAATCGGAGCAATCAATCCCAAAAACAGCATCATCCATGCGTATACTAAATAATCAAATCCTAAAATTTTGCCGCATACAACAAAAATCGCCTGCTGCACATAATAACCAATCATATATATATCCATTCCATAATCACCTAGCACCATCCATAGCTTTTCTCCACAATGGTAATGTTCAATCTGCACTGCAATAACAAAAAGCAGAAATACGCCAATAACGGTTACTGCAGTTGCCAAACTCCAAGACTGAGACTTATAAATACTAACAAACGCAAGCATCATATATCCTACGGAAACAACCGCTATTAACACTATTCCTTTTACTGACATGAGTAGTTCGGAATTCTTTATTATTTCAAAAAGATGCTTTCTCACAGCACCGCCCATAAAGTAAATCCATGCGTAACTCAGGAAAAAGCCAACAATATATCCAGACTGTTTTAATACAACAGTGTTTAGCATATATAGTACAAACATAACACCCGCTAAAACCGTACGACTCACATTATCAAATAAGATTCCAAAAATAGAAATAACAAACAAAGCATACAGAAACCAAAGACCACCATTCGGATTGTTTCTTCCAATTAAAACATCTACTGCAAGAGTAGAATAATTAAGTGGATTCCTTGCAAATGCTCCAAATAATAGCTTAAGAACGGCTGTGACCACTGTTAAAAAGAAATACGGCACCATCAGCCGCTTAGCTTTTTTTACAATAGCTTGTTTCTTTTCGCTAATGCTACGTCTTTTCTCGCCTTCAAGAAATCCGCTAATAAAGAAAAAAGCTGGCATATGAAAACAATAAACAAAACTTTTTATAAAACCCAAAATAGTAGGCGTTTCTGTCGGATTAAAAGAATGTCCAATGACGACACAAAGCACAGCCATTCCACGCATTATATTTATTTCATTAAAATATTGTTTTTTACTTTTTTCCATCGTCAAGCCTTTCTCTTTCTATCTCTAAAAATTGTTCTACCCTTTGTTTTGTAGAAAGTTTGTATCTGTATTTCATGCAGTTTTCAATATACATTTCACTGTTAGAAATCACGTCATTCAAATCGGATTTATTCCACTGTTTCTTCGCAATGCCAAGTTGATAATCTTTGATATAGGTAGAATTTAGCGGAACGTCTATTGTGACAATAGACGTTCTAACTTCAAACTCTTTGGGAAGATGGTCAAAATACGGCAAAATATATGCTTCCCTCTTCATTCCCTAATCCTTGTCCTCTCCACATCTTCCTCAATCCCACTTTAACTAGAGCAGTTGCATGACATAATTATTCTTTTATATCTCGTTTCCACTTTCCATACAATAATTGACTCGGAAGGAAAAGAGCACAATATAAAATTTTGTCACTACTATTACTCAAAAGCTCACCACTTTTTCTTCCAGCGAACTTTCCGTATATTTGATACTGCAGCATTGATTTGATTCTTATTTTCATGCAAGCATTCGAGTCCAAGAATGCCTCTGCTCTAGCTATGCATCCATTCGGGGACTTTATATTGTGTTTTCTACGGTTATTAGTCAGACCATCTTCGAGATAATCTGAAATGTAAATTACGCGATTAAAGAATCGCATTTTATACTTTTCAGACATTCTAACCCAAACGATATCCTCACCTAGAAACTTTTCCCCTTGAAACTCAGGAAATAGATATTCTTTTAGACAGTGCGTATACCACACTTCCGCCATATCTCCACCAATATTTCTATTAATTCGGCACTCAACATAGGATTCTTTCATCCCATCCTGTGGCACACCAGATGTACTTAGATATCCACCATCCGGCTTTCCTCTCAAAAAGCTAAAGCCACAAAGATCACTCTCGTTTTTGTACTTTTTATAAATCTCATTGACACAAGAAATTGCATCTACTGTAAGAGAATCATCGCTGTCAACAATAAATGTCAACGGAGCCTTTATAAACTGATATGCATAATTCAGAGCCGTGTGCTTTCCGCCATTTTCTTTTTTATGATAAGAAATTGGAAAATCTGCCGTCTGCTTCATTTGCTCGACACGTTCGCTTGTATCATCCGTACTACCATCATCTACAATGAGCCACTCAAAGTCCTTACAGTCCTGAGCACATAAGGATTCATATAGTTTTTCCAGAAGTTTTCCTCTATTGTAGGCGGGTGTAAGAACTGTTATATTGCTCATTTTAGACCCCTATCATTTTTATAATTTCACTTTTCTAACTAAATTATCCTGAACAATCTGCAACACACTTGACAAAAGTAGGGTTAATCCAATTGTCCACAATACAATTTCCAAGTTACCTACTTGTTTTCCTTCCGTTGTCTCCTTTTCAAAGAAATAAAGAATAAACGGATGGATGATATAAATTTCATAAGATATTGTTCCTAACCAAATCAGAAATCTTTTCTGTATCTTCACTTTTTTCAATAATTCAATTAGAGGAACAATAAATGCTATCGTGATAATATTCCGAAGAACCGACTGAAACAATTGATTATCAAAACCCACCACACTTAATGTGAGTCTTCCGATAAACAAAATTACAAAAGCTACAATTGCAACAATTTCTTTCCTCAAAAAACCGATTTCAAAATAAGAATCTATTTTTCTCTCATACATCGCCCACAAAATGCCGAGAGGCATTCCAATAATAGATGCATACATTTCATCTCGCGGGTTAACAAAAGCACTTATCAAGATATAAGCAATAGTTATAACCGCAAACCAATATGCTCCTACATTGATTTCTGTATGGTTAAACACTGCATAGAATACAATGTATACGGCTATAATCACCCATATAAACCAAAGTGGTTGGATGTATCGAATTGTAAATGCTTCAGCGATTGCTCTTACAGGTGTCTGCCCCCCCCCCAGATAATTTCTAGCCCTATCCAGGTGATTGCGACTATCACATAGGGGACAATAATATTCAAAAGCCTTTTGGACAGAAACCCTTGAAGATAATTCTTCTTTTGCAGTAACCCACAGGTCAAGCCATAGCCTGACATAAAGAAGAAGAACCCCACTATCGGAAATGCAATGTACCAAATCGGTTTCACATACACAGGTAAATTTGATACTCGAAAAGATATGTGGTGCAACATGATAATTATTGCCGCAATTCCTTTACAGCAATTCGTAGTCGTCCTATCCAATCGGCCATCCATTACTTCGTCTCCATCTGCTGTGCGATATCAGCATCCACAATTTCCTCGCCGGTCTTATGCTTCAGCTGCTCCTTAGAAGCCTCACTCAGACCGTTGTTGATCACACAGTTCATATCGCAGGTGCTACACTTATCCAGTTCCTCTTTAGTGACTTTGCCATCACGGTAGTCACGGCAGATCTTCAACTCGTACATGCTGTACGGATGCTTGGTAAACAGAGCCTTAAACTTGTGAACCAGAACCCAGGTAGCAGGTTTCCAGATATACTTGTGCATAGCCGGGCTGACAGAACCAATCATCCAGCAGTCACGGTCGCAGCAACGAACCTTTGCACGAACCTTCTCTGCTTCCGGGCTGTTCCACAGCTCATCCCAAGTCTGGTTGTTCAGGTTGCCCATGACCTCTTTATCCTTGGTGCCATTGCAAGGCATAACATCGCCATACGGATCGATGAAGAAGGTGTCAAAACTCATGTCGCAAGGCAGCAGACGCTTCTGTCCATAGATGTAGTTGATCAGACCATGGTTAAAGTAAGCGCGGAACCACTTCTTCGGGCTGTTGCTGCGGAGCAGTTCGTTGACCAGATTCTCGAAGTTCTTTGCGACCATCGGACGATCGTGGATGATATTCTTCGCCTCAACGAAGTAGAAGCTGTTATGCAGAGAAGCAGTTGCAAACTCCATGCCCATCTCATCGGAAATCTTGTACAGCGGAACCAGGTCAGGAGCATTCTTGTCCTGAACGGTCATACCAAAACCGACATCCTTCATGCCCATTTCACGCAGCTTCTTCAGTGTGCCGTAACCACGCTGGTAGCCGTTCTGCAGGCCACGAATCTCATTATTGGTCTGCTCCAGACCTTCGATAGAGATACGAATACCAATCTGCGGGAACTCTTTGCACAGGTCAACGATACGGTCAGTGAAGAAACCGTTCGTGGAAATAACGATACGGTCAGACTTCTTGTACAGTTCACGCACGATATCCTTCAGGTCAGTGCGGATGAACGGCTCACCACCGGTGATGTTCGTAAAGTACATCTTCGGCAGCTTCTTGATGGTTTCGATGCTGATTTCTTCTTCAGGCTTGGAAGGCGCTTTATAACGGTTGCACATAGAGCAACGAGCATTGCAACGATAAGTGACGATGACCGTACCATTTAACTTCTTTTCTTCAGACATGATTAACTCTCTCTTTCATACATATAATAAATTTCTCTAGTACCACTTTTGCGATGTAAGAAAAGGCAATCGCTCCAGCAAGTGTTAAAACTGCCGTTACACCATATGAAATGGCATTTAATCCAAACATGTGATTTATCTTCAACTTCTCCAAAACTCGGTAAATCATCATGTGGCTCAAGTAAACTTCAAAGCTAATAGAGCTTAGTTGTTTGATTAATTTGTTTTCTCCTAGTTTTCCGCTATCAGTTATAGAAAAAATAATAATTGCCACAGAAAAAACGGCCATAACCAAGTCATTTTGACTCAGAAAATAATATGCGCTAGCTGTTATTGCGAGAAAAAAGACCGCAACAATTCTAATATTCTTCAGCCGCTCCAGCTCATCTCGATAAAGATAAATCAGGCCACCTGCCATGAAAAATATCGCACTGTACAGGATGTTTTCTCTCTCCATAAAATTTCCCAGTACATGTTGCTCATCAAAAAAGTACAACTGACAGAGAATGTTATAAATTCCAGCAATAATAAAACCCAGCCATGCTCTTTTCTTTGAAAACAACAAAAAGCAGAAAAATGGAAACAACAAGTAAAAAACAAATATTACTGCCAACGTCCAACTCACGCCTACAACAGAAATCTGTGGGTTTGGCAGTAGCCCCTGCAACATTGTAAGATTTGCAAAAATCTCATATACACTATCCGCACTTGGAGAAATCACCACATCCAAAATGCAGAGCAATGCAAAGAATGGCCATAGTTTTTCATATCGGCGTTTATAGAATGCTTCTATATTAATTGTTCCTGCTTTGAATTTCTCATAGTATCCGCAACACATTCCAAAGGCACTTACCATCATAAACAGAATGGTAAAATTGCCTGCCGTTCCGATAACTTTTTCGAATAAAAATCCGCTTAGATCGTAATTCCCATTTGCAAGCACATGCATTAGAACAATGCCCGCTATCGCTATAACACGAACCACATCTAGCCCTGGATAATGATTATTCGCAATTTTTCTTTCACTCATCCTTGTTTATTTTCTCCGCAATACACCTTCATAATTTTCTCGTAATACACCTTCATAATTTTCTCGTAATACTCATCAATGGTATCGAAGCTGATGTCCTTACAGTTCTTGCTATACTGCTCACACAGCTTCTTATCACCCCAGAGCTTCTCGATCTTCTTCTTCAGATCTTCGGCATTACCGCTTTCAAACAGCTCGCCGGTCTTGCCAACCCGAATCAGCTCCGGGATACCACCAATGTCTGCTCCCAGCACCGGTGTGCCATACATCTGGGATTCCATTACGGAGAATGGGCAGTTCTCATACCACTCAGAAGGATAAATGGAGAACCGTGCCTCACGGATCAGTTTCTCCAGTGACTCGCCTTTCTGGAAGCCAACGTTCTTGATGTTCTTAATACCATTTACTGTCTCTTCCAGCGGGCCAGTACCGGCGAAGATGAACTGCACATCCGGCAGTTCTTTACAGACCTTGATGAGCGTGCCGATACCCTTCTCCTCCGAGAAGCGGCCGAAGTAGAGGACATAATCCTTCTTCGGAGTCTCTTTCCACTCCACCTTATCGATGAAGTTGTGCATTGCCACGGTCTTGGTCGCAAACAGCGGATTGCTGTCCATCTTGCTCTTCATGAACTCCGAGCAGCAGATCATGGTGTCAATATACTTGTAGGTACCCTTCCACTTCCAGAATTCGGCTTCCATCATGCCGATGGCCGATTTCGCCGTGGAACCGTGGATGCACTTGCCTTTCATGCAGTTCACGAAATGGCCGCCGAGGCACTTCTCACAGTTCTGGTGCGTGTCCGGATTGTTCAGCATGTGGTTCGGGCAGACCAGCTGGTAGTCATGTGCCGTGAAGATGATCTTACAATCCCTTCCGGTCTCCTTGCGCCACTTCACGATTTCTAGGATGATGGAAGGTGTCAGCTGGTAGTTGAAGTTGTTCAGATGACAGACATCCGGCTTGAAGTCGACCAGAACTTTTCTCAGCTGCACTCTTGCTTCCTTGCTGTAGATAGTTTTGATGGGGTAGGTCAGCTTGCTCAGTTTGCTGCCGCCGTGGAAGTCCATACCAGATGTATAAGCATTGACCCGGTTGCCCACGCAGCGGCCTTCATGCTCCATACCGAAGTACTGAACCTCATGTCCGTGCTGCTCTAGCGCCTCACCCAGCTTAAATATGTAGGTTTCTGATCCACCATTTGGATATAGAAATTTATTTATTATCAATACTCTCATCTATTATTTTCTCCTGTACAGTTTCATCGTTTCCTTTACAACTTCATCCCAGTTATATTTCTCGCAGATAAAGTCAGCTGCCTGATTCTTCATTTTCATAACCATTTCAGGATGGTCACAGGCCTCTTGCAGTTTTTCTCGCAAGTCCTCTACATCCGACTTTTTGAAAATCAATGCCTTATCTTCCACAACCTCTGTGCACTCTGGAATGTCGGAAACCAGACAGCAGTTGCCGTAGCTCATTGCTTCCAGTAGACTTAGCGGCATTCCTTCCAGATCGGACGGCAGCGTGTAAATGTAAGCATTGCTGTATAGTTCATCCAGCATTGCTCCCTGTACAAACCCGGTAAAGAGAATCCGATCGTCGCCCTTCGCCAGGTCTTTCAATTCCTCCATAAAGGAATCCGTATCACTGGAGCCGCCTGCAATGACCAATTTTTTATCTGTCTTGACATTCTTGAAGGCCTCAACCAGATATCGAATCCCCTTCTCCGGCACCAGACGACCGAGGAACAGTATGTAGGAGTCTTTTTCCAGTCCAAAATGATCCGTGATCAGCTTTGCTTCCCGAATCTGCGGCCTATTCACGCCATTAGGGATAAAGTGCGTTTCTCTTCCATAAGTTTCCTTAAAATAGTCCTGCACTCCTTTGCTCAGAACAATGACCTCGTCCGCATATTTCGCAGCATTTTTTTCGCCTTGGTGGATAAACTTAGAACCAAGTCCTGATTGCCATTTCTCGCGCTGCCAATCAATGCCATGGACGGTAACAACAACTCTTTTTCCAAACATCTTCGGCAGCCATGCAAAGAACGCTGGTCCTTCGGCGTGGATGTGCACCACATCGTATTTTCCAAATGCACTATAAAGTGCCGCAAATGCGGAGGAGCTGACTGCAGCAAGTCCGCGTCGTTCAATGGTCGGAACAGACTTCTGACGGATTCCCTCGTACTCCGTTTTACCAGCATCGTCATATTCTGCACCGCTTACATGATGGCCAGCTCTATTGTAGCAAGTTATATCACAACCATTCTGTGCCATCCTGGTGCAGAGTTCTTTGACAACGATTTCTACTCCGCCCTCTCTTGATAATCGCTTCTGTCCGAACATCGCAATCGCAAGTTTCTTACTCATAAATCTTTCCCACAATCCCACTCAATTTCTTCATCAATATCTCGGCCAACACAAAGAGCGGATAGGCTCGTGCACCTGTCCGCTGGCTGTCACCCCACCCTCATGGTCGAGATTTCTTCCTGTGCGGCATTTCTGCCACCCAAAAAGATCAGTCGTTCATTCTTCGGGTAAGAAAATATGAACTTCGGGTTGCGGAGCCTTTCATTCTCTGCCGTACCCTTGTCCCTATTATGACAGCCGCGTATTATATCTCTAGCCCCGCGCCGTTCAATGGTCGGAACAGACTTCTGACGGATTCCCTCGTACTCCGTTTTACCAGCATCGTCATATTCCGCACCGCTCACATGATGGCCTGCTCTGTTGTAGCATGTCACCTGACAGCCCTGCTGCGCCATCCGTGTGCACAGCTCTTTTACCACGATCTCCACGCCGCCCTCTCTCGACCACCTTTTGTGGCCAAAAACAGCAAGCCTCAATTTCTCTTTCATTTTCCCTTTCCTGTCGCTTTCCCCATTTAGGGATCTCATCCCCATACCGTGCCAAACTCCGGCCCGGTTTCCTTTACATCAGAAAAAGCCCGGACGCATCTACGCCCAGGTTTTTGACAGATTTACGCCGCAATTCATTGACATTTTATTTCCAGAATCATCAATATCAATTTCGTAAATGTATTTATTGACACTAAAAATATTTTACCATTTTTTCCTCTGGGGTACAATACTTTGCAGCTGTATCATTGCCTGCATCATGGCTAAGATTTCCGTACTTTATTCCGTCTTTTTGTTGCAACCTATTCATTTTAGAAAGGAACTCGTTCCATTGCTTTTTTGCAGCAAAAAAACACCCTTCCTCTCACGGAAACCCGCAAAAGGAAGGGTGTTGAACTCGTTATCCTGTTGTCGTACCAATCACAGCATGTTCGTACCAGCAAAGCCGGTACCAGCTGTTACTCAGCACGGCACTTCAAGCACTTTTGAGCGTAGAGCTGTGATTAGCAGTTCTCAGCGAAGTACTTAATGGTACGGACCATCTGAGAGGTGTAGGAGTTCTCGTTGTCGTACCAAGACACGACCTGAACCTGATAGGTGTCGTCGTCGATCTTAGCGACCATGGTCTGGGTAGCGTCGAACAGAGAGCCGTAACGCATGCCGATGACATCGGAAGAAACGATCGGATCCTCGTTGTAGCCGAAGGACTCAGAGGTAGCAGCCTTCATAGCAGCATTGATGGACTCCTTGGTGACGTCCTTGCCCTTGACAACGGCAACCAGGATGGTGGTAGAACCGGTGGGAACGGGCACACGCT
>ENA-ORRO01000310-ORRO01000310.1-human-gut-metagenome-genome-assembly--contig:-NODE-310-length-43740-cov-3.739018_pt1 | contig 43740 bp, 41 predicted proteins | sample MGYA00242176_ERZ509136 | MGnify/ENA primary metagenome ERZ509136 (study PRJEB26280, sample SAMEA2338644) | human gut metagenome | biome: human gut; feature: human-associated habitat; material: faeces...
TGATATAGGTGGTGCACTTTATGCGATTGGCGGTGCTGTTGCTTGCGAATAATCAATTATGATAAGAATATTGTCTTTAAGCAGTTAAAAGAGAAACTACTTACTCTTTATATTTCTATTACACTTAAAGATAGTAAACGTTCATTACAAATTCCTATTCAAGATATCCATTCAATTGTTTCTATTGGTCATGATCTAGTTGTACATACACCTAAAGAAGACTATATGACAACTGGTACTCTTAAAGATTTCTGTAATGATTATATCAATACAACACTTGTTCAGATTCAAAAAAATATGATCATTAACCTTCAATATGTAGAAGATTACAATCGTAATATTATTTTATATAACAATGAAAATCTTTCTGTAGGACGTATTTATAAAAACAACTTTTTACATCATTACAAGGAGTACAAAAAACTATGATATTTGATTTCTTATTTTCAACTATAAGTATCACAATGTTTTGTTTTTGCATCAGCAGTGCTTTAATACCCGAAAGAAAGTATTCCTATACAATTCTTTGCACTCCTCTTACTTTCACAGAACTGGCTATTTTTTCGGATCCTTTCTTCATCAACAACTTTTTATTGATTATTCTTATATGTATAACACATGCATGTATGCTTTATATTTATAAATATAAAGCTGTACTTTATAGTATTTCTACAACACTTCTATTCTTAACCGCCTTAATTTTTGTGAATCTCTTATATGTTCGTTTATTAAACATATTTAATTTAGAAGAATTTTATGGACTTCCCTTCGGAATTCTTTATTGTATGATTTCCTTAGGCTTATTAAAGATATTAAAATACAATAAAAATAATCTTTCCTTCCTCGAAGAGAATAAGACCTTTGGTCTTATTGGGATTGTATTACTTGTATTAATCTCTTTATTAATGCAAGCTCTTTCTTTTATTAGACTACCCCAATCTACAATCATCTTAATGACTGTATTGGTGTTTGTATTAAGTTTATTATTTATTTTTCTATTTTTCCAATATAGACAGAATTACTTAGAAAAAGAGAAGTTAAGAATACAAAGAGAAAATAATGATCGAATCAATCATATATATGACTCTTTATTAAAGAAAGAACATCGTATGCTTTATGTATTAAGAAAGCTTGATCATGTAAATTCTGATGAAGAAACACATCTGTTTATTGAGAAAGAGATAGATGATTTAATGCATAAACAATTTGTATCTCATACTAATAATCCTATTTTCGATCATAGGCTAACTATTCTTATGCAAAGTTTAGAAGATTATGATATTAAGATGATAGTCATGATTCCTGTTGATGCACGTTTGGATAATACAGATATTATTGAACAGATGGAAATATTCATTAGAGAACATGTAACAGATCATACAGAAATAAGATTAAAGGTTCAAGATAATCAATTCATTATAAATTGTAATGATAAAACTAAAAATATCCGCTTAAAAACGCCTCATTAACGAGGCGTTTTCTTATAGGTTATAGGATGCAATATACAGCAATTGATCCTGAGCTACTACAATCAATGATCTTCCTACATCACTTTTCTTATAATACTTATAATCCTGAATGAAGTCTGGCAGCTGCTTTTGTGATACTTTTGCTTCTATGATATATTTATTGAATTCTTCTTCTATTTCATTATTCTTCTTATTATTCAATGTAATGGGAAGATTTTTATTTTTAACTTCCTGTACCTCATAATATATTCCATCATTAGTAAATGAAGGAGAAGGTTTTACTTGATAGACAATGGTATTTTCTGAAGGGAAGTCAATATTCCAGTTTTCAGATATATAATTCATATTCTGATAATGAAGAAGCGTAGAGACAATCACAACAACAATAAGTGTTATAAGAATGACTAATATTTTCTTGAGTTTCATCATTTCACTCCTTTCTACACTTCAACTCTATATGAGATATGATTTATTGCCTATAATTCTTGCACAAGAGACATAAATTCTAGCATAAAAAACATTGAAAAAGTGCAGCCTAAGCTGCACTCTATTATAAGTCTACACCATAATCAGTAACCACAACCTGTCCTGTAATAGGTGCTGCATCATCACTTGCTAAGAAAAGAGTGACTCTTGCAACATCTTCTGGACTACATGGTTTTAGTGATAAATCACTATGAGCACTCATAGCACCCATCATCTTCATATCCATTGTATCAGGTGTTAAACCTGCTGCCATATCTGTAGTAATACTACCTGGACAAATTACATTACAACGAATATTTTCTTTCGCAAAACGCATTGCAGTATGTTTAGTAACACCAATAATAGCGGCTTTTGTAGAAACATAAACTGCTCCTCCAGCACCAAACTGACCTGCAACACTTGCAATATTTACAATAGAAGCACCACTTGTCATAACCTTTAATGCTTCAGACATACAATACATTGTACCCTTCTGGTTAATATCAATAACTCTATTTAAATCATCATAATCAATACGATCAATCGCATTTAATCCTTTATCAAGTACACCTGCATTATTCACTAATACATCTACTTTACCAAATGCTTTTACAGTTTTAGAAACTAGATTCTTTACATCATCAATCTTAGAAATATCTGTAGGTACACATAATACAGTACCTCCTGCTTCTTCAATTTCTTTACCTACTTCTTCTAACACTTCTTTTCTTCTTGCTGAAATAACAACCTTTGCACCTTCACTTGCAAATAATTTTGCAATAGCTTTACCAACACCTGCATTACCGCCTGTAACGATAGCGACTTTATTATCTAATTTACCCATATTTAAGCCTCCTTGTTAAAATAGTAGCATAACTGCAAGCGTATTCATAGAGTGAATAATCAAATTCATCTATTTTTGTATAAAAAAACACCTCAAGAATAATCTTGAAGTGTTTGGAATATTACTGTTCTTCTGGTAATTCCTTAAGATCATTATCACCAGTTACATAGTGTAAGATAGTCTTTGCAGCAGTTCTAGGACCATCATATTCCTGACCCTTAATACCAAGTCTTGTACGAAGTACACCAACCTGTACACCCTGTTCAAACATCTTATGGAAGAATTCCTGTAATAATGGTTCTGTCTGTTCTTTTCTCTGAACTGGACCAAATGGGTTTGCGAAATAAGAGCCAACTAAACCATATTCAGTAGTAGTACCCTTAGCCATACGGTTACCAGCTCTGAATACCTTTAATGCGTCTTCTTCATTGTCAAAGAATTCTAAGGCTTCACCTTCAGCTTCATAGTTATTAGCATATAAGAAGATATCTACATCATGATCAGCGATAACATCCTTATAATCAGTAATAGGAATTACGATACGTGCATTGACCTTATCTGGGTTCATGAATACAGATCTATCTAATTCCTTAAAGCTGTAACCAGCATCTAAGTCATCAAGACGAACGAAGGCACCAACTTCTGTACCTGAAGTCTTTACTTTACCATCAACTAATGATAAGCAACCCATATCATCATAGATAGTCTTGATATCTTCGATATAAGCTTCACCATAAGCCTTGATCTGTTCAATAGTTTCAGATTTACCAGCACCAGAGTCACCCATTACAACGATATTCTTTTCAGAACCATCATGTAACTTCATCTGGATCATAGCACCATGGATAGGTAATTTGTGATGGTTGATGTTAGATACGTTGTGAAGTGTTAAACACATCTTCTTCATATATCCGAAGTAATCGAATTCATCACTTGCTGATAGTTTAGCAACCATCATATCGTTCTTGTCATCCTGGAAGAATGACTGATCCTTCTTACCATCTTCATAACCATATACATATACTAGATCTGGTTTATTATGTCTATATTCTGATTCATCAGCAAGTTCAAATAAGTTACATAAAGTAACACCCTGTGCCATGAACTTAGTATTGAAGTAAACGAAACATAATAACTTACCAACCTTTGCAGGATAACATAACCACTGATCAGGATTAAATGTTAAGTCAGTGACTGGATTTGTTCTACTTTCTGGGAATACACCATCTCTTTTGTTTCTCTTAGAATAAGTGATAAATGGTGGATGAATAACAACCTGTTCAATGAATGGAACATCCTTTAAACATTCATAATCATCAGGTAAACCTGTAGTTAAGTGAGTAACAGTTAAACCAGCATTCACACCTGCTGTAATCTGTCTTAATACCTTATCGTTCTTACCTACAGCTCTCTGCATTGAACGATATACTTCTAATACAAGTTTTTCAAATGCTTCCTGAGCGTCAGCAAACTGTACACTCTGGTAACCTGATTTCTTTGAGTCATTGAAAACAATTGCATATCTCTGAAGTTTTCTCCAGTATAAATAAATGTCTTCAATTAACTTTACGAACATATCACGATCTTCAAAATACACTGCATATTCTGGTCTTAATGCACAAACCTGTTCTGCATCAAGTACAAGTAATAACTTGAAAATGCTTCTTAAATCTCCTAATAAGAAGAAATCATCCGCATTGCGTTCATGTAAATAAATATATAACTGTGTTTCTAATCTGCGCTGATTCTTAATGAATTTCTCCAATACTTTAGAGAAAGATTCACTTTCCACTAATTCACATCTACTCTGACAGAATTCTTCAGAGAAGTTTAAGATTGCATTACCTCTAGTAATTTCGAATTTCTTAGCCATTTTTTCATCCTTTCTAAATAGATTATGTTAGCTCCTATCTACTTTACCCCATAATAACAGAGAAATTTACAATATGCAAAGCCTAATTTTGTAATTATCATATGTAAGCGTTATTATTTATGGAATTTAGTAAATTCCTATTTTTGGCTTGCTAAGTTAGTGAAATCTAATCTGTAATATAAAAAAGACCTTTACTAGAAGGCCTTAAAGAATACTTTACCAACTATTTCTTTCTTAAAAGAAACAGCACCTATATAACGGGAATCTGTAGAATGGTTTCTATTATCCCCCATAATAAAGACATCACCTTTAGGAACTGTATAAGTCCAATTACTGTCTGTCATTTGTTCATTGATATATGTTTCATTGACTTTCTTACCATTACGATAAAGTTCATGATCAATACATTCTATTGTATCACCCTGCTTGCCAATGACTCTTTTAATGATCTGTCTCTGCTGTCCTAATATATTACATTTTGCAATGATAACATCACCATATTTTACATCATCATAATGATAGAACTGTTTATTGACTAAGACGATGTTTCCTTCATGATAATTAGGTTCCATAGATTGTCCTTCTACATGAGAAATCTGGACAAAGAATAAGAAACCATATGTAAGAATCACTGTCACAAGAATAACTTTTACATATTCTAATATTGTTTGTTTCATATTTTTCATTTTAATCACCGAAACGATTATACCACAGTTTTAGGATAATTCCTTGAATAAACTAAAAATAAAGGGAATAGGAATAATACTTGCACATAAATCAGCCAATGGCTGAGATAAGGCTAAGCCTGTAATACCCCATATGTGAGGCAATAGAATAACAAGTGGGATAAAAGCCAAACCACTTCTTAAAGCAGCTAGGAATGTCGCTATGACGCTTCTACCAATACTTTGGAATAACATATTTGCGCCAATACTAATAGCCATAAAGAATATCGCAATACATTCAAATTTCATCGCAAGCTGCGCAATAGAGAGTACTTGACTATCCTGTGTAAAGAGTAAGAGAAGCGGTTTTGTGAAGCATAAACAGATGACACTAATAATACTTAATAGAATAGTAGAAAGAGTCACAGTGAAGATAAATGCCTGTTTCAAACGGTCATATCGTTTAGCACCATAGCTAAATGCTGATACTGGCTGGAAACCCTGACCTATTCCTACTCCTACTGAGAAGATGAGATTAGATATACGACTCACAACACTCATTGCCGCAATCGCTTCATCTCCATAGATTCCTGCTGCAAAGTTAAGAGTCATAACACTGATACTATTTAATCCCTGACGACATAATGAAATATGCGCATAAAAATATAATCACCAAAGATATTAATAATAGAACCAGATGTGAGTCCAATCATTGCAAGTGATGCCTGTCCTTCATATCTTAGTATATTATTCATCACACATGGTCAACTACCCACGACCTAAAGGTCATGGGCTTGTAACTGCCCAGTCGTATTAACGGTTTACACCTCCGACCTTTAACCCCAATAGATATTGCTATCTAAAGTGGCGTTACATCATAGGGTGGTTGACAGCACCCTTTGTAGCAGAGTTTACTCTGTTACAACTGTATTAGGTACTTGGCTATCTGCAAGATAGTCTATTCCCATACGATACAGATTCATAGCTCCAATGCGGTCATCATTAGATTTATAACCACATTTTTTGCAGGTAAACAGATGTATCTTCTTATTGCGGTTAGACTTTTCAACGTGTCCACAGCAAGGGCAGCACTGACTTGTATAGCGAGGGTCTACCTTAATAACAGAAGACTGATTCTGTTTTGCTTTGTAGATTAGTTTCTGCTCAAGGTCATAGAAAGACCATGATACAGAAACATAACGATATTTTGTTTTAACACGTTCTGTAGCATTACGAATACCTGACAAATCTTCCAATACAAAGAGAGTGTGCTTTGGGTTGTTTTCAACGAGTGCCTTCGATACCTGATGGTTAATATCCTGCATCCAACGGTTTTCTCGCTGACCGATAGCTTTTAGTCTTCGTCTTGAGGATGGCGTATGTCGCATTTGAAGTTCTTTGCGAAGCTTGGAATAGTTAGCACGTTTCTGTTTAATAGCTTTACCACTAACAAATCCAGACTTATGTTCGCTGTCATAAGTTGCAACAACAAAGTTAATACCTCTGTCAATACCTACAACGTTGCAGATGTCAGAAATATTACTTTCTTCAACCTCATAGGTAACTGGTATATGCAGATAGTATTTACCATGCTTACTTACAAGTCTGGCAGTACCAAACTTATAAATCGTATTATCGAAATACTTAGACATTCCATCTGAAAAATAAGATAACTTTACACGACCATTAAGCGTGTTGATTGAAAAACGGTTTTGTGTTAAGGAATAATCTCTGTTCCAAACCAAATCATACTGAGGCTTTTTGAACGATGGTTTAATCCACTCATTCTGATTTTCAAGAATGGTCTTATATCTGGCGATAACAGTCTTTAAAACAGACTGCGCCATCTGCGATTTAAGGTTAAACTTTTCTCGTAAAGTAGAATACAAAGCCTTATTAAGTGAAAACTGCTTTAAGTCATGAGTGCGGAATACATAGTCTGAAACATAATTGCAGGCATTACGATAAACAGACATAGTTTCATCAAGCAAAACCTTATCTGTTTCATCTACGACTATTTGAATTTTAGCTGTAATAGTCATTTGTTCCATATATGTACTCCTTTCATAGATATTTCACTAAATATATTATATAATAATAATTAGTGAAAATCAATGTTTTGAGGTGACGTGAATTATGGATAATAGATACAATCGTCATAACAGACGGAAATACAGCCTTAAAGTACATATAGTTCTAGTAACCAAATACCGCAAACAACTACTAAAAGACTCTATCGCCGATAATGTTAAACAAAAGATTCTCGATATAGCTAATACGCGTGGCTACGAAATTATTGCGATAGAAACTGACAAAGACCATATACATTTCTTATTAAGTTACGATACAACAGATAGAATTTGCGATATTGTCAAAATTGTAAAGCAGGAAACAACATACCACTTATGGCAAAAGTATAGTTCGGTCTTATCAAAACAGTATTGGAAGGAAAAACATTTTGGTCAGATGGTTATTTTGCTTGTAGCATTGGAGAAGTGTCATCAGCAACTATACAAAAATATATTGAAAGCCAGGGATAATAGATACGATTTACGAGGCTCCTCCCACCACCTATTGGCAGTGGGTTTCCGCCTATGACAAACGAAAGGATTTATTTATGAATTATGATAAAAGCAATATTTTTTGATATTGATGGAACATTACTTTCACATACTACGTATAGTGTTCCAGAATCTACTAAAGAAGCATTAAGACTATTAAAAGAGAAAGGTATACTTACATTTGTTGCGACAGGAAGACATTTAAGTGAGATGAGGGATCTTCCTATACAGGATTTAGAATTTGATGCCTGTATCACTTTAAACGGACAGTATTGTTTCAATAAAGATGGAATGATTTATGGACTTCCTATTGAACAAACAGACATCAACAACATCATCAATTATGTGGACACAAACCATATGCCCTGCATATTTGTAGAAGATGAGTTGATGTATATCAACTTTAATAATGAAGTAGTAGAAAAAGTACAGAAAGCTATTTCTACACCACTACCAGAATTAGGAGATATTCATAGAGGTTATACACATCCTATTTATCAGGTAATTCCTTATGATACAAATGATGAAAGATTAAAAGAAATTAAGGAACTTATGCCTCATTGTAAAGAAACACAATGGAACCCTCAGGCAGTGGATATCATTCCTGCGACGGGTGGTAAACAGAATGGTATTCATGAAGTATTAAAGTATTATTCTATTGATCAAAGTGAAACAATGTCTTTTGGTGATGGCAAGAATGATATTGATATGTTTGACTATACAGAAATTTCTGTCGCAATGGGTAATGCAGGGGATGATGTTAAAAAAGCGGCAGACTATGTCACAGATGATATCGATGAAGATGGTTTATATAATGCATTAAAGCATTTCGAAATAATTTAAAAGCAGGCACCGCCTGCTTTTTCTAGTCCTTAACCAAATTAATAATCTCTTTCGCAACACCATGATTATCATTACTATCAATCACTTTTTCCGCTATCTGTTTCAGTGCATTCACACCATTACTCATAGCTCGTGTATGCTTATAGTCTTTAAAAAGACTCAAATCATTATAACCATCACCAAATACATAAACATCATTAGAAGTATGAAGTGTTTCTATCACTCTTTTTACCATAAGTGCTTTATTCGCATTCATTGATGTAACTTCAATATTCCACCAGGATGATGAAGTGACATTAATTCCTTCTATTTGATCAAGCCAGTATTTGATTTGATTGATTTTCTGTTCATCATGCACAAATACAAATATCTTTCTTATTTCTTTATAATCTTGAAGATGTTGTTCTGTAAGTTGTGCTGTTGTATCACAAAATACAGTATCAGTAGAATAATCCCCTTCTTTTGTATTAATTTCAAAATCTATATGACGTTCTAATAAGCCATTCATAATAGTATGTGCAATCTTCAAATCGATATTCTCTTTATAGAGAATATCTCCCTGACTATTTCGACATTCCGCACCATTCAATAATATATAATAATCTATATTTACTCCCTTCAACAAAGGAAAAGCTGTCTTGTAACTACGTCCTGTCGCAATAATTCTGTGAATAGGTGATGTATTCAATACTTCTTTAGTAAAGGAATCTACTTCTCCATAACTATTAAGTAATGTGCCGTCTAAATCACTGACAATTGTTTTCATATTATTCTCCAAAAAAGTCAGTTCAAAGAACTGACTAAAGTGATAACTCCATAATAATATCATCAGGCGTTATTGAACCTGTTTTCACCTGAGCAATATCAGTATAGCTGTTATAGTTAGTTACAATCATAATAACTGTCTTCTGACACTGATGTCTTTCTACACCATCTAAGTCCATTATAGTAAGTAGATCTCCTCTCTTAATCTGCTGTCCCATTGTGATTTTTGTATCAAATACTTTTTCATCGGTAATTTTAACTGTATCAATACCTAAATGTAGAAGAATTTCTGCACCTTCATTTGTGATGATTCCAATTGCATGTTGTGATTCACTGATAAAGCTGATTGTACCATCTGCAGGAGCATAGATCTTACCATCAGCTGGTTCAATAGCTGCACATGGTCCCATAATACCTTCTGCAAACATAGGATCTTTAATTTCACTCATTTCAATCGCATCTCCTGATGCAATCGCAAATAAAGATTCACTCGAAACTTCTTTTTCTTCTTTTGGTTCTACGACTTCTTCTTTTTCTGACTTAGGAACACAGAATAACCATGCAATAGAGAAAGCCACCGCAAAAGCGACTAAGTTAACAAGAATATAGAATGGTAACTGATTATTAAGATATAGTAATGTACCAGGAATACCTGTAATACCCATACCTGTTGCTTTAAGATGGAAGATAGAAGCAAGGAATCCACCAACACCTCCACCAATCATTGCAGCGATAAATGGTTTTACTAAACGAAGGTTGACACCAAATACTGCAGGTTCAGTAATACCTAATGCAGCAGATAAAGCAGATGGATAAGCAACCTGTTTCATTTTCTGATCATGAACTTTAATTGCGATAGCTAATACAGCACCTGCCTGTGCAATGTTTCCACAAGTACCAATTGGGTTTAAATAGTTCCAGCCATCATTGGCTAACATACTGATTTCTAAGAAGTTTAAGATATGATGAATACCAAAGATACCAAGTAACTGTCCAAAACTTCCGTATAATAAGCCACCAAGACCTAGAGGTAACTGCAATAATTTTTCAACTACAAATAATACACCTGTTTCAACTGTATGAAGAACTGGACCAATCGCAAATAATGCGACTGTCATACCAATAAGTAATGTAAGGAATGGAGTAAGAATAAGATCTAATGCATCTGGAATACGTTTTCTTAACCATTTCTCCATATTGGCACCAAGAATACCTGTCACAAAGGCAGGTAATACAGAACCCTGATAACCAGATACCTTTAAGAAATTGAAGAACATCAATGGTTTTGCAGCACCAGAACCAACATCATATGCACTTGGAAGACTAGGACTTACAAGCATTAAACCTAATACAATTCCAATTACAGGACTGCCACCAAAGTTTTTAAATGTTGACCAGCATACAAGTGCAGGAAGGAATGCGAATGCGGTATCCGTTAATACCTGTGTAAATGTAAGTAAGTTTGCAGGAACACTCTTAGTTGTTAAACCAAAAATATGCAAGATAGCTTCTTGAGTCAATAAGCCTCTTAGACCCATGAATAAACCTGTTGCAACAAGTACAGGAATAATTGGCACAAAGACATCAGAGAATGTTCTAATAGCTCTTTGGAATTTATTTCCATATACTATTTTTTCATCGTTGTTATTACCTTCTTCTCCAGTCACCTTGATTACTTCATCATAGACACGATTTACTAAACCTGTCCCTAGAATAATCTGATACTGTCCTGAATTGAAGAATGATCCTTTTACCTTATCTAAAGATTCAATTGCTTTTACGTTGATTTTATCTTTGTTTTTTACTACTAAACGCAATCTTGTTGCGCAATGTCTTACTGAACTAATGTTTTCTTTTGAACCAGTTAATTCAATAATCTTTAATGCAAGTTCTTTATCGTTCATTTTTCTAACCTTTCCTTTTTAATTTGTTAAGCGCTTTACTGATTATATTTATACCTCGTAAAGCGCATTAATTGAATGGAATAACATAATATAAATATGGCTTTTTCTAACCATCTATACTTTTTTTAATATAAATGTGTAAGTTTTAAAATCACCATGTTCTAAAGGTACACATAAGCCCATATGCTGCAGTTCATCTCCACCATATATTTCTTGTGTATGACATTCTAAATAATCAGAATCTTCATCTAAGTATGTTAATTTAAAGTACTTCTGGGCAGTCAGAGGATTATAAAAACGAGTCATTATGACAACATAAACAGTCTTTCTATCAAGACTGACCACTTCCCAGCCTAAATGATTTTCATCACATTCAATGGCATGTAATTCACCGTTGAGTGTTTCTTTTCTTATTGTTTTATATTCCTGAATCTGCTTCTTAATATCATCTAATTCATCATCTGTACACTTTGTAAGATCAAGTTCATAACCTAAGTTAAATAGTTTTGCGATATCATAACGTGTCTCTAGGGATGTAATACGTCCTGTCTGGTGATTAGGAACAGCACTAATATGTGCACCTATCACTGATTGTGGATAAAGCAGACTAAAACTATCTTGAATCACACTACGATCGAGTGCATCTGTATTATCGCTGGCCCAGTTTTGACGCATATAACATAAAATACCTGGATCAAAACGTGCACCTCCACTTGAACATCCTTCAAAAAGAACATCTGGATAACGAGATGTAATCACATCAAACACACGATAAAGACCAAGCATATATCTATGAGCCACTTCTGTACTATACTGAGAGATATGAGAACATACATCTGTCATAGGTCTATTCATATCCCATTTGATATAATCAATAAGTCCTGTAGAAAGATAAGAATCAAGCATATGAATTAAATAATTCTGGACATCCTCTCTGGATAGATCAAGAAGATATTCATGACGACCTAAAGTAGGTTTATATCCATCTACTGATAATGCATAATCTGGATGATGTATATATAAATCACTGTTTTTACTAATAGCTTCTGGTTCAAACCATAAACCAAACTTCAATCCATATGACTTAACAAGTTCAGCCGCTTTTTGTATACCACCTGGAAGTTTACTTGTATTACATTTCCAGTCTCCCATAGAATTATGACTATTATTTTCTTTTCTAAACCAGCCATCATCTAATACAAGTAACTCAATACCTAGTTCACTCGCACGTTTGGCTTGTTCTTCAATCTTTTCTAAAGACACATCATAATACATTGCTTCCCAGGTATTTAATAATACAGGAGGTAATTCCTGTGATTGTGGTAATAAGTGATGACGATAGAGCTCATGGAAATTCATTCTCATCCCTTCTAAACCTCTACTACTATAATTCACGACAACTTCAGGTGTATAGAACTCTTCTCCTTTATGTAAGTGCCAATTATTCATAGAAGGATGTAAACCCATCTGCATACGAACTTTTCCAAATGAATCCTTTTGTATCTTGCAACAATAATTTCCACTATAAATAAAATGCATTGCATATATATCAGAACCTGATATTAATGCCGCAAATGGATGCATTTGTGGACTACTGCTGCCTCTTGTACTTTCTATTTGAAATATACCTGTATTAAGTGCAGATAGCTGAATATTGCCTTCTTTTGCATGTAAGCCATACATTGTCATCACTTGATAATCCTGCGATGGAAGTTCTAAAGAAACAGATTGTGTATTATAAAGAATAAGATCTTCTTTACAGCTTCTAAAAGAAGCTGAAAATGAAAGAACGCCTAAATCCTCATAAATAGTGATATATTGACTCACTTCTAAGCCAATAGGCTTATCTTCATAGACTACTTCTAGTGTCTCACTTCTACCATGACTTTTAAGTGAAGGTAAACCTGGAAGAGTCTTCTTTTCATCTAGCACATGCACTTCCTTCAACAATAATTCACAATAACGTTGATGGTGTGCTTCTACTTCAATGGCAGGTATACGATAATCTCCATGACCTAGTTGTGGATAGAGAAAAGGAAGATCATCAAAAGATGCATTTTCGATACTGACATCATGTTCAGTATTATAGCTACGTTTGTAGTAAGTCATTGGACTTTTATGATAATGACGAAGTGGTTTACCTATATATCTTTGTAAAATGTACTTTTGATCTAATACTTCTAATATATAACTCATATGCGTATTTCTAAGATGAATTATACCATTATTTATTGTAATCATTTTAAATCTCCAATCTGTATACGTTGATGTTTTGTGATTCTTTACTACTTGCAAGAAGCAAGTCTTCAGCCTGTGGGTCAAGACGTGCAGAATAAACAAACTCTCCGTTATTCGCAAATATTTCTACACTTGATGTATCCAGCCATATTTCCATATGATTGATTTTTATAGGCCATGATTTCTTTTGATATTTCTGTTCTGCCCAATCATAGCGTTCAATACTTATTCCTTCATCAAAGTGAATGCTTAATTCCTTATTGATTGAAAAAGACATATGTTTCAAAGGACTGATTTCTATCATCGCCTGTCTTTGTATTTTCATATGATTCGTATAAGGAATTTCATGGCATAATTCATACATCTCCCTTACAGGTGACTGTATCAGTTTTCCTTTTTTTACAAATAATTCACGAGGCATTGTTAGACAATGAATATGTCCATCCTTAGCGAATTCTACTTCTTGCGCATCACTAAAACGTGACATCCAGGCAAGCATAATACGTCTTCCTTGATTATCCACAAATGTTTGTGGTGCATAAAAATCATACCCTTCATCCATATGCAGTCCTTTATCTAAATCACTCAATGTATCTATTAAATACACAGCATGCGCATCAAGACATTCATCTGTATCATTATTTCTTGACTGCAGACCATAAATTAATACTTCATGAGCATCAAGTGTAAATAAGTCAGGACATTCTATCATTTCATATTGTTTAGATATTCCAATGATCTTATTAAACTTAAAAGAGGTTCCATCTATTGATGTATATTGAATAATATCTCCTTTTCCTGTTTTCTTATTCTGTCCTCCAATAATCATTTTCCAGACATCTTCCTTGGTCACTTTAGGATCTCTAAAATGACCTGTATAATCATCAGGAAGAGAGAGTACAGAACCATATTTCTTAAAATGTATACCATCCTCAGACTGTGCAAGACATTGTTCAGGATATCTGACACCGTTTACTTTCACATTTCCCGTATAATAAAGAGATAGTGTCTCACCATCACTGACTGCACTTCCTGAATACGTCCCATCCTTGTCATAAGATTCAGAAGCTTGTAATGCGATTACTGGCTCACTCCAATGTATAAGGTCTTGAGAGGTTGTTTTTCCCCATACTTTATATGAGTGGTCTGTCGCATTAGGATTCCATTGGAAAAAGACATAATACTTTCCTTTAAAATAGGAAAGCCCATTTGGGTCATTGATTAACCCTTTTTCTGTTTCTATATGATATGCTTGTTTTCTATTTTTCATACATAACCCTCACTTTATTTACATTAAACAACGTCAAGAATATAATAAGAATAGAAATACATAACGAATATATGGAAAAAACTAACTTAGGGGATCATATGAAAGAATATAAAGAACGTATTCACAGCAAAACCTATAAAGCCAATACGGATTTGTCTTTATACAGTGCTGGAATAGAACAATGTAAAAGTGAATATACCTATGGACCTATTGTAAGATCTTATTATGTGATGCATTTTGTCTTCTCTGGAAAAGGACAACTGACTATTAATGAACATTCCTTTGATGTCAAGGCAGGAGATATTTTCCTCATTCCTGCCAATAAGGTGGCTACCTATCAAGCAGATAAAAACCATCCATGGAAATATGGATGGGTTAATTTCTTAGGTATTAATGCGGAACAATATTTTTACTCCCTTACAAAAGATACACATGATCAATACATTATTCATAATGTTGATGTGAATCAATATTATAAACAGATTGAACATCTATTAGATTTATCCTTTAATACGGATGCTGAATATTTTGAATCAAATAGTATACTTCTTCATATTTTCGCAATGTTGTATGAAGAGTTAAATATCCATTTCAATAATAATGTGAAGTATTCACTTGCCGAAGAAATTCGTCTTTATTTGGATTTGAATTATCAATATAACCTTAAAATGAGTGAGATTGCGGATAAGTTTGGTATTCATGCAAATTATATGACACGATTATTTCATCAGAAATTTGATATTTCACCTAAACAATATCTGCTTTCAATTAAATTAAAAAAGGCTGCAGGCTTGTTACAGAGTACGAATCTCCCTGTATCTACAATTGCAGCCAGTGTGGGCTTTATTGATGCTCTCGCCTTTTCTAAAAAGTTTAGTAAGACATATCATTGTTCACCCACACAATATCGTAAACAAACAAATGAAAAGAAGAAGAATTGAGTTATTTCAATTCTTCTTTTTTATTATTTCATTTGAATAAGTTCGTATTCTCTTGTACCTAAACCAATCTTTTCCGCATGTTCTAATGTTTCTTTCCATCTGACATTAGGATTTGAGTCTAGGAAGTTATCATGATGGTGATGCCAATGTGGATCAGCTAAGTTATCAGATAATTGACTATTAGGCATAGGTGTTGCATGCAAGCATGCATCTACACATGCTTGATCTAAGGCAACGGGATCAAATGACGCAAAGATACCAACATCTGGTAAGATAGGTGCATCATTTTCACCATGACAGTCACAATAAACCAAAAGCAAGGTTAATAGTCAACTAAAAAAGAGTAGACGCGCTACTCTTCTGTTAAACAATCTGAATCAATAATCTGGAAATTCGCACGATGAATATAAAGTGCTTTACCATCAATCATGAGTTTAGTCATCTTAGGAAGGTTTTCAGGAATTTCCCAATACACATCATCACCCTGATATGCCTTAATAGGCTGACCTAATTGAGACTTAACGACTACAACTCTTCTTTTACCAAACAAGTTCTTATACTTATTTAAGTAATTTGCGATAGCTGTATTGGCTGTGATTCCGTCTGCAGTACTATTGATATGCTTCTTAGTAAAGTCTACTTCTGCATTTAATCCCTTCTGTTCAAAGATACATGTATCTCCACAGCTTTCTATTTCATTCCCATCAATTGTGATAGTAACAACTGAAGAAAGACTATATGTTTCTTTTACACTGCCATCAGAATTATATGATGATTCTTTTACTTTATTACCAGTGATTTTGATCTTCTGACCTTTTGTTTCAAATACTTTATTACCATAATTATCATATGTATCAATTGTATAACCATTCCCAATCAAACTACCTTTAATGTCATTGAGCTTAGATTTGAAATAAGAACATCCACATAATGATAAACATACTAAAGTAACTGTAAAAATCTTCATTATTCTTTTCATTTTATTCACCTACACTCTTAATCACATTTACATCATTCATTTCAATATAACGAATATGAATTGTTTCACCTGCTTTCAAGAAAACCAGTGTGTTTTCATTTTCTGATGTAATGACTGCTTTGTATTTCTTACCTTCTGTATCCACGATAAATAGCTTAGATTTGCCATCTACATTAAGAATTTGTACATTTGCGATTGTGATATCCTTCTTCTTAGTTTTGGCATCAGACTCTTCTGTAATTGTCTGAGAAGAAAGGAAACTCTTCTTAAGGAGTTCTAGATTCTTAACTGAATCTGCAGAATAAACAGATACCTTCTGATAATCTTTCGCATCTACCATCGCATATTGCTTAATAAGTCCTCCACTATCTTTAAGTGAAATCAAATAAACAGGATGACCACCTACATTGACTAACAATGGGAATGTAGCATCATAACCATAGTTCTTGACTTCACCTTCTGCAGATTTCATTGCGGCTTTTTCATTTGCCCCAGAACAAGAGAAACGTAAAGTCTGATGTGTACGTAAGTTAGATAATACAAAGCCTAAGTTAGATGAATCTTTATTTGCAGAAGTAATACCACTATAGATCCAGATATCGCCATCTTTTTCTAAATAGTTGTAACCTTCAGATGTGACTGTCACATTCTTCTGTCCTAAAACAGAGTTAAAGAATCCATCCTGTAAGCTTCCGTTTTCATCTATTTCAGTCATAATGAGTTCTTCTGGATATACACGATCCACCCATTTAGGTACTTTGTCTTTATCATATTTCTTAGATTTACCAGTAATTGGATCAAAGAGGACAGCACCAGTGACCTTCTTCTTATTGCTTACACCAAAGTAAGTATATGTTGTACATACATACCATGGATGTCCTTTTTCATCTACTTCAAATGAAGGAGAACCAAAGATGGATGTAGGATAAGATAATTGTAGTTTACGATTTAAATTATGATTAAGAATGGCAGAAGGTACATATTTCATACCATTTAAACCTAAATCCTTTAACTTAACGATTTCTGCCTTACCATTAGTAGAATTCACTGTAATATAAGCAGGAATACCATTCTTACTATTAGTAAGATATTTAAAGAAACTTGCATATTCAAGTGGAGTGACACGATAGACACTATTCTTATAAGAAATCTGTGTATAATCATCACTTACTTCAAACTGAGAGACATATTCTGGAATCTCACCCATGACCTTGTCTCCAAGCTTTACAGTACTCTTACGGTCAATAATAGGTGTCTTAGAGAAGTCTACTTCATGTAATGTTTTATTATTAAACTTTACATTTTCTACTTCTATACGACTTGCATAACGTGATGCGTGGAAGATCTTACTTGTGAATAAATCAGTCACTAAAACCCCTGCCACAATCAATGCCACTGCAACACCTAAATAACCTACCTTTTCAGGTTTAAATTTCTTACCAAGTAATGTGCTATAAGAAGTAGAGGCACCATAAATACATAATGCGACAATAATAAATATCCAGAATTCTATCGCATGAATATTTAATGCTGGTGTATAGAAATAATAAATAATTAATACAAGAATAATAGACACCAACATAGACTTAAATTCTATTTTTTTCATATATTTTTCCCCCTTGGAAATATCATTCACTTAATGTTGTGATTCTACAAGTCATCTTTTTATTAAGTGAAAGCACTGGTGTGTCTTTAAAATAAACTCTATCTGTAAAGACAAGTTCTCCACCATTTATAAATACTTCTACACTACTAGAATCAATCAATAGCTTCATAGATTGATATTCTTTAATAGTCCCTACACGTTCTGTCTGATTCATTACAATTACTTTATGATTATTTACTGTAAGTGTATAGAAATTACTTAGATTGAGAGATACACCATCATAAATATCTAAATCTATTTCTACTTGTCTAGAAGGAAGTAGATAGTCTGTGACTTCTACTTTTTTAGACTCACATCTTAATAATGCAAGTTCTTCTACTGGCATCATATAGAGATGATTGTCATGAATAGTAAGTTCTCTAGGGAAGGTCATAGCCCCTGACCACCCTTCTTCTTTTTCAGGGAATTCACTATGCCACATATCCATCCAAGCCATGAGTATACGTCTACCATCTGGTGCAAGCATTGTAGTCGCTGCATAGAAGTCATGCCCATGATCTAATTCAATAAATGTATCTTTGATCTTATAGCCTGTTTGATGGTAGTTTCTGTATTTTTCACCATCTTCTTTAATACCTTGTGGTGACATCAATAATACATTAACTCCATTAATTCTAAATAAATCAGGACATTCCCACATCTTCCCTTCATGATCAATGGTAGAAGCATGCCCATATTCACCTAAATAGTCCCAATTGATTAAATCATCTGATTGATAAATGAGTACATGTCCTCTTCCATCTTCCTTCTGACCACCAATAATCATCTTAAAATGATCATCTTCTCGCCATACTTTAGGATCACGGAAATGATATGTATTATCTTCAGGTGGTTCACTAATCACTGGATTTCCTTCATACTTATGAAAATGAATACCATCTTCACTCCAGGCAATATTCACATTCTGATGGAATGTAATATGTTCAGGATCATCATATATATTCCCTGTATAAAATAGATATAAACGATTGTTGTATTCTACTGCACTTCCTGAAAAACAACCATGAAGATCTTCTTTATCTCCTGGAATTAAGGCAATCGGTAAGTTTTCCCAGTGAACCAAATCCTTACTTCTTACATGGCCCCAATGCATAGGTCCCCATACAGGTTCATCTGGGTAGTATTGATAGAATAAGTGATAATATCCCCGGAAATAAGAAAAACCATTTGGATCATTGATCCAGCCATGTTCAGGACATACATGGTATTTTAAACGGTAGCTCATACTAATCTCCTTTGTGCTGATTAAGATGTAATGTGAATGTATTAATATCTCCTCTATAACGGGCAATAGAATATTCTATTGGATTCTTTTGTGTATCATAACCAATAGAGCGGAAATAGAATAATGGTTCTCCTTCATCTATATCTAACATATCCGCAATAGTATCATCTGCAAGAGCTATTTCTAATGTACGATCAATTGTTTCAATACTATGTCCCTGTTTCTCAAAAACATCATAGAGCCTAATATGCGTAAAGTCGGTATCGAGTAAACCCGGAAATAAAGAAACAGGAATATAGGTTGTAATAAAGACATTGGGATTATAATCTGTATAACGTAAACGAACAAGCTTATAAACTAAATCTTTTTCATGAATCTGTAAAGATTTCGCAATCTCTTTAGATGCTTCTTCCATTTTAAATGTAATCACCTGTGTTTTAGATACAACACCATGTCTTTTCATCTGTGTATCAAAGCTTGATATTGATTGAGTAAAATCTTGAATTACTTTAGGTGCACATACAATCGTACCACGTTTCTTTTTCTTTTCTAAATAACCTGCATCTACTAAGATTTGTACAGCTTTTCTAATCGTTGGACGACTCACATTGTATAAATCAGAAAGTTCATGTTCTGTAGGAATAATGGTTCCTTCTGAATATTCACCCGATGTAATTTTATCTAATAAGTCTTTCTTTACATCTAAATATAAAGCGCTCATAAGAGTCCCTCCTCCCTATATATATATACTATTTTATCACACAAAAAACACAAGTGATATATTTACATATTGTTGACATAATAAATCTATAATGTTAGTATATATGTAAAGGAGAGATGATTATGAAAGAATATACTATTGATGAATTAGCACAGATGATTGATCATACTAATCTTCATACTGATGCTTCTAGTAAAGATATGGAAAAACTATGTAATGAAGCAAAGGATTATCATTTTAAAATGGTTGCAATCAATCAGGTACAGTCTCATTTATGTGCAAAACTACTAAAGGGTACTGATATTCATGTAGGAGCTGCCATCTCATTTCCTTTAGGACAAACTACTATTGCCTCTAAGGTATTTGATACAAATAATGCGATTGAAGAAGGCGCTACAGAGATTGATTATGTGATCAATCAAACAGAAGTTAAGAATAAGAACTGGGATTATATTAAAGATGAAATGACACAGATTGTAGATGCATGTCATGCGCATCATATTCCTTGTAAAGTAATATTTGAAAACTGTTATTTGGATGACAAAGAAAAGATCAAGTTATGTGAAATTGCGAAAGAGGTTAAACCTGATTTTATTAAAACATCTACTGGTTTTGGAACAGGTGGTGCAACATTCGAAGATGTCGCATTAATGAAGAAATATGTGGGTGATGAAGTAGAAGTAAAAGCTGCAGGTGGTATTAGAGATGCAAATACTTTTATTAAGATGATTCAAAATGGAGCGACACGTATTGGTACGAGTGCAGGAGTCTCTATTATTGAAGAATTAAAGAAAAAAGCTGTAAATGGTATTATTAAGATTTAAAAAGGTCGTAAGACCTTTTTTTCGTATATAATAGTGTCAAGGAGGGTTTTCTTATGGGATTCCAAATTTTTAATTTTGAAGATAATAGTAATGTTTCTGTAGTAAGTCGTAAAGGGATTTTTAAAGTTATTCAATATGATAAGGATTTAAGCTGTACTGCAGAGGATGCACAAACTAAGTTCTATATGAGTCAGATGAATGTAAAGAAAAGACAACTAATGATTACTTTAAATGATGAAAGTGTCAATATACAGCCAGGAGCAATGCAGTGGTATGTGGGTGATGTACATCAGACAACAGGTTTAAAGGGTATTGGAGATACAATCAAGAAGTTCTTTAATGCCCAGGTCACTGGTGAATCTACCATTAAACCACAATATGAAGGGACTGGTGTTATAGTCACAGAACCAAGCTATAAACATTATATTATTGAAGATCTAGACGATTGGAATGGAGCGATGTGTGTAGAGGATGGTTTATATTGTGCATCTGAAACCAAAGTCAACTTAAGTACATCTATGATTAAAAGTGTATCAGGACAAACTATTGGTGAAGAAGGATTATTTAATCTATGTCTAAAAGGTTCTGGTAAAGTAGTCTTAGAATGTGATGTACCACAAGAAGAACTTATCACAATAGATTTACATAACGATACGTTAAAGATTGACGGTTCATTCGCCATTGCCTGGAGTGAAAACCTTGACTTTACAGTAGAAAGAAGCGGTAAAACACTCATTGGTTCAGCTATGAGTGGTGAAGGTTTAGTTAATGTTTATCGTGGTACAGGAAGAGTATTAATCAAACCCCAGATTTAAAAACATCCACTACTCGTGGATGTTTTCATTATGTGCATAATCTTCTATAAGATATTCTGAAAGCAGCATATAGATATCTCTCATACAGTTTTTTGGTACACGCGATATATTCATTACCTTCATCTCTTTACCATATAAAATATAATTCGCATCTGTACAATAGATTTCTACTAGTCTTGCAAGAGTAGTTGAAGATGGTACACATGCATCATTTTCATACTTTCCTATAGTTGTACGATCTAAATCAATACGTCTTGCCACTTCTTCCTGTGAATATCCTATTTTATTTCTTGCTTCTCTTAATCTTTCTCCCATTGACATATCTATTTACCTCTATGCCTTAAGCATAGAAATAAATATGAGCGTATGGCGCTCATGAGCGTAAAATTCTCATTTTCCTATCTTTCATGACATTATTTTTCGTTTCATGATATATGTTATGTCATATAGTGAGTTATTCATGTATTGTGTTCACGGAAGCTATAACAGTGTGTTTACACGCTCAAGGACTATTAATAGTCCTTTTTTTATTTAATAGGTGGTGAGATCTCATGATTATTTCTATAGTACATTCAAATTCTCATATAACAGAAAGAATAACCAATATACTTGATTATCATCTACATCATCCTTATACAATATCTAACACTCTTATTCCTGCAGATTTGTGTTTTACTGATACACTTGAAGATATACCAAGAATAAGAAATATAAATAAAAAGGCTTTTATTGTGATAGTTACCAATCACCCATTAGGTCCTGAAACTGTCATCTATCAGCCTTTTTACTATATATTTGAAGATAGTCTAGAAAAAGATATTCCTTTCATATTATCCACTTTCTTTCATTCCCGTGATTATTATCATTTCAAGTATAATTACCAGGATATTTCTATTCCTATTAATCATATTATCTACATACATACACATGAACATCTCACTACAATATATTCAAAAGAAAAGAACTATCATCTCTATAAACCTTTAAAGGTGATATTAAAAGAGATTGGTTCTAAACAGATTGTACAAATTAATAAGAATACATGTGTAAATACACGTTATATTACTAAAATTAATCAATTAGATATCTATCTTAATCTAGAGATATTTAAGCTAAGCTATAAATATAAAAATAAATTTTATGAAGCATTAAAAAAGAAGTCCGAAGACTTCTAAATAATCTGGAAGATATAGAATTTTAAGTAAGATGTTTCTTCCATAGTCCAAAGAATTGGATGATCGGCATTCTGTTGAGTCACTGATACTTGTTTTAGAGTCACTCCACATTCTTTTGCGGATTCTCTTAACATCTGTTCAAAGAGTGCAGTTTCCATAAAACGTGAACAACTGCATGTAATTAAATATCCACCCTGTCTTAAAAGCTTCATAGCTTTCATATTAATATTCTTATAGCCATTATAAGCATGGTTGACAGTTCTTCTTGATTTAGTAAATGCAGGTGGATCTAAGACAATAATATCATACTGTCCCTGATGACATTTATCTAAGTAATCAAAGACATCATCCTGTACAAAAGACATTCTTTCTTCTAAGTGGTTCATCTTTGCATTCGCAAGACCTTGATCTAAAGCTGTCTGAGAAACATCTACAGCAGTGACATATTTAGCCCCTCCAAAAGCTGCATTTAATGCGAAACCACCTGTATGACTAAAACAGTCTAATACTGTTTTGCCTGCAGACATGTTTCTAAGTAATACTCTATTAGATTTCTGATCTAAGAAGTAACCAGTCTTCTGACCATTTTCTACATCTACATTAAGTTTCAAACCATTTTCATTAATAACTGTTGTAGTAGGTAATGTGCTTGGTTTCCAGAATCCTTTATAGAGTTCTAAACCTTCCTTCGCACGTACTTTAACATCATTTCTTTCATAGATGGCAGATACATTCTGACCATCTTCTTTTAATACTTCTAATAATAATTCATAAATCATATCCTTGATTAAATCTAAACCATAAGATGTAATCTGAGTCACAATGATTTCATTATAACGGTCTGCAGTTAAGCCTGGTAAGCTATCAGCTTCACCAAATACAAGACGACAATTAGTTAAGTTATCTTTTTCTACTGTCTTTCTAAAATCATAGGCAAACTGAATTCTCTTTTTAAAGAATTCTCTATCAATCACTTCATTTTGATTTTTAGTTAAGATACGTACTGTAATATGACTTTCTTTAGAAAGAAAACCTGTACCTAAATAACGTCCTTGAGTCGTCATAATATCTACTAAAGAACCATTCTCAATAGAATCATCTAGACTACCTAGATTATTCTTATACATCCACATCTGCCCTTTATCGAGCCATTTTTCTCCTTCAGGAGTAATAATAATACTTGGATAATTTCTTTTCATTTTATACACCTCGTAAATAAAATAAAGTATATAAGAAAGAAAATCAATAAAAAAAATCAGAGTTCATTAAGAACCCTGATTAGGAGGAAATCTCCTTTAAATACGGTTTGTTTTTACTGTAATATCACGCATTCGTTCCTTTAATGAATCATTAAAGGCATTCTTATCTAAACGCCACATCCAGTTATTACCTAAAGTATTAGGTTTATTCATACGTGCTGTATTATCAAGCTTTAAGTAATCCTGCATTGGTACAATGCACTTATCACTTACACTTGCCATAATACAATCAATACTCATATCCACTAATACAGCGTCATCATCACCATCATAGTGTAGATAGTCTTTCAACATCTGTCTTTCTTCAGGTAAAATATTTTTAAGCCATCCGATCATTGTTTCATTGTCATGAGTTCCAGTATAAACAACTGAATTTTCTGTATAGTTGTGAGGCAAGTAGTTGCTTGTACCAGAAGAATCACGTGAATCAAATGCGAATTCAAATACCTTCATACCTGGATAACCACAATCAGCGACCATCTGTTTAACTGTATCAGTCAAATATCCTAAGTCTTCTGCAATTACATTGAGTCTTCCTAAAGACTCTTCAACTGTCTTAAATAAGTCATATCCAGGACCTTTTTCCCAATGGCCATTTCTTGCAGTTGTATCACCATAAGGAATTGAGAAATATTCATCAAAACCTCTAAAATGATCAATACGTACAACATCGTAAGCTTTCTTACAATATGCAATTCTCTGGATCCACCACGCATAACCTGTTTCTTTATGTTTCTTCCAGTCATAAAGTGGATTACCCCAAAGCTGTCCATCAGCAGAGAAACCATCAGGTGGTACACCTGCAACTGCAGTTGGTTTAACTTCTGGATCTAGCTGGAATAATTCTGGCTGTCCCCATACATCAGATGAATCATATGCAACATAGATAGGAATATCACCAATGATTTCTACCCCTTTACTATTCGCATAATCCTTTAATGCATACCATTGTTTCCATACATAGTACTGTAAGAACTTATGGTAATTAATGTCATCACTTAATTCGTTACGTTTTTCAGTAAGGGACGCATCATTTCTTAAACGTAATTCTAAAGGCCAATTTTCCCAGCCTTGGTTATCATAAGATGCTTTTATTGCCATAAATAATGCATAATCTTCTAGCCACCATGCATTGTCCTTACAGTAAGCTTTAAAATCTTCATTATCAGTAATATGTGAATTCTCATACGCTTTCTTTAATAATGCATATCTATTTTCATAGAGATAAGAATAATCAACATAATCACTGTTTATATCTGCCTCTGGTAGATCTTCTTCCTTTAAATAACCACATTTCACAAACTCATCTAAAGAAATAAAATATGGGTTACCTGCAAAAGTAGAGAATGACTGATAAGGTGAATCACCATAACCTGTAATACCTAAAGGGAGAATCTGCCAATATGTTTGTTTAGCTTCTACTAGATCATCCACAAACTTATAAGCAGCTTCATCAAAACAACCAATACCATACTTACTAGGTAAAGATGATACGGATAATAACACACCACTTTTTCTCATAAACTATCCTCCATAAATAATCCAAAATGATCAGAAACTACATCTTCATGTGTACCATCAAATACAACATGATGGCTTTTTACATGTTCTTTTTTATTACACCAGATATAATCAATACGCATACCATCTACTGCTTCATCCCATCCGTCTATTTTACCCTGAGCAGTAAAACGACCTTGGACATCATCCGCTAAGTCACGTGTATCAAACCATCCATCTTCTTTAATAGTCTCATAACTTTGGTTTGGAATAATATCAGGTGCATTGAAATCTCCTGCTAAGTAAACAGAGACTTCTTTATTCGCCACAACATTGAGCTTATGCCATTGGTTGATAAAAGGTTCCTCAACATCCTTCCACCATCCTAAATGGACTGTATAAACCCAAAAATGTGTATTTTCTTTTACTATTTCTACTCCAAGAGAATTACGTTTCTTCCAGAACGTATAATCATTGGTTTGCGTCAATAAAGTATTTTCACTATTCACAATTGGGTACTTAGAGAAGATGGCTACACCTTCATCAAACTTGCCATAACCTACTTTAACTGGTATGTAGTTCCAATTGTATTGATCACCAAGTAATCGACTTAATCCAAGTGCATAATTGTCTTCTTTAATAATGTCTCTACCAACATAAGATTTGTCGGTAGAAACACTTTTTGCGGTCATACTTTGATTGACTTCTTGTAAACAAATGACATCAACATCATGATTTAGAACAAAATTCGCAATTGTCTGGAGCTTATTCTTTTCATCACATTCATTTAGTGAATGTGTGTTAAGTGTCATAAGCTTCATTTTTATTTACCTAAGGCGCCATTGATATCTGACTTAAGAACATCGGCTTTATGTCCATAAACTGCCTGAACCCCGTTATCCTTCTTAAGAAGACCCTTTGCGCCTTCCTTCTTCCAAGCATCAACATCAGCAACTTTATTAACATCATTAACTGTTGCTCTTAAACGAGTCATACATAAAACTTTTCCCTTACTCATTTTCTTTTTCCTCCTTTTAATAAGGTTATGTCTTACTCCTTTTTTCTTACAAATCCTATTTTAATAATTGTAAACACTTACACAATAGATTTTATGCAACGAAATAGGGTATTACGCATATATTATGCAAATGTTAGTGCAAACATAGCGCAACACAACAATAATAAGTATAATAAAAGTGAGGTGATTTTAAATGAGTATCACAATTAAAGATATTGCGAAAAAAGCAGGTGTATCTCCATCTACTGTATCTCGTACAATTAATAATCATTATTCAATTAGTGAAGAAACGAAAGAAAAAGTACGTAAAGTAATGGATGAACTCGGTTATGTATATGATAAATCACATATTAAGAAACATGATGTTGGTGTCGTCTTTCCACGTTCTATGGTAGATGTCTATGAGAATCCATTCTATCTAGAAATAGTAAGAGGTATTAGTTATATGTGTAATAAAGGGCGTTATAGTCTTCATATTATTACCGGTGCCGATACGAGAGAGATGAAGACAAGTATGGAAATTGCGGATTGTGAAGGATATATCTTCCTCAATACAAAAATTGAATCTTCTGTGACAGATTATTTAAGAGAACGTATGATTCCTTATATTATGATTGGTAAACCACCAATGAATTCCATTACATCAGTCAGTGTAGATACAGATAATATCCAGGCAGGCTATGAGGCAGTGAAATACTTATTAAAAAAAGGACATCAAAAGATTGGTTATATTGGTGAAAAAAAAGATGTACAGTATTCTATTGATCGACGTCTTGGTTATATACAAGCTTTATCCGAAGCAGGCTATGAAGTGAAGGAAGACTATATTAAGAATCTTTCTTCAAGTTATTCCTATAACCCCAATGAAATACTTGAATTGTTAAGAAGTGATGACTGTCCGAGTGCCTTTGTAGTATGTGATGATATTTATGCAGTCATTATGGTTAGACTAATTACTGAAGTAGGAAAGAAAGTACCTGATGATATTTCTATTGTGAGCTTTAATAATTCTATCTTTGCGCGTTTCTCAGAACCACCACTAACTTCTATTGATGTAAGCCCAAATCAGTTAGGCATGGAAGCAGTAGTCCAGCTTATTAAACATATAGAAACACCTACCATGTTTGCAACACGCTCAATTGTGCCATTCACAATACGTAAAAGACAAAGTGTGAAGGAAATGAATAAAGGCGATTCACATTAAGTGAACCGCCTTTCCATTATTAATAATTAGCTTTTGGAGAATTTATTCCTGCAGTGATTGAATGATCATCTTCATCATACATTGCCTTAATATTATAACCTTCTTTACTATTTGCGCTATAGAATCCATCAACGTAACTCAAATCAACGTTATAGCCACGTTTTTCACATTCTTCAACATAAGCATTAAACTGATCTCGTGACAATCCGTAAGCTTTAAATGTAAAGTTTATTTGATCATCTCTGATGATTTCTACTACCTTTGCATTTGTTTTAGGAATTTTATCTCCTAATTCTGTTTTAGACCATTGATTAGCTATCTGTGTCTCTTTATCAAGAGAATATTTTTTTGCACTAAAATCATAATATTCAGCATAAATCTTATTATTATCAATATACTTAATAGTCGCAATATCAGGTTCCATCAGCTTATAGTGATTGATATTCTTTACATAATAATAGTTATCGTAACAACAATGCACATTCAACATAGATTCTTTTTTATTCACAATCTGATTACTATCCGCATACATAGAAATAGAACTATTCTTGTATTCATCAGTTAATCCACATGACTCTTTAACTTCTGAATATAATTTTGATTTTTCTTCTTCAGTTATATTCTTTTTTTCTTTGAATGTAAGTTCAAAGCCGGTGATTGTATAATTTGTATTATTCGTATAGTCAAGAAGTACACAACGTTCTCCATCCACAATACCTTCATCAACATTCCAAGCAATATCTTTTATATTGATTTTTTCCTTTGGACTACTACTCGTAGTCTTACTACTACCACATCCAGTTAAACTAACTAATAAACTCATAATCACAATAAACATTTTCTTATTCATAATTAAGCCTCCTCATTATTATTCGTACGATTGAATTTATTCTTAATACCTATTCATATGCATTCTCCCTCCTTTATCTGGCAAAAATATAACATGGTGATTTTTATATCTGGTTTTGTGGATGCAAACGAAAAGCCTGAACTATAATAGTTCAGACTTGGATACTTACACTATAAACTTCGTACCTCTTCTGGAATAATCACTCTATTTTTATCATCCACAATTTCTTTATTCTCTATTTCTATAAGTTTGATCATCTTTTGACACCATTCAACTTTTTGTGCTTCTATGCCAACCTGAAAGAAATGATTATAGAGCTGCTGTCTGATAAACGCATAGGAGTCAGTATTGATATGCTTAAAACAGAGGCGTGTGCCTTTATAAAGTAAACCAATTGCTTGATTATAACAGCACAATTCAAAGTAAATATTGGCGCAAGGAATAATCACATCCTCAATTTTCTGTAAATCTGTTGGAATTATAACATTGGATAACTCTAGTGCATCTTCGATAAATACTTCTGCCATATCTTTGTCATCTTGTACTAACGCATAATACCAAGCACATACTAAATAATACTGCAATCGGACATCCGCATATTCCGTTGTATTCTCCATGATTATTTTCTTTGCGTTAGTAATCAGCTTATCGATTTTTCTTATCGTACCTCGATTACTTCGCATCAAAATTGTGGCTTTAGCCAAAATATTTTTTACATACAAATGATTGATATCATAAGAAATATTTTGTTTAGAATAGAATAATGTTTTTTCAATAGCGTCAAGCATCTTATTGAGTACTCGTTCTTCATCTTGATTGTCTGTATCATAAAAGCCATCAAGAAGAATATCATAATACTCAGAAAGCATATTATAATAAATTGCATAAGCTTCTTTCCTATGGAAATAGCTTGATGCTTTTTTAGCGCGTACTAGTATATCCTGCATACCTTCTAGATCTTCGTGATTGGCATAAATTGAGAAAATCAATTCATAAATCTGCATAATCACAACCGCATCTAGTTTCATTTTATGCATAGAGTCTTCATCTTGCTCAATAGACTTAATATAATCTGAAAGAATTCTGCTTGTTTCAAAGTCATCTCTATAACGAGGCATATTGAGTAAGACTACAACCTGCAGGCTTGTGAATAGATCTGTATCACAAATCACTTTTTCTCTTTGACATTGTTTAATAATGCCTTCAGCTAAATAAAGTAATTTTGTTAGTTTTTCAATGTCTGCAGGAGATTCATCTTTAATTCGCGCATATCTTTCTTGGTTTACCTTCCCAATAAGACCTTTTTGCCACTTATATAGTTTATTGATTATCCATTTACCTTTTAATGATTCTGATCTAAGTTTCTTAGGATAATTATTCTTTGTGGATTCTAAATGAATTTCTATATAGAAATATGTTAAGAACTGTCTAACAGCATAAATAGAATCATTTGTCCATTCCCAGCGATGCACAGCTTCTTGAATCACATTGTTCATTGAAACCATATTCCTAGAAATAGTAATCCAGCCATCTTTAATTAACTCATTTAAATCATCTTTAGACTCAAGTTGCATAATTCTCTGAAATATATTTATCTCTATTCCTTCATCGCCAATCAAAGAAAGTACCTTCAGTAAGACCTTCTTTTGTGAAGAAAGCATATTTGTGACAAATAATGCATCTATGATATGTCCAATCGTATCACTTATTTGTTTACTATCTCTTTCGTAATCCACCTTCTCAGGCGCAATTGTAGAAAAACCATTCTCAATTGTAAGAGCTGCTGCACTAGAAATAGTTATATGACTATTCGCAATCTGTTTCGCAATTAATTCTAGAATAAGCGTATGATTCTCAATACTATTGAGTATACGTTTAAAGTCATCTAGCTCATATACTTCAATAGAACGTCCAAGATGGGCTTCAAATATATGTATTAAAGCATTCCACTCTGTTATCGCAGAAAGTTCCATTTTTAGACAATTTGAATAAGAAGGTAACTTACGCGTTAAGAGAATAATTCTTAATCCTGTAGAAAGAAGTGCAATTAAATCATCATCCATCTCACCTGTAAAATTATCAATGACTAAAACAGCAGAAGTACCTCTTACAAGTTCACGTATCTTTTGAACTTTTTTATCAAAGTATCTGATGTTCGTTTTATTTTCTTCATCTTGTCTTAATGTGTTTATTTCAATATTCATGTCATTGGATATAGTTTCTTCAATACTGTCCTTATAATAGACATACAGAACTGTATCAAACTTCTCACGATAACGTGTGAGATATTCTTTAATAAAGGTACTCTTACCAATACCACCCATACCTGATATAAATAAACAATTATAATTTGGATTTAATAGAAAACTATCTAATTCTTTCAACTCCTGTTCACGTCCATAAAAGATTTGCGGCTTTATAATATGAGTAGAATAAATACGTGGTATTAAAGGGTCAGCATACTTCTCAATTATTGATAATTGATCTAATACTTCCTCCATATTTTGATATCTGTCAGCATAATAAACAGCTAATGTATTATGAAAGAAATGACATAAAGAACTCAATAATCGATCATCACATTGATGATAGTCATATTGTATTTTTGAGAAATCATATACAGCATCTATTTCACAATCAGGTACAGTAGGTATATGACCAAACAAAAGATAAAACAATAATGCACCTACACTATAAACGTCTGTATGTGGTCCTAGTCGTTTTATTTTTGAAGTCTGTAACTCAATAGGTGCAAAGCCTTTAGTATAAGATAGTCTGATATCATTTGGTTGATTTACTTTTTTCCATTCAAAAAGCGAATTAAAGTCAAATAGCTGAACCTGCTTTTGATATCCATCAACAATCAAAACATTATCAGGCTTGATATCTAAATATAAATATCCCATCTTGTGAATATTACCTAAAACATAAACAACCTGTTTAATGAGTGTAATACATTCTTTTAAATTCACTGGTTTATAAGCAGCTAATGTATTCTTAGAAGAATAGGCAGATAAGATATAAGATGTACCATTTTGATTAAATACATCCAATTGATTTGTCATGGATGAATAGTTATCACCTGAATAGAATAACTTATTTGTATGTGAAAAATCACAACGGAATTGTTTCTGTTCTTTTTGAAAAGAATCCATATCATGTACTGATGGAACTAGTTCATTATTATTACGAGAAATATGAAGTTTGTAAGGGTAGAACTCCTTTATTCTATATAGTGTTTGATCACCTGTATCAGTGATACGAACTGCTTCATATACAATGCAGGATCCTCCACGCCCAATTTCATTTTTTATAATACAATGAATCATTTCACCACTATCATTAGATAACCAAAGCGGAGTATTTGGTTTCAATGCAATTCTGTGATCCATAAGTTCACCACCTTTTATTATTATGAATAGATTATAATTCAAGGTTTATTAGATTAGGTTTTATTATTACACCATTAATTCTCAGCAGCTTCCGCAAATACTTCTCCCATATAATATCTAAACGCAAATAAAGGATTATCATAGTCTTTTAATGCCCACATAAAGAGCCAATCATAAGGATTACCAATATATAATTCTGGATAACCTGCACCGAGTAGTCGTGCATTGATCATATCTAGACATCTTTCAAAATCATTGTCTTCTACTATATTGGAATCTCGTTTTTTTCTAATAATACGTTTTGCCCAATAAGTATAGAAAACAAGAAAAATAAGCATCTTTCTAATTATTTCACCCTTGCCAACTAGTTCTTTGCGAAGTAACTTATCAATGTTTTGTCTGTTTGGAAAACAGTATTCAGCCTTTAATGGCATGAGTCTATTATCAGATAATACAGAAGTCAATGATCGATCATATTTAATCGAAAACTCACTTTCTTGATAATTTCTGAGCCCCATTATTTGAGAAAAGATAGTCCAAGTAGATGCATTAGGATGCGCAATTACATAGTCATCTTCTTGGTTCTGCTTATTTTTAAAGCTATTATGACTATCAATTACTGTACCTTCCTGTACTGCAAGTCCATTTTCTTTAGAAATATCATTCCAAAGATCTCTAATATATTTTAAAGCAGTGACATTATTATAACGAAATTCATCTATATTCTCTGTGATATAGTGTATCAATTTTTCTTTATCCTCAATGTTGTTGAGGTTTTCAATAATAGCACCTGTGTAAAGAACATCACAATCTGGAAGTTTTTTCATCTTTTTAGGTATAGGAATACTATGAATCATCTCTTGTGCTTCATCATATGAAAGACCTTTTCTCATACAGAAATAATAAACTGCTTCATTTATAGTATGACAATCAAACCCACGTTCAAACTGAACACATCTAAAAAAGTCTTTTGTTTCATCAACATCTAAACCTAACGCAAAACAAATCTGAAAAGCAGTTTCACGAGAAATCTTCCTATTGGGTACAAACAAACCACGAGGTAGTTTTATATGCACTGCTTTGAACTTATCACGTAAAAACTCTACCTTTGCAGGTGTATCAGATAAATCACCTGTATATCCATGTTCTTTAATAAATGATGTAAATGCTTCATCAAATCCACGAAACAGTGTAGCAACTTCAAGTAATCTTTCTTCATAATTATCATCATCTAATAGTAGTTCTTCAGCTTTTTTATCAAGTAATTCTGTATATTGAGTCATAGTCTCTTTTTCCCTTCATAAGTAATCTTAAAACAATTGTATAACGTATATATGCACAGTACAACAAAGCACAAAAAAACCTTGATTTACATCAAGGTTCATAGGCTAGAAGGATTCATAAGCATAAAGTAAAACGTTTATTTATTATCTTATCTGCATTCAAATCATATATATTTACAATTTTAACCATTCTTCAATATCAATTACTTTTACACCTTCATACTGATATTCATCATGATGTGTGTTAGCCAATAAGATTTTAGGATATGCATCTTGTATTTCTAATAGTGAAGTAACTTCTCTATCGAAAGTTTTCTGATTCGAAATATCATCACTTACTTGAAAATAAATCTTCTCATTTTGTTTTATAGCCACAAAATCAACTTCTTTTTTATAAAGTTTACCAACATAAACTTCATACCCTCTTCTAAGCAATTCAATCGCAACGATATTTTCATATACTCTGCCATAGTCCATGTTTTTTGTTCCTATAATAGCATATCTAAAAGAATGGTCGGACAAATAATACTTATCATTTGTTGCCAAATATTTTTTCCCTTTTATATCATACCTTCTAACTTTATAAAACAAGTATGAATCTTTCAAATATTGCATATACAATTTTATAGTCTTATCTGTTATTTTAATATTAGCATTTGCTAATGATTTAGATATATTATTAGCTGATGTCAAAGAACTAATGTTATCCATCATAAAGTACGCTAAATCATGAATAACTTCTTTGTTTCTCATCGAATATTTATTAGTTATGTCCCTTATAATAAGCGTCTCAAAAACATCTCGTATGTATTTATACTTATCATCTTTTTCACGATAAAGCAAAGTTCCAGGCATTCCACCTTCTCTCACGTATCTATCAAGTGAATACTGCCCAGCATAATATTTTAGACATTCTTTATAAGAAAAAGGAAATATTTCTATTTCATACGTTCTACCGGTAAATAAAGTAGCCAAATCACTACTTAATAGAAATGCATTCGAACCAGTAATATAAATATCATATTTCATACTACTATGTAGACTATTTATGACTTTCTCAAAGCCACTGCACATTTGAACTTCATCTATACATAATTATTCTTGTTAGATTTATATTGACCTTCTATATAATTATTTAATGCATGGTATTCTAAATACGGCTCTGCACTTAAAGAATTGAAATCAACAAAAATAATATTCGCGTCTTTATCAGTTTGATTTATATATTCCATAAATTGTAGTAACAGACATGATTTTCCAGATCTTCTAATACCCGTAATCACTTTAATATCAGGAGTTCCAATTACATTAATAATTTTTGTTAAATAGTTTCTTTCTAAAAGTTTCATTTCATTCACCCATATATATTATACCTTCTTATTCCGAAAAAATGAATTATTTTCATTTTTTCGGAATAAGATTTAACCTTGATTTAACATATATATTCGTAAAGTCTATAACACGCAAAAAAGCCAGACCATTAAGTCTGACTTTACTCATCAAAGAATGCGAATTCTTGATATTTTCTTGCAAGAATAGTAAGAACAATTCCTACTGCATTCATAGAAATGATATGTTCATCCTCAAGAGGAAATTCTGTTGTATTATAGTAAAGCTGATAATCTGAATTTTCTACAAGGAAATTCTTTCCTAGCTCAGTTATAGAAAGAATAGGTATATCCTTCATATTCAGTGCATTTACTGTTGTTCTGATACCTGGTGTATTACCTGACAATGAAATAATAATGACAAAATCATCACTAGTTAGGGAGTGTGAGATGACTTCAAAATTAGTTTCACCAGATACAATATAATTTGAACGCCCTGCCATGAATAGCTCACTGGAGAACTGTTTTGTGTAGTTGTTCTGAGTAAAACCCGTCGCATACAAAATGACTTGTCGTGCTTTATGGATTTCGGAAATCAATGTAGCAAAGTTTACCTGCGATGCATATTCAAATGTTTTATCAATCTCTTTTCTAAATTTTTCAACCAAATCTGTAGGAACAACTGCTTTCTTCACTATATCCTTCTTTAAAGAATACTTTAATTCTGAATAACCTGTATAGCCTAGCTTCTGTGCCAAACGTAATACAGAACTCTTTGACGAAAGCAGAACCTTCGCAAGTTCATTAATAGGCATGTCTACAACATCAGATTTATGATTTCTGATATATTGAATCATGTCTTTTTCATTATCACTTAGTGTTGAATAAATAAGTCCTGCTTGTGTGTCAAAGTCCATATCTCATTACCCCTTTGTTAGATAAACTACTGCTTGATATGGATTTAGAATAATATTTTTATCATCTGTTTTCAATACATTCTCATAATTTCCAATAAGAATTTCAGCATCCTTATAGTCATCTGGCAATGTATATCTTACCTTCTCTTTTGCGAAAGAACATACTACAAGTAATTTCTTACCTTCATATTCTCTTTCATATGAGAAGATATCTGAATCATTTTCGTCTAATAGTTTATAAGATCCATGAACAATAATAGGATTTTCTTTTCTTAAACGAATTAACTTCTGATAATAATAGAATACTGAATTTGGATCTTTTAATTCATCTTCTGCATTGATGAACTTGTTATCAGGTGAATAATCAATCCAAGGCTTTGCATCAGAGAACCCGGAACCTTCTTCTCCATTCCAAGGGAATGGTGTTCTCGCATTGTCTCTTGAACTTAAATAAGCATATTTCTTGATTGTTTCTTCATTTTCACCTTCATCCCTCATTTTCTGACACATAAAGACTGTTTCAATATCTTTATATTGATCAAGTGATGTAAAAGGTACATCTTTCATACCTAATTCATCCCCCTGGAAAACATAAGGTGTTCCCTTCATCATATGCAATAGAGTAGCTAACATTTTAGCTGATTCTACACGATATACGCCATCATCACCAAAACGAGTCACATTTCTAGGCTGGTCATGGTTATCCCAATAAAGTGAATTCCATCCATCACCTAAATCATTGATCCAAGTTGATAAGCTCTTCTTTAAATCACTGAGTTTAAACTTCACATCAGAGAATTTACCGTACTTACCATAATCTAAATGCATATGATCAAACTGGAATACCATGTTTAATTCGTGTCTAGAAGGATCTGTATAAAGTTTACCCTGCTGAACATTGGTATTGGCTGTTTCTCCTACTGTCATCACATCATAGTGTGATAAGACTTCTCTATTCATTTCCTGTAGGAATTCATGAATACGAGGTCCATTAGAAGTTCCTTTATAATATGATTTTGCATAATCATATTCTCCTGGTAAGGCATCTGGAAAATTCTGTCTCTTACTTAATAAAGAGATAACATCCATTCTATAACCATCAATACCCTTATCTAACCAGAAGCGCATTTCATTATAAACAGCTTCTCTTACCTTAGGATTTTCCCAGTTTAAGTCAGGCTGTCCTGGCGCAAAACAATGAAGATAATACTGTTTTCTTTCAGGTACATAAGTCCATGCAGATCCACCAAAAGTAGCACCCCAGTTTGTTGGTTCACTGCCATCTTCTTTAGGATCCTTCCAGATATAGAAATCAGAATATTCATTATCCTTAGAAGATTTAGACTTTAAGAACCATTCATGCTGGTCACTTGTATGATTCACTACTAAGTCCATAATAATCTTAATATTCATACTATGTGCTGTTTCTAATAGTTCATCAAAGTCTTCCATTGTGCCATACATCGGATTGATCTTGCGATAGTTCGCAATATCATAACCATTATCTACTAATGGTGATTCATAGATTGGGTTTAACCAGATGACATCAATACCTAATTTAGATAAATAAGGAAGCTTTTCAGTAATACCTTTTAAATCACCAACCCCATCATTGTTGGTATCATTAAAACTTTGTGGATAAACTTGATAAACAACGCTGCTTTTCCACCAATCTTTATTCATCATCTTCATCGACCCCCATATTTTTCATAACATCGTTGACATAAACGATCTGTGACTTTGCATCATCAATCGCATTTCTAATGACATCTTCATTCACTTTTTCACAGCTTGCTAGTGATAAACAGACACTTAATACAATAGGTAAATTCATTCCTGTAATCACATATACATTAGGATACTGTAAGTATTTGACTGCTTCCTGATTCACACTACCCCCAAGCATATCAGTGAAGATGATGTATTCATCACCTTCATTGATTTCTCCTAGTGCTTCTTTTAACTGCTTTTCAACAGGTATATTATCCATATAAGCACTCACTGACTGGATATCAGTTAAAGTTGGCATAAGATACTGGATTGTATCTTTTAAACCATCAGCGAGTAAATGATGGCTGGCTAGAACGATTTTTCTCATAGACTTTTCCCCCGAAAACTTTGATTAGAGAGCTAGAATTCCAAAGAATGAGCAAACTAATGCAAGAATGATAATTAAGAAGATGACCTGAATAACAGTAAGTTTCTTAGATGCAAGTAATTTATAAACGATAAATGTAAGTGCAACTGGTAATAAAGCAGGCATGATCTTATCTAAGACACCTGTCTGAATAGCAAGTTTTACTTTACCTGACTTAAAGACAAGACCTAATGACATCTTAACAACTGAAGGTATTAATGCCCCAATAACTGTTAGACCCATAATAGATGCTGCTTCTGTGAAGACTGATAACTTATCACCTAATGTAGTAATAAGCTTTAAACCTGAATCATATCCTAAATGGAATAACTTAATTCTAAAGAAGAAGAAAATCACATTTAGTAACATCCAGATGAGTGCACCTGTAGGGTTACCTTCAAGTCCCATATAAGCTGCAATAGAACCCATGATTGTTGGATATAGTACCCAGATTAAAGTATCACCGATACCTGCAAGAGGCCCCATCATACCTGTCTTAAAATTCTGTACTGTATCTAATGCTTTGACACCATCTTTTTCTTCCATGGCAACACTTGCACCAAGTAAGATATTAGCCATCCAAGTTGTAGTATTGAAATATTTAAAGTGGTTATTTAATGATGCAACATAGTCATCATCATTATTCTTATGAATCTTTCTTAAAACCTTCTCTAATCCAAATACAACTGCTGGACCCTGATGGTTTTCATAGTTATATGTATTACATGCCATAAACATGTAACGTACTGCGGCTTTTGTAAGATCTTTTTTAGTTACAACTTCTGTTGTCTGTGTTTCTTTATTCATCCCAATCATCTCCTTCTTCGATTGCTGCACCTTCTGCTACGGCTGCTGGTGCTTTATTGACCTGTGTTGTAAAGAAATAGTAAGCAATAGCCAAACCAATAATAGATACACCTAACATTGGTACATTTAAGTAAGCTGAGAAGACAAAACCAATCATCAACATTGATAAGTACTTCTTAGCAGGCATAACCTGTAACAATAATGCGATACCTACAACTGGTAACATATTTCCTGCGATAGATAGACCATTTGTGAACCATACTGGAACTGATTTTAAGATAACATTAACGATTGCATCACCAAATAATACACATAAAGCTGTTGGTAAACCTGTAGATAAAGCAAAGATCATAGGACCAATCCAAAGAATTCTGTTCATCTTACTAAACTTCTTTTCATTACATGCTTTCTGTGCTGCATGTGTTACATAAGTGTTTAATAACTTTGCGAATACATCTAACTGAATACCAAGCATACCAACTGGTACACCTACTGCTAAGGCAACTGCTTTTGCCTGAGCCACATCATTTGTAGTTCTACATGCAACATAAATACCAACTACTGTTGCAAGACCCCAGTTAGGCACTGATGAACCACCGATGTTGGCAACACCTAAGTTCATTAGCTGGAATGTACCACCAATAATCATGGCAGTCTTCATATCCCCCATAATCAATCCTGCAAAAAATGCAACCATGATTGGGAACCATGTTGTAATAACAATACCCTGCTGGTCTAAGACCATCCACATTGATAATAATACGATTAATACTCCTTGAATAACCTGCATACTTCTTATCCCCCTTGATTATTTAATATATGTTTCTAGTGGTTCTTCTGCTTCGCTTGGTACGAAGTGGAATGTCACTGGAATACCCATAGACTGTAATTTCTTTAAATCTTTCACTTCTTCTTCATTGACTGAAACCATCTTCTTCACTGTTGTCTTACCTTCCCCATCGAAGATAATACCAATGTTTACTTTAGGAATCTTAACGCCACCTTCAGCTAACTTAACTAATGTAGATGGTTCTCTTACAATCATGAATACATTATGGCTATCATACTTTCCTGCGTTGAAGTTCTTAATAGCTGTTTCTGTATCAATGATTGACATACCAGTCCCCACTGGCTTACTCATTCTCATAGCTGATTTTTGAACTTCATCCTTACTTACTTCATCATCGACTACCATTAATCTTTTTGCCTGTGTTGCACCTGCCCATTGTGTAACAACAATACCATGAATTAATCTCTGGTCGATTCTTGCTAATACTAAACTCATTTTTCTTTTCCTCCTTGAAATTGCTTTCATTTGTTTTGACGAGTCCTAGTTTACCCAACAATGCAAATACTTTCAATATTTCAGGCCCCTTCTGGGACGTGGCACAAACTCTTGGAATAGGTGTCAAAGATAAGGGAAATGTTCCATTATGATGTTTTAGAATAGTAATATTAGGTTTGTACAATTCAATTTATCATGATATATACAAGGTTATTTTAATCAACTGACACTTCATACTTTATACACTTTAATTATTAAAATGTACCATTATACGCAAAAAGAAGATGATCCTTGGACCACCTTCTTCCTATTGACACTCTTTACTTTTCATAATTGAGATGATTTCTTCATCTACTTTATTCATTCCATTTTTCCCAATACGGGCCATATTTTGAATACATTGTTCAGGTGTTGATGCACAAATTCCATCACTTTCTCTTAATACTGCATTATTAACTGCACTAATTGCACACATCAGTGCAGCAGTAGAACCTGTAGATACCTTTAATGCACACCCTACTTTTCCACCATCACAGATCATACCAGTTCCAGTCCCTGTCATATTACGTATGCAAAAACCTATCTGATCATTTGTTGCATCTAAAAGATATGCAATACCTACTGAAGCAGATGTAGAAGAAGCCATGACACATGTACACACAGGTGATAATTTTCCAATATGTGCATTAATATATCTATTTACCAGATGTGTAAGCGCAAGTGCTTTAAGTTTCTTTTCTAGTGATATGTGTAGTTCTTCTGCCATTTCATTCACTGGTATAGAAACAACAAGTCCTTTTGTACCTGCACCTGAACTGCTCATGGCAGGAAGTGGACAGCCATCTAGTCTATTTTCAGCAGCTGCAGTAACTTTACTTATTATTCTAGTTAATAAGTCTTCAGAGAATAATGAATGGTTGAATGAATCACTCAAATGTGTTGTTCCTTTATATTGTGATAATCGGTTATTCACTTCTATACCATCTAATAAAAATGAAGTTCATCCACTGTCATTGAGTCTACTAAAGAACGTATTTCTGATGCAATTGTTTTCTGATTTGCATGTAAATCGCGATGATATTCGTCTTTAGAAAGTCTAATCATATTTCTACGTATATCTTCATAAATACCAAAATTCCTACAGAATTTGTTTAACATTCTGCCTTTTAACAATGATATAATATCTTTGTTATCGTCCTCCCTGAAAAGAGGTGATGTCAGTTGTTCTCAAATTTAGTAGTATCTGTCGTGGCAGGTGTTTTAGTTTATTACATATGCAAATGGTTAGACAAAAGATTTAAGCGATAACTAGCCTAGTGTCAAACCACTCTAAAAGCTAGAAAAGGTAAGGATGACCAGATCCTTACCTTTTCGTTTTGATGCAATTGTTCTCAAATTTGCAAATAAAGTATAACACTTGTATATCTGATATTCAAGTATTCTATTTTGCTTTAATAGCCCATCTCATCTTAGTAGACTTAGCACGTGAATTACGATGACATTCTTCTTTGGAAGGTCTAATCACATTTCTACATACATCTTCATAAATACCAAGATTCTTTAATTCTTTAAAAGACTTCTTCACAATTCTATCTTCTCCAGAATGGAATGTAAGAATTGCAGCCTTTCCTCCTGGTTTTAAAACAAGAGGTAGCTTTTCTACAAAATCATATAATACTTCAAACTCCTGATTCACTTCTATTCTTAATGCCTGGAATACTCTTGCAGCTGTCTTATTCACAATATCTTTTCTATTTTTATCAGTAATAAAGTTAAGTGTTTTATCAATGATCTTATAGAGTTGCTGAGTTGTTTCTACTTCCATACCTGAACGTATGAATGAATAGATATTCTTGGCTAATATATCAGCATATGGTTCATCTGAGTTTTCTGTAAGAATATGTTCTAGTTCTTCTCTTGATAAGTCTTTTAAGATTTCATAAGCAGGTCTACCTGCTTTAGGATTAAGTCTTAGGTCTAATGGACCATCTTTCTTATATGAAAATCCTCTTTCTGGATTATCAATCTGCATAGAAGATACGCCTAAATCAGCTAAGACAAAATCAAATGGTCCATATTTCTCACTTACTTGATCAATGTTTCTAAAGTTAGTCAAAATAGGAGTAAAGATGTCTTCTCCATAACCTTTATTTCTTAGTCTCTCTGTTGTTTTTTCTATTTCGATAGTATCGATGTCTAATCCATAAAGGTGTCCCTGCCCCTCTAATTTTTCCATCATTTTAGAAGAATGTCCTCCATATCCTAGAGTACAATCTAAACCAATCTGTCCTGGCTGAATATCTAAGAATTCTAGTATTTCATCTACCATGATAGAAATATGCATACCTGCTGGTGTACTACCCTTAGAAATAACTTTTTCTATTGTTTCAGGATATAATTCTGGATTAAGTTCTTTATACTTCTCTGAGAAGTTTTTAGGGTGTGTCCCCTTATATCTTTTTCTTCTTTTATGTACCTGTTCAGTCATTTTTATACCTCATTTCATCATCTACTATATTAACGAAAATAGAGACAATAAACAAGTCAGATAAAACTCTGTATATACTGGATTGTTCCCTCTTCCCCTCATAATATATATAATAAAAGTAGTGTATTCGCTATTTGTGGGGTGTTGTTGTTTCATGCTTTATTTTATAGTTTTCATGAAAGGAGAAACGTTATGGATACAAAAAAAATAGGAAAGTTCATTTCTGAGAACAGAAAGAGAAAAGGTCTCACTCAAGAACAGTTAGGAGAACTATTAGGAGTAACTAATAAGACTATCTCTAGATGGGAAAATGAGAACTATATGCCTGATTTGTCTTTACTGATTCCCTTAAGTGAAACTTTGGACATTTCTTTAAATGAACTGCTCAATGGAAAATATATAACGGAGGATAAAATCATGGAAACAACAGAAAAGAGCTTAAAGAATACAATTAATTATAGTAAGAATATGCTTGTACAAGAGAAAAGAAAGATTTCTATTGGTATTATGATTTTTGGCGCATTTCTATGTTTTGCTACATTTGCGATATTAGATAAGGAAAGCAGCTGGTGCTGTATTTACTCTATTGTAGGTATTATAGTATTTGTTTATGGGTTATCAAAAGAATTGAAGAGAAATAGATTATTAATAAGTAGTGGAGTATTTGTTACAATATTATGTGGATTTATGTTGATGGATTATGTAGGTGTTATAACTTCTCATAGACCCCCTATCTATGTTTATATGATCAAGACTTCTAATGTGACAACCTACTACAACCCGTTCTATAATGTTTATAGAATTAATAAGAACACACCTAATGAGTATTATATTGTAGATAGCGCAAAGAAATATACAGAAGATACTGTTCCTACAACTGTATTTAACAGACCGTTGAGTGGCATACACAATATTAAAAAGTATAAGAATCCATATATTGGTAATAATTCCAATATAGGAAATTTATTAAATAGCCCGAATTGCAAGCAGAAAATGGAAATAAGAAGATAAGTTAGCTTTTATAGAAAA